>WBZO01000183.1_pt1 | contig 161869 bp, 131 predicted proteins | sample 5204261 | NCBI WGS metagenome assembly WBZO01 (sample SAMN12412400, study PRJNA552823) | activated sludge metagenome | isolation source: activated sludge from anammox sidestream of wastewater treatment plant... | place: USA: North Carolina | collected 2017-09 | reverse complement strand
CTTGAGCCAGATGTTCCTTTATCAGAACATCCAGCATGTCTGTTGTTGCTTTCGTTGTCATGGTCATTCGCCTTTCTAGTGGTTGTCATTGACCTGACCTTTTGACACAGTTTATTTTACAGACTCGCAGAAAATGCGTTGGGACCGGCATGGGACTCCTTTGCGTTTCGAATCTCGTTGCGGGTTTGCTTTTGCACCACATCTAACATCCATAAAGCCCAAGATACTTCATTGACAGTTGCACCTTGTGCTACACCCTTAAAGACTTTATAGGGGTTTCTGTCGTATCTATATCCAGCCCTTGCAACGTTTATGCCGAAAGCAATCTGAGGACCGCCCCGGGCCGCATAGGAAATGAAGCTCTCGATCATGTCCTGCTTTTGAGTCTTGCTATCAGCCTTGAGGAAAACCTCCCTATCTTCGAGAAGCTTAGCCATAACCGAATAGGTTTCAGTATTGTTGCCACCCATAAGTTTATTAAGATCAGTTCTAAGCTTTTCTGTTGTTTTACACTGAGCCTCACCAAGTAGTTTAGAGAGGCGAGAACCAGCAACCTTAGCGGTGACTGCGGCACCACCATGAATTAGCACGGGGGCGGCAGTCAGGGTCGCACCAGATATCAAGAATCCGATACCGCCACCACCGATAGTATTAATTCGCGTTTCTCTTATACCTCTAAGAACGTTTAAGGCACCCGGAAAAGCACCGGTGGCACAAACTGCCAAGGTACCGATAGTAGTGATATCTCTGGCGGTGTGTTTCTTGCGGGAGTCTATGTAAAGCTTGCTGAATTCTAAGATGGACAAGTCACGCAAATCACGCAAGACGGCTTCTTCGTCGATAAAGTATTGCTTCTGGGCTCCATCTAAATTCGCCACAATTGTGGCACGCTTTGCCAACAGAGAATCAATTTCTTCCTTTATGCTGTTCACTCTTTCTCTGATTGACTTTGCGTCGAAGTGCTTGCGCTTTCCCTTATAGTCGGCAATAAGATCTGAAGCCCCTTCAAGGGAATAAAGACCACCCAAAATGCAGTAAGCGACAAAGACAGTTATTACTCCAGATTCAAGACGACCGCGCTTAGCCAGTCCTTCTCCGGGTTTACGTTGATACTTCCAAAAGTTGGTCAGCAAAGCAATGTCGCCGGCATTGGCCACGGCACCGGCGGCGAAATCATAGAGTCTCATGCGGCGCTGCTTATTCTTGTCTCGGGCAGTGTAGTGTGTTCTGAATTCAGAATTCAGCTTTAGTAATTCTATTTCCTTTGCTGAAATCTGCTTATTCAAATTATCGATTTCACTATCGCTTTCGTACGCTGCCACTGCAGTGCCAGGATTTAGCGGATTCAATTGCAGCGCCAGAGTTTCATTCGCCTTGGTTGAATCCGCCGCTTCTGTAAAGGACTGATCAGCCAGCGCGGCCAAAGGAGCATTAAGCAGGGTTATTGCCAGGGAAAGAGTGAGCGCTGCCGCCCGTCTAGTAAATTGAGAAACCGCCATAGACACCACCATATAACTGTAAAAACAGCTTTTAGAAAAGCAAAGACAGTGTCCTAAATTTCCATCTGCAGATCTTCCGCCCGCAGATGGATGGCGAAGATTCCGCTATGAGAAAGCGAGCCCAACAGACCTCTCTTGACTTCGACTTGGTTACTAAGCAGAAACCGAGGACCAGCCAGCCTTCAGAGACAAAAACAAGACTTGTTTGTCCAATTTCTGGACAACTCTTGATTGCACTATTTCAAGAAACTTACCGGCAAAATACTAGAAACAGAAAGAGAAATTGGGCGTCACAAAAGGAACAGCTCTGGAGGAAAACAGCCAAAGGAAAACTTCGCTAACACGAAAAGGTAATCATCCCTGAGACTGACTCGGTTCAAAAACGCCTACAAATTCAGACACGCTTGCTGTTTTCAGAGGCTTACTGGCTCTTGCAAGCTCGCCAGTTCTTACACACTTACTGACTCTTGCATGCTCGCTAGTTTTTGCACACTTACTGACTCTTGTATGCTCGCTAGTTTTTGCACACTTACTGACTCTTGTATGCTCGCTAGTTTTTACACACTTACTAGCTCTTACACACTTACTAGTGCTTACACACTTACAAGCTCTTACACACTTACTAGTGCTTACACACTTACAAGCTCTTACACACTTACTAGTGCTTACATATTTACCGAACCGCGACCTTCGGTGAGGGCGGCGTTTGGCTCTTCTTCGACGATCTTGGGCGTAATCAGAAGCATTAGTTCAGAACGATTGCGTCCTTTCAAAGTATTTCGGAAGAATGCACCAAGCACGGGAGCCTCGGCCATATAAGGAACCTTGGCCATCTGGGAAGCTTCTGTTTCAGTGAAAAGACCACCTAGTACCAAGGTCTGCCCATCCTTAATGCGCACTTCCTGGGACATGATGTCGCGCACGTTCAAGAGTGTGACCACAGTGGTGCCGAAAGCCTGCGGCGGTCCAAGTGGTGTCGACACTTGGGGACGCAAGCGCATGGAAATGAAACCATCCTCGGTCACACGCGGTAAGACGTTGAGGAATATTCCCGCCTTGGTCAACTCCACGTTAGTGGTAACAACACCAAGGCTGACCGTGGCTGTAACTTTGTGCACGACTTCCTGGGCAATCGTAATTAGAGCCTCGGTATTGTCTACAACAACAACTGAAGGGTTGGCGACCAACTTAGCTTTGTTGGTCTGCAGCATCATGTTTACCGACAAATTTACGACCGTTGGCACTGTAGCAATGTTGGCCCGGCCTCCAGCTAGGCGGTCGGCAGTAATGAAGTTGAAGGCAGACTGAGCTGTCGGCAGAGCAGTTACGTTAGCAATAGTAGGAGGATTGAGGGGCAAGAGCGAACCGACCAAGCCGTTATAACCGGTACCAAAAGTGTTGACCGCAGACCCTGTGGTGTTGTTACCGGTGAAAGGAATAGCAGGAATATTCGGGTTGGCGATAGAACTAGCCGGTGAACCCAAACCGGGCAAGAACGACTTGAGCGGCGCCTGCGAATTACCCATAATCGAGGTGGAGAGTCCATCACCTTGCATGTTGAGAGTGGCCCCCAACTGCCTGATACCTTGGTTGTTCAGCTCGACAAGGCTGGCTTGGATATGCACTTGTTTCGGTCTGCGGTCCAGAAGCCTGATCGACTCTTCCGCTAAGTTGACGTCTTCTTGGGTGCCGACTACCAAAACTTGTCTATTCTTGACGTCTGGCAAAATGATGGCGCCACCACCATTGGGGTCAACCTGAAAATCGGCATTGACCTCTAAATGAGCCCTGATCTGCTGAGTACCAGGGTCTACGGCAGCGTTGTTAAAGCCGACGCCCTCTTGGGTCTGGGCTCGGGTGATACCACGCAGAGTGCGAGGCTGAGTCTCGAGTTGATAAGTCTGGGTGTTATCAGTTTCGACCGACTGGCCGTCCTTGTCTGTATTCTTGGTTCCAGATTTCTCAGCGGTAGGACCGCGCAAATCTGCGCCTTGCGACTGCCCTTCTTTTTCGCTGGCGGTCTCTTCTGAAACTTCGTTTTGTGTGCGACGCTTTGTCTGTGTCTTAAAATCGGGCAAATAACCTTTGTTAAAGACCGAGGCAGCAAGCAGTGCAGCCACGTCATACGGGTGAGCGTAGCTGAGTTTGAAAGCTTTGGCTACAGGTCTGTTTAGACCTAACTGCACCATCGCCTGGGTAGAGGCAACAACCACTGTCGAACTATCGAGAGTGCGGCTGGTCAGACCAGCAGCGGCAAGCACGCTGTCCATAGCCTCGTTGAGAGTAACATCGCGCAATTCACCAGTGATCTTGCCGGCGCAAGACTTATCGATAATTATGTTCAAATTGCCGCGCCGAGCGATTTCGCTTATCACTTCACGAACTGGAGTGTCGCGAAAACTCAAATTATGAATTAGAGATTCTTGAGCGAAAAGCTTGAAAGGTCGGCGAATTTTAACAGTGCCGGTCACGCCAGGCAGACTCTTGCGACTCTGAGGACGCATCGTTCCTTGAGCTATCGCTCGCGGCTCCGGCTCAGAGCTTGAATTTGACAAAGTAAGATTGTCGCTGCCTTTTTGCTCTTCGGCATCAGGCTTACCTGGACTGACGCCGAAAGCAGAACTGGAAGCATCAACGGCGTTGGAAGAAGGGGCGTTGCCGGATTTATTTGCGGAGTCAGAGGAAGAGGAAGAGGAAAAGGAAGAGGCGGCTGAAGCGGAGCCTTTAGAAGCAGATATTTTAGAATCAGGTCCTTTACTGGATGAACCGACACTCGGGTCTGCAACACCAGGGTCGAAGATCAGATCTGAATCGGACTTAGCAGCTAAAGCCTGACTTGCCGACAGAAGGACTATTAGCAAAGCGACTGAAGCTGGTAGAAATAAGTTTGTCTTCTTCAAAAGAAAACCCCTAGACCAAAAACCGAAACTAAACCTGACTCTTGAACGAACTCGAACTGTAAACTAAACCTGATTCTGAACTAAACTTGACTCTGAACTAAACCTGATTCTGAAACTAGCCCTAAATTCAAACTAGAAACCAAACCAGAAAACAAACGAGGAAATGCCCCCAAAGCAGAATCCAAAACCCAACCCTCTAAAGAAACTAGGATTCTCAGGGTCCTCAATATGCAGAGGAAATTTTACCGCTTAACTTCCTCTTTTCCCTTAACTAGAGCTGTTATTAGAACTGGTTAATTACTGGCAGGCAACTTCTTTAGCCCGGTCAGACCGCCCAAAGCTATCTCTAAATTGTTGCGAGCTTCGGCCAAATGCGGGTTGAGACGCAAAGCCAGGCGTAACTCACTGACTGAAGAGGAAAGATCGCCCCGCCCATAAAGGGCAAAGCCCAAATCATTGCGGGCTTGAGCATTGAGCGGATCGAGGGCGACGGCGCAGCGAAATTCATCGACAGCGGCATTGATTTCTTTTGTGGCATATAGCGCGCGTCCCAGTGCCATATGCCCCTCGGCGGAAGTGGGATCAAGCAAAACTGCTTGTCTCGCCGTGCGCCTGGCGCAGTGATAATCGCCTGACATTAGCAGGGCTTTGGTCAAGACCGCGTGGGCTATAGCCGATGATGGATCGGCGGAGACAGCTTGCCGCCCGGCCTTAATTGCGCCGTGTAAATCACGGGCCGAAAGCAGAGCTTGGCTGAGCCCGGCTAGATTGAGGTCATTGGCATTCAGCTTGGCAGCCTGCCTGTATTCGTCCACGGCTTCCGAGATTTCGCCGCGACGATATAAACTTTCACCGTAATAATAATGGGCTTCGGCAACATCGGGCTTAATCTGCAAAGCCCGTTTGAACTCCAGTTCCGCTGCCGCTTCTTCACCGGAAAGGTCGAGGACCCGAGCCAAAATAATATGAGCGAGATAATCTTCTGGATTGATTGAGACGGCTCGCTTCATCTCAGTAGCTGAGCCCGACAGGTCTCCAGCTAAATAGAGATAGGTGCCCAAACGCAGCCTCAGGTTACCGTCTTGGGGATTATCTGTCACTTTTCTTCGCAAGAGCACTATGACATCGCTTACCGAACGCAGGTCGGTGGTGACTGGGTTTGAGTTGAGCAGCTTAATCAGAGACTTCTGCGTACCGGTCAATGCCAGGGCGCTGCCCGCCCCGCCCGTCCCACCCAAGGCAGATGCGCAGCAAATCAAGGTCGATAAAAGATATACAACAGACTTTTTCAGGGATGAAGATTTAGTCAACGTCGTCTCATTCCAATTCGGATACTGCAAGAGGCTAGCATATAATTCTGCAATGACTGCGCCCAAAAGTGTCTATATACACATCCCTTTCTGTTCGCACAAATGCCATTTTTGCGACTTTGCCGCTTTTGCTGGGCTGGAAAGCCGGCAAGAGGAATATCTCAATAGTCTGCTGGCTGAGATTGATGAAAGATTGACTGAATATTTTCAGAAATCGGACTGCCTAAAAGACGACTCCGCTCAAGAGCTAGGCAAAGGGCGAGAGGCTTTTGCAGACAAACCGGTCTTAGAAACAATCTTCATCGGCGGTGGTACGCCCGGCTTGTCTCCCCTCGAGCACCTAAAGTCAATAACCGAGTCTTTGAGCCGTTACTTTCGTTTTTCAACAGATTTAGAGTTCAGCCTAGAGACGACTCCGCACGCCATCACCGCGGAAAAGGCTCGCGGCTGGCGAGAAATAGGCATCAACCGCCTTTCCATTGGGGTGGAGTCATTACATGACTTCGAGCTAAAAGCCATGGGGCGTGACCACAGCCGGGCAGAGGCCCTTTTGGGCATAGAAACAGCCAGCCTGGCAGGCATCGACAATATTTGTCTGGATTTCATGTATGGCTTACCCGAGCAGACACGCGCCTCTTTCCAGGCGACTCTTCTGGAAGCGGTCAGTCTCTCCAAACAGTTTCCAATCAAGCATATCTCAGCCTATGGGCTTGAAATAGCGATCAATTCCCCTCTTTTGCTGCGCTATCCGAGAGAATGCCCCAGTTATCCCGATGAAGAAACTTTTGTGCAGATGTTCGATGACCTTTGCCAAATCATGGAAGACGCCGGCTTTATGCAATACGAGGTCTCCAACTTTGCCAAACCTGGCTTTGAAAGCAGGCATAACCTGACATACTGGCGCAACCAGCCGTATTTTGCTTTCGGAGTCGGCGCACATCGTTATGTGGACCGTATAAGAAGCGCCAATAGTAAGTCTTTTAATGCCTATGTACGCAATTATAGAGAGAGCGAAAAAATAGAAGAAATCTCGCCCCAGGATGTCTGGGTGGAGGGTCTGATGCTTGCTTTACGTTTGCGTCAGGGCTTAGACCTAGACGACTTTAAGAAGCGTTACGGAATTGACCTGGAAGAAGCAAAAGCGGCGCCAATTAAGGACTTAGAAAGCGCCGGTCTGCTTGAAAGAATTAGTAAAGCCGGCAAAGAAGAGCTTTCTAGACCAGCAGACGAGCAAGGATTATCGGACACCGAGAAACCGACCAAATTTCTGCGAATCACCCGAAAAGGCTTGCCAGTAATGAATTCGATTATTGGAGCCTTGATCTGAGGAAAAGCTCAAGGAAAAGCTCAAGGATAAGACATACATAAATAGCTCTGGGCTGGGTATGCTGAATTTAGCATTTACTGCATTGAGCACTTTCTGCATTTAGCACTTACTACATCTAGCACTTTCTGCCTCACCAGATGACTCTCCAGTCGAGCTTTCCCGCCATCCCCTTCATAAAGTCCTCCCCGCCTCGATATATTTAAACTCCCCTTTCTAAGCCAAGACCAAATTGAAAACTTGCCCTGAGTGCTACTCAGAATATGATGACGACACCAAAGTCTGTCCTGCCGATAACTCACCTCTGAAGTCGGTGGAGATGGATCCTCTGGTGGGAACCAGGCTGGGCGATCGTTACGAGATAGTTTCGGTCGTCGGCAGGGGCGGAATGGGTATTGTCTACAAAGCCAGACAAGAGCAAATGGACAAGCTCATGGCTATTAAGATGCTGCATTCGCATATGGTTTCAGACTCGGAAGCGGTAAAGCGCTTCTATCGAGAAGCTAAAACTGTATCCCAGGTCAGGCACCACCACATAGTCACACTCTATGACTTTGGCATGAGTTCGCAGGGTCAGCCCTTCTTGGTCATGGACTTTCTGGAAGGTGTCAGCCTCAAAGACGAACTAAAAAATAACGGCCCGCTAAGTTTTGAGCGAGCCGAAAAGATTTTTGGACAGGTTGTCGACGCCCTCGCTTCAGCCCATGCCCTCGATGTGGTGCACCGTGATTTGAAGCCTGAAAACATCCTACTCTCGCAACAGAACCAAAGCACCGACTGGGTCACCCTGGTTGACTTTGGTCTTTCCAAATTGAAAGAGCCGAAAACTCAAGATGCTTATACAATCACAAAAACCGGCGATGTTTGCGGCAGCCCGCCCTATATGAGCCCAGAACAATGTCTGGCAGCCTCGGCGGTTGATCCCCGTTCAGACATCTACTCCCTAGCTGTAGTGGTTTATGAATGTCTTTCCGGTACCCTGCCCTACACAGCCAAGTCGGCCATTGAAATGATGGACTGCCACCTTTACGGCACGCCCATACCGTTTAACCAGTCCACCCAAGACATGAAAGTGTGCAGCGAGTTAAGCAATTTCTTTGTTAAGGCCCTGCAGAAAGAGCCTGAAGCTAGACATGCCAATATCATCGAATTTGGCGAAGAGCTGAAGACTTGCTTGCGAAGAGACAGTATCAAGCTGAAGAGCTACAAGCATCGCATGGAGAAGGCTTCCTTCAAAGATATGGAAAGCGAAGCCGAGGCCCTGATGTCCGGCACTTATCCCACCCTCGGAGCAGACGGACAGCGCAGCAACCTAGCCAGTGTCCGAGCCATAGAGTTGGCTGGACAGCAGGCAATGAACCTACAAGAAATTGCCACCAGCCACGATATCAGTGCCCATCCCGGTCAACCGATAGCCGGACAAAGCATGGCCACAGGGCAATACAATAAAACCAACAATAACAAAACAGCCAACAATGGAGATGGCGCCGAGGGCGCAAGCAGGTCTTGGGTCTCAAAAGTCATGAGCGCGGTCTTTGGTCATAGAGACAAAGAGAACGAACCTGCCGATTTCGACGAACCGGACAATGCCGCCTTACCCTATACCAATTGCCCCTACTGCGGAGCACCGGTGCGGGCACTGATCAAGTTTTGCATCTCTTGCCAGAGACAACTGCCTTCAGCGGCTGAATATGCCCGCATGCGAGTGCGCGGCGGCGGTCGCCTGGCAGTAGCCTCCGCTCAAGTAAACACCGGCAGGCATCAAAGAGTAGGCTTCAGCAATCGCGCTAAAGACGCAATGAGCAGCCGCACCTATCCAACCATACAGACTTGGCTTATCGTTATTCTGCTCCTTGTTACTGGTCTTTCGTTCTACAATGCTCTCAATAATCCGAGTTTCATCAATGCCATGAAAGGCATAGTGCAAGCCATAAAGAAATAAGTATCGTTTCTTAAGAAAATGAAGGCAGAAAGTTCTTCTATATGCCATATTCTTCTCAGACGAAAGACACACCACTGGTGGAGCCATATTGCGCCTCCCATTCGCTCATTGCCGGTCCAGCCTTCTACCTTGTTATGCTGATCATGAGCATGCTCTTGACACTAATAGTGGTGCTGGCTTCCGGTCGCCGCAAACAAGTCAACAAAAGACTTGCCCTCTCTCTTGATGAACGCATGGCAAAACTCTACTTGCTGGCCACCGAGCTAGGCGACCGCAGTGACTATCTAGGCCGCTCCCTGGCCCAAGACAGTGCAGCGGCAGTGCAGAAAGAGGCTATTTTTGAGTTTTATCGTAAGCTGACAATATTAGATGCAGCCTATCTATACACAAAGAAACTGACTGGTGAACTAGCTATAGAGAGCCTGGCTAAATGTTTGAGATTTTGCGACCTACTTATATTGGAAGCAGAAAACTTTGAGGCTCTTGCCTTGCCTAAACTGACAAAGGAAGAAAACTCGAAAGAAAAGCAGTTGCCGATAGAGACTGAAGAAAATCAGGCTAAATTTAAAGCCTGCCGCTTCTATAAGCCATCTTGGTCGGAAGTGGACGAATATGCTTCACGGCTGGTTATAGATTCGCAAGGCGCCATGGCCCAGCTCTTGCAAGAACTGAATCAGTTGGAAGAAGTGCGCAGACTGACTAAGTCTTAAAGGCGAAATCAGCTGGGCTGATATTTGCCTTTCATATTTTGACCGATGCGAAAACCTTGGATGAGATTATGTCTAGTTAGTTGAAAGATCTCATTCAAACAAGCCGGATCATTGATGCCGTGCTTGGCGGCAATGGCGTTAACTTGTTCCATCGCGATTGCCGAAAAATAGACATCGACATCGTCGTGGACTGAACCTCGCCCTTGATTTGGCAAGCGCAGAATTGCCTTGCCGAAATCATTGGTGACGGCATCGGCAATCTGAGCGGTCAACAGGTCTGCATAGAAACTTTCTGCTTTAGTCGCCATTTTAATCCCCGAATTATGCATCCAAACTACTGAGAGTCTTACGAACTTCTTTGATGTCCTGCCACATGTGCCATTTTGGAGAGCCGGGCTCTCGCGATTCATTCCTTAGCAAATATGAGGGGTGGAATATGGGCATTACTTTAGCACCGCTTGAGTAGTTAAACCACTTTCCTCTGATTCTGCTTATAGGATCCTTTACCTTGAGAATATGCTGAACTGCTGTGGATCCTGCCAATAAGATGAGCTTTGGTTTAAGAAAATCTATTTGAGCCAGCAAATACTTTCGACAAGCATCAGCCTCATCTTGAGTGGGGACGCGGTTTTGCGGCGGACGACATTTTACGACGTTGCAGATATAAACTTCCTCATCTTTAGATATCTGTCCGGCTTCAAGAATTTTATCGAGCAACTGACCAGCTTTACCGACAAAGGGTAAACCGGTCTCGTCCTCTTTCTGACCGGGACCTTCACCGATGATCATCAGCTTAGCTTTACTATTGCCCCGCGAAAAAACGACATTGCTGCGAGTTTCACAAAGCTTACAGTCTTGGCAAAGTTTTGCCGCTTCTTCCACCTGCTCCAAACTTTCCCACGAATTTTGCATAGGGTCGCTCTAAAGAACAACTGAAAAAGCGTTGAACCGATCTAAAGGCTTGAGATGATAATTGCTGATATCAGCTATAGATATTTCGCGGCAGCCACCAACTCTACCTACGCAAGAAATGGCAGTGCGCTCAAAGTCACGGACTGTTCCGGTGGTGAAATATTTGAAGGCCGGCAAGCTCAAGTCGACAGGCTGAGATTTCGCCTCTTCATTCAAACCAGGAAAAATGTCGTCTACCAAACATGTGGCAGGATCAATAAGAGTCAAACCGGCAGGAAAAAGTTTTGCCATCTGCGCATCTTCACTGATTAGCCTCTCTATATGAGGGGCTACAAAGGGAAAATGAGTACAGCCAAGCACTATTGCTTCCATACCGGCAAGCTTGATGAGGTATTCGCGCAAGGCCCCTTCGAGATCACACATTGCGTTGTGCTCGGGCAATTTACCCGATTCGATAATTGGCACCAAGCGAGGACAAGCGACTTCCCTTATATCTCCTTCATATCCAAAGCTACGCAAGCCCTTGCTAAAAGCCTGAGAATTGACAGTGCCGAATGTAGCCATCACACCTATTGAGGAGAAGCGGCTGCGGCTGAGACTTTTGCATGTCGGACCAATCAAGTCGTAAAGCTTCACTGAACTGCCAACGGCAGCTTCGGCATGGCCGCGAGCCAGTGCCGCCGAAGTATTGCAAGCCATCACCAGTGCATCAATTTTAAAATCGCTCAGAAACCCGACAATCTCTTCTACGAACTGTCCTATCTCGGCAGCGTCACGATTGCCGTAAGGGCAACGCCCGGTGTCGGCGAAGTAGATATAGCGAGCCGGCACGGCACAAGCAGCCAGACGGGAAAGAACAGACAAGCCACCTACGCCTGAATCAAACAGACCAATAGTCAATTGCTGTTTAGAAACGCCCGTCGACAGGGGCGCATTTTGAAACTTCGTCAAGTCTGAATTCTCAGCCAATTAAGCTATTTCGCCGATTTGGAGTTGCCTGAAGCTGCTATCTGGGAGGTCTGTTTTCCGGCCAGTTCTTCACTGCCTTTGTTTACATCCTGCAGGTAGAGCATAACACCACGAGCCAGAGCATTGGCAATCTTATTTTGGTAATCAGAAGAGATTAACCTATCTCTTTCTGTTTTGTTAGTTATATAACCAACTTCGGCCAAAATCGCCGGTACTGGAGTGTGGTTGATGACATAAAAACGAGCCCGCCTGACTGAACGATCAGGCGCAGCCAAGCCGGTGACAAGCGATTCATGTACTCTTCTGGCTAAGGGTAAACTGCGGTCTGTTTGATAATAAGTTTCTATGCCATGGATATCGGAAGTACTCTGCAACGAGTTAATGTGAACAGACAAAAATAGATTGGGATTGACTTGATTGGTTATCTTCACCCGATCTTCCAGTGAAACAAAAGTATCGTCGCTGCGAGTCATGACGATTCGAGCCCCTTTAGTCTCCAGGACCTTCTTCAGCTTGGCGGTTATGGCCAAAGTGACATCTTTCTCGTTTACATCAGACCTTTGCGCACCAGGATCACTGCCACCATGGCCGGCATCAAGAACAATTACAGTTTCACTGGGAGCACGCGGTACGACAATAGGCTGACCCATAGCCTGACTGATAGAAAGACTGGAATTTTTCTGCGAAAGTCCCTTGCTCAGGGTGATAGTCATATATGAAGAACCTTGATTGAAAAGTTCGTCGACAGTGACCCCCTCTTCAAGTTCAAGTACTAAACGCCCTGTAGAGACTTCAGCATTAGGCACGCCTACGCGAATGGAGCGCACCAGCGGTGATGCGGCAGCATCAGGCAAGGCGGCATTGACTATCGACCGCATATCTTTGATATCCATGACATAACGGTCTGGAGCTTGCAGCCTAAATGACTTGTATTCAAGATCTTTTCGATTAGGCAATTCCACTCTGAATATCTCGAGAGCGCCTTTACCGGCATCTTCGACCTTATCTAATGTGATTAGGGGCGGCGGTCCTAAATCCTCGACCCGCTCCGGCAGCACCCGCTCAACCGGGGCAGCGCCCACATTGTCCTTTTCCGGTTGCTTCGGCTGCATCTGTCCTGCTTCAGACGACTCCTTCATTTTGTCATCCGGCTCAGATTCAATCTGCGATCTTTCTTCCGAAAGACCAATAATATCTAGAGTGCGTTCTTTCAGGCGCGAAAACCAACCCCGGCTGGGCTTTTCGCTAACTTCATTACTATCTGCTTTGGCTTTGGCGATTTTTTTAGCGTCTTTTTCTTTAATTGCACTTTTGTCATTTTTATAGATCGGCGGTGCCAAAGGTGGCTCGGCTTCAGAAGCAGCGTTTTTGCTGCTTATTTTTGCAGCCGGAGCCGGAGTTGGCGCCGACGCCGACGCCGACGCTAAGATTGGTGCGGCTTGGGCAGATTTTGAAACAAGACTAGAACTAGAGCTAGAACCAGAGTTTGAACTAGAGCCGTATTTAGACCCTGAAACTTCCCCCCAGCTGACCTTAAGGACAGAAGGGGCGGCACCCACCGATACAGTCTTCAAGACAGCCGGATCATCGGCGGTAAATGAAATGCGCAACTTGGGAGGACTGACTTGAGCGAGAGCGATATGCACCGACTTAATGCCGGGAAATTTAGTATAAGAAGGATTTCTAAAACGATTATCAGATGAATTGCCTCTTACCTGACTGCTTGAGCGCTCCACCAAACTAATGTTTCGCGACTGTGTTTGATTGAGAGTGAGCCCATCGAAATCGGCAATGAGAACTGTCTCACCTCGCTCGCCCGGCAAGTAATTGAAGTGCGGTCGACCGACAGTAACCGCCTCGGCTAAATGCAGATAGATTGTGCGTTTATCAAGTTCTTCCTGGACAGAAACCACTTTCAAACCAGGGCCTGAAATAGACTTGTATTGCGAATAAGACTGGGCCAAGACCGCGGCAGACCGAAACGGAGCCAGGGCTGAGGTCGTCAAAATGCAGAAGAGAGCCGCCGCCACCTTCAAAGTCGCCACCTTGAAATAGGTAGCACCGCTGCTTTTGCTTTCGAACTTGGAGACCCTATTCAAGTGCTTTCGCTTTTCTAGAAAGATACCGTCTTTGATGCTGCAGTGGAGAGCTTAGGCAGAGTCTAAATTCCCTGTAAATGACCCTGTAACTGCCCCTCTAAATGACCCTGCAAATGCCCGGAAAGTGCCCGGCTCTCGATAGATTTAATTGGTTTTACTTATATAGATCTAAAGAGGGAAAATCATAACACATGCTCAAATTTGTTAAGCATTTGAACTATCTGCCTAAATTAAATTGAGTTCCGGCTAAAACACCCACCACCTGGTAATCTGACTCTCAAAACAACTGAAATATTCCGAATGCGGACAACCGTTGATTCGTTAAGCGATTTTAGGGAGTAAATAATGGACACGACTCTGATGGGTGTGCTGGGCTGCGGTGCAGTCGCACTCGCATATGGCGGCTGGGCTGGCACCAGCGTTCTCAACTTAAGCGCCGGGAATGAGCGCATGCAACAAATTGCATCGGCCATTCAGGAAGGCGCCAGTGCTTATATGAACAGACAGTACACCACCATAGCTGGTGTCGGTGCTGTGCTTTTCCTCATCATCGGTCTCACTCTGAACTGGACCACTGCGGCAGGCTTCCTGGTCGGTGCCGTTCTTTCCGCTCTTTCCGGCTTTGTCGGCATGTATGTCTCGGTACGAGCCAACGTGCGCACCGCTGAAGCCGCCAAAAACGGGCTGGAAGCAGCTCTTTCGGTAGCCTTCAAAGGCGGCTCGGTAACCGGTCTTCTGGTTGTCGGTCTCGGTCTTTTGGGCGTGGCTGGATTTTACATGGTCACCAAAGACGTGAATGCTCTAGTTGGTCTCGGCTTCGGAGCCAGCTTGATTTCAGTATTCGCCAGACTGGGTGGCGGCATCTACACCAAAGCAGCCGACGTCGGCGCCGACTTGGTCGGTAAAGTGGAAGCCGGTATTCCTGAAGATGATCCAAGAAACCCCGCTGTTATTGCCGATAACGTCGGCGACAATGTCGGCGACTGCGCCGGTATGGCAGCCGACCTTTTCGAAACTTATGCCGTAACCGCCGTAGCGACAATGCTGCTCGCTCATCAAATCTTTCACGCCCAGATAGAAGCCGGCACCGCCCCTAATGTCATTGTTTATCCTCTGGTATTGGGTGCCGCCTCGATTGTCACTTCTGTGATAGGCGCTCTTTGCGTCAAGCTCGGTAAGAGCACCAATATCATGGGCGCTCTCTATAAGGGTCTGATCGTCGCTGGTGTTCTTGCCGGCGTTTCCTTCTGGGTAATCACCGACAAGATGATGCAAGGTCTGACCATCGGCGATAAACCTGTCACCACGATGGCTTTCTTCCTGGCTGCCATGGTTGGTCTGGTTGTCACCGGGCTTCTGGTTTTCATCACCGAGTATTACACCTCAACTGACTACGCACCGGTGAAATACATCGCCAAAGCATCCGAAACCGGTCATGCCACCAACATCATCGCCGGACTAGCCGTATCGATGAAGTCCACAGCCTACCCTGTTATCGTCATTGTCGCCGGTATCCTCATTTCTTATTCACTCTGCGGAGTATTTGGCGTGGCTCTGGCAGCCATGTCTATGCTCTCGATGGCCGGCATCATCGTCGCTATCGACTCATATGGACCAATTACAGACAACGCCGGCGGTATTGCCGAAATGTCTGAACTGCCTAAAGAAGTAAGAAATGTCACCGACCCCCTCGATGCCGTAGGCAACACCACCAAGGCTGTGACCAAAGGCTATGCCATCGGTTCTGCCGGACTTGCCGCCATCGTGCTCTTCAGCTCTTATACCGAAGAACTGAACCTAGCCATGGCCAAAGCCGGTGCCCAAGGTCATATCACCTTCGATCTCTCCAGCCCCTATGTCCTGGCTGGTCTCTTCATCGGCGGTCTCATTCCTTTCGTTTTCGCAGCTCTGGCTATGGAATCGGTAGGTGCCGCCGGCGGTATGGTCGTCGAAGAAGTGAGACGCCAATTCAGAGAAATCCCCGGCATCATGGAAGGCACAGCCAAACCTGACTATGCTAAGTGCGTAGACATCGTTACCTCGGCAGCCCTCAAGAAAATGGTTGTACCGGCTCTCTTCCCAGTCGGCACCCCGGTCGTTATCGCCTTGCTCGGCGCCTTCTGGCTGAACAATGCTCTGCCCGGCGAATATGCAGCAGCTAAGATTCTAGGCGGCGTACTGGTAGGTTCAATAATCACCGGTCTATTCGTGGCTATCTCTATGACCTCCGGCGGCGGAGCCTGGGATAACGCCAAGAAATATATCGAAGAAGGTCACCACGGCGGCAAGGGCTCAGAAGCTCACAAAGCTGCCGTCACCGGCGATACTGTAGGCGACCCCTACAAAGATACCGCTGGTCCGGCTATCAACCCGATGATCAAAATCTTGAACATCGTTGCCCTTCTTTTGGTTGCTTTCTTGGTCAAATAAAGACCGAATAGGCAAAGCAAAACAAATAGTTAGCGGAAAAATAACCGGCCAGGTGCCGGTTATTTTTTTTGCTCTGCTATCATCATCAGCATGAGCGACCAAATTAGACTAGCCAATAGACAAGACGAGAAAGAAATCAGAGAGCTGACTGAAAGCCTCTACCAGGCATCGGGGCAGACTTTCTCATTAGAAGAGCAAGACAATGACCTGCGCAACATCGAAGGGAAATATATTGGTCCCGGCGGTATTTTTCTGGTCTATGAATTAGACGGCAAGCTAAGCGGCTATCTAGCTGCTGCCTGCGATAACGAAAACGAAACAATAGAAATTAAGCGCAACGGCTTTGCCCCCGCATGTGTCAGTCCTAGCCCGGCAGAAATTTATGGTCGTATGTTGGCAGTGGTTCGCAACCATGCCTACCAGATGGATATCAAGTCGGTCTTGATTGACGACAATAATGCCAAAGTCTTTCAAAAAGAGTTTCAATAAAATCAAAAATTAGGCGCACAAAAAAAGGAGGGGTAACCTCCTTTTTTTGCACTTTTATATAGTCAACCTATTTCTCTAAACCAACTTTGATCACAGGTAGTTTCTGACCTAAATTGACCAAGGTTTGATAGGTGAGCGCGGCCACGTCAGCTCTAGAGGCGTTGAGATTGGGCCTAATCTGGCTCGGGTCTGGATAGCTCACTATGATTCTTGCTTTTGCAGCTTTAGCCACAGAAGGAGCAGCCCAAGAAGGCACCGAAGAACCATCTTGATAGCTATTCAAAATAGAGACATCGGCGAGACCGGAAGGTAGAGCCTTGGCTAAAATCACCAGAGCTTGGGCTCTTGTAATCTTATCTTCGGGCTTGAATGTACCGTCAGGGAATCCGGTCACCAAACCAGCCTGGCTTACCGCCGCAATCGCTTTGGAAGCCCAATAGGTAGGCGAGACATCTTTGAACTGAGCGGCACCGGAAGCCGGCGGCACATTGAGAGCCTTCATGGCAATGGCGGCAAACTGTGCACGGGTGATACCATCATCCGGCTTGAATGAACCATCTGGGAAACCACCGATAATCGAGCGTTGTGTTAGCTGCCCGACATAGGACTCGGCCCAATGTCCCTTTGTATCGAAAGGCGCATTGGCAGTCTGAACCGGCGCCACCGGATGGGCAGCCTTCAATCTAACAATGTCGTTATTGAGTCTATCGAGATCTCTATTGACGGTCATCACTTCCCAATCGGTAAAGGCATTATCCGAAGCACGGAAACTAGCTTCCACAGTGGCGATGCGATCGAGTTCCTTGCGCATATCCTGCACCTGGGCGGCAGTCAAGACACCAGAGGCCTCGCCTTCGGTAATCTGCTTAGCCACTTCGGTTTTCTTGGCCGCGACATCAGGCAGAGCAGCCATCGACTTGTCCAGTCTGGCGCCAATGGCGGCATACTCTCTAGACAAATGGGCAATCTGTTCATCATTTAAGGCTAAATTACCAGAACCACTTTTGAATGCAGACTCCAACTGCGAAACGCGGCTGAGATCGGCACGCACATCAGGCTCGGCAGAGGGGCTGAGGCGACCGCTTGCCAAACCATCTTGCAGCTTCTTCTCCAGCGCACTGCGAGTGGTGCTAAGATCGGGCAGAGCCGTCAGCGATGATGTAATCTGAGCTGAAAGTGTGTCCAGCTCATTAGCCAATGAAAGTGTTTCGTAATCACTCAAGACGCCGTCGGCGCGGAAAAGTCTTTCTCTAGCGCTATTTTGATCAAGCTTGTTTTTGAAGTCTTGATATTGGGCATCAGTCAAACGCTGAGCTGCTTTAGCCGAGTCTAGTTTTTTGACCAGCTCACTCTGCTTGGCTGAAAGTCCGCCGCCGGGAGTGGGAGCATTACTGCTTAGAACTGTATCGATGCGCTTATCGAGCGCTTCCAACTGATTGGAAAGGGTTAGTGTTTCACTGTCTGAAAGAGAGCCGTCTGCTCGATAATTGCTCTCCACTTGATTGATACGGTCGAACTCTTGCTTGAGCTCGGCATATTGATTGAGGGCGAACTTACCGGCAGCTTGATTGTCTGCAATTTTCTTTTCAATAGCCTGTTGCATGGCATCGATGCCGGGCATACCAATGGCAGTGGCACCGGTATAACGCTCAAGGGCGGAATTGACCCGCTCTAGATCAAGAGCCAAAGACAACTGATCGGCCACGGTAAGCGGCGCACCGGTAGCCTTGAGAGATGTCTCGCGACTTTCAATACGATTCAATTCTTGGGTATAAGTATCGGCTTCGCTTTGGCTCATACGCCCAGTGGTGACCAAGTCTTTCAGACGAGTACGCAACTCAGTGCGGCGAGCGGCATAATCAACATCGGCTCCGCTCCTGGCTTTCAGCTGCGACTCTAACTTACTAGATAGCTTATCTAGATCAAGAGCCAATTCAAGAGTCTGGGCGTTAGATAAAGCCCCGCCAGAGGCAGCCTTAAATGTAGACTCTTTGGTTTTTAAAGCATTCAGATCTGCAAGCAGCGCGTTTACTTCAAAGGTGCTTAGTCTGCCGGCTGTCTGGGCCGCATTGAGCCGAGCAGTAAGATCGGCTTGTTTTCCGGCAATATCGGTGAGTCCGATTTCTTTTCTTTCGCCCAGAGATTTTTCAAGGTTGGAAGAAATCACATCCAACTCTAAGCCGAGCCTGGTCTTCTGCCAAATTGAAAACTTACCGGAAGCTTTATAACCGAGCTCAAGATCCTTGATGCGATTCAATTCTTTCTTGAAACTGTCGGCGTCGGCAGAAGAAAGACGACCAGCCAACACAGCATCATTAACTGCTTTCTCCAGCTGGGTTCTTCTACCCTCGACATCCAATAGAGCTGGAATTTGAGATAGGTCGATACCACCAAGTTGTGCCTGAGCAGTCGCGCCCGACATTAGAACCGAGACCAGGGCCAATGTAGCCGCAAGCCTTGCTTTGACTTTCATGCAAGATCTCCTCTGAAACTTTCGATAGCGCCTATTTTAGCCCATCGACAAAGAGGATGATCGGCTCTAAGCGCCTATTAAATTGATGACCAGAGCAAAATAGCTTTCCAAATCATCTCTTGATATGCCGCTTTCTGGTCCAGCTTTCTCTTCCGAGACCATTTCGGCAATTGCTTCTTGATTATTGAGCAAAAAGGTGATGAAAGACTTCTCGCGGCTGGATACTTTATCGCTCTGCAAAAAGGTAAAAAGTTCGCTGCGCTCGATAAAGCCGTTCTTGTCTAAATCAAGACGGTCAAAAGCCAATCTGGCATAGTCCCTAATCTGTTTTATGTCTTGATAAACCGGTTCGGCGCTTGTTTCGCTGCGCAACCAATGTCTGTCAAATTCAGCACTCTCATTTATCTGCTCTGAATTGGAAGAATTAATATCGGAAGTCATATCACCCTCAAACATTCCTTTCTTTTGCTCTGTTTAGAGGCGCCTGCAGGCGGGCACATAAACAAGCGTAAGACTTGCAGTATATCAGGTATGGATAATGCTCAGAGATCAGGAAAAGGTAAAAGTAGCAGTTGCAACAAAAGAAGACGACACAGTCAAGCGAGTCTTCCTGGCTGTCATCTTTGGACTGCTAGCGGCGACAAGCAATTCCTGGCTCTACAGCAGTCAAAGTCACTCAAATTATGACGCACCCTGGGTTTACCCTGCGCGCTAGCTCAAAATACGCGGTAGCTCAAAATAAGCGATAGAGCCAGTATGCCAGAAAGGCAGAAGATGGTATGGTCAAAACCCAAGCCATTAGCATGTCTCGCGCCACAAGCCAGTGCACGCCTTTTCTTCTTTCAGCACAACCAACCCCCATAACTGTTGAGGCAATCACCTGAGAAGCGGAAAGAGGTCCGCCGGTGAGTGAACCCATTGTAACCACCACCGCCGAGGCCAGCTGAGCGACAAAAGCCGGTGTCGGTCGCAAGCGATAAATGCCGGTACCCACCCTTTTGACAATACCGGGTGCCATGGCCAAAACTCCAGTAGTTAGAGCTATAGCTATCAAGAGCCTAATTTCAATGGGAATAGTGGAAATATTGCCAAGCAAACTGAAAGCGATTAAACCCATTACCTTTTGCGAGTCGTTGGCGCCGTGGCCGAAAGCCAAAAGCGGCAATGCCAGCCACTGTAAGCGCTTGAATAGACGAGTGAGCGAGGCAGTGAAGAAAACACCAAAGATATAAACCAGCTTGAGCAAGATAAAACCGGCAAGAAAGCCTATGAGAGGCGAGAGAAAAAGAGTGACAATCACTTTAGTGACGCCGGTGGGATGCAAAAGATATCCCAATTCGCCCACGACAATATAATCAAAATTACCGCTGGCGGCGTAAAGAGCGCCAATCAACCCACCCACCAGGGCATGCGTCGATGAACTAGGCACTTTTATAGCGCGAGTAAAAAAATTCCATGAAATGGCTGCCACTAAAGCTGTCAAAAGAATGGGCAAGAATCTCTCGTCTAATTTAGTTCCACCATATCTGGTGATACCAACTATCGAACCAGCAACAGCCTGTCCGCCTAAGAGAGCACCTAAAAACTCGAATATCCCCGAGAGCAAAGCAGCCCAGGCAGGCGGTATAGAGCGAGAGGCGATGGGAGATGCCGCCACCGAACTGCCGTCTTGAAAGCCGTTTGTATAAGAGAACAAACAGCCAAACAAAACGATCAAGATGATGATGGTATTGTGGTCCAAATTTCAGCCCATCTTGACTATGACATGATGCAATTTCTCCGCCACCGAGTCGATGCGCTGCGCCGCAGTGACAAGGGTGCGATAGACTTCGACGGTGCGCAAGATAGTTTTGAAATCGTTCGTCTCAAAGAGATCTCGCATGCCCTGACGATAAATCTTCTCAAAGCGATTCTCGGCCTTACGGGCCAAAGCCGCCTGCGCAGCAGCTTCTTCTTGGTTATTCTTGAGATTGGCAAAAGAGTTGAAGAGACAGCGCGCCCCTTCTTTTAGGGTGCGTGCCATTTCGGGCAAGGTTTCATCACGAGGACAATAATTGAGAGCCTCCACCTCGCGAGCAGCATTCTTAGCCGCATTTATCACTTCATCAAGTCGAACCGAGAGGTCATATAGATCTTCTCGGTCTAAGGGCGTGACAAAAGACTCAACTAACTTCTTTTGCAAAACAAGCTTCTGTTCATCGGCCTGATGCTCAAAGTCGCGCACCTGCTGGCAGCGATCATAAGCACCACCACTGAGCCAAACTTCTAAGGCTTCGATCCCCTTAACCGTGGTGGCGGCTTGGGCTTCCAGCAAGGCGAAGAAATCTACCCTAGGCTCAAACAAACCCTTAGCAAAGAAAGAGGCAAAGGGCATCTTCATAAGACTGCGGGCAAGAAGACTACGCTTATGATTGCTCACTAGAGAGAGCCTCCACTAAAAGCTTAAGAAAGTCATCTTCGGTAAGTACCGAGTCTTTTTCCTGCATATAGAGCCGGGCTATTATATCGTCGGTAGAATTGAATTGCCAGCGTCCTTTACGGTCTAGGCGGTTAAACTGCTTGGCCAGGGCACTTAAATCAAGACGAGGCAATAAAGTACGACTTTGATAATCGACCCAAGTCTCATAACGAAAATAAACTTCACGCCGCCTGCCCTTTAGCACGGCCACTCTCATCATGCGGCTCTTATTGTGTATGAACATAGGATGCAATACCGACGAGATCCAACTGGAGGCTCGTTCTTTATCGGCGCGTTGCGGTACCTTCTCGTCTATATTGACTATGAGCAAGTCGAGCTCGGGACGTTCTTCAAAAGTAATCAGCCCTTTTTCATACCATTTCTCGGTCTCGCTCAAAAAATCATCTTCTTCCTGCCAGAAGCGGCTGAATGAGCTTATTTTGGCGATGATCTTGGGCAGGCGCAAAAGCAATTCTTCATACAAGATGGCTTCAATTTCTGGACGAGGCAAGGCAAAGACATCGTCACGAAGCGGGGAAAGCTCGGGGCAAGCCCAAGCATTGAGCATAAAGGAAACCCGCGCCATATCGCGATCGCTGTAAACCCCAAAGTCCCCAGCCGAAGCAATATCCATCAGTTTATCTTCCAATTCGATGGCTTCTTCACTATTGGTCAAGGTAAATAGAGAGACCAAGCCATCTTCATCAAAATGGTTATTGGTGACATAAGGACAAGTAACAGACAAACTGCCTTCTTTTATGGCTCGCAGAGCATTAAATGCGATACCACAAGAGAGGTCATGCTTGAGCACTGCCGGCGTGTTGTTACCGCGCCAATGAGATAGAGTCAAGACAGATGCAGAGTTTGGTGCGCCATCTACCATTATGTGGTCAGTTGCAACTAATTTAGCAGCTGGCAAATACTCGAACATTGCCTTAAAAATGCCCCAACCTGGAATATGATTAAATGGGTGGAAGATGGAAGAAGCTTCGCAATCCATCCCGCAGCTTCCAGGCCAAATCGCCGTCTCTTTCGCGCAGACGGTCCTCTAAGCGCATCAAAGCTTGATTGCAGGGTCCGTTGTAGGGCAAAAGAGCATGGGCGGTTTTGTATGATTGCAAGGCTCCATCATAGTCGCCGAGATAAGTTTCTTGCAGTTTGCCCTTAAATATAAGGGCGTCCACATTCTTAGGGTCGGCTGACAAAAAAGTATTGATCTCTTTGTATGCGAGCTCATAGCGTCCGCCTTTTTCTAAGGCCGAAGCCAGATAAAAGTGGAAGGGATTACGCACCAATTCTTTGCTATTGCTGGCATAAAAGTTATCGAGTATGGCACTCAATTTCTTGGCTGATATATGCGGTACGGTCTGCGCAATCATCTCGGCACCAGGCATGCGTCCCCCCAGGTAGGTGGCTGACTTAGCCAGGGTTACCAACATGGGTAGAACTGCTTCTTTGTAGCGCCCATCCCAAAAGAGACAGCGAGCATAAATGTCCGAAATATTGCGCCAGCTGATGGACTGCTTGACCAAAATCTCGCAGGGATAGATAGCTCGGCGATACTGCCCCTGGTTATAAAAGGCCTCTGCCAGTACAGCCAGAGCCGGAGCATAGTTGGATTGCCTTTCGATGTCTTCAGAAGCTAGATTTACAGCCAATTCCGGATTGGTAGCCGAATATAATTCAGCCAGTTCGGTGGCTAGCCCGATGGGGCGGTTGGGCAAGTTATGCGCCCGCCATAAAGTTTTTTCAGCTGAGTCGAAATCTCTATCCTGCTTGAGAGTCTTGCCCAGCATAAAGAGAACATTTGCATCTTCCGGAAAGCGCTTCAAAGCTTGGTCGAGCAAAGCTCGGGCCACTTGCTTGTCACCTTTGGAGACGAGGTGGTGAATGATACCGACAACTGCATTTGAATCTTGCGGTCCAAGTTTATCGGCAGCCTGGAACTGTTCCAGAGCCTGATCATTCAAACCCACCAGGTCGAGGGCAAGACCATACACGAGGTGAACTTTAGCCTCGCCGGGAAACTTCTGGGTGAGGCCGGCCAATTCATTCAATTGTGCTTCTGAAAGACTGCGGCTTTCGATTTTCTGCTGATAGTCATTGAGCTTTTCAGTTAAAGCGGCATCGAGCGCCCAGACCGGAGAGAGCAAACTGAACGTACCCAAAGTCAGGGCCAGCGAAGTCGCCAATTGTAAAGAGGTTCTTGCCAACACTGCGGTTACACCTTTCTCGATTGAACATACAAAATGCTTACCAAATGGAATTCTACAGGGATCACAGAGGAAGGGGATTTTGTAGCATTAAAATATTTTCATACCTTCACAGACAGGGCGAGGCGACGATTAACAACCGCATTGCTCTGGGAATAATCTGCACAGACCAATATATATATTTGGTTTGGCGTTTTCTGTAGCAGCTAGAAGCTGGGGGATTGAAGCATGAGAGTAAAACGGAAGCGTAGAGGCTCGCAAATTGCCGAACTTGCTCCATCTTTGGTGATTCTGTTGTTAGTTGTTCTCTTTCCGATGCTCGATATTATGTATCTCGGCATCGGCTATGCAGGCGGCTGGTATCTCAATCAGATGACAGCCCGCGCCCTGGCCACCACCGAGCCGACAGATTGGCCAACCGCAGCGAGCCGCATGACCACAGCTTGGCAGGGCAGCTCACTGGCCAATTTCACAGGTGCCTCGGTCGTGTCTAACGGCTCATCCAACGCCACGGGAGGTACTCTCAGCGGCGGCGACAAATACGACAAGTTTGTGCAGGTAAATACCGAAGTTCGTATCAATCCCTTCATCTCACTGGCTTCTGTACCCTTTCTCAATGCGCTTAGCATCGACGGGCTGACCAAACCGGTCACCTTTAGATATGTCGATAAGCGCCCCCGTGAAGAACTTTCCGTCAGCGAACTCTAGTAAGGGCTCAATTAGAAATGAAAAAAAGACTGAGAAGAAATAACTCCGGCAATATGGTAGAGACTGTTTGCGGGTGCATCATTCTCGTTATAGTGGCTCTCTTTCTAGTAGATGTTGCAGCCATAGTCATCTGCCAGACCCAGAACGATGCCCTGGCCAAGCATTGCGCCAGAGCAGCTGCTAACAAGGACACTTACCCGCTCGCAGATTCCGCAAAGCAAAAGATCGTAGATGAATTCAACGCCTCCAACGGAGGCTCCAAAATTTGTGTCTCCAACGGTGCCACCCTAGATCCAGGTTACTTCGCCAATGCCCAAGCTTATGTGCAGTCGACAGTCACCTGCAATTTTCCTGTGCCGATACCATTTGGACCATCGAGCATGCAATTCAGAGCCGATGCCATTGAGCCTGTAGTAGCAATTATGCCGCCCTAAGGGTTTGATCAGCAAATCCAAAACCCAAAATCTAGTCTTTTTTGAGCCCGTTGTGTTTTGGCAAAAGCACGACGGGTACTTCTTTGACCGGCTCGGCAATAAAGTCAACGGCCCGCGGATGGGTGCCTGGGTCGGCACTGGCGACAACGTCTTTGATTTTAGCTTCATTGGCCTTTGCATCGGCAATGATTACAGCACCATAGGGCTTACGCAAAGCCACTTCGCACTTAACTACCCCGTCGGTCTTTCGCAGAGCTTGCCTGATATTGAGCAAACACTTAGCACAGCTAATCTGCTCCAGCCTAAAGTCGTAGCGAGTCAAGACTCCTTTAGATGCTTCTTTGGCCGCCGCTAATTCAGCCCACCCCGAAGCCGAGAGAAGAGAAGATATTGCTAAAATGCTCAACGCCTTGCTTGCCGGTTTCAAATTCAGAGTGCGACATCCAAATATATTTGAGACCATTACTGCCACCATTTTCTACTTTCTCCAGAAAAGCTGTATATATTTATAGCAAATGAATAACCAAGATAGTTTCCAAAAAAATCTAAATTTAGCAGTAGGCTGGCTTCTTTACCCGACCGGCGATTTTCTAGGTCAATTAATCCTGCACCCAAGCCACATTTCAATCGAAAGACTACTGGCTATCACCTTGATGGGCGGGCTTGTCTACCGCTTCGAAATTCCTCGTTGGTTCAAGACCTTAGATAGTATAAAGTTCGACGAAGAAACAATCGAAAAGTTTCAACTACTCAAATTACTTACCAGAGAAAATCCAGCCGAGACCGCCCATAGACAAATACTTAACTGGCTGGGAAGGACGCTGGGAGCCATGCTTTATTTCAATCCGCTCTGGATCTCAAGACATATCTATGTGATCTTCATCAGTACCAATCATCAGTTCATGCCATCAAATATGACACCACTGGCAGCCGTCGGTCACTTTCTAGCGGTGGGCGGCAATTCTTTTTTGATCAATCTACCGATATCTTTTCTAGGCAATTACATCATTCAGCAAAGACTGCCTATTACCTATCGGTTTTTAGGAAGCGCCACCTTGAGCAGCTTGATGGCCATACTCTATGCCGTGGCGTACTGGCTCTTTCATCATTAGGAAGAAAGGGCAGCGGCTATACTCTCTTGGAACGGGGCTCGCAAAATGCCCTTTTCAGTGATGATGCCGCTGATTAGTTGAGAGGGTGTAACATCAAAAGAAGGATTTATCGCCTTCACTCCAGGCGGGGCGTGTCTTGCCCCGTCAAAGGTGAGTACTTCTTCCTCAGCTCTAAACTCGATAGGAATAGAGTCACCATCGGTGGTGACTCTATCGAAAGTGGAAAGTGGTGCGGCTATAAAGAAAGGAATCTTATGAAATGAAGCAAGCACAGCCAAGTTATATGTGCCAATCTTATTGGCTGTATCGCCATTGAGGGCTATACGGTCGGCGCCGGTAATGACCAAATCAATTTTGCCGCACTTCATGAGAAAACCACTCATCGATTCACAAACAAGAGTGACCGGTATCTCTTCTCTCTGCAATTCAAAGGCGGTCAAGCGACCTTGATTGCGCGGTCTAGTTTCATCGGCAAAGACCTGGGGTTGAAGACCGGCATAATGAGCCGCCCTGATTACCCCTAGTGCCGTTCCATAACCACAAGCAGCAAGTGGTCCGGCATTGCAGTGAGTCAATATCGAAGCCCCTTTCGATATCACAGAGAGACCATGGTTGCTTAACTGATAGTTGGCATCCAGCACTTCCTGATAAAGGCGATGGGCTTCCTCAAGCGCCGCTTCAGCCGGGTCTGCATCAGTATTGGCATTACTATTTGAATGCTCAGACAGTGCTTGCATAAATGCCTTGTGTACTTGCCTGGCGCCATACTGAAGATTGACGGCAGTAGGACGGGTGGCAAGCAAGCGCTCCAAGTCGGCTTCAATAACAGGCAGCGAAGCCCCTTGCCGCATGCGCCTGGCAATGTTGAGGGCATGACCATAGCCTGCCACCACACCTATTGAAGGGGCGCCGCGCACAACCATTTCTTTAATAGAAAAGAGTAGATCATCAAAGGCGGTGGCATCGAACCACTCCTCTTCAAAGGGCAATTTCCTTTGGTCGACAAGCACGAGATTGCCGCTCTCTTCAAGGAAGCGAAGAGGCAAGAGTCCGGCTTTCTCCATAATTAACTTCCTTATCAATCACAATTGCTGAAATAATAGATTTCATGAGAAGAAAAGACAAGCCAAACTATATTTACCTGCAACTAGCTGCTGTTGCCATTGGGTTATTTGTTTTAGGGCGCCTGGCCTATATGAAAGTGCAAGCGCAAGCGGTCAATAGACTGGCGGCTGGAGATAGAGCAAAAGCCGAAACAGTGCGATTAGAAATAAATCCGCAAGCCAATCTAAACTTTCTCAGTCGACAAGAGATTTTGGAGAAAAGACGTTCTTATCTTTATCGTCATCCAGAATTGCTCATGTATCAGTATGTGCCGACCGGCGCCATATTTGACTCGATGGAAGAACAAAAACCATGGTGGGGATTGAAGGGGCAGCTCTTTTTTGGTCCCGGCAATCGCTCCATCGAAGGCGATGCCGAAGAAAGTCGCTTCTTATACAACCCATTTTTGCTTGCCCAGGCCAATCTCTTTCTCAAGAAAGTCTCTTGGGACGAGGGTTTTTATGCCAGCCGCGAAGATCTAGCGGCATCGGCCATGCCTCTAGACTGCCCGCCGCAATCAGCCACTATTTATCCGCGGGTGAAGAAAGAAGAACTTACCTACAATGTCTCTGACTTTCTTAGACAATGCGAAAACGCCAGCCGGGTCAAGACCGGCTTAGATTCCTTAGAGTTTGACCTAGTGGTCTATAACGCCAGAGATATGGGCTATAACTATCTGGCTGTTTCCAACTATGAAAGTCAGAATATTGAAAAGAGCGGTTCGATTGTAAAAATCGATCAGTACATACATTGCGGTGATACCTGCGGCTATCCAGGTGGATGCAACAATATGAGCCCTTACAACGACAAACTCTTCGACCTCGGTATCAAGTCTTTACCGGCAAAGGCTGTGGTCAAACTTTGGCAGAACTATCCGAGATCAGCCAACGATGCCGGTGACTTTGAAGTGACCTTGCTTTTCAATTGAGTCTAGAAAAGTGCACTAAAAAGTTAGAGCCCCCCGCTTTGACGAGGGCTCTTTTACTCTTTGGAATTTAGGGTCTCTAAGGGTCTTTACTTTGGGACTTGCCTAGAGATTTTGCTTAGCGACCCTGACCATTTCTTGCTTTGAGAAACTCTGGAATATCCAGTATGTCTGAAGCAACTTTCTTGACCTCATTGGCCGGCTGAGCCTGCGGTTGAGGTTGGACTTCACGACGAGGCGCCGGTTGTGGCTGTTGCGCTTTATGCGCACGGGGCTGCGATTGAACGAGCATATCGAAACCGGTGGCGATAACAGTGATGAGCACTTCACCGTGCAATCTGTCATCGAGAACGGCACCAAATATGATATTGGCTTCGTCCGAAACAGCGGAGTAGATAACGTTGGCAGCTTCCTGCACTTCGTGCAAGGTGAGGTCTGGTCCACCGGTGACGTTGAAAATGACGCCGGAAGCACCATCAATGGTGGTCTCAAGCAAGGGGCTATTGATGGCATTGCGAGCCGCTTCGACAGCACGACCTTCGCCGGTGGCTCTACCGACGCCCATGAGGGCGGAACCGGCAGTTTGCATGACGGCTTTGACGTCAGCAAAGTCTACGTTGATAAGACCAGGAACGGTGATGATATCGGAGATACCCTGCACACCTTGCATCAGCACTTTGTCTGCTTCAACAAAGGCTTCTTGCATGGAGGCTCGGTGATCGACAACCTCTAATAGACGCTGGTTGGGAATAACAATGAGCGTATCAACACGAGAACGAATCTCGTTTATGCCGGAATCGGCTTGGTTGCTTCGGCGCTTTCCTTCGAAGAGGAAAGGACGGGAAACGACACCAACTGTGAGAGCACCTTGCTCTTTAGCTACTTCGGCGACAATAGGAGCCGCACCAGTGCCGGTGCCGCCACCCATGCCGGCGGCGATAAAGACCATGTCGGCACCTTGAAGAGCCTGGGCGATTTCTTCGCGACTTTCTTCGGCAGCTTTCTGCCCGATGTTGGGGTTACCACCCGCACCTAAACCGCGAGTCAACTTGGAGCCGATTTGAAGACGGTTCTTTGCTGCCGACAGGTCCAGAGCCTGGGCATCGGTATTGCAGGACCAGAACTCGACTCCGTTCAAACCAGCCGCAATCATACGGTTAACGGCATTAGAACCGGCTCCGCCGCAACCAACAACCTTGATGTTGGCCTTCATCTCGAAGTTTTTGGCAGGTTTCTCTTGTTTATCCGCTCGCTCAAGCACAGCTTCAGGACCTCACGCTATCTAGTTGACTTTGGAAATGAATCGTTCTAGCTGGACCGACAATAACAGCTCATGCCATCTGCCTTTCCAGTATCGATTAACTATTAAGGTATGGTAGAACCTATCTAGTCTATTTGCAAGTTGCTAGCCGTCGTATGTCGTTAACCTTTTTACATTACATATGCCGATGCATGGCAAAGCAAAAGGGTTGCCAATAGATTAAGCGTACTCTTTTCAACTACCCCAAAATTAACGCCGAAGCCAATTCCGCGTCAGATAAAATTTTGCTATTTCTAGCGATTACCTGAATCAGCCTTCTTTTTGGCGGCCAGTATCTTGTCACGGGTTTGCACATAACGGGCATTGTCAGGATTGATGCTGACAGCCTGTTCAGCCAGTTGCACAGCTTCCTTAAACTGTCCTTCCGAGGCATAAATGCTGGCCAGTAAGCGCAGAGCATCGGCATTCTTCTTGTCGTGCTCGGTGCACTTCTTGAGTGCGGCAATCGCTTCTTTCTTGTTTACCTTCTGGGCATAAGCAGAACCCAGGTAGAAGTAAGCATCGGCATTCTTGTCATCGATAGCGAGGGCTTTCTTTTCTTCGGCAATCTGCCCATCGACATCACCCTTGAGCCCCAGACAAGCACCATAGTCACGGTGGGCATTGGCATCTTTGCCATTAAGTTTGATGGCAGTCTTAAACTCGGTCACGGCTTGATCGAGTTTATTGTCACGAGAGAGTAGCTGAGCGTATTTGAGGTGATATTGACTCTCATTGGGTTGCAAGCGCACTGCTTCTTTGATGTTGTCGCAAGCCTGCTTGATATCGCCCTTTCTCGAATAAGCTCTTGAAAGCCCCATAAAGGCTTCGGCATCTTCCGGATTGATCTTCAAAGTGGCTCTGAACTCATTGATGGCATTATCCAGCTCACCACCCATCAAGTATGACTTAGCCAGCTTGAGATGATTGGTGGCACTATGGGGATTTTGTTCCAATGCGGCTTTGTATCTAAATATGGAGGCCGAGATATCTTCGCTGTCTTTGTCCTCGGCGGCTAGAACCGGCTGAGACAATGAAAGAGCCAGGACGCCCAGTGCAACTGTCAATATTTCCTTTTTACCTAACATTTTTCTATCCCCATTTTTACTGTACTTTCAGTGTCTGTGTCTGTCCTATCAAATCTTTTTGACTCAATTCTCTCTGGCGATTTAAGATGCGCGCCAATGCCGACTGCGCACTCTTGTCGCCGGGATTAGCCTCCAAAGCCTTGCGCACGCATTCGATTGCCTTCCCAGTCTCTTTGCGGGCTTCATAAATCTCAGATCTGGTCAAAAATACATAGCTGCTTTTCGGGCTCAAGCTCTCAGCCCGCTCAGTCAGTTTTAAGGCAAAGTCGAAACGCCCATTCTGACAATAAACCCTGGCCAAACCCAAATAAGCCATAGGCAACAAGGCTTCTTTGTTCTTCTGACCACTGGCTATAGCCTTCTCAAATGCAGAAGCTGCCTTTTCGGTCTGTGCGGTCAGTGTGTATGCTAAACCGCTGTTATAAAGGGCTATAAAGTTATCAGGCTCTTGCGCGAGAACTTGTTTAAATTCGTTCAGAGCCGCTTCGCCAAAACCCAGCTGCAAATAACATATACCGAGATTTCCTCGAGTTTTGCAATCGAGCGGTCGCGTCTCGAGGATGCGCTTTAGTTGCCCGCCGGCCTCATCATAATTCCCTTGTCTCATATAAATTGTGGCTAGCTCAGCCCGGCTCTCGGCTGCAACTGCGGCATCTTCCGCTCGTCCCTGGGTCAAGACAAGAGCTTCCACAAAGGCAAGTATGGCTTTGTCATCTCTGCCGCTTATGCCTAACTTTGTATAGGCCAGCCCCTGCAGAAAATGCAATCTGGCGCTGTCAATCTGCTTTTGTTGGGCAAGCTCAATAAATTGAAGCGCCTGGGCGATGTTCTCAGGCTTATTGCTTTCAATTAAGGTCTTGGCTTGCTCTTCTATTTCTGTGGTTCGTGGCGCACTCTCACGACCCAAACCTAGACGTGGCACTTTGATATCAAGACCAAAAGAAAAGGCAGGCGTTGTAAAGAAGCCGCTTAGCAAAACAGCGTTAAGCAACAGATAACTGCTCTTGCCCCGAGATTTAAAGCCGAATTTTGCTAAATTGCGCAAGAATGCCTCATTTGTCAAAATGATTAAGCTGGATATGACGTCACTAATTATAAGAGGAGGTCAAGCAGACGCTTCTGCTTATAGAATAAGTCTTGTCTTAAATTCGGAAGCTAACGTATGGAATTTCATTGGGCTGCACTCTTTCAAAGTCAGGAAGCCATCCTCTGGAAGGTGGTCGTGCCGCCCATTTTGTACTTCGCCCACGGTTATCTAGCGACTTGGATGGCTGTAGCAGCCCTTTTCCGACCATATAACGCTTATTTCATTCCCGGCACCAAGATCCAAATCCCCCTCACTCCGGGCATCTTTCCCAAGCGCCGAGCCAAACTTGCCCAGGCGGTAGCCGGCACAGTCACAGATACTTTGCTCACTCCGCATGACATAAAAGCTCAAGTTGAAAACCTCTTGACCGAAGATAATATTCGCCTAACAATCGGTTTGTTGGTCGACTCGGTATTGAAAGAATTCAGAGATACGACCAAACTGCACCGTCTTGCTTCAGACATAGCCGAACTGAGCCCGACTTTATTAGAACACTTCGTCACATCTTCAATTGAGTCTTTGCAGGCCGGTACAGACAAGAAAGTAGCGACAGTCTGTGAAAAGGTTTTCGACCAGGTAGTGCTCACCACGCGCATTTCGCTTGAGCAAGCCAATGAGTTCGCTTCGCGTATATTAGAGGCTTTTGCGACACCACCCAAGGTGCGCGCCGCCATGATTTCTATTTTGAGCCCCAGCAATATAAGCTCACTAGAAGAGTCTATCTCAGCCCATGCCAGCGGCCCATATAAGTTATTAGCCAAAATAATCGGGGTTAAGAGAGTTTGCTATGAATGGCGTAACTTCCTAGAGAAAGAGCCTGAAGAAGCAGACAAAATCATTGCCGACATGACCAAGCGCTTTGGCATCAAAGATCAGCTGGCCTTGCAAATTGCCAATTTTGAACTGAGATCTTTGCCCTTGCAGACAGTGAATAAATTCAAAGCCAATATGGTCATGTTCGTAGAAACTTTCTTAGTTGAGCATAAAGACGACATTGTGGCAGCGGTTCGCAAGATCGAAGGTGAAGCCATGAGTTCGGTGCGCCAAGCCATAGTCGGCTTCAACCCTGAAGATATACCAGAAGCCTGGTTGGAGCGTGCCAAGCAAGACCTCTCTCAGTTCTTGTTGAGCTATCTGAAAAGAGAACTGGGCGAATTGCTGGAACAAGCCATACCAAAATTGGGTATGTACAATGTGATTGCCCAGAAGATAGATTTGTTTTCGGCTCAGCAACTGGAAAACCTAATCAAAAAAATCTGTAAACAAGAGTTGCAAGCTCTGGAATGGTTCGGAGGCTTCATCGGTCTTGGACTAGGATTCTTTCAGATTGTGGTTAATGCCATTGCCCCCTAAGTAAGTTACTTCCTGAGAAAGCTAGATGAAGAGAATTGTTAGAAGCCCAGCACCGCGGTTAGTACCACTAGCCGGCGCTGGTCGCTATCCTCTTTATCGCATCAGAGTCTCTCCCAATTTTAAAGATTGCCTGATTGGCTGCACCCTGGGCAGCAAGTATTGGGTGCTGTCGTCTATCGGAAAAGGCGGCATGAGCGTGGTCTATAAGGCTAAGACAAAAGGCACAGGCAAAACCGTAGCAGTGAAAACCTTGCGCACCCAAGGGCTAACAGATGAAATGCTGGTCAAGCGCTTTCAAAGAGAAGCCGAACTCTTGAGCCGCCTCAATCATCCCCGCATAGTCAATCTGCATGCCTATGGGACCAGTTCGAGGGGCCAGCCCTACTTTGTCATGGACTATCTGGTCGGTCAAAACTTGACCGAATTACTAAAGAAGATTGATCATCTGCCGCCTGAGCGCTTTCAAGATATTTTTGTGCAAGTTTGTGCCGCCATTGAACATGCCCACAAACACAATGCTATTCACCGTGATATCAAACCGGGCAATATCATGCTTACCCGACAAGGGCAAACTAGAGACTACGTAAAGATAGTCGATTTCGGCATCGCCATGATTAGCGAAGAGGCCCAAAGATTGACCCGCATGGGCGAAGTCTGGGGTTCGCCCATTTACATGAGTCCGGAGCAGTGTATGGGCGCCACGGTCGATTTGAGATCAGACATCTATTCGCTGGGCGTGGTTATGTACGAAAGTCTCACCGGCCGTGTTCCCTTTCTAGGCAAAAACTACGGTGATACCATGGGCAAGCAAATATCTGAACCACCTCCGCCCATGAAAGAAGTGAGACCAGACCTGGAGATACCAGCCAGCCTGGAGAAAATTGTTATGAAAGCGCTGGCCAAGCTGCCCGATGAACGCTATCAAACGCTCACCACTATGCGCAAAGAACTTGAGTCAGCCTTATCGTTCAAGCAAGATAGCGGCGGGCCCGGGCGAACAACCGGCACCAAGCATAAGACAACTTCTCAAGAAAGACTGCCAGATAGAAAAAATGAAAAACAAAAGCTAGAGCTAAAAAGACAGGAGTATAGACCCCAAGAAAGCGAAATAGATTTCGATCTTGAGGAAGAGAAGCCGGTGCGTCGCCCATGTGCAAAAACACGCAGCAAAACCAGAACCACCACAACATCGGCTAAGCCTGCTCTCAAGTCGGTTAGACAAGTAAAAAGCAGCAGAAAGAAAGCGGCAGCAACAAAGGGCGTAAGACTCAAGCCTATGATTCTGGTTGTCTGTACTTCTATATTTCTTTCAGGTGCAATTATTTTTGCCATCAATAATATGCAAAGCTTGACCAAAATCTTGGGCGAGGCGGCGCGCTTTCTGCTCAAGGGAGCAACCGAAGAAAGCCATTACTAAAGGGAAACTAGACGAAACAAAGAAAATTCAGGAAAAGTTCTCCTTGTTGTCTTCTAGAAAAGACGCAATCAATTCTTTCATCTGACTAATTTCTTCAGCCAACTTGATCATCGACTCAGCCCCTTTTAGATCGCGCTTGGCAAATGCTTCTGAGCCACGAGCCGCTATCGCTTCCATCTCTTTGTCAAAAGATTCAAGCAAACTGGTTACTTCTGCTTTAAATGAAAAGGGCTTCGCTTTAGCTTGTTCAGCAGGAAGAGCGGGCGGAGGTGCGGCTAAAGGTGATGAAATTTCTGAAGAAACACCGGCTGCTTCCTCTAAAGGAGCTTTATCTGCAGACAAATTTTCAACGGCAGCATCCGCCTCGGGCGCCTTATTGGCTGAAAGGGAGCGCGCTAATGATTGGGCGAAACTGGGCTTGCCCTGGCTCTCTTCTTGTTTAGTTGAAATCTCTTCTTGTTTGGTCGAGATCTCTTGCGACTTCTGAGAGAGCAACTCAGGCTTAGCTAGAGGCTCTTCCGGCTTGGCAAAATTGGCGGGAGTGGCTGGCGGCTCGGGTTTGAGAAATTCGAAATCGGGCCGATTTAGTTGGGGCTGGCTTTGGGACTCATAACTAGAAGGCGGACTGGGCGGCATAAACTGCGGAGCACCACTTGGCAGAACCGGGGACTGTGGAGAACTAGATGTCTGCGGAATATTGGGCGCTGGAGAAGCTTGATTTGACATAGGCGCAGCCTGATTTAACCCGGACTGAGCCTGATGTGACCCGGTCTGAGCTTGATGCGACCCAGACTGAGCTTGATGCGACCCAGACTGAGCTTGATGCGACCCAGACTGAGCTTGATGCGACCCAGACTGAAAAGAATCGAGCTTGAAGCTTGAATCTTGTTTGAAGGCAGACTCTTGCTTGAAGGCCATTTGCCACTGCTGTTGCTGCACGTTGGTATTGGTCTGGGAAGGACTATTTGGCTTGCCGCTCGGTTCAACGGCGTTCCATTTACTATTGTCCTGAGACTGCTTATTCTCTTGAGCCTGCTGTTGAATGATTGATGGTCCAGTAGCTTGGCTCTGGAACAAGGCTTCGGCGGAAAAGCCCTTCGGATTACTCGGGGGCAAATTAGTGGAGGAATTAGGCATCACGTTCAGCGAATTAGGCAAAGATTGCGAACTGCTCCGCCCTGCACGCGAAACCGGCTTCCAATCGTCGTCCGATTCTGCAGAAGAAGATGATGATGACGGAGACGAAAAGGTCGACGAGGCGGCTACTTGTGGAGCGGCAATATTTGGACTATTGAACTGACCGCTGTTGTTGCTGCCTTGCGCCATCTGCTGCTTGTAGCGGGCCGAATAGTCTATTTCTTGCTCGGCAGCAGCACCGTAGACATAGCCCTGCCCTCGATAAACCCCGTCGTAGTAGGCGTCACCTTGGGCGGCCACTCCTAAAGAGACCAGGTCAAGATGACTGCGCGGAGCCTCGTTTGACTGAGCCACATCGATCAAAGATTCTAAAAGAGCCCGAAAACAGTTATCGAGAGAATCGTTGTCGAGCATATAGTCTTGGGAAGAATAGCGCACCTGACTGCCGTCAAAAGCCGGCAAAAGAGCCAGAGCACAGACATAGCTTGAGGGCTGGGTGCTGAATGAGAGCAGCTTATCGGCAGGAATTATGTAAGAATGAATCCCTTCGAAAGTACCTCTGACAACGAGAGTCCAGTATCTAGTAGAGATTCGCCCGCTGAATACCGAAATAAAGTTGGCACTTTGGTGCCAACTCGATATATTCTCTTTCGAAATACTCGGTCTGATCCAGCTCAGCTCTAATTCAGGTACAGGATTTACTTGATTAAAGTCATAAGCTAGATTTTGGAAATAATCGAACATGTGGTCGACAAGATTGACCATTGATTCATGTTGAGCTTCCTGTCTCATTCGCTCCGAATGGCTTTGCACCTGCCTTTGACCAAAAGGAGTGTTCTCTACAGAGCCGCTCGGGCGCGCCGCACCAAGCATACGACTCTTCCACACCCCGGAAATTTTGTCTTCATTGCTCTCACCGGCTGAGGCGGGCAATCTAATAAAGTTATTCTGACTATCGGCAGCCTGGCTTTCTCTGGCTTGACTATCTAAGTGGTAGCTCAGCCCAATTTGGCCCGAATCGGAAGATGAGCCCGGCTCGTCCATTTCGGACTCAGCGAAGTTGCCTTGCTGTTCCTGCGCCCGAGCCGCTTCTTCCGCCATGGCTTCGGCGGTCTCTTGAGTCATAGCCTTCAGTCGAGCTTTAGTGGCACGGGCCTTCTTATTGTCGTCCTTCCCCTTACCCTTACCTGGCCACATATGTAAGTCTCCGAACCTAACTTAACGCCCAATTAAATTGAATCTACCCGCCTAAGCCTGACCTATAACCATATCTAAAGTTGAAAAGCAGCTTGCCAGGGGTAAAAGCCCCGCTTGAGTTGCTAATATTTATCTGGGAGTTAAGGAGCCTTTGAATGGCAAAAAGACATGACCCCCACTTTGACGAACATATTGTCGTCAGGGGGGCGAGGCAGCACAATCTCAAAAATATCGATATAAAGATTCCGCGTGGCAATCTTGTCGTGGTCACAGGGGTCTCAGGCTCAGGCAAATCGTCGCTGGCCTTCGATACTATATTTGCCGAAGGGCAAAGACGCTATGTCGAATCACTCTCAGCCTATGCTAGACAGTTCCTCGGCCAATTAGACAAACCTGATGTTGATGGTATAGACGGCTTATCTCCAGCTATTTCAATTGACCAAAAATCAACCAGTCATAACCCTCGTTCTACGGTCGGTACAGTCACCGAAATCTATGATTACCTGCGTCTGCTCTATGCCCGGGTCGGTACCCCCCATTGCCCCAGCTGCGACAGACTTATCAACCCGCAGACCATAGATCAAATAGTCGACCAAGTTTTAGACCTGCCGGACGGCACCAAAATACAAATATTGGCGCCGCTTGTGAGCGGCAAAAAAGGCGAATACCAAAGTTTATTTCAAGACCTTCGCAAAGAAGGCTTTGTGCGCTGCCGCATAGACGGAACAGTGGTCGAGTTGGAAGACGAGATCAAACTGGACAAGAATAAGAAACATAATATCGACCTCGTGGTTGACCGTCTAGTGATCAAAAAAGGCATTCAATCGAGACTAGCCGATAGTCTTTCACTTGGTCTAAAGTGGGGAAAACAGAATGTCTTGGTCGATGTGCTGGCAGTAAGCGAAAGCAGCAAAGAAGGCCAGAAAGAAAATATCAAAAAAGGGGACATGCTCTTTTCTGAGAATTTTGCCTGCGCCGCCTGTGGTATCAGTTTCGCCGAACTATCGCCCCGCATTTTTTCTTTCAATAGCCCCTATGGAGCTTGCGATGAATGCCATGGCTTGGGCTGCACCTTTGAAGTCGATCCCAAATTGGTTGTACCAGATCCAAAAAAATCACTGGCCCAAGGTGCAATCTATCCCTGGTCTAAAACCAATAATCCCTACTATGATCAGTTGCTCGCCTCGGTGGCTAAGCACTATAAATTTTCCACCCGCACCCCTTTTGAAGAGCTGACAAAAGCTCAGCAAGGTGTGATCCTTTATGGCTCAGGACCGGAACGTATCAAACTTGGACACGATTCATTCGACGGTAGAGAATTTTGGGAATACAAAAAATCTTTTGAAGGGGTGATAAGCAACCTCAAGCGCCGTTATGAAGAATCGAACTCGGACCGCATCAAACAAGACATCGAAAACTATATGACTCAGATGCCTTGCGAAACTTGTCGGGGCTCACGTCTAAAGCCCGAGAGTTTGGCTGTAAAAGTGCATAGCCGTTCCATAGCAGAGGTGAGTGCTCTTTCGGTTGAGAAAGCTATTGGTTATTTTGCCGAAGTACCAGCTAATTTGACGGCAAAGCAGCGCACCATCGCCCACCAAGTCTTGATTGAAATCAATGCCAGATTGAAGTTCCTCAGCGATGTCGGACTAACATATCTCACCTTGGATCGACAAGCCGGCACTCTTTCAGGCGGTGAAGCTCAGCGTATCAGACTGGCCACCCAGATAGGTTCGGGCTTATCAGGCGTTTTATATGTACTGGACGAACCTTCTATTGGTCTGCATCAGAGAGATAACAATAAACTGATAAGCACCCTCAAACATCTGCGGGATCTAGGTAATACGCTCTTGGTCGTAGAACATGATGAAGACACGATGCGCGAAGCCGATTGGCTGATTGACATAGGGCCTGGCGCCGGCGTGCACGGCGGCGAAGTGGTGGCAGAAGGCACCATAGAAGATATCATGAAAGCACCGCGTTCATCGACCGGAGCCTATCTGAGCGGTCGCAAGCAAATTCCGGTGCCAAAGAAAAGAAGAGGCGGCAATGGTCTCTCTATCAAAGTGGAAGGCGCTTGCCTCAACAATCTAAAAGATCTCAGTGTCGAAATTCCGCTCGGTTGTTTTGTAGCTGTTACCGGCGTATCTGGTTCGGGCAAGTCGACCTTGGTGAATGATTTGCTTTATCAGTATCTCAAACACCATGTGAGCGGCACTGTGCCAGCCCCCCGTGGGGTCGACAGAGTAACCGGATTAGAGCAGATAGACAAAGTAATTGATATCGATCAATCCCCCATAGGCAGAACCCCAAGGTCAAATCCCGCCACTTATACCGGCTTGTTTGACGTCATTCGAGAAGTCTTTTCTATGACCACCGAAGCAAAAGCGAGAGGCTATCTGCCCGGACGCTTTAGTTTCAACGTCAAAGGCGGACGCTGCGAAGCCTGTCACGGCGAAGGTATGAATGAAATCGAAATGAACTTTCTGCCCTCGGTGTTTGTCACCTGCGATGTTTGCAAAGGCGCCAGATATAACCGCGAAACCTTAGAAGTAAAATTCAAAGGCAAATCGATTTCAGATGTGCTTGAGATGACCGTAGAAGAAGCCCTGGGTTTCTTTTCTTCGATACCGAAAGCGCTGAGCAAGTTGGAAACCTTGCAAGAGGTCGGGCTCGACTATGTCAAACTCGGTCAACCGGCCACCACATTATCAGGCGGTGAAGCCCAGAGAGTGAAACTGGCGGAACAGCTGAGCCGACGCTCCACCGGCAAAACAATCTATATTTTGGACGAACCGACAACCGGTCTGTCTTTCCAAGATGTGGACAAGCTTTTGCATGTGCTCAATCGCCTGGTGGATGGGGGCAACACAGTTCTTATCATTGAACACAACCTAGATGTCATTAAGCAGGCCGACTGGATCATCGACCTTGGCCCGGAAGGCGGCGACAAGGGCGGCAATCTGGTTAAAGCAGGCACGCCTGAATCAATAATCAAGGCCAAATCTTTCAGCCATACAGGCCAGTACCTGGAAGCCCACCTAAAACACTGCCTGGCTAAATCTTGATCTATTTGGGGTATGATCATGACCTAAAGGAGTGCTGGCTAGCAACTGCCATGCCCATATCTATAGACCATGCGCGAGACAATGGAAGATAGCCCAGAAACAGGTACTGACCCGCTGTTCGACAGTCTACGAAAACGTGGACATAGAATAACGGCGCAGCGCGAGACGATTTTGCAGATTTTCAAAGAACAAGAGAGCGGTCATCACCTCTCGGCCGAAGAACTGCATGCCAAATTGTTGGAGAGGGGAGGCAATGTTTCGCTGGCTACAGCCTATAGAACTCTCAAATTGCTTTCATCTCTCGGCTTATTGCGCGAATTGGATTTTGCTGAAGGTCATAAGCACTACGAACTGAAACAAGACACTTTGCCGCACCAACACATCATTTGCACAGGCTGCAACACAACCCTCGAGTTTGAAGACCACTTTCTTGAAGAAGCCGGACAAAAGATTGGAGCCAGGTACAATTTCGAAGTAATCGACGCCCAGTTCAAGATTTTTGGACTGTGTCCCAATTGCAAGACTGGCAAGTCCAGCAAAGGGCGCTAAAATAAAGGCAGAGGAATAAAAAATGACACTGGCTGAAGCAAAAGAAGGTAAGCATTTTATAGTCACTGCCACTCGCTCTGACGAAGTAACCATGCAGGCGGTGAGATTTGGCATTGGTGAAGGCGCTCGCATCGGTATTGCCAAGAACATTAAGGGGGGTCCGGTGATAATCGCCCTCAATGAAATGGAATTAGCCGTCGGCCGTGATGTTGCCTTTCAAATCGACGTCTCAGAAGTCGGCTAAATTATGTCCAGCGAATTACATTGTCAAACTTGCTCTATGCCTCTTGATGCAAGCGGAGCAGTAGGTCAGCTTTTGCATTGTCAGCGTTGCGGCAATTGGAGTGAATTTTCAAGCGAAGTGCTCAAAAGCGGATGCAATAGCTGCCAGTCAGGCAAAAGTTGCGGTCAAAGCAAAGTCGCAAAGAATAGCTTTAATATATTCAATAGTTTGAAGGTTATTTTCAATGGCAAATCATGCTCGGAAGATATTGAAAAGCAAGAAAGTGCTGCCAAGTTTAAAAATCGTTGTGATAATCAATGAGAAGCCCAAAAAAACGCTTGGATTTGACCCTGCCGGGGAATAAAATAGAAGTCTATCTATTTATGGCTTAGGCGCATCTGCGCACTCAAGGGAACCAGAATGTCAAGACCAATAAATCCCTGGAAAGTAACAGGGTACAAAGCTGGTCAAAACGTAGTTTGTAAGGTCATGAAGGCCGAATCGGGCGGCTATGCCGTCTTGATTCCTAAAGACAACCTGCCCGGATTTATACAGACTGCGGCGAATCATCAGCCAGGGGAAGAAGTTCTGGCTCAGTTCGTATGTGTTCACAACAACCGCATCCTTCTTTCTCCCTTGTTTTCTGGAACCATAGGAAAAGGCGCATCGCTGCCGGTCAAATCCTCTAAGAACTGGCTGGAAGAGCTGGAAAACCCCGATCAGCAAGCAACCTCGCAAGGTGGCTTTCAGGGAAATTATCAGGAAGAAGCCATGGGCCAGACTCAATCGCCCTTTGCGCCGCCCTCCCCTGATGCCAACGAAGCTTATGGATCTAACAGTTACGGCGCTAATGGCTCTAATAGTTATGCCGAAAGTCAGATGCCCAGTGATGCTCAGCAAGACATGCAGGCTTATCAGCAATATCAAATGGGCACCGAATACACTCAGGCTCCTGCCGAAGCTTATCAAAATTATCAGCAAGAAAGTACCGACTATGCCCAGGGTGGACATAGCGCCTTTGCCGAAAGCCAGTGGCAGGCACCGGTAGAACAGACTCCAACGAAAAGATTTAGACTAAGACGGGCTATCGACCTGGTTATGCCGCCTATAGATCAAGAGTCGCTCGGTGTTTATCAGATGAAAGATTATGACCTGGAATGGCTGATCACCGACTTGGAAGGCGGGATGCGCACAGGTTGTATGAAATGCACCTCAGAGCAGCAGTTATCCCGCTCTGCTGTTTTGCTATACAAGGGTAAGGCAGTAGGTTGCATTTACGGCTGCAAGTCTTCACCCGAAGCAAGACCGACCGAAGAGTCATTAACCAGTATGCTCAATGACCTAGAAGCAACTGATGCTGTAGTCAGTGTCTACGACCTGCCTGAAGATGTTACCGTGGCTATGTCTGCTCTCTTCTTGGGCTTCCCTGTGGAGCGCACAGAAGGATTGGATGCCAAAAGCCAGTTTGATTTCTTCATGACCTATTTCACTCAAAATGGCAGCACCGCTTGTTTAGCTATAACACTGCCGAGCACAAAATCGACCTATCTGGTCTTTGTGCATAGAGGTAGATTTGGTGGATGTTTCTTTGTCGAAGAGCAGATCTTTACCCAAGATCCCAACGACATCTACAAACTATTCCAGGTCGATCCGCAAGCCCGGGTAGAAGCAAGTCTATTGCAACCAGAAATGACTGCTCCGGGAGCCCGTTTTGGCTATAGCCTTTCAATGGCCAAGCAAAAGCGCAATTAGTTTTTCATTGGCAGTAATTTATTCATTCATTTATGGCTATGGCAAAAGCCCGGTGTTTTAGAAACACCGGGCTTTTCAATCAGACAAGCTCTTTCACTTGAGCCAATATTGAGGCGACTAACTCGATTGCTCGGGATAATTCGAAACCGAGTTCTTGCCTTACTCTTGACCCTCTTCTTGAGACTCGCTTTGAGTATCAGCCTGGAAAGTGGGCAAAGTGAGCTGGCTCACTTCTTCCCTTTGCAGAGTGAAATTAGGTGTATAGTCGCTGAGAGCTTCAGACTGCACTGCCACCGAAACCGGTTCTTCAGCCGACATGGCTTTAGAACTAGAATCGCCGGCACCAGATTCGATATCATCGCTCTTAGTCTTCAAGCGATAGACACCTGTAACAGGGTCTACTTCAGCCGAATAAGGGCTTTCTACTTCGTATTGGATAGCAGGCTCAGCTTGGCTGCCTGCCTGAGAAGCGATTTCATGCTCTTCGTCGGCTACTTCAGCCTCGATAGTGGCGGTCAAACCTTCACTATCAAGATCCAGCTCCTGATAGACGCTCTCTACAGCAGAAACACTCTTTGCCAAGTCTGAAGCCAAATCGGAAGCTGGTTCCTCATCTGCTTCTTCGGTCAAGCCATCTTCATAAAGTGCTTTCTTGGGTTGAAATACATCGGCTTTCAACTCGATAGTCACTTCTTCAGCTTCGCCATTCTCTTCATCATCTTCAAAGCTTACCGGCTTAGAGTGTGGCTTCCCCTGTGCTCTGGCATCGAGAAGATCTTCCGGCATCATTTCCAAAATTTCTTCCGGCACATCATCTAACTCAAGGGCTGCTTCAGCTTCCAGCTCTTCTTCATCTAGAGGAGCGGGCATGATTCTTCCACCATAGGCGGTGGCAGATTTAAGCGGCTGCTGCAAGCGGTTCTTATTGCGATTCTTGCGGCTGACCGGCTCGTCTTCCTTACTCTTGAAGGTGATTACCCTTCTATCTTCGGGCGGGCCAAGTTCCAGCGCCGGCACTACGCCATGAGAGAGACAGCTTGTGCAAGGTCTGGTGAACAATTCGCGCAGGCTCTGCCCTTGTCTACGTCTAGTCAATTCCACTAGACCGAGATCTGATAGCTGACCAACTTGGGGCTTGGCTCGATCTTCTTCGAGGGCGCGCTGGAAAGCTTCCAAAACTTGCTGCTGGTCTTTGCGGCTATCCATATCGATGAAATCGACTATGACCATACCGCCGATGTTACGCAATCTCAGCTGACGCGGAATCTCTTGAGCCGCTTCCAGGTTGGTACGGCGTACGGTCTCGGCCTGGGTGCGCGAACTGGTGAAACGACCCGAGTTAACGTCGATAACGGTGAGAGCCTCGGTGGGCTGAATGACTAGGTGTCCGCCGGAGGGCAACTCGGCTCTATTGGAGAGGGCTGCTTCGATTTCCTTGTCTATGCCTTTGGAAAGCAATAGATTTTCTTCGGCTGTATGGAAAATCACCTTGGTCTGCTTGTGAGCCCAACCTGCCAGATACTCTTGAGCGCGTCTTTGCCCTTCTGGACTATCGGTAATGATCTCGGTCACTTCATGTGAATAAGCATCACGAATGACCCGGAACAACAAATCTTGATCTCTATATATAAGAGTTGGCCCGATTGAAGCTTCAGCTTCCGAAACTATTGTCTGCCAACGATCCCAAAGTTGTTCAAAATCTTCGTATAGCTCTTGATCTCCCTGACCCTTAGCTTCTGTACGAATAATGAGACCAACGCCGGGAGGTTTCATGAGATTGACCACGGCTTTCAGACGGGCTCTCTCTCTAGCTTCCGAAATTCTTCTTGAAATACTGACGCCACGCTCTTCCGGCACCAAGACCAGAAAACGACCGGGCAAACTGATTGCGGTAGAAACTCGCGGTCCTTTGTGACCAGTAGGTTCTTTGGTTATCTGCACCAAGAGTTTCTGCTTGGGCACTAGGCGCTCTTTAAGCGGTCCTTGCCCCGGCACATCATTGGCATGCAAGAAGCCCATCTTGTCTTTGCCGAGATTGACGAAAGCAGCATCAATACCAGGCAGAATATTCTCTACTGTGGCGGTATAGATATCACCGAGCAAGAGTTCGCCTCTATTGACGAAAAACTCGACAACCCGGTCATTCTCGAGCAAGGCAGCAATATTGTCCTGCTCTGAAATTACGATTGACTTTCTCATACGTTTCCTCTAAACACGTTATTTTTGCGGAACCAGGGGCTCACCATCTAGAGAAAGCATCTCTAGTCTGGTCACATGAAAAGTGAGTTCGGAACTAAGCAAAGCCAAAAGATCTTGAGGCTTTAAGTGTCCCGACGAGCCGGTCGCCAGCTCAAGCTCCAACCAGGGAGTCGGCGTGGCTAAATCATGTAGTTTGATCAGGTGAATCAAAGGTCTCAAATTTTTCTTTCCATCAATATTGAGCTCACCCAAACCCAATATCTCTTCTATTCGGGCACTGAGCCTCGAAAGATTGTCTTGTTCAATTTCAGCCGGTCGAACCAAGTCGACCCTATATCTGGCCCTGCCCACAAGGGAAGGCAGAGACTTCTTATTTTCGGCAAGATCTTTGCCGATTTGGAAAGCCGAAAGTATTTGCACCTCCGGCGGTAACTCACGATTGAGGCGCTCCATAAACTGGTCGGCAGTGATAGCCTCCGCCACCTCGACATCTATAAGTTCGCCCAAACCTTCTTGGAAAAGCGGCAACGGTGCAGCCACAGAGAGCTTGGGCGAAGGATTGAAGCCCTGGGTATAGCTCATTTTTATTTCGGCTCGGCGCAGCGCTCTGATAAATAGATTTTGCAGATCTAAGTGACCGATGAAACGCAAGTCGTCGATCTTCTTGAACACCGCTCTGATTTTGACATTGCCTGTATTTTTAGATTGCTCAGCTTGTTCAGCTTGCTCAGCTTGTTCAGAGTCTTGAGAGTTTTCATCTGTCTGGCTCTGAGCGCTTGTGGCGGGCGCCAAGAAAAAGAGGGAAGGATGAGAGTCTTCATCACTCTTATTGGCATTCAATTCTTTGACAAAAGGATTCTTCTTGATTGTGACCGGACTGGGATTAGCTAAGACATGATTGGTATCAAGCTCGGTACAAATGCCGCAGGCATGGCAGGTATTCTCTGTGCAAGCAGCGGTTTCAACTTCCTTGACGGCCTTTTCCCATTCACGCACAAGCCACCAGTGATGGAGACCAATATGCACGATATCGTAAGCCTGCATACTGCCTACCGGTCTGTCTTTAGCAGCTTCAGCCAAGAGAGTGGTACCAAAATGCTCTGCCACCTGATGCCAAATTTCGGGCTTGAGATGCTCATCCCAAGCATCAAAAACACAACCACGTTTGAAAGCTTCCAAGATCATCTCGCCGGTCTGTCTGTCACCGCGCGAAATCACAGCCTCAAGCAGACTTATTTGCGGGCCTGTGACATTGAGCTGTACATTGCGCAGACCAGACTCTTTCAACTTCGCCCTTAGAACACTGTGTTTTCTGGCGAATTCTTCCGGTGAAACTTGAGGGAACCACTGAAATGGCGTAAATGGCTTAGGTACGAAATTAGAAATTGTGCAAGTCAATTCCAGATCTCGTCTATACTTGGCCGGCTCAGCCTTACGCTTGAGACGGGCATGCACTGTAGCTTCTTTCAAAATAGCAATGATCCCCGCAAGGTCATCATCATCTTCGAAAGGCAGACCACACATAAAGTAGAGCTTGACCGACTGCCAACCGGCTTCATAGGCCGAGTCTATGGCATTGATAATTTGTTCGTGCTTGAGCCCTTTGTTGATGACAGCTCTGAGTTTTTCACTGCCGGCTTCAGGCGCAAGTGTAATACCACTTTTGCGAACCGTCTTCAGTTCTTCCGCCACATCCAAATTCATGCGGTCGGCTCTCTGCGATGGAAAAGAGAGAGAAGTACGCTTATGAGCGTGCTCTCTGTTTAGTGCCCGCACGCTGTCATAAAGACTGGTATAGTCGGACACACAAAGTGAAAGCATGGAATACTCTTCGTGCCCCGAATTCTTCAAAGCCTGCTTGGAGAGCTCCACCAGTTCTTCAGCCGAGCGTTCACGCACAGGCAAAAAGGTATAGCCAGGCTGACAAAAACGACAGCCCCGGTCGCAGCCGCGTCTCACTTCCAACACTTCGCGATCGTGCACCAGTGCCAAATAAGGCACTAGATTACGGGTCGGTTGGTTACTGGGCAAAAGAGGTGCAACTTGACGCATTACTCTTTCCGGCAACTGAGCTTCCTTGCCCGGTTCAAAGAGATCAAAATAAGGAAGAGCCAATAGAGCTTGGCCATCAATACCGCAAGCAGTCAATTCATTTTGAGCAATCTGACGCAGTTCGGCTAGAGCTCTAGGTTTAACCGGGTGCTCAGTGGGATTGAAGGTATAGAGCTGCGGCGCATAAACACCAGATACGGTGCAAGCCAGACGAGCCAAAAGTAAATTGCGAACTGCTTGCACAGCAGCAAAAGACATTTTGTCTAAGTCTAGAGTCGGATAAACCTCTTGCTTAAACTGGTCGATTTGGCGCATTACAGCAGGCAAGGCTTCTTCACCATCGCCAATAACAAAGAAATCAAGAAATGGCGCCATCGGTTCTGGATTAACGGCAGAGGGCCCGCCTCCGAAAACCAAGGGGAAAATAGTCTTACGCTCACAAGCTCTCAGAGGCAGTTCAGCCAGCTCAAGCATGTTGAGGACATTTGTATAGGTGAGCTCATATTGCAGGGAAAAACCGATCAAATCGAAATTCTGCACCGGCTCTTTTGATTCAAAAGCAAAAAGCGGCAAGTGCTCGGCTCGCATCAAGGCTTCCATATCACCAGCCGGTGCATAAGTTCTATCAACCATACAGCCATCTATATCGTTTATCAGTTGATAGAGTATCTTCAGCCCAAAATTGGACATACCAAGCTCATACAGGTCGGGAAAAGCAAGAGCCATTCTTACCCGGCTACTTGAAAAACTCTTCCGGCGAGCGCCCCATTCATTGCCGAGGTACTGCCCTGGTTTATTCACCCGAGGCAAAAAATCCTCTCTGAGTCGTCTTTCAATCGACTCGGCAGAGTTGCTTTCTGTATGTTTAGAGCCCGAACTTCTAAGCAAGGCTTCAGTGCTAACTATGACTACACTCCCAACCGCAGCGGCGGTCAAAATTTTTTCAACGACTGAGGACTCTGATCCAGCACTGCAAAGCTCGCGCTGGTGCGACTCAAACTACTTTAATAAAGTAAAGGGGTCTTGAGCAAAATGCGTCCTCAAGTGCTCCAATTATATAGCCTCTTGAACCTATATATAGAAATCTGAACTTAAAATTACTGAAGTATTTCGCCATTCAGATACTGACATCTTTATATAGGTCTGGATATCTAAGTCTGACCGGTCGAGAAAGAGCAAGCAGGTAGAGCCCGATTGCAAAGCACCGTCCGAAAAATCGGCTTTGAAAGCGATGAAATTTCGGACTTCTTGCTCATTTTTAATTCTTCACACAACCGCCAATAACCAAGCGGACACGTCCTCCTGACTACTATGATATATTCGCTTCAGGAGGAAGCCCCTTGATTTTAGAAGCCTTTGCCCAGTATCTGCACAACAACCCAAGCCTGCCAGCTGGTCAGGCTTTGTCGGCATGGCTCTGGGATAGACTGAACGCCGAACCGGCCAAGCCGGTCGATCAAGTTATTCAATTAGAAATTGCAATTGGCAGAAAACCCGAGCAATTGAGCAATCGAGACTTGGTATTTTTGCCTAGCGAAGCCATAGAAACTTTCCACAAAACCTATGGCATAACCACCGCCAAAGAAAAAGACCGATTTACCTTGGTTTTCACCGGCGCCTCCGAATCGGGCAAAAGACTTTTGTCGAGCTTAGTTGAATATAGCCATAGTTATGAACAACACCGCTGGTCTAAATTCGTGCATAATCTCAAGGCGAGCGACTTTCACTAAAGAGCTCATAATGCGGAACAAATTAAGCAGCAAGCAGTCAATTACAGCATGTGCAGTGACAGGAGGATGAAAACTAGCTAGCCATGAGTACTAAACGCAATCTGGCATTCTTAGCCGCCTTGACCATCGCTATGGGCTTGCCGACTCTTTCACAAGCGGCAGAAGAACTCAAGCTGAAGAAAGGTATTTCGTTTAGCCAGGACACCGATAGCGGCTTCCCAATCGAAGCAAGCAAAATGGAAGATGTCGACGTAGAGCCGGGCAAGCCAGCCCTGATCTTCTTCGGCGCATCCGGTGACCTCAATGTCAATCGGCAAGCCAAGCGAGTAGTCGACCTTTACAAACAGACTTCGCAAGCCGCTAAACCAGTCAAGTTTATCTTGATAGACGTTGATCATCCTTCCGGTTCGGCAGCCAAGGCTCTCATCAAGAACCACTACAAAGGTTATATACCGTTCCAAGTTATTCTCGATAAAGCGGGCAAAGTTGCCTGGAGCCAAATCGGAGAGGTCGAGACCGGTACACTCTCAAATCAAATAGACAAAGTCTCGCAGTAGCCAATCGGACTACTAGCCAAGAATCTCTTCAGTCTCTCCTCTGGTAGCTTGATCGCTCCCATAGTAGATGGATAGAAAGTGCCGCTCTCTTTATCGAGATAGGGTCCATGACAATCTGAACCGCCTGTGACTAAAAGTCCTTGGGCGTCGGCATAATTCTCATAATAAAGTACCAGCGACTCGTCATGAACCCGGTGGTAGGCTTCTATACCGGCCAAGCCGGCGGCAACAAGCTCGGGCAAGAGTTCTTTCATATAGGCGCCTTGACCTGGGTGAGCAATTGAAGTGAGCGCACCGGCTTTCTGCAAAGCTTCCAAGGCCTCAAAAGGACTGACGCTCTGCCGGTAGACATAGCAGGGAGACTTGGAGGAAGTAAATCGCTCATAGGCATCCATCAAGTCTTTAGCTAGCCCTAAGCGCACTAGCGCCTCGGTCAAATGGGCCTTTCCAGGCGCCGCCGGACCAGATACAGCCAGGACATCTTGCAAACCCACGGCTCTATGGGCCCCAAGACCACCCCCCGAACTCCGCAAGCTGGCGTTTATCAAAGCGATGGTCTCTTCCAATTGCCTAAAGCGAGCCGCCTTTTGTCGCTCCAAGAGCTCACTGAGAGCTGAATTATTTAAATCTGGGAAATAGCCCAGAATGTGGACATCTTGGCGCTGCCCTTGCTTATCTATATAGACAGTATTGACTTCCACAGCAGGTATAAGCTTTGGCAAGACACGATCACTCGCTGCGCTCAACGAGCCTGATGCAAGTATGGAAACCGGGGACTTACCGAGAGCCTCTGGAGAGTTATGGAGAGAATCTTGGGAATTACTGATGGAAGCTGGGGACTTACTGAGATCTGGGGAGTTGCTGAATGCCTCTGGAGAATTGCTGATAGAAGCTGGGGACTTACTGAGATCTGGGGAGTTGCTGAATGCCTCTGGAGAATTGCCGAGAGACCCGGGTTTTTGCCGATTGAATTGGGCAAGACAGGCTTCTGCCTCGGCCAAACCTTCCACAGTATCATGATCAGAAAGAGCGATGTAGCGCATCCCTTTCGATACAGCATGCTCGACTAAGGCAGTTGGCGACCAAGTTCCATCAGAAAAGTGGCTATGCAAATGCAGGTCGGCAAGAGCGGCAAAAGTCCGGCTTGACGCCGCATTTTCATCTGCAATCGTGCTCAAGAATCACCTTCGAATCGAATTCTTTCAATAGAAAGGGCGCGACCTGACTTCCTTTCTACTTCTATGAGCACACCACAGGCAGTGGCAGGACCTTCAGCAATCTCAAAACGAGAAGGCAGCTGCTTTACCATGCGTCGAAAGACTCCGTCCAGCGCCATGCCAATTACACCGTCTCGAGGACCGCAGGCCCCGGCATCAGAGATGTAGGCAGTGCCCTTATGGAGCAATCTCTCATCGGCAGTCTGAACATGGGTATGACTGCCCACTACCGCCGAAACTCGCCCATCGAGATACCAGCCAAGCGCCATTTTCTCAGCGGTCGCCTCGGCGTGCACATCCACAAGTATCACATCCGGTGCTTGCTCTTTGAGCTTCTCCAAAATCGAATCAACAACCGCGAATGGAGATTGCAGCGGTTCCATAAAGATACGGCCCATTAAATTAATAACAGCAAACTTGAGCCCGTTCTTCTCAACCACTGTAAAGCCCCGTCCCGGTGTCCCTTCTGGATAATTAGCCGGACGCAACATAGTAGTCTCAGTATCGATAAAATCGAAGACATCTTTACGATCAAAAGTATGATTTCCGCCGGAAAGCACGTCCACGCCCATTTCCTTGAATTCAGTCACATTGTCGCGCGAGACTCCGAAGCCATGACTGGAATTTTCCACATTAGCCACAACGAGATCCGGCAAAAGGCGCTCTCCTCTTGCCGCTTCATCCTTGAGACTAGCCAAAAGATTGCGAACAACAAGCCGCCCCGGCTTGCCGATCACATCCCCAAGAAAAAGAATTGAGACAGATGAGCTAGACTGTAATTCAGACATATTAAAAGCTTACTGCATAAGCTCACCGAGTAGGAAGCTAAGATTCAATAGAAAACACTTAGTTTACCTAGCAAAGTCTAAAGCTCCGGAATCCCGAGAAGTCAACATATGATAAAGAGAGAAACAAAGACTCAGCCAATTCCAAAGCGCTGCTTCCTGCCATCAATTGAGCAAGAATACATCAATCGACCAAGACTTATGGATGGCAGAGCTATGTCGCCGTTTTGGCTGGCTGCAGCACCTAGCGGTTCTTTGGTGCTGGCTTCGGCTTCGGCTTCGGCTCTGGCTCTGGCTTTGGCTTTGGCTTCGGCTTCGGCTCTGGCTCTGGCTTTGGCTTTGGCGGCATACGCTGACAATATTAGTTCTGTGCCAAAACGAGAAGCTAAATTAAGTACTCCGGCTTCGGTCTTGAAGGCTTCTGACTTGGGTTCGAAAGCAGCTGACTCTGCTTCGAAAGTGCCGACACAAAAAAGTCAGGTTTCTACTTCACAGCCTAAAGTGCAGCAAGCACATGAAGCGAATGAACCGGTTCAGAAAAACAAGAGCGATGCAGGAGCGAAGTCAGGACAGCCGGCAAAGCAGTCACAAACGATTAAGCCAGACCAAGTTTCTAAGTCGGGGCAAGTTCCTATGTCGGGACAAGTTCCTAAGTCGGGTCAACTCTCGAAAGAACAGAAAATTTACCGAGTTATAAAGAGTCCGCCAGCAAATTCAAGGCTGGTCCCGCCTCCCCCTCCGACCACTCCGTCCTTCCTTGTGGATCCTTCTATGGTAAGCCTTTATGGACTCTCCATGCCGATTGATTCTTTAAGCAGGGAAGCCTTGAAAGATAGAGAAAAGGAAATTTCTGTGCAGTTCAAGGATGCTTCTGCAGAACTAGAAGCGAAGAGAAAAAAGCATAACGAACGGCAAGAGCGAGCAGAAAATTTCAAGGAGCTCTATAAAGAGGGCGTGGTATCGAGAAGAGAAATGGAAACTGCTGAAGCAGAAGCCAGCGAATTTGCTGGAGAGGTTGAAAGACTGGAATCAAAAACAAAGGAACTGAAAAGTCTTCTTGATCGAATAAAGCAACGCCTCGCACCTCCAACAAAAGCCGCACCGCGAAAATTAATACATTAAGTGCCAAACTTGATGCCGCCGAAGAACTGGACAAATAGGTTCGATCAGTCGAAACGAGGCTCACCCATTATTGAATCGCCTGCTAGGATGCGGGTGTCGGAAGACTGACTCTTATATTAAACCTGAAGAACGCTAAGCAGCCATACCTCCGAAGTTCACAAGATGGCTGCGGTCGCCACCTAAAATCTTGCAATGATCTTAGAAAAGTGGGCTACGATTAACAGCACGGAACGCAAACATCTTTTTCACACAACTAGTTCAATAGCTGATGCAGATGATCTCCCTCAGCTGCATCAGCACACAATCACTGCCATCACCAGCAGTGCACTTGTCATTGCCTAAAAATTGAAATTCAGATTGAATCCTTCCGTCGAACTCAACACGAAAATACCAATTGGAGATTTTTCAATGTTTTACAACCGCACACTCAAGGCTCACAACTATGAATGGAGAAGCGAGCTTCCTGCGCATCAAGAATTCGGTCACCACCACCACCTCAATTCCCACCAGAGAGACTGGGAAGTGCCATGCGCAGACGTTCTGGAGTTAGACGATCAATTCATTCTCGAACTTGCTCTGCCAGGCGTTGTGCTCGACGATATCGAAGTAAAAGTGGAATACAACTATCTCACCGTGCTTGCCAAACGCACACCGACAATGTTCCAAGAGCGCGCTACCTACCTCATGAAAGAACTACCAACAACTTACATGATTCGCGAGTTCGAATTTCACACAGATATTCTGCCCGAGCAAATTGAAGCTCGCTTGGACCGCGGACTGCTCTTCGTAAGCGTTCCCAAAGCAGAAACAGCCCTGAGAATCCCTGTATCGGCTGGAACTATCGATGCGAGCATGACCTATAAGAATCGTGCCCACAAAACCGAGATTCGCTCAGCGAAGGAAGTTCTGGTCAAGTAAACGCTCTACTTGATTGGGAATCGGATTTATGAGCAGTAAGTTCTAGATTATCAAGCAAACTTCAGCAGGAAAGAGAAAGTCACAGTTTTGTGGCTTTCTCTTTTTTTGGGAAAGACCGTGCAAGAAAAACAGCGAAATTTCTTGCGAGGGAATAGTAACGGCGCAATTAATATAAATTCTTGAGTAATTATTGAACTCTTTGCATTGATTTTTCGTTTTTAAGAATAGTAGAGCGCAAGAAAAACAGAGGTTTTTCTTGCGCAATTGAAATCTCAAAGCAAGACGAGGTCTCACAAATGGAAAGACTAAGAGCACAAATAGAAAAGGCGCCAAGGAACAGGTTTCCAGACTACAAGATTGATAGGTCTACTAGTACTCACAAGCTCACCTGCTGCGAAGATATTGAAGAAGATCCACAAGGACAAAAAGACTTTGAAGATCTAGATGACGACGATGAAGTCGGCATAGAATTTGGCGAATCTCTCAATTACTCAGAAATTTCTGGATTGATGCGCACTTATGTGCAACGAATGCCAGATGACGCAATCTTCACAAGCAGAGATCTTTTACCTTTTGCCTCACGAACTGCCGTTGACTCTTTCACATCAAGGTCTGTGAAGTCTGGATATATCGAGAGACTAACAAGGGGCGTATTCAGAAAACTTCCTTTGAATCGAGTTCTTCCCCCTTTGCCTGATGAAGCAATCGTACAGATCAAAAGAGCTGGTTTTGCTGGGGCAAGCCTCCTTCAAACACCACCTAGACCTCATTACTGCGAAAACGCAGACCATCTTCGGACACCTAGAAAGGGTCTAGACCAAACGATTTACACAGATGGCAGAACAAGTGCCTTGGTTATTGAAAGAACAAAGCAAGAGGTAAAGCTCAGTGGCATAGCCAGACGAAAATTCGCTCTCGGAGGTTGCGCTCTCGGTAGGGGGTAACTGGCGATCTGGAAAGCCGGAAGAAAGAAATGCACCAGAAAGGTCTTAGAATGCTTTCTCTTACAGTTTAACTATAGAGAATTACTCAAACTAACGGATTACAGGAAAATTCTGCCGCAATGGCTGAGCGAAAGAATAATCTTTAGACCGGCGCAACCGCTCGTTGATAAAATCAAGGGTCTTTGAACTGCCGCTAAATCTTTCGATATCTTAAGAGTAAGCCTTAGGTAGCAGTCGCAGGTAGACCGAAAGGCCGAGCACTTTAACGGCTATCTATGCAAAAATGCTAACTTACAGCTCGACTCTCAAGTAAATTGCTTCAAATTTGAATGCAATGTCAAAGCTCAGTGTCGAGTATGAGCATAAAATCTAGGTCTAGACTAGCAAAAATAGGACCTAGAATAAGGTCAAGATTATAGGAGATTAGGCAATGGTTGCCGCCAGCGAAACGACTAAAGAGAACGATATCACAGCATTTGGACCAGCCAGATCTACAGTCAAAGGTCGTCCACTTAACCAAACCGAACTCCAGAACATCGATAGATATTGGAAGGCATGCTGCTATCTAGCTGCCGGAATGATCTATCTAAGAGACAATCCGCTGCTAAAAGAGAAGTTGTCTCTTTCGCATATCAAGAAAAGACTGCTCGGACACTGGGGTGCCAGCCCTGGCCTAAGTTTCGCCTATATTCATCTTAATCGCCTGATTAAAAAGCACGACCTCGATATGATCTTTCTAGCAGGTCCTGGGCATGGCGCACCAGGCGTTCTCGCTCCAGTATATTTGGAGGGGACCTACTCAGAGATCTATCCAGATAAAAGTACAGATGAAAGAGGAATGCAGGCTTTCTTCAAGCAGTTCTCTTTTCCTGGCGGTATTGGAAGCCATTGCACGCCGGAGACTCCTGGGTCCATCCATGAAGGTGGAGAATTAGGATACAGCCTTTCTCACGCCTACGGAGCAGTATTTGACAATCCCGAGTTAATAGCAGCAGTTGTAGTTGGGGATGGCGAATCGGAAACCGGACCATTGGCAACAGCCTGGCATTCCAACAAGTTTATTAATCCAAAGCGCGATGGCGCAGTGCTTCCGATACTGCACCTGAATGGCTATAAGATAAACAATCCGACAATTCTAGCTAGACTTGATCATGATGAGATCGAAAAACTCTTCCAAGGTCTCGGCTACCGTCCCTATTTTGTTGAAGGCAGCGAAGCAGAATCAATGCATCAAGCCATGGCTGCTACCTTAGATCAGTGTTTTGAAGATATCAGGCTAATTCAAGAAAGAGCTAGACAAAAAAACGACCTAAAGCGCGCGCCCTGGCCGATGATTATACTTAGAACGCCTAAGGGCTGGACCGGTCCCAAACTTGTTGACGGACATAAAGTTGAAGGCACCTGGAGAGCGCACCAGGTACCACTGGCTCAGCTGGAGAAGAAGCCAGAACATCTTCAGCAATTAGAAGACTGGCTAAAAGGCTATCATCCAGAGCAACTCTTCGACGAAAATGGCACTCTCTGCAAGGAACTGAGAGAACTAGCGCCGGTGGGAAATCGTCGCATGAGCGCCAATCCACATGCAAACGGCGGTATCCTCCACAAGTCACTGAAGATGCCCGAATTCAAAGACTACGCTGTCCCCGTAGAACGCCCGGGGGTGCTGGAAGTGGAAAACACCAGACCGCTGGGACGCTTCCTGCGAGATATTATGTTCGCCAATCCTAATGAATTCAGGGTTTTCGGACCTGATGAAACCACTTCAAATAAACTCGACGACATCTACGAAGCCTCTAAGAAATTCTGGATAGAGAATCGTCTACCCGAAGACGACGATGAAGGCGAGCTTTCCACCGATGGTCGAGTCATGGAAATGCTCAGCGAACACACACTAGAAGGCTGGCTGGAAGGTTATCTATTGACTGGGCGCCACGGCTTCTTCTCCACTTACGAAGCCTTCGTGCATGTCATCGACTCTATGTTCAATCAACATGCAAAATGGCTTGAAAGCTGCAACAAGCTCGGTTGGAGAGCCAATATCGCGTCGCTCAATCTTCTCATCACATCTACAGTCTGGAGACAAGACCACAACGGTTTCACACACCAAGATCCAGGCTTCCTCGACTTGGTGGTGAACAAGAGTCCGAGAGTAGTAAGAATCTACATGCCGCCCGATGCCAACTCTTTGTTGTCGTGCGCAGATCACTGTTTGCGATCAACCAACTACATAAATGTCATTGTCAGCGATAAGCAAAAGCATCTTCAATATATGGATATGGACTTTGCCGTCAAGCACTGCACCAAAGGTATCGGCATTTGGCCTTTCGCCAGCACCGATCAAGGTGCAGAACCAGACGTGGTGCTAGCCTGCGCAGGCGACATACCAACTCAAGAAGCTCTTGCCGCAAGTATTCTTCTCAGAGAAGAGTTCCCCGACCTCAAGCTGCGCTTTATCAACGTAGTTGATCTGCTTAGGTTGCAGTGCTCGAACGAACATCCGCACGGAATGACTCATCAAGACTTCGACGTGCTCTTCACCACCAATAAGCCGATTATTTTCAATTTCCATGGCTATCCTTGGCTCATACACAGATTGACTTATAACCGCACCAATCACGGCAACCTACACGTCAGAGGATACAAAGAGAAGGGTAATATCAATACTCCACTTGAGCTAGCCATAAACAATCAGGTGGATCGCTTCAGCATTGCGATGGACGTCATAGATAGAGTACCAGCCTTGCAGACTAAGGGCGCTCACGCCAAATCGAAGTTCATGGATATGCAGATAGATTGCCGTAACTATGCCCATGAACACGGCATCGATAAGCCCGAGTTCGCCAACTGGAAGTGGCCCCTTTAGCGACGAAAGAGATATTATTAGCCAGCCGCTAGGATTGCATTCCGGCGCTTATTCCAAAGAGTCCTTCGAGTCTCTCGAGTCCTTAGAGTCCTGTGGTTCTGCTTAGCAGTCCTCTACGGTTCCGGCGCTTTTTCCTTCGAGCCTTTCGAGTCTTTCGAGTCTCTCGAGTCATTCGAGTCATTCGAGTCTTTCGAGTCATTCGAGTCTCTCGAGTCATTCGAGTCAGGCTCGCCGCCCGCTAGACTTCTGGAGTAGGCTAATCTCGATGTGCGTCGCAGTCCATACATAAAGTAAATGGCAAAACCAAGTGCCATCCAGCCGATAAATCGAACCCAGGTAATAAGCGGCAAAGAAAGCATGAGAATCAGACAAGCTACTATTCCAGCCAATGGAACAGCCGGCACCAAGGGACACTTGAAAGCTCTAGGATGATCCGGTTCGGTCTTGCGCAATACCATTACACCGCCGCAGACGATGATGAAAGCAGCAAGAGTTCCGATATTAGTGAGCTCGGCAGCCTGCCCAATGTCAATCAACAAAGAAGAGACACCAACAAGCAGTCCGGTCAAAATCGTGGGAATAAAAGGAGTGCGATAGCGGGGGTGCAAACGGGCGAAGAAATCAGGCAGTAACCGGTCTCTAGCCATAGCCATAAAGATGCGAGGCTGCCCTAATTGAAAGACAAGAAGCACTGATGTCATTCCAGCCAGAGCACCGACTGCAACAACCAAATGAGCCCAAGCACTGCCTCCGTGTGCAAGGGCAGTGGCAACCGGCGCTGCATCATTGGCATAGGACTTGTACGGCATTATGCCTGTCAGAACCAAAGAAACGCCGGCATAGAGCAATGTACAGATAATGAGAGAGCCGATCATGCCGATTGGCATGTCGCGCTGGGGGTTCTTGGTCTCTTCAGCGGTAGAAGAAACAGCATCGAATCCAATGAAGGAAAAGAAAACAATGGCCGCCCCGCCCATGATGCCAACCAAGCCGTTGGGCGCGAAAGGCACCCAATTTTCAGGCTTTACCAAAAAGGCACCATAACCAATGAAGAAAAGTACAACCAAGACCTTGATCGCCACCGCTATGCTATTGGCTCTGGCAGACTCTTTGATGCCGACCACCAGAACATAAGTAACAAGAGCAACAATAAGTAAAGCAGGCAGGTTTATTGCAATCGGCTGCCCCCAAAGAGTCGGCAAATCAAAATTAGAATAAAGCACCGACTGGGCAGAACTAGCCATTTCAGCTTTACGCTTAAGCGCTGTTGCTAGGTCGCTCGTAAGCCATAGAGGCAAACCTTGACCAGTCAGACCATGATATAAGTGCAAGAAATGGTCGCTCCAGCTCACCGCTACAGCAACGTTACCGACCGCATATTCCAGTATCAAATCCCAGCCTATTATCCAGGCAATTCCCTCACCAAGACTGGCATACGCAAACGTATAAGCCGATCCGGAAACAGGTATCATGCTTGCCAATTCAGCATAACAAAGAGCAGCAAGACCGCAGGCGATTGCAGCAATAATAAAAGACACAACGATGGCGGGGCCGGCGCCCTCCCGGCCTAGGGTCGAACCCATTATGAAATTCAATAAGGGCGTTGACATGATGCTTTGCTCGGCTACAGCTTGACCAGCTGCGGCCGTGCCCGTCAAGGCGAAAATACCTGAACCAATAGTGGCACCAACCCCGAAGGCAATAAGGTCAAAAGCAGAAAGATGCTTGTGCATCGGTCCATGCTCTCCGCCTTCAGCTTCAGAAAGCAATAGTTGCGGAGACTTCCGTCTCAGAAAAGCTTGTTTGACTAAATCCATTGCGGTCCTCTTTTAGCTCATGGTAGAGAATGAGTGCTTTTGTGAGAATTTCCAGCGCGGTCGAAAATTTCAATAGTCACCTTGTGAGCCTCCTTCATACCCCGACTGGAACTTCGTGGAGCAAATACTCTAGGAGCATAAAGGCTCACGGACTTGCCATCAGCAAGTCCATCCACCACAGAGAAACTAAAGGGTTCATATCCATCAATTCGATAGGTAACATCAGAAATCTCAGATGTTTTGTCTGATACCTTCAGCGAGATGTTCAATCGGTCATCTCCCACCTTTTCGAATGTAGGCCCCGAAACTATGTAAGGCGGGCTGTTATCGATGATCACATCGCGTAAGGCAAATGCCAGCCCAGGCTTATCAGCATTTGAAGGTCTGTCACTAAGTGTAAGGCGCATCAAGTAGCGACCATCCTTCTGCTTCTTCGTCTCAAACTGATAAGTAAACTTCTCGCTTGCGTTGAAGCCCTCGCTCTGCTTCTCACCGGCGATCTCTATTGGCTCGCTTGCCTGCGCCTTTCCGACCTTGGCTTCACTGCTCTCTGCAGCATCAGCGGTCGAGGCGGGCTTGCCTTCGCCTTCTTTCTCGACTTCTCGCTCGCTAAACTTCGGAGCCTCCTCCTTCGGACTTTCTTCCAGACGCTGGTCGAGTCTGAATCGTCGAGGCTCGATAGAAAAGTGAGGTAAGTTGAAAAAGACTGAAGCTTTGCTGTTCTTATCCTGCTTTTGCCCGTCTATTTCAGGCTTTGAATCCTTGTCGGGAGAACGTTCGGTTTCTCTGCCAGAAATTTCGCCGTTTTTCTTGCGCTTGCCATCTTCCGATTCGGAATTTGCATCCTTGTCTTTCCGCTTGTCTGCATCTTTGCCAGAAATTTCGCCGTTTTTCTTGCGCTTGCCATCTTCCGATTCGGAATTTACATCCTCTTCTTCCTGCTTGTCTACTTTCTTGCCAGAAATTTCGCCGTTTTTCTTGCGCTTGCTGTCTTCCGATTCGGAATTTACATCCTCTTCTTTCTGCTTGTCTACTTTCTTGCCAGAAATTTCGCCGTTTTTCTTGCGCTTTCCTTTTTCCCCAAGAGACGAAGATGATGAATTTCCTTTCTTGCCCTCGTCCTTAGGTCCTTCTTTAGGACGTTCTTTGTCAGACCCTTTAGCAGTTTCAGCCCCACTTGCTTTCGCTGAACCATCAGCATCATTTACCTTAGCGGTCTCAGGTTTCTTCTTCTTGCCCTTCTCTCCGTATTTACGCGAGCGAATATCGCCGTTCAAAACAGTCCAGGTCTTGCCCCCATCATCAGAAATCTCGACAGCCAGCAAAAGATTATCCATATCAGCATCACTGCCGGTAACCGTTATAGTCTCACTGCCCGAAAGAGCATCACCAGCAGATAAAGAGACAGATCCAAAAGAAGGAGCAGAATTACTTGGCTGGTAGGTAACCTCGATACCGCCTACAGCCCGTTTGCGCAGAATTTTTTCAGCAAGTAGTTCCGGCTTCCAAGTCAAGCGGTACTGGATATACTTGGCGGCTGGAGAAGGAACCAACCAGACAGCACCAAGAGTCTCACTATCCGGGTCAACCTGACAAAGCCGCCAATCGCTCCAGGTTTGGTCTGGTTGAGAAGAATCACCACTTCTGGTTTCCACCTGAAAGAGCCGCGTATCCTTGCTATCGCTTACACCATCGGCATTATAAAGACGAAGACGTGAAAAAACACTCTTCTTTGTAGCATCCAGAACTGTCGAAGTGTAAGCACAGTTTCCAGTGGGCGAAACATCGACGACCTTCAAAAGTCCGACATTGCTGGTCAAGACGAAAATGTGCCCAGCACCATCGCCAGCAAGAGACTGCACGGCTTCTTGTTCGGTATGGCAGACAGGAAAGAAAAAAGCTTGTCTTTGAATGCCGTCATAGGCTACACGCGTGACATCACCTTCTGCATCGCCTGTGTAGATTCGGTCCTCGGCACCATCATAATAGAGGGTATAAAAGGCTTCGCTCAATGCAACGGTCTCGACTTCGCCGTCCTTAGATATTCTAAAGAGCTTGCCTTGACCAGCTGTTGCCACATAAAGGTTACCGGCTTTATCGCGTGCCAGACCGGTAACTAAATGCTCGCCGCTTTCAAATTCGGTACGCGGCGCTTTATCACCTTCAGTAGATAGAGAAACTACCAGTCCTCTCTCTGCCGTGCCGACATAAATGCGTTTGTCGTAAGTCGAATAACTAAGAGCGCTGACATGCGCTTGCTTGCAGTCATAGAACAAAATCGGCTCGGCTTCCATTCGATAAAGACGCCCGCTGCCCGCCGTACCGATATAGAGTAGCCCTTTGTCGTCCAGAGCAAGAGACGTGATTATCTCTTCCTCAACTCGAGCAAAAACTGTTGGCTTAGTGGGCGCGCCATTTAACTTCAGACTCAAGACTTGTCCTTTGGCGCCATTACTCTGGGCTGTGCCAATAAAGGCAGTACCATCGCTCTTTACCACCATTGAAGTGGCAAGCAAAGCCGGCAGTTCGGCAATCAAAAGCGGCGTCTGAGCGTTATCATCACGGGCAACGCCATCTTTCTCTGCCGCCTTATCCAGCGCAAAGAGCTTGTTCTCGCTCAGGTAATAGAGAACCCCATTGAAATAGGCGGATGCCACCGGGCGGGTCTCGCCGCCCAGTTCGAACACTCTGCGTTCCTTGAAACCAGGATAAAGCCGACCGAGACTATCGACCACTACGCCTTCACATTTGCCGTTACGCAGTTCGCTTTCGTCATGCTGATAGAAGCTGCTTACGCCCCTCAAATGAGGAAAAGCACGAGCCTGAGACCAGAGAGTCGGAGGCTTGGCGCTGGCAGAGGACGTAGAGGCGGTCTGACTCGAACTAGCGGAAGATCCGCTTGAAGACTGGCTTCCCTGTGAGGTTGAACTTTGCGAAGCGCCAGAGGCAGTGCCGGCATCTTTCGACTTTTGATCCAGAGCCTTTCTTGCTTGCTCGGTCATCATTATTGAATCGGTAGCAGAGACACTAGGCGGTGTAAAGAAGAATGGCAAAGGCTTGGTGAAAACCTTATCAGTCCTTTTCACGGTTAAAGCGACCACATGCGAGCCATCGATTATGCTGTCGAGAAGGCGTGACACCTTCTCTTCGCCTCTGACCAGCGCAGGCGGATGGGTAGCACGATCGCTAAAGTAAGGCTTAATCCAATGAGCTGGAGGGTTACGTAAAACTTCTCCAGAAAGAATCATTGACTGACGCGGTAAAGCAATTAGTCCGCAGAGTCTATCCGACCGCTCCTTCCTTTTGATTCTGGCAAGAACCTGAGAGAAGTTCTCCGGCGAAGGATCCGCCACGCCCATGCGCTTGCGCAAGGCTTCTAACTCATCACCGCCGCAGACACCAATGGCGATATCACCATCAGGCAGATCCCGAGGCAGAGTGAAGCTGAGCTTCTCGACTACGGCTGCACCATCGTAAGGCTTAAGGCGACAGTAAACAGAGACAGTTTCACCTGGCGCTGCACTGCCGCGGTCCAAATAGATTTTCTCAATGCGTGAAACATTGCGTCCGTCTTCAATTGTTATATCGACATCGACATTTCTGATGCGCGTCCTTTCGTAATCGTTGTCGACGATGCGATCGACGAGAGTACCGACATAGCCGCTGACTGGTTCGCGCAAGATCTTCAAACGTCCAAGTATATCGGTAGACGGATGAGCTGGAAAATTGACGGCAAAGCGATCGACCCGCTCAAGTTTGCCTCGCTCGACCATATCAACTACGGTCTTGACCTTCACCACATACGGTGACTGAGACTGATAAGTAGCGTCGAGAGCCGACATAACTATGGCAGTAGTGAGGCTGGCAGTCAGGTCAGGATGCTCGACGATCTTGCTATGATATTTTTTCGATACTTTTCTCACTTCATCGCTTACAGTCAAGTTGAGCGGCACCAGTTCAGCCTGACGTCCGACCTCTCCCCCTATTGACCAAGGGCGATCGGCAAAAATTGAGCCGATCACTTCTATGGGTGAAGCGAGTTTGAAAGAAACTGCTAAGCTGGGCAAAATGTCATGAATATAGGCCGAAGCCAGTGGAAAAGAAACGCCGCCTGCTTCCAAGAAACTATGCCCGAAGGCAACAAATTTCTTGCCAAAACTGCAGGTGGCAGTTCCGGTACCGGCAGCAGAAAAGTCGCCGGTAGAAAGCATGACTGCAACAGCACTGCCGGGCGCCACCGGCTTTTCGGTACTCGAATTAGGCTTAGAGCCAGAGCTAGAGCTAGAGGCAGAACTAGAATTAGAACTAGAATTAGAATTAGAACTAGAATTGGAATTAGAACTAGAATTGGCGCCGGCTTGCTCGCTGCCTCCATGGGCGGTCCCCTCGGCAGCCAGCTGAGGGTTGATACCACCGGCGGCACCACTGAGGGTCAAGCCGAGACCAAGGTTCTCAGCAAATTCCTTTTGCAGATAAGCCTGAGCTCGATTGGAAAAGCCTGCCAGAACAACCGGAGCAAGCAAAGGCACCATGCGTGGTGCGGCACCAGAACTAAAGCCTGAGTCAAAGCCAGAACCAAAGCTTGAGCGTGACCAAGCGCCAGCACCCGAAGAAGATGATGATGATGATGAAGAACTGGTCTTGGGCGAAAACTGAGGCGGTAAGGGAAAGCCTCTTTCTTTCAAATTGGCTTGCGAGATGTGGCGCGGCTTTTCAGAACGATTGTCGAAAGACAAAGCGTCAAGCATGTCAACAATTGGTGTGATGCCAACAATCGGTTCCTTGGAAAAATCAAAACCATATGAAAGGGCGCCGATAAGCCGGTTATTTATGTAAATTGGCGAGCCGGACATACCCTTGATGATATTGTTCTTGCCCATATGAGGGCCGCTTAGCCGCACCAAAATGGCGTCTCTGCCGCTCAAAGCCTGCTTTACTACGCCGATAACCTTGACCTGAAAACGCTCCACCTTGGTGCCTTGAAACACCGTTAATCCATAACCTTCCATACCGGGCTTGATTTCATCCACCGGCATGTACTCCGAACTCTTCAAATAGCGCTCTATAAAGCTGCGATCCAGTGGGTTGTAATGAGAATTCTTGTTATCGGAGGCAGCCGCAGCCGCTAAACTGAAGCCAACTGTGTTGGTCAGAAACACAGCAGTGATTGCAGAATGAAGCAGAAAAAAACTGGATTTTCTAAAAGAAGGAGAAAACATTGAATCCAAATTGTGCATAATTAGCACTTCTAAAAGGCGACGGGCAAACAGATTAACACATTGGAAAGGGGCAGACCGAATGAGCGGTAAATCTGAAAGAAATGCTTACTGCGAGAGTATCTACAGTAGCCTGGCGAATTTACAAGTTCGGAAGATGTCGGTTCCTAAGATACAAATTCGCCCTTTGACCTTAAATTTACGACAAGAACAGCCCCCGCTAGAGCCCGTGCGAAGCAATAACCATCTTGGGTCTCTTGGTCCTCTTGGTCGGTTTGATCGGTTTGGTCGGTTTGGTCGGCTTGTCAGATTGGCAACGCTTGCCATGTTCAGCTTCGGCGCGCTCACTATCAACTTTCTAGGAACTGCTTGCCTGATTCAGCCTGCCTTGGCCCAGGGTTCCCCGCTGCCCGGCTCGGCCAACTACAAGCCCGCAAGCTCGGCGCCGGTGCCGGGCGCGAGCGGCTTTAACAAACCCATGAGTGCGGAAGAAACAATGCGCAGCCGCTACAAAAGCCTGCCTATAACCGCTGCCGACGCCAAGATTAGATTGGAAGAATTGCGAAGCGCTCTTGAAATGGGCACGCCCGCCCGCGAGCTGCAAGAGCGGGTTTTGGAACTGGGTGAATGGCTCACTGACGCGGCAGACGCTCACTACCGAATGTATCAAGCCTTTGCCAAGAGCGAGCTGACCAAAAACCAAGCGGCCAGCGAAAAGCAATTAAATCAGTCCTTCTCGCAGCTCAAAAGAGAAGCCCAGCTTCTCAAAGCAGACTTGCTCATAAAGCAAGGCAGAGCACCTGAAGCACTTTCCCCCCTGGTCGAGATTGTGGTGAATGACCCACGTTCCCAAACCGGCCAGGCTGCCTACAAAAAGCTGACCGAACTGGGATTTAGCCGCGATGTCGGCGAAGACAAGCAGATATCCGGATTGGAAACAGCAAAACCGGCAAAATAGTAAATTCAGGCTGGCGTTTTTCTCCAGCACAAACCTCAATCCAGCACAAACCCAAATCCTGCCAAAACATAAATCCTGCGAAAAGATAAATAAGGTAATAAAATAAAGCCAGTGTCGAAAGACAAAGCTAAATCGCCGGAAAGAAGAAATCGAGGGATAAGATGAGAGAAGCCAGGTTATTTGCAACCATACTGACACTTGCAGCTTTGACCGGCTTATCGGCAGGGCAAGGGGCAGCCGCCGATCCCTTCCAGCTGGGCGTAGAACAGCAGCAGTTCATGGATTCAAACCCCGGTAGTTTTTCTGGTTCATACGGCTATCCCGCCCCGCAAGCTGTGCCCACAACCCCCAGGCTAAGTGCCGGCGCCACTAGACAGCAGCCACAGCAACAGAGACAAACCCAAACCATTCAAGCTGGCGTGCAAAAGCAGGCAGTCTTGCCTAAAGGCTTTATGGGTGCCTGGCGGGTCATGGGTAACCGCACCACGGTCGACGCCCAACCTCAATATCAAAACGGTATCGGTCAAATCTTCCAGCAACGCACTCAAAACGTCTGGAATATTGGCGGCAATGCAGGCAACTACACACTCTCCACAGATCAGGGCGTGACCACCCAGCTTTATGTGCAAAAGGTAGTGGGCAACCAGGCTTTCATTCGCTATCAGCATCCAATTTCCAAGACAATGGCGCAAGAAGCCATTGTCCTGCAGCTGGGCGACGGCGGCATGACTTTCGAAGGGCTTGAGCGCATCTCGATAGTCAAAGAAGGCGAGCCCCAACCAAGAGCTAAAGTGACCTATCAGCTGATGGGTCAGAGACAGTAGAGAACAGCATAGACCAAAAGGCAGAGACCAAAAGACATAGACCAAAAGGCAGAGACCGAAAGGCACAAACTTAAAGGCATCATGGTTCACTTTTTATTGAAGCGCAGAACATTTCAATTGTTTTTCCTGGCGTTAACTATGTATGGTTCTCAAAGCGCAGCAATTGTTTTGGCTCAACCCTATGCAGACGGCGAGCAAAAACTGGAACTGCGTCCTGCAATCAATATCAAGGGCGGAGATGTAATCGCCGATCCAGAAACCAGCCTGCCCTTGACTCCGGAGCAAATAAATAAAAATCAGCTCGATACTAATCAAGCTGCTAATAATCAGGCAGCTAATAGTCAGGCAGCCAATAGTCAGACAGAGAAGCTGAAGGCAGTGATTGAGAAAAGCAATCTGCTAGGCTCGGCACGTCTGCTCGATGCCAATCCAATGACACGTTACCGCGGTCCAAGACTGGCTATCATCAATCTCAAACTCACCAACAAATCAAACGATCCTGTGGTTTTGTTGGGCGATACCATCAAGGGCAAAACCAGCGCCGGAGAGATAGCAGCGGTCACAGCCGATAGAGTGATCAAGCTAGATAATTCAATCTTGTCACCGGCTGGTAAAGCGGCAGTAGCTGCGGTGAGTGCCGCCACTCTGGGGCTGGCTGGACCAATTTTTTATGAAATGCTCACCCCGCAAGAAAACGCCAAGAGAGGGTTGGGCACAGCTATCGGCAGAGATGCCGGACGTCACGAAATCGAAGCCGGTCGCTTCAACCGTCGAGTCGTTCTGCCCCAAGATGCCACAGAAGGCTGGGTAGCTTTTGAATTGCCGGACGGGGCTTCAATTGAAAGCATCACTCTGCCTCTTTTGTTACCGCCCTTCCCGGCAAATCAAGGCGGCATGGTCACTATACCGGTCTCGGGTCAACTTAAGTCTAATCAAATACAGCATAGCCAAACAAAGTAAGTAAGGAGAAATAGAATGCAATTGCAAAAGGGCTCTTTCAGGTCGTTAGTCATGGGCGGCGCCGCAGCAATGACACTAGTGATGGTGGCAGGTTCAGCCCTCTTCACCACCCCAGCCGCATCTGCTGCACCGCAAGCCAAGGCAGGCGCCAAGCGGGTAGCAAGCGATCCTGTCGTTCTCATCGAAACCAGTAAAGGCTCAATCAAGGTTGAAGTCTTCAAGAAAGACGCCCCCGCTACTTCCGAAAATTTCCTAGATCTGGTCAACAAAGGCTTCTATAACGGTCTTAGTTTTCACCGCGTCGTACCTGGCTTTGTAATCCAAGGCGGAGACCCGCTCGGTAACGGTACCGGCAACTATGTCGATCCTAAAACCGGGGCCACCCGCTACCTGAGACTAGAAACCAGTCCCAATCTTTTGCACGATAAAGGCGCCTTGGCTATGGCCAGAGCCAACGATCCTAATTCGGCCAGCTGCCAGTTCTATATCACCCTAGACGCCCAACCGGCTCTTGATGGCAAGTACGCTGTCTTTGGTAAAGTCCTGGAAGGTCAAAATGTGGTCGATTCCATTCGTATGGGCGACAAGATGACCAAGGTCAGCGTTGTTTCCGAAGGCAAATAATTCGGCGCAAGTGATAAAATCTACGGTTTAATTTTTAAGGAGGTTGGAAGCTCAAGCTTTCAATATTAGTGAATGTCAGATCCAATCGTCTCAATTGAAACAAACAAAGGCACAATCAAGGTGCAGGTCTTCGTATCGGAAGTGCCGACCACGGCTAACAACTTCCTCGACCTGGTAAACAAAGGCTTCTACAATGGCCTGACTTTCCACCGCGTAGAGCCGGGCTTTGTTATTCAAGGCGGCTGCCCCCGCGGCACCGGCACCGGTAACTATGTAGACCCGGCCACCAATCAGACCCGCCGTATTCCCCTGGAAGTAAAGCCGCACCTGAAGCACCACAAAGGCGCTTTAGCCATGGCTAGATCAAATGATCCTAATTCGGCCAGCTGCCAGTTCTATATCACTATCGAACCAGCTCATTTCCTCGATATGAACTATGCTGTCTTCGGGAAAGTTCTGGAAGGACAAGATGTGGTGGATGCGATTCGCGTCTCCGACAAAATGACTAAAGTGTCGGTAACTACCCCGGCTGCAATCTAGCTCTAGATCTAGTTCTAAATCTAGGTCTTGATTTAGTCGAAATTAGAACAAGCAAAGAGAGAGGGACCACTGTAAAGCGGTCCCTCTCTCTTTAGCTTTGCAGTTTAGTCAACCGCTAGATCTTGATATAACGTCCTGAAGTCCAGAGACTGCCACCGGCACCGACCACTACGCCGAGAATAGCCATAAGCACGGCGGTCTGGCCCATTGAATATTCGAGATTCTGGGTGAGAGCCGGTGCCAGACTAAGCAACTGGTCTTTGACATAAGGGTCGATATAGAGATGCAGACCAACAAGAACCACAGAAGCCATGATGGCGGCGCAGGCTCCGTAGACGGCCCCCTGAAAGACAAAGGGACACTTGATATATAAATGACCCACGCCCATAAGGCTGAGAATCTCAATTTCTTTATGTCTGGCCTTGATCACCAAGTGAATTGTATTACCGATAACCACAAGCGTTGCCGCCGAAAGAGCCGTGGTGACAAAGAGACCGGCCAGTTCTAGAAAATGTCTGACATCGTTTATTTTCTTGGCCACCTTAAGGGGATAGCGAACGTTTTCTATAGCCGACATCAGTCTCAGCTTGGGAGCCAAGACTTCAACTTGATCGGGGCTGGATAGTTTGACATGAAGAGTATTAGGCAGAGGGTTCTCGATAGATGCCACCTTGAAAGTATGCTGCATCTCGTTCCATGCCACATCTTTGGTGACAATCTCAACCTGCTTTACTTCAGGAAAGCGTGAAATTTCATGGGCGACTTTCTTAGGATCAGCCCCCTCAGCCAAATAAGCCGAAATTTGAATTTGATTACCCCAAGCATTTACTAGATTTTTCAAAGTCATAGTGACTTGTAGTACACAGCCGAAAATAGTCAGTGCGATAGCCAAAATGCTCACTACCAGCCAGTTGGACCAACCACTAGCTCTGAGTCCAAGCAAGGTTTCCACACAAACGCGATTGAATATTCTAATTGCTCTAAGCATCTTTAGGCCATCTCCAGCTCATAATAGCCGTTGTCGACATCCGCCACCACTTCACCCTTTTTGAGGGCGATTACTCGTCTGCGCATGGCGTTGACGATGGGCTGGTCGTGGGTTGAAATCAAAACAGTGGTGCCGCGTTGACTGATGCGCTCAAGTAACTGCACAATCTCTAGAGAGGTCGCCGGGTCTAGGTTACCGGTCGGTTCATCAGCCAATAGAACAGGCGGACCATTGACGATGGCACGGGCAATGCCGACTCGTTGCTGCTCTCCACCTGATAATTCGGTGGGATAAGAATCTCTCTTGTGTTCAAGACCGACAACAGCCAAGGCACTGCCCACCCGCTTGCCGACTTCGCGCTCATCGACACCGAGGGCGCGCAAAACGTAAGCGACATTGTTGAACACAGTCTGGCTGTTCAAGAGTTTGAAGTCTTGAAAAATAATACCGAGCCTTCTGCGCAAGAGCGGAATCTGCCCTTTGGAAAGACGATTGAGGTTGACGCCCGAAATCAATACATTGCCTGAGGTCGGTACTTCTTCCCGATAGAGAAGGCGCATCAAAGTAGACTTACCGGCACCGCTTGGTCCGACCAAGAAGGCAAACTCACCAAGGCCGATGTGTAAATTCACATTGGAGAGAGCGGGGGTGCCGCCATAGTTTTTGCAAACATTCTGCAGACGAATCATATCGATATGCTTACCTGGTCTCCACTGGGACCTCATGATAACACAGTAGTCACGAGGCAAATCTAAGGGTTTAGTAAGCCTAGTATAGATTAACCAAAGACGCCCCTGCCGCAGCCCAAAAGAGCCAGCCAGAGAGGCTTATATGCGCCACATAGACAACATTAGTCGTTAAGCTCTTTTTCGCTTGCATCTTTGGACATACCAGAGGCGAAGCAATAGGCACAGATAAGATCTGTCCCATGTAAGCGAGGTGCCACATCGCCACAGCGACCACAGCGTGGATAGCCGTTTGCTTCACGCCAACGCTTCAGCCTTAGTTCTTTTTCATAGAGAGCGCGCATGCGACCCTTAAGGGCGTCATCTTCAATGTCGCCCTCACCAAGAAATCTAAAATCGGCCAAATCATCTTCACTCAGTTGAATGGCGGCAAGATCGGCTGCAGTCGGTGCAGGCAATACGGCAGCGCGCTCACGCAATTCGGCTTCGCGCTCTAACTTGCCTTCAAAAAATCGCTTCATATCAAAGCGCAAACCGTTCAGGTTGAGCCCCACGCCCCTGGCCGCCGCGCCTACCAGCTTTAGTATTTCGCCCCGTCTAAAGCCAAACTCTTGCCCAATGGCAGCATCTTGCACAGCCACAACCAAGTTGCCATCGGCATCTATAAATAGAGGTCGAGCTCGGCTGGCAAAGGGCTCAGGCACAATATGGGGCCAAAGATTCATCAATGTATGTTCTTTCAATCTTCGGTCTATGCCCAGTGCCCGCACCACTTTCGGCAAAAGATTAGAGACTCCGGTCATCTGCGAACGTCTAAAGTTTGTGCGTGGTTTATTTGCCTTAGGGCCGCCGGCATCGGGCGCCCCATTGCTTACGCCATTCTTAGAGGAAGACATGTATGAATCCCCTTGAGATATCCATATAAAAGATCATAAGAGGTTATAATCTGAGCCTATCTTAGAGGTAAATACAGTGCTAGCGCAAGAAACAATAATCAATGAGTTGAAGAAACGCTTCAAACCGCAGGCAGCTAAAGACATAACCGCCGCCTACTTGATCAATATCAAGGGCGAGAAAGGCGGTGCCTGGCTGCTAAGCATCAATAACGGCGAACTCAACGTCACCGAGTACCAAGAAGGAGAGGCTTACAACTGCAAGCTCTCAATCAATGCCGAAGATATGGCTATGATTATAGAAGGACGGATGTCGGCAATGACAGCCGCTCTTTCGGGAGTACTCTCTGTAGAGGGCGACCTCGGACAAGCGATGAAATTAGTGCCTATCTTTTTCGAAGGCTAAGAACGAAAATTCATCTATGCCGAAAGCGCCTCGTCGAGAGCTTTCAAGCCGATCTGAAATGACGGCAACAAACCAGTCCACAGTTTGAATGCTTGTCGAGCTTGCTCGACAAGCATTTCTCTTCCATCGGCTACTTTGCAGAAACCCAGGTCGTAAGCCAGTCTTGTTATTGGAGTCAGTCCCTCTCTAGCATAGACCATATCAAAAACCAGGGTTTCTCTTACAAAGCCGTGCAAAAGCGGTCTAAACCAATCGGGCAAATCAGAGGCTCCCGCCCTTTGTCCAAGCGGAGTGGCATTGATAAAGACCGAAGCTTGACCAATCAATTGCATCTCGTTCATAAGCCTATCTGACTCATTTGTAGAAATGACAGTTATGCGTTGCAAAAGCCTGGGGTCAAAGCCGGCTTTATCAAGATCACGCAGCATGGCATAAGCCGAATCAAAACTGCGAACCAAAAGAACAAAAGAAGTAAAGCCATAGTCGGCCAAAGCTACAAGAGCGGCTCGGGCAGCCCCGCCGCAGCCAAGCAAGACGGCTGGACCAGTCAATTCGTCTTGCTCACTAAGCGGACTTATCTTGCCGGTTACGCGCAAGGTGTGCTTGATACCAGCTATATCAGTATTATGACCGCTAAGAACAAGACCTTCTTCTCTATCAATGACAATTGTATTGACCGCACCGGCTAAACGAGCCGCATCGGACAACTGATGCATATATGGCGCACAAGCCACTTTATGAGGAATGGTGACATTCAAACCATCGAGGGCTTCCATAGTGGCACCACCGGTGGTAGCAGCAGCCAGCAACTTCTGCAAATCGGCATCGGCATATAACTTATATTGGCCGGGCAAATTGAACTGCCCAAGAAAAGCAGCATGGATAGCCGGCGAATTAGAATGCCCTAGGGGATAACCAATCAGGCCAAGTCTATAAAAGGTAGACATAAGACCTGCTTTTATCTATAGAAAAATAGCTCTAGTAGTTGGTCTGCTGCTGTGTAGCCACGCGCATTTTCTTGATGCCGGCGGCAGCAGCGGCACTCATCACTTCCACCACATCTTTTTGCTTGGCGTCTCCATCGGCATTAAGGGTGAGGTGCAAGTCTGTATTTGGCGGAGCAGCGTTTTTCAACTCGACGATCATAGCCTTAATGGTTTCGATATTGTGATCGCGAACATACTTACCATTTATAGCCAGCTGTCCATCTTTATCGATATCGATACTGATGCCTTTTGTCGCTTCGTCTTTCTTAGCGTTCTTTGTTTCCGGCGGTTTGATCTTGAGGTCTGATTTGTCGATCAAGGGAGCAATCAAGATCATGATGACGAGCAAAACAAGGAACACATCGGTTAGAGGTGTAACGTTAATATCGGTGAACTGATCACCGACCGCCCCCATTGCCATTTGCCGACTTCCTCCAGACCTAGATCAATTAAGTTTAGTGAGCTGACTCGCCGCCGCCGCCTACAAAGCTCAAGAAAAGAAGCTTGAGAAGTAGGAAGTCGTCGTTGAAACGCTTCACAGTATTAGTATAGGTGTTGTTGAAGATAACCGCCAAAATGGCGACGATCAAACCATAACCTGTAGCGATGAGAGCCTTAGCCACACCGGTAACGACCACAGGGGTACCGCCGCCTTGGGCGCCGAGTTGGTCCAGGGTGAATACAACCCCAACCACAGTTCCGAACAAGCCGAGGAAGGGGCAGGTGGCACCAATTGTACCGAGCACAGCCAGGTGTTTCTCGAGCTTACGGGTAACTAGACCGACGGTGATGTCGAAAGCTTTTGAGAAATCTTCCTTCTGGTCAGCCATCAAACGTACGCCTTCTTCAGCCACTTCACCGACTACACCACCGAGGCGGCTGCAGGTCTGCTGAGCTTTCTGGAGATTATTACTTTCCAAATCACGCTGCAACTGGTGAATGAAGCCGGTCACATCGCGACGATTCTGTTGGTAATACATATAACGCTCAACCATGACGGCCACGGTCAAGATCGAGCATATGGTAATCGGGATGGACGCAAACCAGTCATGCACCATGAACTCGAGAAAGTAATTGAGGAATTTGCTCTCCATAGATGTCTATCGACTTCTCCTGTTAACTGAACCTAACTGGTGATATCTGAGTCTATCAGAATTGACGGAAGACGCCACGACCTCCGCCGTTGAAAACGTTATAGTCGAAGGTGAATTCGATGTCTACGTCGTCAGGGGCGCCATCGGGCAAGGGACGAAAGGGAGCTGCGTTTTCAACAGCTTTAAGGGCAGCCTGGTCGGCGATTGTTAAGCCGGAAGATACAAGCATACGCAAATTAGTCATCTGACCGTCTCTGTGCACCTTGAATACAACCTTCACCCTCTTGGATTCGTTACCTTTGGGTGGGAACCAGGCTCTTTTGATACGTCTTTGCAGGTCGGCCATATAAGGTCCGAAATCCACATCTTTACGAGCGGCAATCGAACGGTCGCGGCCAGGACCATCATCGGGGTTACCGGCTTCACCGTTGCCGCCACCGCCGCCGCTGCCGCCACTACCGGGGGCACGTCCGACTGATGGAGCAACCGCTATGCCAGGGCCGCCACCGGCTGAACCACCACCGCCGCCGCCACTGCCGCGACCAGCACGGGTTGGTGCGGGAGCCGGTCCAGGACCAGTACCACCGCCTCGCGAAGAGGCACCACCGCCGACCGGCACAGGTGTGGGCGGTCCGCCACCACCTGCAGCACCGCCGCCGGCAGAAGCAATAGAGATAGGAGCAGGAGCTGGACCAGGAGCGGCGGCGCTGCCGGAGCCGACGCCGGCTCTCGGTGTGGGAGCCAAGGTCGGTCCGCCAATTTTAGGCATGGCCACCGGTGCTGCCACTGGCGATGGGCTGGGTGAAGGCGCCGCTGACGGGGCGAAAAATGGTGTTGGGATCTTCGGCAAAAGCGAAGGGGAAGGCGAGGGCGAAGGAGACGGCGAGGGTCTAGGCGAAGGTGAAGGAGACGGCGACGGAGAAGGACTGGGCGTCGGGCTCGGTCTCGGTGTAGGTCTAGGAGATGGAGTCGGCGAAGGCGAGGGCGAAGGGCTGGGAGTCGGTCGCTGAGCCGGTTTCTGCTGTTGTTGTTGCTGTTGTTGCTGCTGCGGCTTGGCAGGTTCGGAAGCCTTGCTGGGCGCCTTAGGCGCTGCCGACGGCATGGCGCTGGGTTTGGTTGGATCGTGCTTACCGGCAGCCTTGGAATTATGCTGCGCCCTGCGTTTAGTCTGGGGCGGGGTCTTAGTATTCTCTTCGTTCTGGACAAATTCTATGTCGGTGACCTGTGAACGAGGCGGAGGCGGAACCAAGAAGAAGAAAGCCAGAATGAAACTACTGATAAGGATTGAGATATGGAAGATATATGAACCCGAGGTAGCCTCGGTCATCTCAATGGCATAATCGCTGTAAAGGCTTTTGCGTTGCAGCTTGGCAGCATGGTCGTAGGCATCACGCGCGCAGTAGGCGGCGTAGGACAAGAACAAAACCATGATAAAAAGCGAGGCAGGAGAGCCAAAGTGTAGAGTTTGAAGCGACATATAAAGCTCAGCATTGAGCTTCATATTGTTAGCCTGACCAAAGGCCTGCAGCCACTCAAGAATCGAACCAGAAAATACCAGGAAAGCCAAAACAACATAGTTGAGGACGCCAACTATGGCAAAAAACAACCCTTTGCGACTCTCGCCGTTATAGAACTGCCCGAGCCCCGGCAATACGAAAGACAAACCGCCTGCCATATTGGGGTCACGTTGGGGTCTGCCGCCACCTGAGTTTTTGCGATTGCCGCTCATCTATTCAAAATACCTACCGAATCTTTGAAATAACTCAAAAAAGTGGGATGGGCAAAAGAGTGCTAAATAGTAATTCCGAGAGTCTATCATAGTTCATAGTTCTATGAAAAACATACTTGGCTACTCTCATGTCACAAAGACAAATTATCATCCCTCTCTCGCCATTATGCCGTCAGTCACACTGAAGGTTATCAGGGGTTTACCCCAGATTTTGAAAATACGTTGTAGTCAAAGGAAAACTCAATGGTTACCGAAGGTGGTGAATACTCCGGAAGAGGCGGAAATGGGGCGGCGCTATTGATGGCTTCCAGTGCAGCTCGGTCGATAATGCTAATACCGCTGGACCGGACAAGTCTAAGCCCAGACATAGTGCCGTCCCTGGATACATCAAAAACTGCCTTAACATGATTAGCCATAGGATGACGCGGCGGAAACCAGCGTTTCTTGATGAGGGCTTGCAGCCTGCTCATATAGACTGAGAAATCCGGCTCTCTGGCAGAAGTCACCGGAGATTTACCTTTGCCTTCTTCGCTGGCGGTGTGATCGTCTTGACCGCCCCGCGCACCAGATCCAGCTGCCGGTCTAACCACGGCTGTAACAACCGGACCTTTGCCTGATAGCCCTGAGATGCCTGAACTACCGGCATTAGAGGCAGTGTTTCGCACTGGGGAGGGGGCGGGCCCTGAATAGGAACCCGATCCCGATGGATCTGCCGCCGTACCAATAGCAACCGAACTAGGCCCAGAGCCCGAAGTCGGAGAAATAGAAATGGGCTGCGGCGCAGCCGCACCACTAGCAGTACCAAAGTGCGCAGCCTGCCCGCTGACGGCTCTAGGCATGACAGGCTCTACCACAGCAAAACCAGTCATACTTTTTAATGGCAAAGGGCTCGGGAGGACCTGGGCAGCGGCAACCGCAGTCGGCACCGGCTTCAAAGACATTGGTTTGGTTGACATTGGCGCAGAATCTGCAGACCTCGCTTGCGGTGTCAGAGAAGGCAGCGCCGAAGCCAATGCCGTATTCCTAGGTTGTATTGCAGTTGGTTGCGGTACTGGTATAAGCAAAGAGTTTCTATGTACCGGCACCAAATTCGGTACCGGGTTTCTTGATTGAGATTGAACCTGAGCCTGAGATTGAGATTGAGCCTGAGATTGAGACTTAGATTGAGATTGAGCCGAAAGCTTTGCCAAAGCCGGAGACCTGGACTGCTCGGCACTGGCAGAAGCAAGGCGATTGTGAGAAGTCACATGATTGTGCACAACCGGGGGCTTAACCGCCTCTTCCTCAGGCGTATCGTAAAAGACGAACTCGGTGACAACCTGTCTAGGCGGAGCCGGAACCAAGACGAAAAAGGCAAGGACAAAACAAGCCAGAATGGCAAAAACATGGGCCAAATAAGAACTGCCGCAAGCTTCCGACATTTCGATATAGAAATCTCTATATATGGGTTTCTTGCGCGTCTTGACCGCTATCTGAAATGCGTCACGGGCACTGAAGGCAACAAAACCGAGGATGATCAAAGAGAAGACCAAAAAGAAGGGAGAGAGTCCGCTTTCATGCAAGGCACCAAATACGCTGGCAAGCTCTTCATTGACCTTAAGCTTAGAATCGGAGCTCATCTTGACGAGAAGTGCCGTTATCGAAGAAACAAAGATCATAAGAGCAAAGAGAATATAGCTTGTGAAGGCCACAAGCTGGAAGATAAGCCCTTTTCTGAACTGTCCGTTGTATAGCTGACCAAGCCCCGGCATCAACAAAGACAAGCCTGAAACCTGGGAGGGAGACAAGTGGTTCTCATTTCTAATAGACATAAAATCACCTGTGCCGAGAAGTCTCTCTATCCTATGCAAGAAAGAAAGTCCCCAATATGTGAAATAACCCTGAGCATTCCCAGGGTTATCACTGATTCTTTTATTTAAATTGTCTGGCTATTTTAGATAACTACATAGTCGGCATGCGCAATTCTTCGGCAAGCTCGATTTTTAGTTCATCTCCGGGTCTGACTTCTACTTTCTTGCCTTTCTTGGCAAGCAGCACAGCCACCCCGACTGCCAGACCGATACCAGCACCGATCATGGCGCCACCGGCGCGACCGACTCCAGAAGACGAGCTGGAAGAAGACGATGAAGAACTACCTCCGGCTAGAACACCGATACCCAAGCCAGCCAAGGTGGGTAGCGAAACTGTACCGCAGTCGAGGGCGACATCTTTCATGCCGCGTCTAGCATGTACCACTCCACCCCGGGCGACGATATTAGCCACCAAAGGTATCTGTCTATTGTCGGGAGTGGTGATGGTATCGAATTTGAGGGCAACTGAACCGCTGCGATTGAGAGCCCGAGGTCCATTCATCTGGGCGATACGCCCCTTGATTATGGAACCGGCTGGTACCACGGTAGAACCATCTATGGTGAGATCCTCAGCGGTACGAGCCGAGAATTCATCACCTTCCTGGCTGGTGTCTGAATCAACAGCAGTGTCCATGATAATTGGAATCTTGGTGCCGGTAGGCACAACTCTTATATAACCTTGCAGCACTTTCTCGCTGCTGCCACTACTACTAGTAGATGAAGTGGTACTCGACTCTGTGCTTGGCGAAGATGACTCAGAGGCAGTTGTGCTGCTGGTTTCGGCGGTACTCTCAGTGGAGCCGACCTTGCTTTCGCTAGGACTAGAGCTAGTACTAGATGTAGAACCGGATGTAGTTTTGCCATCGCTTGAGGTTGCTTCATCTAGTTTAGGCGCTTCAGATTCAAAAATAGAATCGGAGCCGCCAGCACTGGAGCTTGAACTAGAAGAAGAAGGGGAAGACTCTGGAGAGGCAGAACTGGAACTGCTTTGGGGCGGTTCTTGGGGGCTGTAAATTTTGAAATTGACTGAAGATTCAGCAGCCATGACAGGCGCTATTGCCAATTGTCCAACCAGTGCCACCATCAATCCAGCGCATAGCGAAATAGATTTTGACGTTCTCACGCCATTGCTTTTTCTTCTGCCTTCCAACATCAAGACGTTCCTCTGAATTACTAAGCTTATATTTGAGACGTGGCTCACTGGTACGCGTTCCCGGCTTAAGGCAGGTTAACCTAAAGCAGTCAAGCGGTAAACCATTTGGAAGTCTAACATTGCCTGCCCCAAAGATGGGCAGAAAGTAAAGCTGATTAGCACATTCAAAACTAGTGAAAGATTCAAACCTCGCAATAATAAATTTGCACTAAGCCTTCAATATATATAAAATCGAAAGACTTACTCGTAAAAGGAGCTCGCCGTGGTTCAGTGTGACATTTGCCAGGTCGTCAACGATGAAATGGCTCAATTTTGCAAAGAATGCGGCGGCAGACTGCCGGTCAGACCGCAGGCCAGTGCCTCACCGGGTTCTGTTATGCAGATCGAGCAGCCGGCTGAACCGATCAAGAAACCGCGCCCCCGCTTGAAGTCGCCAATCTTGGGCAGCAGTGAAGATGACAACGATTATCAAGAAGATTATCAAGATGATTCATCAGATGTGGGTCATGGTTCTGCGCCGGCGCCCAGAAAGAGAAAAGGTCTACGTTCTCCTATATTGGGCGGCGCCGACGATTATGAAAACGATGAGCCGGATGAGAAACCCCGTCCGAGAGGCAAAGGCGGCTTGAGATCGCCCATGCTTGGAGGCGCGGGCGGACCGGGCAGACCAGCCTATGATGATGACGATGATGATTTTGAAGAAACACCTAAACCCAAGCAGAGCCGAGCCAAAGGGGGTTTGCGCTCACCCATGCTTGGCGGGGCTAATGACTTCGATGATGACGACGATGATTATTCCGAACCACCGGCTCCGGTAGGAAAAGGCGGTCTACGCTCGCCCATTTTGGGCGGGGGCGAGCCCCCAGCCAAGGCAAAGCGCAAATCTTCAATACTGGGCGGCGGTGGAAGAGAACCAAGAGAGCAAAAGGACCACATCGAATTCCCGCATCGCAGCCATAGTGAAGAAGATGATGAACCGCATCTCAATGCAAGACCAAAGGGTCTGCGCTCGCCACTTCTAGGCGGCGATGACGGTGATTTCGAAGAGATGCCCGAGCCGACCAGGAGAAAAGCCCCCGGTACCCACGCCGGAGAGCCTCACCACCAACCATCAGGACGTAAATTGCGCTCTCCTATTTTGGGTGGAGCCGATACTGATGATTTCGATGATTATGATCAATACGATGATGAAGACGACGACGAATACGACGACGAAGATGAAACAGTACTCAGGTCTCCGCTTTTAGCAGCCCGTTCTCCCAGCAAAAAGCCTAAACCTCGCACTGATAATCAGAGCCAGAATTCTAGTCAGAATCCCAGCCAGGCACCGAATGCGCCGAGTAGCGGGGCGGCGCCACAAGCACAAACCCCTTTTGTGGCGGCCAATCAACCGCAATTCAGTTCCAGCCCGGCTCAAAATCCAGCTATGGCTCCTAGTGCCGGCGTAATGCCCAATGCCGGTCAGGCATACCCGCCGCAAAATTATCAGAATCCCGCCGCTTCGCAGACCCAACTGCCGCAAATGCCCCAGACTCCGCCGCGTTATCAACCCCAGCCGGCGCCTAAACCAACCAACAGCAACTATCGCATGCCCGAGCAGACCCTGGTTCAGCTTGAGCCCTTGCCCAGCCAATCCCAGCCGGCTCTAAACCAAGAGACTCTAAATCCTCCGGCCTTGGCTCAGCCGGCTATAGCTCCAGAAATAAGTCCAAAAGAGCCAGCAGTTAATAATCCAGCCATTAATAATAAGGTAGACACCAGACCTCAAGAAAAACTGCGCTCGCGTTTATTGGCCTCTGATGCCGATAGCGATGCCGACGACCAAGATTATTCCGGTGCAAACGACCGCCGCCTCATGGGCGACAGACGCGGCACCGGCTCAAGAAGAAAGAGTGACAGCTTTGCCGCCGAAGAAGTGGAAAGTTTCTCGACCATGAGGCAGAACTCCACAGGTGGTGCCGCCGGTATGGCACCAGTAGTAATGGCACTCGTGGGCTTAGCCCTCATAGCTAAAGCCTGGTTCATCTTTTCTTATCTAAAACAAGACAGCATGCTTGGTATTGCCACTATTGCCGACCAGCTCACAACGGCAGCAGCACTTGTGGCAACAATAATGATGACCTCCAAAATCAATCGCCCCATGTAATCTTGTAAAGACTGACCCATATTGAGAAAAGGTAACTTTCAAAGAGATTGGGTCATGGTATATTGACTACGGTAAAAGCCCAGGATGAAACGTGTCTAATAACACAACAACTGGTAGTTTTTGATGGAACATTTGTCTTGCCTTCTCTTTCTAATTAACTAGATACGCAGGCAATTATGGAATCCACCAGTCACTTGCTAGAAAAAATCTCAAAGGAAGCCGTCTTGAAGAAGTCTTCATGTGGTCAAAACAAAGCAAGAATAAGAGCCTTGATGCTTTCTTTCAGCCTACTGCTTGCCCAGGTCGGCCTTGTCACTCTACCTGTTAATGGTGCAGCGCTTTCCAGCCGGAAACCTAGTTTCGATCTGCCCGCCAATGACATTATTGATGAAGATCTTCCGGTGGAAGACAGCAAAAAAGACGGTGCTGCCGATAACGCCGATCTTAAATCGATCAATCTAGCCCCCTTAAAGTTAAAAGATGCCACCCAAGCGGATGAAGCCCAGAATGCCGGAGAAAAAGCCGGTGGAGACAATGGCAGCGGAGAAAAGGCTGGCGAAGAGAGCACCTTAAAAGTAGGCGCCACGATCAATCAGTTTGTTCCCAAGGAAAATCAAGGCGGCACCGCTGGCGGTGACTTACCCAAGTTAGACTTAAAAGACAGCGCCGCGGCTAAAGATGAGAAAGCTGGACGCGGCTTTCGCAAAGGCAAAAAAGATAAAGTATCTGACCTAACTAAAGGCACAGTGCAAGACCAGGCCAAAGCTCTCAACCTGCAACCGGTCGCTCTTATGGAAAGCCCAGAAGAAGTGCAAGACAAGGCTAAGCTTTTGGAAGATTCTGAGAGACAGCAAATTGCCGGTCTATGGGAAAGTACGCTGGAGCGCAATCCAAAAATTCAATTCGTCGTGCAAAAGCTTGTGCCCACATCTGAGAAGGGTCATGCCACTCATATCATGATGAAGTCAATGAGTTCGCTCTTGTTTGGTGCGATTGGCTCAATGAGTATGATTGCTCCCAACCAGGGCACCTATATGGCTCAGAATTTTGCCGCCAGCCTGCTTGGACAATTGAATGGTTCGCTAGACAAAAAAGCGCTTGAACGCATGTCGCTCAATCAGGCTGAACTGATCATGCTCTACGAAATGGTCACCAATACAGCCCAAAACGTGGTAGACAACTATCGTTCTTATAAAAAGAACGTGCAACATATGTCGAGAGCCACCACCGACCTTGAAGAACTGCGCAATATGGCCGGTCTGGCGGCCAAAACACCGTCACAAGAACTAGAAATGCAATACACACTGCGCAAAGCCCAGCGCGATGTAGACAGCTTGGTGGATGACGTGCACCGCTACAGACAAAATCTTATCGACCTGGCAGGCCGAGAGGCTGTGGACAAGTTGGACAATCTCATGAACGACGAGATGCAAAAGCTTGAAAACACTCAGATTGCCCCCTCCCTAAAGTCAAAACCTAATATGTGAAAGCGTTAAATAATCGGATAGCCTCTTAGAGACTGTTTACCGATACTATATACAGGTTGCATACCGCAATCTGAGGTTTTCAATGCGCTTAAATCAACGCTGGTTTGTCTGGATAATTCTGACAATCTGCTTATTATCTATACCGGTGGGTGTCCTGACCCAGAACCTAGGACAGGCGAGCGGCACAGCTAAAGAGTCGACCTCAGATGGCTCTTTCTTGACCAAGTACAAAGACCGCATTGAAGTGATCAAGCTATCCGGCATGATCATCGAAAAAGCTGATTCGGGTCTGCTCTCTAGTTCCACCGGTTCTGCCACGTCCACCCTGAAAGACTTGCGCAAAGCAGCCAAGAACGACAAAGTAAAAGCGGTTCTCCTGCGTATCAATTCACCCGGTGGCACAGTACCGACTTCGCAAGAAATCTATGAAGCGGTCAAGGAACTGCGCAAGAAGGGCAAGCCAGTAGTGGTTTCGATGGGCGACATGGCAGCCTCAGGCGGTTATTACATTGCCTGCGCCGCCGACAAGATTTATGCCAACCCTGGTACATTGACCGGCAGCATCGGCGTAATCATGAACTTGATGAACTTCAAGACCCTAGCCGATAAGATTGGGGTTGAACCAGATGTAGTGAAATCTGGGCTCTACAAAGATATTGCCTCGCCTTATCACCGCATGACTAAAGACGAAAGGCAAATTCTCACCGACTTGATAATGGATTCTTATGATCAATTCACCCAGGCTGTTTCGGAAGGAAGAAAACTACCTATCGAAGAAGTGAAAAGAATCGCCGACGGCAGGGTCTATAGCGGCAGACAAGCCTTAAAGCTCAAGCTGGTCGACGAATTAGGGACATACAGCGATGCCCTCAACAGCCTACAAAAGACTTGCCGAGAAAAGTACCATCTCAAAAACGATCTAGCTGTGGAAGATGCCGGTAGTGATAACTTTCTCTCCTCGCTGCTTGAATCTAATAGTCTTGTGCCTTTGCAAGCCAAGCCTGACCTGACCGAACTTGTGCCAATAGATCTCACCCCCGCCCTGACTAAACAACCACTGTGGCTCTATCGCTGATACAAAATCGCAGATAATTAAAGATGGAAAAGCAAACCCCCGATTTTGAAGAAGCAAAAGAAGAAAAGCAGCCGGCTCAAACAGAAGCAGGAGAGGCGGAATTTGGTGAAAAGACTCTGGCAGAGTCGGAGCCATTCGAATTAGAACAGGCTTTTCGTCAGGTCATTAAGAATACAGAGGAAGAGCCAGAGAGCAGTAAAACCAAAACTGAAGCAAGCAGAGACTATTCAAATAGCTTCAATCTGTTTGCCGACATATTTTACGGAGTACTGGTGGCACCCAGGCAAACAATGCTCATCTTGAGCGATCAAAGAAAATTCCCGCCCAGCGCAATCAATATGTCAATGGCGATTTTCTTTGTCACACTAGCTCTTTCCATGACCGCCTGGTTACGTTTCAAACCGCAAGCTGCTCTAGCTTCAGCCGGTGCTGGTCTGACCTTCACCATCTCAGGGTTATTGAACTGGATTTCAATTTCAGTAGTTCTCTACTACCTCAATATCTTTCTCAGAGGTAAACTCAAGTTTGCCAATGCCCTCATCGCTTGTGCCTGGGCCTTCCTGCCCTTTCTTTTCTTTCCTCCCGTCCTTTGTTTCAAAAAAGCGCTTGGGCCCGCCTTTCCATTACTGGCTAGTTTCCCAGCCACGTGGTTCCTGATTCTTCTATTCATCACTTTTCAGTCGGCACTGCGCACCACCACTTTCAAACTTTCACTGATCTTGATAGTGCTGCCGCCCCTACTTTTCGGTGTCTACACTTTCTGGCTATTTCTGGCATTCGGACTAACAGCCATACAACTTCTCAGTCGCTAAAGCAATGCAGGCTCAATCCAAAAGACTTGTGGTTGCAGTGGTAGGCCCCACTGCCTCAGGCAAAACCAAATTAGCAATAGAACTGGCAGCCGCCCTCGATGGCGAAGTGATTGCCTGCGATAGTCGCACTGTCTATAGACATATGAATGTCGGCACGGCAAAGCCAACCATGCAAGAAAGGAAAGGAATCGAGCATCACCTTCTAGATGTAGTCGACCCCGACCAGGTCTATACAGCGGCTAACTTCAAAAAAGATGCTGCCGCAGTTATAGAAGATCTTTTCACTAGAGAGAAATTGCCCATTGTCTGCGGTGGTACCGGTCTATATAGCCGAGTTTTACTAGAAGGCTTGAATATTCCAGAGGTGGAGCCTGACGAAACTCTGCGCAAAGAGCTAGCCGAACTTGTCAAAGAAAAGGGCGTCGAAGCTCTGGAAGAAATTCTAGAAAAGCTTGATCCCCCTTCACTTGCGCGTATCGAAAAGGGTGACGTTTTTCGTTTAGTCAGAGCAATCGAAGTCTCGCAAAAGCTCGGTCCATTTTCACAAATGGCCACCATGCAGAGACCAGATTTTGACGTACTCTGGCTCTTCCTCAATGTGCACAATCGTGAAATCTTGAGAGAAGCAATCGTCAAACGTCTAATGATTCAGGAAGCAGATGGCGTCATTGAAGAAGCAAAGGCTCTCAGTCAGCGTTTTGGTCTCACGCAAGCTCTGCTCAACTCGGTACCATATAAGGAATATCTCGCTTACCTCGACGGCAAAATGAGCCTAGAACAAGCCCGGGAAGAAGCAGTAAAACACAATTACCAACTGGCGCGGCGACAAATCATGTGGTTCAGAAAATCACCCAAATCGCTGGAGCAAAAGAAGCTGACTTTTTTAATTGACGAAAGCACTGAAGCAGAGCGACTCTCGGAAAGTATGAGAGAAATCTTGCAGAGTAGTAGGGCATAAAAGTAGCCTAGCAACATATTCAAGGCTAGACGTAAACCCAATAAGAGCTATACTAAAAGAGCACCTCAATGGTAAGCATCTGCAAATGTTCACAAAAAACATCGGAAATATCCGAGAAGTCCCTCTGCCTTTCAGTAATGGACTGCTCTCGGCAAAACTTTGGCGCACAGAAACTCCCCAGACTGCAAAGGGTTCTCAAAGCAAAACTCTTCCCAGCCAGACTCGTTATATAGCCTATGTTCCTGAACTTGGTCTGAGCAGTTTCGGGCTGACCGATTCAGAAGCATCATTCAGACTGTTCACCACCTTGATCAAGTATTATCGCCAACTCAAGGCCAACCAAGACAAACTCGGCGAGCGCGGGCTCAACCATCTTGAACTATTGAAAGACTGGATGAGCGGCATAGAAGAGAGAATGACGGTCAAACAAGTAGATGAACTGGCCGGAGAAAAGCGAGTCGTCTCAATTCTCAGCCGTCTTCGCTAGAGCCAAGCTAAGCCTGTCTAAGTGGTGAGAAAACCACTCAATCTTTTTCAAAACCTCGCTCTTTCATAATCAAAGCCAACTTGGCTTTGCTCAAGCCTGCTTCGATTCCCACCGGATACTGGTGAGGATTGAGCAGTCTGAGAATACCTTTGTGAAAGCCTTTCAGCCTATCTTCACGGTACTTCCTCGCTGCCTCCAAACCAGGGGACTTATAGACTAACTGCCCCCCTCTGAATATCGGCTTCAAAAGTTCCTCGTACTTAGTTCCTTTAGCAATGGCTTTGCGGCGGGTAAAGTCGAGGGGGTCGACCACCATGTTCTCAGGCGGACAAGTGCTCTCTTCGTCATAGACCATATCGGCCAAATAAGTCCGAACGCCTCTCTCTTCGGTGTAGAAACGCCGCACTTGTTGCACACCGGGTGTAGAAATCTTGATCACCTGCTCTGAGAGTTTGATGCGATACTGCCAGGGTCCATTACCAGCTTTATCGACATCACGCACACAAGCAAGCTTATAAACACCGCCGAGAGCTGGCTGATCGGCAGCGGTAATCAACTTGGTGCCCACACCCCAGATATCCACTGCCGCGCCCTGGTCAATAAGAGACTCGATTACGTCTTCGTCGAGATCATTCGAGGCAATGATCTTGGTGTCGGGAAAGCCGGCTTCATCGAGCATTCTCCGAGCTTCCGAACTAAGATAAGCCAAGTCCCCCGAATCTAGCCTTATACCAAGCAGTTCATGACCTTGGGCCCGCAAATTGCGACCGGCCTCGATGGCATGCTTGACACCGCTGAGAGTGTCATAGGTATCCACCAAGAAAACACAGTTATTGGGCATAGCATTTGCATAAGCAGCAAAAGACTGCGCTTCGCTGTCATACGACATAACCCAGCTATGAGCATGGGTGCCCTTGACCGGTATGCCGAAAAGCCGACCAGCCAAGACATTGGAAGTGGCATCACAGCCACCCAGATAGGCGGCCCGACTGGCAGTAAGGGCGCCATCCACCCCTTGAGCGCGGCGCAAGCCGAACTCCAAAACCGAACGACCTCGACTGGCATAGACTACCCGAGCCGCTTTGGAGGCAATTAAGGTTTGAAAATTGAAAAAGTTGAGCAAGGCAGTCTCGAGCAGCTGGCACTCAATTATTGGTCCCTTCACCCGCACCAGTGGCTCATGGGCAAATACTATCTCGCCTTCAGGTACAGCATCTATGTCGACATGCAATTTCAACTGCTTCAAGTAAGCCAGAAAAGCCTGAGAAAAAATCGGCTTGCCATCACCTCCACAAAGCGAGGCTAAATAATCGAGATCTTCTTGAAAGAAATGAAAATTCTCCACCAGATCGACCAGCGATTCTAAGCCGCAAGCCACCGAATATCCGCCCTGAAAAGGATTATTGCGGAAGCTGAGATGAAAGACCGCCTCTCTCTGTTTATCAGCCTCAGCATTTTGAAAATAGCCGTAAGCCATGGTCAACTGGTAAAGGTCGGTCAATGTGGCAAGCCCCGGTCTGTATATATCGCTTGGTCTGGCGCCGGTTTCCATAGACATCCTTCCTTTGAGATTACTGCAGTTGCCTTGGCTGCAAATTTTATTTTTCCTGAGCCCAAAATTTTGAACTTTAAGACCGATTTTGACGTCTTACTATCAGGCTGGTTTATTTTACGAGTAAAAACGTGCTCTCTCATCAAAAGTCACTGCTTATCTTTGGATATCGATTTAGCTTTAGCGCTTTGCTCAGCCTATTGCTGGCTGGCTCAATGGCACTAGAAGCCAATCCGGCACTTTCTCAAGATAATTTCTTGAGCCAGTCTGCGGAAATTGGTGAGCCAGGTCAAGAGTCAGATCAATTAAGAGAGAGTTCGAATAGTTCAGGCAGCGAAAATAACAACTTTATCGGCAACATCATCACTCTCAAGCTGCATCGAAAAGATTGCCCCTACGCCTCAATTATGGCCTTTGCCAAGCGGAAATATTTCAGCAATCTCGAGACTGGACTGAGCGAAGGCATGCAGCCCTGCCGCTTCTGCCTGCCTCGCTATGAAATGAGAGTAAACTGCCGAATTGTCAACGGAGCAGGGCATTTATATTCCAATACACAATCTGAAACGCCTTAAATCTTCGATTTGGTATGTGGTATAAACGACTAGAGAACAGTTATTAAGGGCTATCTAACTAAATGAGTTTTCAATCATTGGAACAGGACATGGCCAATGCCATTGGCTTCGTCTTCGACCGCAGCGTAGACCCGCCAGCCTTGCTGGGACAGGGTTTCCTGGTCTCGAAAAGCAGATTCGTTTGTTGTGCCGGTAAAGTCTTCCACTACACCGATGCTCCCTGGGCTCTGGAACTTTATTTTGTGCATCCAGAAATTCGTATGGGTGTGAAATCGGTTAGTATCCACCCCGATTTCGATAAGCCGCTTGCCCGCAACGACTATCTCGCTCAGACAGGCAGACCTGGTGAAACACTGCCCATCTTGCCCAATGACATGGCCATGCTCATAGTCGACCCCGATCCAATTGAACTAATGCCCGAAAGAGTGGGCGAGTTGGTCAGGGCGATGTCTCTTCCCTTCAATAACCGTGGCGTGGAAACTTCCGGACCGGTGAAAGGGCATGAGTATCTGCAAGTAATCAACAACTTGCTAGCCCAAGGCAAACAGGGTCTTCTCACTCTCTTCGACATTCACAATATTCCAATTGCGCGCCTGCTCTTGGCGCAAAACAGCATTCCCCTGGTTTATTCGTCCCTTTACAATATGCCGCCGGCTTATACCTTTTTCGAACTGGCTATAAGACAGCCGGCTCTTGGTTTTGCCTTCGAACCCCAGGGCGAATTTGCCTGGCCTGATATGACCCCAATTAACGCACCGGCAGATCGTCTGATCTGGGAAGCAATGCGCAGAGCCAATGAACTGGAAGGGCTCTTTGCTGGTCTGGGCGGCATCAATGGTCGCTATCAGAAAGTTGTGCAGTCCTATGACCCCACCTCATCATCAGAAGAAATCAGGTGGATGGTCGGTAATCTCTGGGAAACACTTGACGGCTTCATCACCCTCGACAACCTTTCCACCAGGGTAGGCGCCGATACTTACACAAGTCTGGTGGCTGTGCGCGAACTAGTCAACCGCGGTGTGGCCTCTCAAATCAACCGCTCTTCGCCCTTCCATGGTAACGGCACAGTCGGTCCTCCCTTGATTTCGCATACCGACTTCGAAGTACACAACTGGGACAACCTGCAAGCTTTCTATCTAGATCCGCTCTCGGGCAAACCCTGCTGGGTGCAAGGCAACTATTTCGGCTCGGCAAGCGCGGTGCAGCCTAAAAACATGTTGCACACCATTCCTGTACCACCCGAAGTTTCCGGCGCTCTGATTTGCAAAGACTACAAACTGATAGGATTGCATAACGGTCCGCAGGCTCTTCGCGGCGGGGTGACGGCGCCTCCTATGAAGTGCTCGCAGTTTATGTGGATGGGAGCATTGCTTGATGTAAGCAGTAAGAAAGCCAAGTTTGGTGGAGACGGCGATGAAGGCGGAGTAACCAGTCTCAAGAGCCGTCTCGATGTTGAACCATCCCAAGCACCGGCGGCTGAAGACCGCATTGTTTGCCCGGTCTGTTTCTCTTCCAATCATGCTTACGGGGCCTGCAGCAACTGCGGTCATATAATCGAAGCACCACCGGAAGAACCAGAAGCCAAAACAGTCAAGGACAAAGCCGGCAAAGCCGTCAAGAAACTGCAGAAGAAGACAGGTTTCACTAATAAACAAGCAGCCATTGCTGCTGTAATTTTGATCCCGCTTTTTCTCATGACCATCATGAGCATGCTCAAACCTCCGGCCCAGCCGACTCCTTCAGATCAGGTCAAGCTGCCCGGTGAAATTGCCCATCATGATTCAAATGAAGCAGCAAGAAAGATGGCAGTGGAGAAAGCTGGTTTTAAGTTAAAACCGGAAGAAGACTATTGGTACGAAGATACAAGTGAACAAACCAAGCCCAATCCCTCATTTGGCGTGTTTTCAGAGAGAACAAACCAAAAGCTCACCTTTATGTTGCACCAAGATATGTCGCCTTACAATAACCTCAAGGCCTTCGAGAAAAGACCTCCTTTTGTGCAAGATTTCTTCTTTGACGAAGGTGTACCAAGTGAAACCGGTGAGCAGGTTTTGGGAGACAGCACGCTCAAATGGTTTATCTTGAGCGGCAGCGATGCCAAAGGCAATAAGCTGAAAATTCTGCTTGGCGCATTCCCCGCTGTAGAAAGCAGCAAATGCTTCTTGGTGACCGGACAAGCTTATGCAAAAGATGGTCAGACCTATATTCCAAATAATGCTCTTTCGGTTATAGAAAACCTGGCCGCCGACCGCACCCAGAAAGCAAACCAGGCTAAGCGAGACGGCATCAAACCTAATGAAGTAGATGAAGACGAAGTCGAAGACGAAAAGAAAGATCTGGCTACAGAAGAAGACATCGTCAAATTTATGAATTCAGCCAAAGAAACAATTCAAGAAAACCTCAGCCTGCCAGACTGGGCCAAGGAAGAATTGAAGAAAGACAAAGCTGAGCGTCGTAAGATCAAGACCAAACTAAAGATTGGCATAGACAACGAGGGTAATGTCAAAGCCCTTGAAAAATTGGATGCCGATGAAGGTGATGAAGAGCAGAAGCTCCTAGAAGGCGCTCTGCAGAGTGCTATCACCAAGTCGTCACCTTTCAAATTTGTGCCGAACTTCAAAGAGCCGGTTTTGAAATTTATCGTCAAACTGAGCGGCAATAAGATCAAATTAGAAAAGGCCACGGCAGCAACCACGCTCTAAGCAAAGTCAATAGAGGAACGAAGGACTGGCAACACTGCCGGTCCTTCTTCATTTTGATACCGTCCGCGGTACCAGCTCTGATCGGTATTTGAAGACTATTTGCGATCGCCCCCCCTTGACAAATTGGCAAAAAGTTGTACAGTCTGCTTTAGCCACTTTAGGCTGTTAGCAACTTACCACTACAAACAAAACCGCTAGGCATTAGCTTTGCCTCAGACTTGAGCTTTCCGCTTTAGTCTGAATCAAGGTCTTAGCTTGGGGCGTGACTAATCTCATGCTATGCCAGGCGGAACAAGCAGCGAGCAAATTTCAGCCCGCTCTTGCAAGCACGCGTCAGTCGATTTTCGACTGCCAGTCTTTGCAAGGGGTTGAATAAGCTTGATACCTCAGACTGCCGACTGAATGCCGGCTATCGAGATGACTATTCATGCCATTTTAACGGCATGAATAAGCGTCGAAGCGCGAGCCGATAGCCTGGTCAGTTAGCACCACCTGCGGTATTACAGCTTGGCTTGCTTTTACTAAGGAGAAAGACCATGACTAATACCTTAAAAGATCTACGCGAAAAGACTTGCGGCACCGCAACCCTAGAGAACCGGACCTTTGAAGAGATTGATCTGCCTAATGCCCAAGAAGGCGGATTAAACTACATGAAGAAGCCGCTCTCCTTTCAAGACATGACAATAATCACCGCCGGCACAGCCTTACCGGCGGGCTTACTTATCTTTGCGGCGCTCTCTAATCTCGTCACAGCAGTCGAACTGGTCATGAGACACCCAGTCGAAACACTCTTGCAATATGGCTTACTGACGATGATTCCTTTAGGTAACTATTTAGTTTGGGATCGTCTCTTTCAAAGCAAACTGGGCAATAGCCGCCGGCTAGGGCTCTATAACGGTGCAGCCATAGGAGGCTCAGCCCTGGTGTTTATGGCTTGTGCGGCAGCCTTATATCTTGGTACACCGCTACTCTACAATTACTACAACAGCCATGCTGGCGATGCGATAATCGGCGCTTGTGCCTCTCTCGCCGCACTAATCACAAGCCTGCATTTGATGAAAAAACTCAGCCAGGCTTGGGAGACCGACAATGCCCGTTTCTGCCAAAAGATTTATAGTATCGCCGGTGTCTTACTGTCATTTATGACCACAGGGCTATCGGAAGCCCGCCAGACTTTTATAAAGGTCAACGAGAAAGCAGCTCTCTCAGAAGACTTAAAAGAGAGTAGCGAAGCTCTAGAAAGGCTCCGTTTACCTTTTCTAGACAGCGAAACTGAAATAAAGAGGGATATTGCCGCGCCCAATACCGGCGGACTCTCAGGTCTATTCTTGGGACTGAACGAAACAAGCGCCCGCAAGGTCTTTTTTGCTCTCACAGCCCAGCCCTATGAAGCCGTATCAGAACTGGCAGCCGGCGACCAGTCCGGCGACTACACCACATCGAGCGCCTATGACAACTATCTAGCCAGACAAGTTGTCGGAGAGCAAATTAAGGGACTGAGCCTGAAAAGATCTCAGATTGGCGGCTCGGTCAATGCCGACCACCTCACAGCCAACCTGAACTGGACCTTCGTCTTGAAAAACACCAGCACCTCCGCCCAGGAAGCCAGAGCCGAACTGGCGTTGCCGCCAGGTGCCGTGGTATCCAACATGACCTTATGGATTAACGGCAAGCCCACTGATGCCACTATTACTAGTACCACACAAGCAAGGGGCGCCTACAGCGAAGTAGTGACTGGCAGAAGAGATCCGGCACTTGTCACCTATCTAGGTAAAGGCCGGGTGCTTTTGCAGTGTTATCCAGTGCAGGTAAATCAAGAAACCAAAGTCAGCCTATCAATGACAGTGCCACTCAAGCTTGATTCTGCCAGCCATGCCTCAATGGCGATGCCACGCCTAGTCTCGACCAATTTCAAGGCAGCCAAAACGCACGCAGTCAGACTAAACTCACAAAGCAAGCTCAATTTGGCCACTGCCGGTCTGCATGAGATCTCAAATAGCGCAGGCAACCATACTTATTTAGGAGAGATAAACGAACAGGAGGTTAAGAACTCAGGCATCTCATTGCAAGCCGAAAGAGAACATAGCTTGGGTGCCTTTGCTGCCCATGACCAGGTGACCGGCGGCTATGCCGTTGAAACGGTGAAAGCTGAGCCTAACGCAACGCCCAAAAACTTAGTAGTTGTTGTGGACGGTTCGAGCCAAGTGAAGACCTACAAAGACGATCTTACTAAAATGCTCAAGAAAGTTTCGAAGTTGGTTCCGACCAAGGTTTTGCTTGCCGACAACCATAAGGGTGAAGAGCCTGAAGTAATGACCGTGGAAGAAGCACTCAAGACCATGGAAAATGCCACCTACTTAGGCGGTCACGACAATCTGCCCGCCGTGGTCAAGGCTTCTCAACTGGCTTCAGATCTAGATCAATCGGCAGTTCTCTGGGTACATGGACCGCAACCGGCTTTCAACGATGAGATCTATATCACCACGCCCGGCATTACTAAGCCTACTTACTATGAGCTGGCTCTCGATGATGTTTGGACCAATACCAGCCAATTCCTGAAAAATCATCAGGATATTGGACCGATGACACCAGTTATGCGCAGCGGCAAACTGGAAGACGATATGAATCGTTTCTTTGACCAGTGGAAACCAGGTGGTTATCACTATTCGGTTCGTCTTTACCACACCGACGTAAAGCCGAGTTGTGCCATTATCGACGGGCAGGACGCGCTTAATCTCTCCACTTTGGTGGCGGCGCAAAACTGCAAACATTTAATTGCCCGCAATAAAGCAACCGAAGCCATAGAACAAGCTCTGCGCTACCACCTCGTTACACCCCTCACCTCGGGCGTCATACTGGAAAATCAAGACGATTATTTGCGCTGGGGTATCAGACAAAATAGCCCACTCAAACAACAAAACCCCAACCAAGAGGCAAGCAAATTGGCCAGCACCGATTCGCTCTCGGGTTTTGGCAATGTCGAGCAAGGTCGCGGGCAAATTGTCGTAGGAACGAGCACCGGGCAGGTTGCTATCGGCACCTTAACAGGAGGAGACGCTTTGGCTAATTCAGTGAACATGCCAATACTACAAGGAGCGACAAACGGCCTGATCAACCCAGGCTACACCACAGTACAAGGAGTAAACACCGCCGGCACAGTCAGGGTAAACAATCTAGCTAATGTCGAAGCTGTTATGAATATATCCGCCATGATGCTGCAAATCTTGAGCGTACTCTTCGGAGCCTTCAAAATATTGCAGGGCGCCAAAGCCGGAATGACCCCTAGCGGTCTTAGACGCGGGCGCACAGCTATTGGTATAGCCATTGTCGCCATCGGTTTGTCTATACCCTCTATTGTTACCTGGTTCATTCAGACCGCTCGCGACTCGGCTCTCTTCAACTAACAGAGTGAAAAGAGAAAGAGACCGGCGCTGGAGGAGCAGGTCTCTTTCTCTTTCTTTTTAAGTTCAGCCAAAAGACCGACTGTCACTCAGACCTTTTCTATATTTACACCATTGAAATAATGAGAAAGTATAGCCCTATAATCAAGCCCCTTAAGAGCATGTCCCTGGGCGCCTTGTTGCTGAAAGCCGACACCATGTCCATAACCAAGACCATAAACTGTAAGACTCCTGAGAGTCTTTACTTTTGCGCCCCTTGGCGCTGCCTGAAAATCTTGATCAAAAAAGATACGAGCGCTGTTTAGCCTCTTCAGCTTCAGATCGGCATTTTCAAAAAGCTTTCTAATGACTAGCTCTTTCTTGAAGATCCAGTTACCTTTGTCTGTATCAACTGCCAGTTCTATTGCCACACCAGAGAGGCCACGCTTCAAGACTCTCAAGCCAAGTATGCGGCCAAAACCAGAAGACGCCGGTACTACAAATGGTGCCGACTCTCTATCACCGGCTAATTTCTCGGCCACATGATGCATGTGAGCTTCCAGGCTCTCAGAGCTAAAACTATGCAAGAAGTGAAACTTACCAGACCAGGTATCGGCACTAAAAGTTTTGTTCTGTCTATTGGCCCAGAGATAACGCAGAAAATCTTCGCCTCCAGCTGCTACGGCAAAGCGGCCTTCTGCTACCCCCTTGAGGTAAGGCAGCGGCGGCGGCGGGAAAGCCCCAGTTAGAGGGTCTGAAAAACAATTTTCATAATTTTCAGTGTGCCCACCGGCATTACTACTAAAAAGCGCCAAAATGGGCTTATCATCAAAAACCAAAACTTCCGAAGCAGTTGCGTTTATGGCTTTGTCTATGCGGGCATCGAGGGCGGCACTGTGCCCGGCAAAATATTGACAACAAAGAAAAGAATCGCAGACATTCACCTTGTCTAGGTCGTGCGGTAAGCGCGGGTGCAGAGCATAAGTACGGGCACAAAGAGCTTGTCCTTTGAGGGCCTCGATATGATAGCTGGCCGGCATTTCCGCCGCTAATACTCCGGCCAGATAGCTATCTAGATCTAGAAATAGCGAAACTCTAACTTTGTTGCCGCTTTTAGCTATGCGGATATCGCCGCGATAAAAAGGAGCCCCCTTGATGCCGGCTCGCTTTAAGTTATCAATATAGAAACCGGAAGTTCTGCCGGCGGTCTTTAATATAACCGGCTCCCGCAAACTGACCTTCTTGCCCTCGGCGCTTAAGACTTGGTCGGCGCTATGTACTCGCAATGAGGCAGTATCAAAGAGGACCCGCCCGCCCTGACAAACCTGCATAGTGCCGCTCTGGGCTCTAAAAGAAAGCCCCGGGCTATGTTCCAGTCCGGTCAGATCGCTAGTTGTCAGGCCAACCCAGACTTGCATTTCACCGGTTTCAAAAATCCGGAGCAGGAGGGACTCGAACCCCCAACCCCTTTCAGGGCAGCCGCTTTCAAGGCGGTGTCTTCATCCAGCCAGGTCTGCTCCACAGATACATTTATATCCTACTTTGTTATTCTAACTAATTAAATGCGCTAAAAGAGTAACCAAGATGTCACAGAAGCAAGAGAAATCTCAGAGGCTGGATTTACTTCTAATTGAAGAAGGCCATTTTGCCAGCCGAGAGGCTGCCCGTACTGCCATTATGGATGGTGGCATTCTCGTCAATGGCAACAAAGTTACCAAAGCCGGTACAGCAATAAAACCAGGCAGCAAAATTGAGATTCTCAGCGCCTATAAAGAGAAACCTTATGTCAGTAGGGGCGGTCTGAAACTGGAAAAAGCCTTGAAAACCTTTGCTGTCGATTGCCGTGACAAGATTGGTATCGATGTCGGCGCCTCCACCGGAGGCTTCACCGACTGCCTTTTGAAGCACGGTGCCGCCTTTGTCTATGCTGTAGACGTGGGCTATGGTCAGATAGATTGGAGCCTGCGCACCAGCGAGAAAGTAAAAGTACTGGAGCGCACCAATATCAGAAATCTTGATAGCGAAACTTTGTTGGCAGACAGTCCCGGACAGGCACCAGAGCTAGCGGTCATGGACGTCTCTTTTATATCAGTAGACAAAACTTTGCCAAACACTATCAATCTTATGAAAGACGGTTTGATTGAACTGGTCATTCTTGTCAAACCACAATTTGAAGCCGGCCGAGGCAAAGTAGAAAAAGGCGGCGTGGTGCGCAACAAAGAGACCCATGTCGAATTATTGGAAAACACCCTAAAGCTTTCTTCTAACCTTGGTCTAGAAATAGCAGGCTTGACCTATTCGCCTATCAAGGGTCCATCTGGAAATATAGAGTACTTGCTTTACCTAACCGGCGATAAGAGGGCAGAAGCGCCTAAATCAGAAACCGATTTAGAATCTAAATTTGAGCCTGAATTTTCTAAAGCAGCAAAAGAGGTGGTCGAAGAAGCCTTCAACCACCTCAATAAAAGAGACTAACTCTTAGCTGCCCTCAGTCTAACTAGACTTTATTTGTTTTTCTTGGCGTTCTTATCTGCTTTTTTGTCAGCTTTCTTATCGCCCTTAGCCTCTTCTTTCACCGCTCTGGCTGTGGCAGATATCTTGACGAAGACTGTGTCGGCCAACTTTTGGAAGACGATCTCGGGTCTTTTGATATCGTGATCTTTGAAAGCCACAGGCAGTTCGGCTCTTATCTGCAACATGGCGCAATCAGGAAACTTTACGCCCTCTTGCTTGCAAGGCTCGAAATAGGTCACATCCACCGGCACTGTCTTGCTTACTGTTTTGCCATGCACAGTAAAGTCGCCGACAGCCTGGACTGTCACCTTCTTGCCGGGCTTTAGCTGGGTAGTGGCAGCGCTCACGCTTTTCACTCTAAAAGTAGCTTTGGGAAACTTCTTCGTCTCGAGGAAATTGTCGCGCATATGTTCGTTGCGCAGGGCTATGCCGGTGTCGATAGATGCTAGATCGACATCGAAAACAGCCGAGAAGGGCTGTTTACTAAAATCAAGACTATCATCCATTGAGATGCTGCCCGTGATCTTATTGGTATTACCGACGATAAGCTCTACCGGGGCATCAGAGGTAAAACTGACAGTGTCTCGTTTCTTGGGATCGTCAACCACAAAATTGGCAGTACCGGCAAAAGCAGCATTGGCAGTAAAAACCAGTCCCAGAGCAAGTCCCATAGCCAATCGCAACGAGCGCGAGCAACTGCTTACGGTCTCACCCTGTAGAGTTCCTGTTCTTTGCATAATTTCCTCCCTAGATTTAGTTGACAATAAGATTGCAGGCTTTCAGTTCTTCCAATAATTCCAAAAAGGCTTCCACTGTCTCGGCGGGGCTATCACTGGAAGACTGACAAACAGATTTGAGCAGTTCACCATAGGTGATACCGGGTTGAGCCTGCACCATCTGCAAAGCTTCGAAGGCCATTGCACCAAGCTCAAGAAAGCGGCATTGATGCGACTTATTGTCGCGATAAATAGCCATATTGGTTGTCTCTTTCTTGACCCGTCGGGGCAGTTTCTCACCATCCAACAAAGTCTTTGAAATAGTCATAACCGGATACTGATATTTATGCAGAACCACCACATCGGCCAGACGAGGAGAGGTACTGACAAAGTCTTGTGCCTCAGCTTCCACATTGGTTTCGTTAGCCGGCTTGCCGCCGCGCCCACGTTTACTGGCATGGGCACTGCCCAGGGCAATTAAGTTTGCACTTTCAGCTTCCATTACTTCCAATTCAATCCACTCAAAATGGGCCAACTCCACAATAAAGGGGTGGCGACTGACCAAGGTAGACTCATACTGCTCTAGATAGCCGGCAAAACGATTAGCCGAGCGGTTGAGATTGTAATGATCGGGGGGCAGAGTCTCGTAATAGGCCAAGACTAAATCTCTGAACTTCTTGCCGAGCAAGGCTTTTATGCACGGATAGACCGAAGCCATTAGGTCGAGACGGCCTATCTCAATCAAAGAAGCGTAGAGATTGACTCCACTTCTATTGATTGGCAAATTCTGAGAAAAGACATCTTCTCTGAAGTCTCGGCGGGTCCAGAGCTTGTAATAGAAGTCTTGAATCTCGGCTAGATTTGCCTTGGCATTTACTTCAGGCACTGACTGATTTCACCCTCTTGCTGTTACCAGACGGCAAGACTTTGTTCTTATCGGCTATGTTTCTAATCTGTTTCAGTTCGGCGAGAATCTCCGAAAACTCCGGATAATTCTGGTCTCGCTCAAGCAGGATTGCCTTGACCTCGGTGCGTTTGAGCACATAGTCGAGCAGTTCGAAAACCGGTTCAATAATAGCGGCGCCATGGGTGTCGATAATCATCTCGTCGGTGCGACTATGACCGGCTATATGAATCTGGACCACGCGCTCCAGAGGCAACCGGTCTAAATAAGCGTAAGGGTCAAAGTTATGATTGATTGAATTGACATAGACATTGTTTACGTCTAAAAGCAAACCGATATCGGCTCGTTCCATAACCTCAGCCAAAAAATCAGCCTCGTCCATATTAGAGCCGGGCATGGTCATGTAATAGGAAATATTCTCCAAGAGCATGGGCCGGCCAACAAAACTTTGAGCGCTTTTGGCGCGTTTGGCCATATTCTTGGCTGCTTCCATATTGAGCGGAACAGGCAAAAGATCATGCATGTATGCACCACCTGCTGTGGTGTAGCAAAAATGGTCGCTCCACCAAGGGGCATCGATAAAAGAGAGCAGACGCTCAAGATCTTTTAGATAATCTCGGTTGAGTGGATCGCTTGCCCCGATGGAAAGATTGACGCCATGGGTGACAAGGGGAAACTTTGCTTTGGCCTCGTCAAGGCGGGCTCTAGCTCTGCCGCCTATAGCCATATAGTTTTCGGGTACTAATTCCAGCCAGTCGATAGCGGCGGACGAAGCCAAAGTCTCTTCGGCAAGTTCGCGGCGTAAACCCAGCCCAATACCAAGATCGGGAAGTTTAGCCTTGTTTGTCAAAAAGTCAGTCACATCGCACCGCCGCTATCAAAGCAAGCTAGTTATTTTTCGGCGCCTTTGCAGGAACCTTCTTTGCCTTTTTCGGCACCTTTGCAGGAGCCTTCTTTGCCTTTTTCGGCGCCTTTGCAGGAGCCTTCTTTGCCTTTTTCGGCACCTTTGCAGGAGCCTTCTTTGCCTTTTTCGGCGCCTTTGCAGGAGCCTTCTTTGCCTTTTTCAGCGCCTTTGCAAGAGGCTTCTTTGCCTTTTTTGGCTTTCTTGCACTCTTTCTTGCACTCTTTGCTTTCTACTTTCTTGTCGGCTTTGGCGTCGCCTTCAGCATCAGCGGCACGGGCAATTCCGTTGAAAGAAAGTCCGAGAACTGCAACGAGGGCAGCTGCCAATTGAGTCTTTTGCATTTCGACCTCCGTGAACACAAACTATTTTGATTAACCAATCACCTTTGAATGAATTGTTGATGGAAAAGTTCCACGCTTTACATCCCGGGTGACATGAGCATCATGCTAGGCCAGGCTTATTAAAAAAAGTCCAAATCTTGGTTATGGCTGTGTTAAATCTGCCAACCGCGCACCTATACCCGAAATAAACCCGGCAAACAAACTTAACAATTCCTCATTTTGCTTTGTGTTTTTCTTTTGCCGCTTCCGCCCCTTTCTTGTCTTTGCCACAGCTACCTTCGCCGCAAGACGAGTCTTTGCCTTGCTTTTCAGCCTTTTTCACTTCTTTGCCTTTGGCTTCGTCGGCTTTATGTTTCGACTTGGCAGCGGCGGCGCCTTTCTTGTCGGTACCACAGCTACCTTCACCGCAAGATGAATCCTTGCCCTGCTTCTCGCTCTTCTTGCTTTCCTTGGCTTCCATTTTGCCTTCCGACTTCTTTTCCTCTGCGCCGGCAGGCATCTGACTGACACCGTAAGAAAGTCCCAGTACGGTCAAAAGGGCAATTGTGTCAAGTTTTCCAGGTTTCGCCATTTGCAACCTCCAAGTTACTATTTCGCACACCTATATATAAAGAACGCTCGCACAAGAACGCTCTCCTATGCAATCTACCCATTATGAAAAAATCCAAAAGGCTAAAAAGTGCCACCAATGGCAGTATCATTGACCGCTTTAGCAAGTATAAATATGTCTTGGCTAAACGGGTATAAAGTGTTGTGTTGCCTGAGGGCATGGGGTAAGCTAACAAAAAAACTGAAGGGAAACCAAGATTTATGTCTCCAAGTTTTAGCTCTCAAAATACTGTAGGCAACTACTTTCAGCAGATTCTAAGAGACTGGGTAGTCAACGGCAAATTTCCGGAGACCACGGTAGAGGCTTGTTCACCGTCCTTGGCGACAAAGATGGGAGCAACCACCGAGAGTTTTACTTTTGATAACTACATCCATTCAAGCCAAACACCCGAATGGAGTTTGCGCCCCCTTGATTTCGGATCAGACTTGGGCGGTACTTTATATATATATCTGCCGACCACCTGGGCACAGTTAAACAAACTTGACAATGCCACTCAGGTGCTAAGCGGCGGCTTGCCTCGTCAGACCCTCTATCTTATGGACAAGCCGGACTGGTCAAAAACACTGGAACAGTTTTTGAGCCAAGGCGAGATATCGGCCTTTGTCTACTACTTGATTCAGCCTCCGGAATTTCATCAATGGATTTGTTGTATGGAAGCCGGAAATAAAGTTTGGGTTTTTGGCTTCTATACTGCCCCAGGCAAGCTCTTGATCACAAAGGCTGATGCCACAGATAAAGCCTCACTGGAATTACAGCTCACATCGCTAATCAATTCCAATCCATGGTACGGCTTTATCAGCACAGCTTCATCGACTTCACTGAGCCCTGTCTGAGAACAAAGCAAAAGACAAACGAAGTGTCAATCAAAGTTCTCTATCTGCACGGATTTGCCTCTGGTCCAAGTTCTAAAAAAGCAGCCTATTTTAGTCAGCGCTTTCAAGAAAAGAATATGACTTTCATGGCACCAGATCTCAATGTGCCTAATTTTTTCAAGATGACGCTATCAAGCCAACTAAAGGTTTGCAGAGAAGCACTTCTGCAACTAAGGGCTGATCAGAACGACAAACTCTTTGTTTTCGGCTCAAGTTTAGGAGGTTTGCTCGCCTCTATCTTGCAGGCAGAAATACCGCAGGCTACTTATGTTCTCTTGGCCCCCGGATTTGGTATCACACAAAGATGGACATCATGGCTAGGCAAAGAAGAAATGGAAAAATGGGAAAGAGAAAATTCCAGACTCTTCCCACACCATGCCACAGGCAAAGATGAAGCCTTGAGCTTTGAATTTGTCAGAGACTTTGCTAACCACCAGTTGGCGGTGCAAGATCCGCTCACTGAAGCTATTCACTTACCGGCCCGCACCTTCATCTTTCATGGCCAATTTGACGAGACTGTACCCTGTATCATGAGTGAAAAAGTTGCCCAATCGAATCAAGGCAAGTCAAAGCTCTATAAGCTAAGGGATGGGCACGAACTTATAGAAAGCCTGCCCTTTATCTGGCAAACAGTAGAGCCCTTGCTGCTCATTGAGTGAACTAGACAAGAGTAAAAAGGAAAAGAATTCAGGAAAAGAAAAAGTCCGCAAATGCTTGCGGACTTTTATTCAACTCTCTTAAGAGGATTACTCTTAGGAAGCTTCGCCTTCTGAAGGAGCGGAAGAAGGAGCATCTGAAGAGGCTTTGCTACGCTTGGTAGAGCGCTTAGCAGCGGGCTTCTTCTTGGCGGCTACTTTCTTGCCGGCGGCTTTCTTAGGAGCAGCTTTCTTGGCTACAGTCTTTTTAGCGGCAGCTTTTTTGGCAGTGGCTTTCTTAGGAGCGGCTTTTTTGGCAGCAGCTTTCTTAGGAGCAGCTTTCTTAGCTACAGCTTTTTTGGCTGTGGTCTTTTTGGCGGCAGCTTTTTTAGGAGCAGCTTTCTTGGCAGCGGCTTTCTTAGGAGCAGCTTTCTTAGCTACAGTCTTTTTGGCGGCAGCTTTTTTAGGAGCAGCTTTCTTAGCTGTGGTCTTTTTGGCTACAGCTTTTTTGGCTGTGGTCTTTTTGGCAGCAGCTTTCTTAGGAGCAGCTTTCTTAGCTACGGTCTTTTTAGCAGCAGCTTTCTTGGGGGCAGCTTTCTTAGCTACAGCTTTTTTAGCTGTGGTCTTTTTAGCTACAGCTTTTTTAGCAGTAGTTTTCTTTGCAGCTTTCTTAGGCTTAGCAGCTGCTGTAGTTTCTTCGACGGCTGCAGCAGGATTAGCTCTCTTACTTGCAGTCTTCTTCTTGGTTGGCTTGGTTGCCATTATTATTCCTCCCTTGTAATAAACACAGAGGGAAACTTCCTTATATAAGGATCGCTATATAAGGATCAAAGAGGTTACAACCGACTCATAATTTTTCAGAAATTATCGGCATATAAATGTCGATACAGCATTCGCTTTTACTATTTGCTTGGGCTCTTGCAATGCGACATATGCCTTAGCCGCCTTTCCTATATCTATTTCGATGCGAATTCAAATGCGATTTCAAAACACGATCTTGATAAATATGATCTGGGAACGGCTTCAGGTCGGTTCAATTCTTTGCTTTAGTTTCACCACCGTTTTGAAAAGAGCAATCAGCTTTTTTGTAATTACTCTTTTTTGTCACACCACACGCAGCATAGAGTAACCTCGAATTCAATAAATTGCAATAGAAATTATTGAACTGAATTTTGGCGAGACGATCCAAATTCAGTTACGAGCTTAGTATCACCATTTACAGTGGCTTAGCGCAACCAGCTCTACAAGCCACTTTCAGCATGCATTATCAAGAAAAATCAGAGTCAAAAAAAGGACCTTATCGACCGAAAAAAATTTTTCAAAATGCTACGAGATTTTTCCTTTTGGGATCACAAATCAGAATTCGAGTTCAAAATCTTTTCCTTCTATCGGGTTTGCCCCTAAGCGGCTTTCTCGAAAAGTTCCAAGAAAAAGCTTGGGTCGACTAAATGAAACCGAGTGCTAGTGCGCCTTCTAGTGCCTGGCACTGCCGACAAATCCAAATGCTGATCTAAATCCTTCATTCTGGATTTCCTTCAAGTCACCAAAATCAATCACGTCATGATCGATCAATCGTTCATACTCGCCAGGCAAAGTACAAGGCGCCGGGTTACGACCGGGGTTGTCCGTACACACTGCTACAGCCACGCCTGCATCCTTACAGCGAGCGAAGACTGTACGTAAATCTGAGAAATCTTTGAGCACACCGGTCTGCCTATAAGAAGTCGGACAAACTTCAAGTGTGATCTGACGTTTAGCTAACTCCTTCAAGTACTCGGGTTTTGCAAGCGGAATATGGATACCATGACCGATGCGATCGAGTATAGAAAAGAAACGCGGATCAACGTTGTCGACACTGGTTTCACCAAGGTGGCAGGTAGTTTTCAGTCCACTGGCCCTCGCCCTGGCCATTAGCTTGATCCACTCTTCGGTCTTTTCTGTATTGATCTCGGGACCAGCAAGATCAACCCCGACAACTGGTCCAAGATTATCCTGCGCTACTTTGAGAATGGCCTCATTTATGTTCTTCGGTAGACGTCTGTCAAAGCAGAGAATTTGCTTGACCGTGATGGGATATTCAGCCGGTCTCAGATTGGCAGTAATAACTTCAACAATCAAATTCATCTGCCCCAATCGTTTCGGAGTAGGCAAGTCGTGATCAGTACGAAAGAACGGATTGTAACGAAGTTCTAGATACTGCAAATTCTCGAAAGTATATGCCCCGCGGCATAAGCGTAAGCAGAAATAGGGCAGATGCTCCAGACTCTGCAACTCTTCCACTAGAGAGTGAATCTTGACGAATTCCTCCAGAGTACGGCAAGGTCTGGTGAACCAGTTATAAAAGCCGTCATAGTCGGGGAAATAACTCAAGACTTTGTGATCCTGCCTCTGCAGAAATTTATAAATAATGCGAGGGTGCAGTGCTCCACCAAGATGTCTGTGAAGATCCGCATAAAGTGTCATTATGGCCGCCTTTCCTGATTTAAGTTCCCTTCCGGTTCTTTACCCTGGCAAACATGTTCCCGCATTACAGGGTTTAGAAACGCGAAGCGGGGTGGATTAATAATTCTGGAAATAGGTGAAAAATAAAGAGATTGCTCAAAATGAATCTGCCCAGCCTTATAACCATCAGAACTTGGACTAAAAGACTCCAGACCAAAAAGCTCTGCTCAGCAAAATTGTTACTTCCCCTTCTTGTAGTCATGTTTGCTCATGCCAATCCGACCCCGGCCTATGCCGGCCAAGATCCGGTAGTGCTTATGTCGACCACCAAAGGCACAATTGCCATTCGAGTCTTTGCCGGTATGGTGCCTCGAACCGCCAACAATTTTCTCGACCTGGTCAATCGAGGGTATTACAACGGCAAGATTTTTCACCGCGTTGAAAACTGGCTCATTCAAGGTGGCTGTCCATTCGGCAATGGGCAGGGCAACTTTGTCGATCCTGATACCGGACAAGTTCGCTATGTTCCTTTGGAAATAAATCGCAATCTAGGTCATGGTCAAGCGGGCATGGTAGCTATGGCAAGATCGGCAAATCCAAATTCGGCCAGCTGTCAATTCTATATTCTCAAAAAGGGAATGCCCCAGCTCAATGGACAGTATGCTGTCTTTGGCATGGTGGTAGGCGGTTTGCAAAATGTCTACCGCATTGGCATCGGAGACCAGATCATTTCAGCCCAGATAGCAAACAATGAAAATCATCGAAATAATGAACAATCGCAAAATAGTTCACAAAGTTCAGATGAAGGAAACAATCAAAAAAGTTCGCAAAACACAGGCAGCACCGAACAGGGCTCTGGTGGCTCAAGTGGAGAGAGCGGCTTTTGAGTCGAGCATGTCAGAAATATAAAAGGCATCGCCGGCTTTCTCAGTCAGGCGTCCGTGCTCATCCATGATCTCTCTTTCTATCAACCATGCTTCGAATTCAGGGGCGGGACGCAGCGAGTTCAGTTCGCGCAGACTGGCAATATCGTGGAAGCTGGAAGATTGATATGACAACATGACGTCGTCACCCATCGGCACACCCATAAAATAATTGACACCGGCACTGGTCAAAAGCATAGCCAATGTTTCCAAATCATTTTGATCTGCATCCATATGGTTGGTGTAGCAAACATCAACACCCATAGGTAAGCCCATCAATTTGCCCATAAAATGATCTTCCAAGCCGGCTCTTATCATCTGCTTGCCTGATGCCAAATACTCGGGACCAATAAAGCCAACCACGTCATTGACCAAAAATGGTTCAAATAGACGACAAAAGCTGTAGCAACGGGCCTCCAGTGTCAGTTGGTCGGCTCCGGCATGGGTATTAGATGAAAGTTCAGAACCTTGACCGGTTTCGAAATACATAAATCTCTCAGGGGCACCTTTACTTTTAGCAAGCGCAAAAGCTTCGGCCACCAAATCATAATCAAGACCAAAGGCCTTATTGCCGGCCTCGCTGCCGGCAATACTCTGAAAGATGAGACCGGCACGAGCCCCACGCTCCACAGCTTTCATCTGAGTAGTGATATGAGAAAGCACACAGTTTTGTGTAGGCAAGGCCAGTTTGTCGATCAAGTCGGCTGTTTCATCAAGCAGACGAGCTACTGTATCGGGACTGTCAAAAACAGGATTTATGCCTATTACAGCATCCCCTACGCCGTAGGAAAGCCCCTCAAAAATACTAGCCTTGATACCCTCAACATTGTCACCCGGATGGTTCGGCTGAAGTCTTGCAGCCAACCGCCCCGGTAAGCCGAGGGTGGTTCTAGCCTTGACCACAACAGCACATTTCTTTGCCGCTAAGGCAAGATCGAGATTGGACATGAGCTTAGTAACGGCGGCAGCGATCTCGCCGGTGAGTGCCGGTCGAATCTTTTCAATGTCGGACAAAGTGGTGGTATGAGAAAGGAGCCAATCGCGAAATTGACCAACCGCCATAGAACCGATCAGAGAAAAGGTCGCCTCATCAATCGAAGCTTCAACCTTATCGCTTATCTCATCGCCAAAAGGCAAGACCGGATTCTCTCTCAGTTCTTTTAATGTAAGCTCGGCAAGACAAGCCTTGGCTGCCACTCTCTCCAACTCTGTACCGGCTGCTATACCAGCCAGACGATCACCTGACTTCTCTTCATTGGCCTTGGCAAGGACATCTTTAATAGATGAAAAATGGAAATTCTCGCCGCCTACAGTCGCAGATAGTTTCATACAGAATTGATAAGTGGTTACAATTTAGAGATGTTGGAAAAGAGCAAGAATATCACAACTGCCAATCTCGATTACCTCACCAGACTGACACCGGCAAGACTGGCGGTTGGTAGGGCGGGCAGCCGTCCTCGCTTTGACACCTGGTTGAGCTTTAGAAAAGATCATGCCCTAGCTAGAGATGCAGTGCTCGGCGATCTAAAAGCCTCTTTCATCAATGATTTTGCCCAAACTTACGATTTGCTTGTGGTCGAATCTCAAGCCGGTGATCGAAAAAACTTTGTCCTCAATCCGCCATCGGGCAAAAGACTGAAAGAAAGTGAAGTCGCAGATCTGAGCGCCAAGCTAGGGCAAACCAATCCAGATGTACAGATAGTAATGAGTGATGGTCTATCGGCTTTGGCCCTAGAAGAGAACTTGCCTGATCTCTATCCGATGTTATTGGACGGCTTTAGACAAGAAGGCATTACCACGGGTAGATCTGTCATTGCCTTACAAGGACGAGTGGCCATTGCCGACCAGATAGGTTATCTAAGCGGTGCCAAAATCGCTATCAACCTCATTGGTGAAAGACCAGGTTTGAGCACAGCCAAGAGCCTATCAGCTTACATAACCTATAATCCTTCGCCGTCTACAATCAGCTCAGATCGCACAGTTGTCTCCAATATTCACCAAGAGGGAACCCCTCCCGTTGAAGCCGGTGCCTTTATTGTCAGGACAGTAAAGCGAATTCTCGATCTCAAAGTATCGGGTGTAAGATTGCAGGCTCTAAGCTAAGCGGCAAAGCATACAAGATGTCTGAATCTATTCTTTCAGTCGGTATCGACATAGGCACCACTACTACCCATATGGTGCTCTCTCGGCTCAGTATCGACACTATCTCAATCTTCAATAGACTGCCTGAAAATTCAATTGCAGCAAGAGAAATCGTCTATCAAAGCCCAATCACATTTACACCAATTGTTTATGAGGGCGAAAATAGACTTATAGACTTTGAAAAGATAAGTCTTGTCCTGGAAGACTTTTATAAACAAGCCAAAATAGACAAAAATGAAATCGAAAGCGGTGCCCTGATTGTCACAGGCGACTCAGCCCGCACAGACAATGCCCAAAAGGTAGCGCAAGCCTTGGCCCAGGCTGCCGGAAATTTTGTAGTAGAAACAGCAGGACCAAAGCTGGAAGGAATATTAGCGGCCCGAGGCAGTGGTGCTGTCGAAGAAAGCAACCGCACCGGCAAAACTATCTGCAATGTCGATATCGGCGGAGGCACAACCAATTTGGCCTTTATCGAGAAAGGTCGCATAGTCGAAACCGCCTGCCTAAACCTAGGCGGTCGACTGATTCAAGTGGAAGAATGCCAGCCTGATCTATTTAATGCGGAGCAATTTAAGACAGTACAGTGCAATAGAAGCGGCAGAATGCTTTTGCAGTCGCTGGGGCTCTCTGCTTCGGCGCCGCTGTCCAAAACAGATCTGAGCAAATTAGCCTCTAAAGCGGCCGCCCTCATTGCCGAGTACTGCCGCATAAGCATAAAGTCAGGTGAAGAGACAAGCCTTTTGGAAAGCTTAAGCGAGACCGATGTGCCCTCTTTAGCTTGGCTTGAAAAGGTTGATGAATACTGGTTCACAGGCGGTGTCGGCACCCTGATGAAGAGCCAAGAAAGAAAAGATACTAAGTCGGAGAAAAGTTCAGAAGTGCCCTTCGGCGATCTAGGACAGATGCTTGCCCGGGCACTTCTAGATTTGCTTGATAGAAAAAGAGCAAGATTTGACGCGTCGGGAATCTATGCCACTGTCATTGGAGCCGGCTTGCACACCATGCAAGTTTCGGGATCAACGATAGGTATTCAGTCCTCTCAATCTATTTTGCCCCTAAGAAATGTCCGCATTTTGAAGATAAGTGCAGAACAAAACAACAAAGGTTATCTGACGGCGCAGGTGACAAAACAATTGAACTTTCTAGATCAGTTAGAAGGCAGTGAGCCCCTCGCCTTGTATATAAACGATCTCAGTCGAGACGATATCAGCTATCGTGGCATCAAAAACTTAGCCGCCGAAATTAGCAATTTGCTTGAAAGATTGCCGAAAGTTGCAGTAAAAAATGCTCTGGTAATTGTATTGAAAGAAGATATAGCAATGAGCCTGAGCCAAATTTTAAAAGGTATGCTAAGAGATAAGATAATACTCACCATCGATGGTATCGATGCCCAAAACGGAGATTTCATGGACCTAGGCAAGACTCTAGGCAGCGCCATCGACCCCAATTGTCTTTCGATTGGGGTAGTTATAAAGACTCTTCTATTTTATAAATGAGCCATTTATTGGAAAATAACGACACCATCAGTTTGAGGAAGCAAAAAATGAAAGCAAAATTAGTACTGTCTCTACTTGCAGTTTCACTAATCAGTGTGTGCACAAGCCAAGCAGCGCTTGCCGACAATAAAGTAGTAGACGGCGCCAAAGCAGTGGGCCGTGGCATCATGTGGGCTCCCAAGAAAATTTGCAGCGGCATTGGCAAAGGCTGCAAAGCTATCGGCAGCGGCATGAAAAAGCTGGTCGGCAAATAATCAGTCGAACCGACAATCCAGCTCTAAAGCTCTAGACAACCTGGCCAGATACTCTTTACGCGCAATAAGCTGAGAGTTGAAACTGGCCAGGTGTTTATTTTGGTACTGGGTATCAAGCAAGATAAAACCGCGTTCTTTCAATCTTTCTACCAAGTAAACCAGAGCTACTTTCGAGGCATCGGTGCGCCGAAAAAACATCGACTCGCCCATAAAGGCACCACCCAGACTGACACCATAAAGACCACCCACCAGTTTCTCTTCAAAAAATGTCTCAACACTATGAGCCAAACCCAGCTCATGCAGTTCGACATAGACTCGCACAATTTCTTCATTGATCCAGGTCGATTCTCTGTCGGCGCAAGCCCACATCACTTCTTCAAAGCAAGTATTGATGCGGACATCATAGACACCTTGTCTAATGGTGCGCTTTAGCCTCGAAGAAACATGGAAAAGATCGAAATCGAAGATACAACGCGGATCTGGTGAATACCAGGAAATTGTGCCGTCATCGTCACCCATCGGAAAAATACCCTGGCAATAAGCGCTTATGACAAGCTCTTTGCTAAAGGGAGGCGGCTCGGCATTTCTATTCATCGACTTACCCTAGACCTAAAGCACTGTCTTGACTGGGCGGACAAAAGCCCAAGAGAAGAGAAGAAAAAGAAGAAGAAAATGCTATTTATCATCGTCCTCGCCATGCAGGCAACGCCACCATATATGACACCAGCTACAAGACCACTAAATAGGACCACAAATAAGCCCCCACAAGCCTCCGCATAAGACCAACGGGAGGCATTAGCGTGCAGGCGGTGTCAGGCTGCGGATATAGCTTATCACGAGACTGAGATTGCGGTCAGAGAGCCTATCGGCTGGGAAAGACGGCATTCCTTTATCTTCAGCCCCTTTACGAATAAACTCAGCCAGACTCTCATCATCAGGATAACGCCTCAGAAAACCCGGACCCTTGAGAGGCCTATCCCCATTGATTGAGTTCTCGCCGCGCGGATGACAGCTCCAACAAGTAGCCTGAATAAAAGCAAGTTTGGCTTTGTCGACATCGCCTTTTTCGCCTCGCTCATTTTTTTCAGACTTGTCAGTTCTTTCGGCTTTCTCACCTTTGCCCTGGGCAGAAAAGCCGTTTGCAAAGAAAGAAAGCGAAACGAGCAAAAGAGCGGCGGCTCTAAAAACTCTCAACCTGGGCAAGGGGCATATTTTCTGCTTCGCTTTACTTTGATTCAACTATTGGGCACCTCTTCCGCCGGCTCAGTCGATTCAAAAACAAGAAACTCAGGATAATTGAACTCATAGACTTTGAAACAAAAATCCAGACCGTTTTCCTGCATCACTTCCGAACAAGACAAGAGTCGGTAAAAGCCCTTGAATTGTTCCGCATTGAGGGGGAAGAAAGTATCACAATCAAAGCGGGCGCGTACTTCGGTCAGATAGAGCAAGCCGCATTTCTCGTGAATGAGTGCCTGTCTATAAATTTCTGCACCGCCTATGACAAAGACTCGGTCCACCGGTCCTCTAGCTAAGAGCTTGAGAGCTTCATCTAAAGAAGGCGCTTTCAATACGCCTTGCGGCAAAGCATACTGAGGATTGCGGGTGAGAACCAGGTTATATCTGTCTTTCAGCGGTCTGAATCCAGAAGGTATGGATTCCCAGGTTTTGCGACCCATGATCACGGCATTCTTACGACCTTCCGCCGCATAAGGGCTGGTGGATGTAAGCTCTTTGAAATACTTCAAATCGGTGGATATTCGCCAAGGGAGAGTATTATCACGGCCTATGCCTCGCCCTTGATCACAGGCGACCACAATGTCGAACTTTTCCCTCAAAAGAACCTCGCACCTCTGTTAGACAGCCACTGGGAACTTTATAAAACCCTGATGCACATAATCATAGAGCTTGATATCGTCGAACTTGATTTCAAGTACCGGCTTGGGCGCCACTTCCACTCTGGGCAATGGTCCAGGTGTACGCTCCATTTGTTTCTTTAGACCGTCAAGATGATCTAAATAAATATGGGCATCACCAAAAGTGTGGGTCATGATGCCCGGTGTCAGGCCGCACTCTTGGGCAATCATAATATTGAGCAAGGCATAACTGGCTATATTGAAGGGCACACCGACAGCAATATCGGCGGATCTTTGATAGAGCTGAATATCGAGCCTTCCGTTCACTACATAAAACTGAAACATCATATGACAGGGCGGCAATGCCATTTTGTCGATATCAGAAACATTCCAGGCCGTGACAATAAGACGTCTGCTGTCTGGATTGGTCTTGATTTCATGGATGACATTGCTGATTTGATCTATATGCTCTTTGCGATAGAGACCATTCTCGGTCTCACGATAAACCGGCCAACTGCGCCATTGATAGCCGTAAATTGGTCCCAGTTCGCCGCCTTCACGAGCCCAGGCATCCCAAATAGAAGTATGCTCGGTCAAATCATCATTGATATTGGTTGAACCACGCAGAAACCAAAGTAATTCCCAGACCACTGCCGGGAAATTGACTTTCTTTGTTGTCAGAAGGGGAAAGCCTTCCCGCAAGTCATACTTTGTTTGCAAACCGAACATTGAAATGGTGCCGGTGCCGGTCCGGTCGGTTTTTCGCTCGCCATTTTCCAAGACAAGTTTAACCAGATCATGATACTGCTTCATGGATATCCACCAAATATGCGCGACTTTGAGGCAACAAGATAAGTATAAGCCAAAGACTAAATCTAACGAGGTTGAGGTTTGGGTAGGCAATAATCTTTAGTTAGCAAAAATTTTTAGACAGTAAAAAACGTTAAGTATCAACTAATTTCCACTGTTACTTCACTGGAGTTTTTAAGATGATCCCTGAGTTTCGCAATGAACCCTTCACCGATTTCAGTCAGGCCGGCAACAAAGAAGTTCTGAAGAACGCCATAGCCAAAGTGCGGGCTGAACTCGGGAAAAAGTATCCGCTTGTCATTAACGGCGAATATATCGAAACCTCGGACCTTCTGACTTCTACAAACCCCGGTAAGCCTAAAGAAATAATCGGCACTTTTTCAAAGGCTGATAAAGACCTGGCTGAAAAAGCCATGCAAGCGGCGCTGAACGCCTTCGAAAGCTGGAAGCATGTTTGTCCGATGGAGCGCGCTCGTTATCTGCTCAAGGCAGCAGCGATCATGCGTCGCAAGAAAGCCGAGTTAACAGCCTGGCTAATTCTTGAAATCGGCAAAAGCCATGCCGAGGCTGATGGAGACGTGGCTGAAGCTATAGACTTCCTGGAATTCTATGGCAGAGAGATGATCCGACTGGGTGGACCGCAGCCTGTAGTGCCCTATCCTGGTGAAGAAAACGAACTTTATTATGTCGCCCTCGGGGTTGGTCTTATCGTTCCACCATGGAACTTCCCCCTGGCTATTCTTGTGGGCATGACATCAGCAGCCATCGTTGCCGGCAATACAGTTCTGCTCAAGCCTTCTTCCGAAACACCGGCCATCGCCTATCAATTCGTCAAGATTATGGAAGAAGCCGGTCTGCCAAAAGGTGTACTGAACTTTGTACCGGGTCCGGGAGCATCGGTGGGAGACATGCTGGTAGCTCATCCCAAGACCAGATTTATCGCCTTTACCGGTTCAAAAGAAGTCGGTCTGCGAATCAATGAAATGGCGGCCAAGACCCAGAAAGGTCAACTCTGGATCAAAAGAGTGATCGCTGAAATGGGCGGTAAAGATTCAATAGTCGTAGATAAAGACGCCGATCTGGAACTGGCAGCTGAAGGAATTACAGCCAGCGCTTTCGGCTTTCAGGGTCAGAAATGCTCTGCCTGCTCGAGAGCCATCATCCACAAAGATGTCTACGATGAAGTTTTGGCCAAAGTGGTGGAAAGAACCAAGAAATTGACTATCGGCACACCGGAAGACCCGGCCAATTATTTTGGTCCGGTCAGTTCAAAATCAGCCTATGAAAGCATTCTTGAATATATTGAAATCGGTAAAAAAGAAGGCAAGTTAGAATGCGGCGGCAAGAAGATTGATACTGCAGATGGTGGCTTCTACATCGAGCCCACTATCTTCTCGGGCATAGATCCGATGGCACGCATTTCGCAAGAAGAAATTTTCGGACCAGTGCTTGCCTTCATCAAGGCTGACAGTTTTGATGATGCTCTCAAGATTGCAAACAACACCGAGTTCGGTTTGACCGGAGCTGTCTACAGCAGAAACCGTTCCCTCTTGGAAAAAGCACGCCGCGAGTTTTACTGCGGCAACCTTTATATCAACCGCAAATGCACGGGCGCCTTGGTGGGAGTCCACCCCTTCGGCGGCTTCAATATGAGCGGTACAGATTCGAAGGCCGGCGGCAGAGATTATCTCTTACTTTTCACCCAAGCTAAATCGGTATCGGAGAAGTTCTAACCGGTTGTCATGCTGCTAAACTTTGAACGCTTCAATTAGCTTAGGAGGTTAAATGGCTGAGTCGATTAGCCTGATTCGTCAAATTGCCGTACGCGCCATCGTCACGGAAAATTTCAAAAGTCAGGTAGCCAATGAAATTTCACGCAATATCCAGCAGATAGACGCTGAGCTACAGCAGTTGGAATTCAAGGGAAAGAGAGCCATATCTGACATCGAAAAGAGAGCCGGTGGAGCCGTCTCAACCGATGCTAGGGTTCAAATAGAAACCATTAGATCTCAGGTGGAAGCTGAAAAAATGCGTCTCATGCAACTGAAAGAAGAGATGCAAGGGCAGAACCAGGCACTAAACGAATTGCCGGTCGGTTCGGTTGTCACCCAGTTCACAGTTGAGAACCCGGTAGAAGTGCGCATCGGCGAAAACATCTTCCAAAGACTGGAAGGTGGCGAGATTCTGGTCAAGGACGGCATCATTCAAGAAATCCGTATCTAAATCAAGATCAGAAACTATATCTAGTAAAGAGAAGCGCGGGCAAAGCCAGCGCTTCTCTTTTGTAAAGGGCAAGATAAATCGACTCCCGCCTGGGAGCAGGGGCTGAAGTGCCAGAACTGGCGCCCCAGCGCACATTAAGGCGGCACTTTACTTGCTTAACCCAAAACTAATCTAGGGTTTACCCGGTTTCCAAGTGATATGTTGGAACATTTTAATTGATAGGGGCGTCACTTGCATCGGTGAGCACAAGCTGACCAGACCAAAACAATTTTCCCAAAAAACTCCTCCTTACTAGGGGCGGCTTTGGCACGCCTCCCTGGAAACCTCAACACAGGTAACCCCAACCAGCGGCAAAGGCCGCCACAAAAATGGCAAGAAAAGCAGCACAAAAGAAAATCGGATATGAAGATACAGCTTTCGAAGACTCTTACAGAGATCCTTTGGAAGAGGATTCCTTCGCTTTTGAAGACTCAAGTTTTGAAGAAGACTTTGAAGAGAGAGTTGGTCATGAAACTGAAAAGGGACGCCTGATAAGCACACAGGGTGAAGATCCGGTGCAATTTTATCTACGGTCCATCGGTCGTATCTCACTGCTCACTGCCAGAGAGGAAATCGAGCTGGCCAGACGCATCCAACTGGGTGACGCCCTGGCTAAGCACAAATTGGTGCAGGCCAACCTGCGCCTGGTGGTCAGCATCGCCAAGAAGTATCAAAATCGCGGCTTGCCCTTGCTCGATCTCATTCAGGAAGGCAATCTAGGCCTGATTAGAGCAGCCGAAAAGTTTGATGCCGAAAGAGGCTATAAGTTTTCCACCTATGCCACCTGGTGGGTAAGACAGGGCATAACCAGAGCTATCGCCGACAAATCTCGCACCATCAGAGTGCCAGTGCATATGGTTGAAACAATCAACAATTTGCGCAAGGTGACCCGTAAGCTTTCGCAAGAACTCGATCGTCGCCCGACCATCGAAGAACTGGCCAAAGCAATGGGCACAAATATCGAGAAGGTGAGAGACATTCTTGCTGCCAATCGTTCGCCGCTCTCTCTAGATACTCCCTATGGAGAAGAAGAAGATAATTCACTGGCGGAGGTGGTGGAAGATCAGCAGGAGCGAGGACCGGAAAACTCGACTTCCAAAAACCTCATGTCGCAAGACATCAGAGGTGTACTCTCGATGCTGACCCCGCGCGAGCGCGAGATTATCATTCTGCGCTTTGGACTAAACGATGGTAAGCCGCGCACATTGGAACAAGTGGGCAAGCTGGTCGGCATTACCAGAGAAAGAACCAGACAGATTGAAATTAAGGCCTTGCGCTTTCTGCGACAGTCTGACGCCGGAGCACAGCTGAAAGACTATCTAGAATCTTAGTGAAACTAGATAATCACCAATTCGAAATGACAGGATAGCCCAAGGCGGGGGAAGCGTAAGCTTCCCCCTTCTTATTAAATTGCGTAAGCTTCCCCCTTCTTATTAAATTGCGTAAGCTTCCCCCTTCTTATTAAATTGCGTAAGCTTCCCCCTTCTAATAAAATTGCGTAAGCTTCCCCCCTTCTTATTAAATGGCGCAAGCTTCCCCCTTTTTAGATGGCGCAAGCTATTTCACCAAGTACTTAAATTTGAGAATATCGGGCTTTCAGTTATGATCGTCACATGAACGAGAGCCGACAGATCTGTCCCAAGTGCAAGCTCCGCAAGCTCGATCCTTCCAGGTTGGGCTCAATGACATCATTTGTGCTATCTGACTTAAGTCTTTGCCGCTGCCACTTAGACGGGTCAGCAGAGAACCAGAAAAATACCGGTTCCCCCAAAAAGCCATCATCCTCAAAGCTTTGCCGCCGCTGCAACAAACTGGTGACCAAGAACAGTCGAGTGGGCAGCATGACGTCTTTCTTCTTTCAAGAGCAGCGCTGTCAATGCAAAGTGCCCCTAGTAGACGCCAAAATCAAAGCGGCACGTTCTGCCATGCCCGCGGCTTTGCCTTTTGGCACTCGCACCGGCTTTGCCGGCGACGATGAGAAGCTTAGGTTGTCGATTAAAGAAGGTGAATTGGTAGCCAATGCCTTTCAAATTATCGAACTCTTGGGTGAAGGGGGCATGGCTAGTGTTTACAAGGCTAGACAGACGGCCCTAAATCGCATCTGTGCCATTAAGTTCCTTGCCCCCTCCCTTGTTTCAAGCGAAAACTTTCAGCGCTTTAGAGACGAAGCCTTGATATCAGCGGCACTAAATCACAAAAGCATCTGCCACATTTATGACATGGGCATACACAAGGGTGTTTTGCCTTACTACGCCATGGACTATATCGATGGCGGCAATTTGGAAGAAGTGATCTCGTTTAACGGACCGATATCGGTTGGTTCAACGCTTGAAATCTTCCTTGAAATTTGCGACGGTCTAGCCTATGCCCACCGCAAAGGCGTCATCCACAAAGACTTGAAGCCAGCCAACTTCATGCTCTTTTACGGAGAAGAAGACAGCATCGGCGTCAAGATCTTGGATTTTGGCATTTCTGAATTAGCCCAGCAAAAAAGAAGTCGAGCCAACTCAGAAGTGGTGGGTAGCGCCGCCTATATGAGCCCCGAACAGTTTGGCAACATTAAGATCGATAAGAGAACCGATATCTACAGCCTCGGCGTTTCAATGTTCCAGACTCTCACCGGCGTTACTCCCTTTGAAGGCTCAAGTTTGGAAGAGTTGGAAAGAGCGCACAGAACAATTCCGGCGCCCAGCCTGCAAGATAAGACAGAACAGCCATTTCCGGCTGCTATTGAAGCCATCGTTGCCAAATGTCTTGAAAAAGACCCGGACCGACGTTATCAAAGTGCCAGCGAACTTGCCATTGATTTGCAGAGAGTTCTAGATGATAAAGAACCTCAGTTTGCAGACAGCCTTGTGCCTGCCCAGGAAAACGCAAAAAAACGAACCAATCTAGTCTTGCCTATTGTTTTGACGAGCCTTGTGGTCACGGGTCTTACGGCATATACCCTAACCTTGAGCAAAGATGTTTTCAATAAAACTAGGCTGGCAAACTCTGCAAAACCAAAGGCGGCAAAACCAAACTTTGCAAAAGAAGAGGAAAAAGCAGCGGTAGAAGTCAATAAAGATCTGCGTAGTGCCCTTCCGAAAGAGGACAGCCCCTTTGAGAAAGTCGATTCTCTTACTGAAGCAGGTCAATTAGAAAGTCAGTTTTCCAACCTATACAATCTCGATACAGCTGCGGTGGAAGACTATTGCAAGAAACCAGTCGAGCCTTACCGTTCCCAATATGAACGTGAAGGCAAAAGGTTATACCGTTTCACCTTCCCCGCTAAATTTTCGCTGGGCGGTATATCGGTATACAACAAAGACAGTAAAGCTCTTCTCTTCAACGTCATTGCCCAAAATATTGCCGAGGTTCCAATAGATACAATCTGTGCGCTCACGCCCGATAAAGCCCTTTATCTATATCCTCAACTTCTGAACGGATTTAAGAGGGGCGACATAAACATGCTCATCTTTACCGGCGACGAGGTGCTCACGGCAAAGATATTGAAAGACTTCTCTCGCCTAAACGGCATAAAAGATCTCTGTTTGATAGAGAACATAGAAAGTGAAGCCGGCACTGTTCAGCGAAATCTATGCCTCTACCCAGAGCTGGAACGCATCTATGTTCAAACAGTCAGTCTAGACTTTAGCCGTCTAAGCAGAGCCGATTTACCGGCGAGGCTAAAGAATTTCACTCACTTTGGCAAAACCCAAGAAGCAAAGCTACCGCCGCTTTCAGCCTTTGCCGGTATGAGACTGGAGCACCTAGAGACAAAGGTGAAAGCAGGGGATTATCAAAACCTCTCGCAGCTTAAGTCAGTGGAGACCTTGGTCTTGCACGAGGCTAGCCTTAAGCCGCAGGACATTAGGGCAGTGGCTCAAATAGCCGGTCTAAAAAAACTCACATGGCTTGATTGCAACATTCAAAACATGCCCATTGGCAAAGCTGAAACCAGCGAAATAGTGGCTGCTATTTCTCAGTTACCCAAGCTAGAGGCGGTTCAAATTCAGCTGAGACGGGGTACCAAGAAGGAAATAGAGACGACTATCATAGGAGCCTTAGAGGCAAAAGTGCGTGATAGAAAAAACTTGAAGCTCTTATCATGGCAATAGATAAGGCTTCTAATCATTCAAACAATTCAAATATCTGCCCAAAGTGCAAGCTGCGTCGGGTCGATCAAAGTCGACTCGGCTCGATTACATCTTTTGTTCTTATCGACCTCAGTTGCCGTTGCGATATCGGTGCGGCAGCGCCGAGAGAGATACTTAGCGGCAAGAAATCGCCTTCAAGATTATGTCGCCGCTGCCATAAGTTAGTCGCCGAACAAAGCGCCGTCGGCAGTCTAACCGGCTTTTTCTTTAAGGCGCAGCGCTGTCAGTGCCAAAAGCCTTTACTTACCGATAGTGAACATCTGCATACAAGATTTAGAACCAAAAGAAACAGAACCGCAAATTATGGCTTTAAGACTGGCTTTGCACGCCAGAGTTCTCAGCTCAAGCAATATATCAAGCCTGGTACTGTAATTGGCAATGCTTTCAAACTGCTCGTCTTGGTGGGCGAAGGCGGCATGGGTAGCGTCTACAAAGCCAAGCATTTAGCCACCGGTCGCACCTGCGCCATCAAGCTTTTGGCGCCTGAACTGATTTCGCAAGAGAGCTTCAAAAGATTCAGAGACGAAGCAAAAATAGCTGCCTCACTTAACCACCCAAGTATTTGCCATATTTACGACCTGGGTATAGACACAGGTGTCGAGCAAGAGGTCTTGCCCTACTATGCCATGGACTATGTTGATGGCGCCAATCTGCAAGAGCTCATTGCTGAAAACGGACCGTTATCGGTTGGCGCCACACTTGAGATCTTTATAGAAATTTGCGAGGGACTAGCCTATGCCCATCGCAAAGGCATCATTCATAAAGACCTCAAGCCCGCAAACTTTATGCTCTTTTATGAAGAGGACGACAGTCTCGGTCTGAAAATTCTCGACTTTGGCATTTCAGAACTGGAATTCAACCGCTGGCAAGACAGCGAGATAGTAGGTAGTGCCGCCTATATGAGCCCAGAGCAGTTCAGAGTCGGGGCAATCGATAAGCGCAGCGATATCTACAGCCTCGGTATCTCTATGTTCGAGACCTTAACAGGCGAACCACCCTATGTCTGCGAAAGTTTCGATGCCTACCAGAATGCCCATCAAAACCTTAGCCCACCCACACTAAGTGATAAGACTGGTCTTGAATTTTCACCGCAATTAGAAGCAATCATCTCTAAATGCCTGGAAAAGCAAAAAGAGCGTCGCTATCAAAGTGCCAGCGAATTAGCTATAGATCTAAGAAGAGCGATAGAAAGCAAACCTCTTCAGTTTGCCGATGATGAGCTTGTTTTCGAGCAAAACCGAAATACAAAGACCGAAGGCAGCAAAAAAGAAGGTTATCGGGGACGAGGTTTCTTGAGAATCTCTCTTGCCTTATTTGCCGCCTTAGTCTTGGTTAGCGCCGTCACTTATACCTTCTTAAATCTGCAAAAGATAGACCGCGAAGTTACTGCAAGACTCAATCAGGACACTAGTTCGCCTCAGTTGCTTGAGCAGTCGGGACGGCTATTAGATGGAAACTGGGCCGTTTCAAGATCGCCTAATGAAGTGGTTATAGACCTAGATAAATTCGGTTATGGCACATTGAGAACTATTGATGGACCGCTGCCAGCCGATAAAGGCTCAATCGCCTTACCAAACAATGCCAAACTTGTTTTCCTGCCCAACCAAGCTTTTATAAAAGACCGAGCCTCTTGGTTCAACATAGACCAAATGCCCTTTTGGGAAATTCGCCTGCCGGAGAACTGCTCAATTGAGGCCGATGCATTCAGAATGCTTCTGGACACCACTCCAGAACATACGCATAGCATCGTCATGCGCAAAATAGAAAGTGCCGGAGAGGTACCCAATTATGCATCACCCAAGCTCTACAACATCGACATAGGACATTCAAAGCTAGGTCGATGCAAGGCTGCAGACTTTACCCAAAAACTTAAGTCTTACCGTTTTGCCTTTGATGGCTTGAGTGCAGATGAAATTGACCAGGCAATCAAGTCAATCAAATGGAAAAGAGAAGTCTTTTCGCTCAGGCTTGATGACTGCAAGCTCAAAGATAGCACTCTCACCGAGCTTGCCAAACTCGAAAATCTTAAGACCTTGGAAGTGCGAAACTGCGATATCGACAACAAAAAACTCGCACTAATCGCCAAGATAAAGCACCTCAAGCGCTTGCACTTGGGCGAGGCAAAGCTTTCACCTGGTGCAGACATTATTGTCGATAGAATGCACGAATTACAGTATCTGGCAGTCAATACAGGCAAAACAGAACAAGTGGAAGACGAACTCTGGCTTATGGCCAAGCTCCACAATGTCGAGTTTCATCCTAAAGACGACGGCAAAGACGACTATAGCGAAATTCGCAACTTGCCCATTAACTGATTCCATTAACTGACACTATTAACTGATAGCATTGACTGATAAATAAATGAAGTTCAGCCCTTTTCCCTCAAACCAAGGCTGCTGGGCTAAGATGGTTCTATGCCAGACTCTCGATTATGTCCAAAATGCAAGCTTCGCATCATAGACCCGGAAAGGCTAGGTTCGCTCACTTCCTTTGTCTTGCTCGATCTCTCCTGCCAATGTAATTCGCTCAGTCAGGGAGTTGACTTACATAAAGCACTTTTGCCCCGTCAAAGCAGCCAGAATAGTCTATGCCTCAAGTGCAACAAACTTATAGTTAAGGTGAGCAAGCAAGGCAGTCTCACTAACTTCCTTTTTCAGTCAAACCGCTGTCATTGCAAAGTACCGCAGCCGGCTAAAGATGCTGGTAGACAGCTGACCACGCGCTTTAAGGGTGATAGCAATTTAGAAAAGAGAAGAATCTTTAGAGCGGCCAAGTTAACCAGAGTTGCCGGTTCGAGAAAACAGCTGGCTGAAACTATTGAAGAAGGACAAGTAGTCGCAGGCACCTATAAGCTGCTTGATAAAATCGGCGAAGGCGGCATGGGCAGCATCTATAAAGCCAAGCATGTTGCTCTCGGGCGCACTTGCGCCGTCAAGTTTCTCAACCCAGCCCTGCTTTCACGCGATAGTTTCGAACGCTTTCAGGAAGAAGCAAAAATTTCGGCTTCTCTCAATCATCCTTCTATTTGCACAATCTATGATCTTGGACTGCATCAAGGGCTCTTGCCCTACTATGCCATGGACTTTATCAAAGGGTCTAATCTAGAAGAGATAGTTCACCGCCATGGACCACTCTCGAGCGGCGCCGCCCTCGAACTTTATGCCGAAATCTGCGAGGCTCTAGCTTACGCCCACCGTCGCAGCATAATCCACAAAGATCTTAAACCAGCCAACTTTATGCTCTTTCATGAGTCTAGCGGCAAGATGGGGGTAAAGATTCTAGACTTTGGCATCGCAGAGTTCTCAGATAAAGAAAGTCAAGAAAATATAGAAAATCAAGAAGATGGTCAAGCAGTAAACGAAGTTTCAGGCAGCGCTGCCTATATGAGTCCGGAACAGTTTAGAGGTGAAAAGCTGGACAAGCGCGCCGACATCTACAGTATCGGCGCTTCAATATACGAAACTCTAACCGGTACACCACCCTTCGATTATTACGACTATGAAAGCCTGGAAGAGGCTCACCTAAACGAAGAGCCTGAGACCATGAGCGAACGCACCGGTCTAAACTTCCCCAGCCAAGTGGAAGCGATTGTGGCTAAGTGTCTAAAGAAGTCGCCAGCAGATAGATATCAAAATGCAAGTGAATTAGTCATTGACTTGCGCCGCGTCCTCGAGGGCAAAGCCCTACAATTTGCCAGAGTGCCGCGTGGCACCGGCAGTCAGCCCGAATCTCAAGTGAAATCTCAAACAGAAATAGGCACCAATAAGAAAACTTTTGCCCTAATCTTTGCCTCTGCCTTAGTACTCTTTATTGCACCGGTCGCGCTTTTCTATCTGCTCAATCTCAGTCATAACAATGCAGAAAAGAAAACAACTTTCAAGACCACAAACGCACTTGAAAGACATATCAGCCATTCGCCTTTAGCCAGCGAAGCTTCAAAATTTATGTTTGGCAATCCTAGTGGCGTGGAGAAACTAGCTGAAGAATTTTGCAAGCAGGAAATAAAGCCCTATAGACAAAACGATGGCGAAGACGGCGACAGGGTTTTTGTCTTTCCGAAAGACTTTACCCTCGGCGATATATGTGTTCTCAAGCCAGGAGTCAACGCTGTTAGCCACTCTATTCCTGCTAACGGCACGGTCAAACTAAAGCGCGACGATAATATCATCTATAAACCTGATGACATAGTTTTCAAATACAAAAAGCTCTATAGCGGTTTCAAGAGCGGTGACTTCGCCCAACTATGCGTCAATGAGAGCCCCCAGGCCATGGAACCGAACAACCTCAGCTTTCTCGCCTCAGTAAAGGGCATAAAGAGAATCGTTTTCTCAGATTGCCCTGACGATGGAGGGGAAGTGGCAAAAGCTCTGAAAGAGTTTAAGGACCTACGCAGTCTCGAATTCAAAACCGGCAGAATAGACCTAAGCAAACTAAAGAGCGCTGATCTACCTGCCGATATCAATTACTTAGGCTACTTCGATGATTGCCCTGTAGCGGCATTTGCTCCGCCAATTGCGGCCTTCAAGGGAAGGAAACTAGACGGTCTCAATATTCCGCTGTCGGGTAACGATCTGCAAACACTGGCGCAATCGGTATCTGTAAACACCCTCACTCTGCGAAATCTTCAACTAAACGACGATGATGTGCGCACTCTCGCAAAGATCAAAGGTCTCAAAAAACTTATCATTGTAGGACTTGTTTATCGCCAAGGACTAGAAAAGACGCTGGAAAAACTGCCTAGTTTGGAAGGTCTTCATATACAAGTGCGCAACCAAATGGAGCCAAACGAGATCGCCAGCCTCAAGGCTGTGATGGTGAAAAGAGCAGGAAAAGACGCTGTCCTTCAGCTAATTAGCACTGGTCTAGAGCCTGACACCTAGAATCTAGACTATCTTTATTTGATTTTGCCGTATGAGTGCAAACCGCCAAAACCTAGCGAGTTAAAACCCAAATAGGTAAGAAGGGTGAGAAGTAGACCAAGTACTGCCACCACCGATAGTTTCTCAGCGCTAAGCTCTCTTTGTATGCGTAGATGAATATAGGCTGCATATGAAAGCCAAGTGACCAGAGCCATGTCTTCTTTGGGGTCCCAAGACCAATAGCTGCCCCAGGCATGGTTTGCCCAAAGTCCGCCGGTGATAATGCCGAAAGTCAAAAGTGGAAAACCGACGGCCACGCAGCGGTAGCCGACATCGTCGAACACGGCCGCTGCTTTAGCTTTTTCAGGGCTGAGCGCCTTAGCCGAGCTGCCTTTGCCCAGGGTGAGAAAGCCTAGGACGGTGCCAATTAGTGAGCTTCCGACAAAAAGCAATTGCAATACATAGACTTCCACTTTGTCATTGAAAGTACCAAGCCCAATAGCAGTGCCAGCCAAAACTATAGTGGCTACCAAAATAGAGAGGGTGACTTTCTTTTCGCTCTTCCAAAGATTGAGAAGGCCAGACAAACCAGCCAGAAAGAACATGGCATAAGAAACAATCAATGGGGGCACATGAATCCAGCGCCAATAACTGACCAGTGCCGGCACCAAAGGTGTAATGTCGTGCTGACTTTGGGGCAGGCAACTGCCATAAAAGAAAAAGACAAGAGCAGTGAGTGAAGCCAACCACCCAAGCTGATAGATACCGTAAGCACGGGAAACGAATATGAAACCACCCATGGTGGCCCAGGCGAACCACAGTAGTGACTCATAGAGATTGGCCAAAGGGAATCTTTCTGCTTCGATGCCACGGGTGATGATGGCGGCGGTAAGACAGACAAAACCCAGAATCATCACCCAGTTACCAATCTTGACCGAGCGATCATGGAAACGCTTAGATAGATTGGAGACTATAAAGACCCAGAGTGACATTACCGAAGAAACTCCGGCAGTATTGGTCAAAGTCATCTGTAAGTCAGTCACGACAAACTCCCTCTCCTCAACTCTCTTTACTCAACTCTCTTAACTCATTCTGCAAATCAACATCGACAATCTTGTCCAAAGACCTCTCAAAACCAACTTTAGCCTTACGGGAAGTGCCGCCGATATAGAGATTATTCTTGCCCTCTTCATTTTTGATTATGCACCAAAGATGGCGATGGGGCACAGCCGCTAAAAACACACCTACCATTATGATCATGAAAGCAACATAGGTAATAGGCAAACCAGGATCGCATTTATATTGCAGTCCAGTTACAGCCAGAGCCTTTTCAAAGACCATATCGACACCGCCCAGCTTGAGTGCTTTGCCAAGGCCCACGGTTCCAAGCATCTTAGGCGCTTCCCATTCTTTTCGCTTAGCGAAGACCCGCAGCTCATTGCCTTCCGAACCGGTAGACATAATCAGCACAGTATCTTGATCCAATGGCAAGAAAGCGGCGAATTTCTGACCCATGGCATTAAGCGAAAGTCGGCGTTTTTGACCGTTGAAAGAAACTTCAATTTGATCGAGCCCCCAGCTGCTCTGATAAATGTCTACACCGTCAAAGCTGAGCGGATTATTGACTGAAATCTCGCCGGTCTTCAGCACTTTACCTGAGGCATCAACCACTTTCAGCTTGGAATACCATTGCTTGGCTTCACCGCTGGGGTAATTCTCGCGCCGACTCTCTTCCACTTCGGCTTTCCATTCCGGCAGCTTACCAACCCAGAGCGATGCATGCTTGGCGTCTTTGAAGCTTAGACTTTCGCCCACTAGAACTGGTGTGAAGCCGTTGAACCCGGTCCAATTGGTAATGGTGATACCGGCAAGCATGCTAAGCAAACCGATATGAGTAATGGTGGCAGCCAATCTGCCGTATCTGCCGCTTTCAGCCTTGAGCGCCTTTTCATGCTCACCCTGGCCAAATTGCACCTTATAGCCAAGGCGAGTCAAAGAACTGGCAATACGACCAAGCGCAGCCGCATCACTACCGTCTTTCAGCTCGACTTTGCGATGAATGGCTAGTTTTTCAATTTCTTTGGCGCCAAAGAAGGGCATATCGCGCTTGTAGGTCTTGAGCTTGGGAAAGACCCGCTGAAAGCTGACCACAATCATGTTTAAGGTCATGAGAGCAGTTAAGGTAAGAAACCACGGCGAATGGAAGATATCACTGATACCGCTTCGGATGAGAAATTCAGCCGTCTGCCTGTCAAAAGCCTCAAAGACTTTCTCTTGACCGACCTGGGCTTCTTGCGGGCACCAGGCACCGAGCAAGACCGTGGCAGCCATCAAGCTCATAAGACAAACAGACAACTGCACCGAAGCCAAGGGCGAAATCTTTCTTGGCGCGGCAACCGCCTGATTGGCAGTCTCTTTCATTTGCATTTCATTAGAAGAGGCAGACATGAGATTTCACCGTCCCTCAACTAATTCTTGGTCTAATGCTTGGTCTTGCTCTATAAATGACTGCACGCCGAAAAACTTTGTACAGTGTTCTTGGGCAAGGCGCAAAGCTTCATCATAACTAGAGCGGGACAAAGCCCCTAGAAAGGTTTCTGAATTCTGCAAAGAATCCACCAGGCGGCTTCTCATGCTTTCTTTGCCGCTCAAATGAGTCTCGAGAAGTTCTTCCAATTGTCCAATAAAGATTGACATACGATCGAGTTGCGACTGCAAAGAAGCTTCCAATCGGCTCAGCAAGACCTTTTCAAACCCGGGTAAAACCTGATCGCTGTGCACGGCAATCTTGAGATGCCCGCGCTTAAGATAAGTAGGCAAGCTAAAATCGGAGAGCCAAGGTCTCAGTTGTACAGATACTGGTATATTCCTCCTGCGGAAGAAAGCAACAAGCTCTTCTTCTTCATTTTCTTCTTTACCTTCATTTTCTACGGTGCCGAGGGCCTGACCAAAAATCAATACCATAGATGGTGCTTTCAACTCGCCGTCAAGCAATTGCATCACCTGACGTGGTGCTTTCTTGAGGAAGCGCAAGCGCTCACCATGGGTGAGAAGAGCCGACTGCAGGTCGGCACTGGCATGGGGAGCAACCACAGTCACCGAGGCACCACCGTCCAGAAGCTTGACGATCTCAGGAAAAGCGCCCTTGCCTGCCCCGAGAACGAGCACCTCTTTGCCGCCGCAATAGAGCCCTATTGGTAAGAACTGCCCTCGATTCAGCACTGAATTGCGACTTTCGCCGGGGTTGGACACGGTGGCGCTCCTCTAGACCTCAACTCTTGCGCAAAAGCACATAGTCTATGATGGACGAAAGTGCTTGCCTTGACGGTGAATCAGCCAATACGGCAAGAGATTGTCTGGCTTTCTCGCCATACGACTGAGCCAGCCTTTCGGCTTTCTCCACACCGCCATAGTCTTTCATAATCGCTATCGCTTCTTGCAAGCCTTCTTCTTCCTCGATTTTGCCTTTCTGTATAAGCTCGGCAAAGCGCGAGGAAACATCATCTTGTCTTTCCAAAATGTAAAGTCCAGGGGCGGTGATGAGACCGTTCTTCAAATCCCCACCGACCGGTTTACCTGTGCTGGCAGCCGAACAAGTGACATCGAGCAGGTCGTCAACGATCTGGAAACAAATACCCAAGTTGAGACCGTAGTCTTTCAGACTCTGTACCACTGAATTATCACGGGCGTTGAGAATTGCCCCGCAATGGGCGCCGGCGGCTATCAAAGAGGCAGTCTTACCGATAGACTTTTGAATATAAGCATCAAAATCGACCTTGAGTGAAAACTGCTGCCGCATTTGGCTTATTTCGCCGCTGCAGAGGTCACCGAGAACTTGACCATAAACCCCGACGATGTTGGGATTCATGATGCGAGCCAAACAAATAGAGGCTTGAGCAAAGAGCAAATCGCCTAAGAGCACAGCCATCTTGTCATTGAAGCGCTTGTTGACAGTGGTCTTGCCACGTCTGGTATCGGCCTTGTCTATGACATCATCGTGAACGAGACTGGCTGAATGAATCAGCTCGGTCAAAACTGCAAGAATGATGTGCAGACGAGACATTTTGCAGTGGTGCGGGTCGACTGCTTCGTCCTGCAGAGAGGCTTTTGAGGCTAAAAGTGAAACCAGCGGGCGTATACGCTTGCCGCCTGACATAAATAGTTGCTTGAGAAGGTCACCGACAAAGGCGCTGTCGTCAATTAAATTGGTGGTGAGCCACTCTTCAACCAATTTCATTTCATGGGCAACCGGCTCGATTATGGCGGTCATATCTAGTTTCGGCTCTAAATTGCCAGGCAAAACCGGCTGCGCGCCTTGGGCGGCTTTGTCGATTTCGTTGCTTTTATCGGAAGCTAGATCCGAGCTTCTCTGTCCGGCATCAGCGGTGGTCATGGACGCCTCCCTTGCTGTTCATGAGAGATTATTGCAGCTTAGAGCCGGATCTTCCCGTGCAGTTGTCTCATGCAAGCAAATCTTTGCACTTTTAGCAGTAAAAGGCAGGTACAAACTGATATAGTCGTGGAACAAAATACTGGGTAACATTAGCGCGCTTTTGTTTTCCCGCTTACTACAGTCTTAGCTTGGCGCGCGACCGACGAGGTGCATTGTGTTTCAGCAACTCAAAAATCAACTCTTATCAGGTCAGATAAGCTTCAACGAAGCCCTGCCCAGAGCCCTTCCGGAGCTTAGAGGGAAGATTGGCGACGATAAACTGCTCTGGCTGGCAAGCGAATTGTCCGGCTATGAAGGAGCTGTTTCTTATTACCAGAGCGATGACCATGGCTTGCCCCAGTACCGCATTGTGGCAGGCGCTTTGCGCTATATGACCCCGGATGGACAAATCACCGAACTGAAGCACCCCTATGCCAAGAAATCGCATATCTTCCTCAGTTCACCGATTTCCTGGCTGGAAGAATTTGCCACCTATCCAGGCGACATGTCGCTGGTGGAAGTGCCTGAACTGACAGCCTTTATGGGCGCAGGCGGCGGCGGGGTCATCTGTGAATGCCAGAAGTCTGAACTGAGGCGCATAATCGCCACTTTCCGCAACGAATTTATAGCCATTCTTGACAAGGTCTCAGAGACCAGCGCCGCCGGCAGCTGAAGCTCGGTAAAGAGTAAAACTGGTTAGCTTCTTGCTAGACCGGCACAAGGAGAGGTTCGCGAACTTTTTGACCGGGCTTCTTTAGGCGGGCAAGGGCGTCGAGTAACTGCAATTCGAGCTCTTGCACGAGAACATGCCTCTGCTCGAAGGAAACTCTGCCGTAACCAGCCATATCGTCAGCCAATTCGGACCACTGTATGCCGCCCACCTCGGACACAGCCAGGCGCATGGACAGGTCTTTCATAAGCTGGCTAAAGGTATAGTTGCGGGCTCGACAATTGGCATAACCTTGATCTTTCTCGATGGCTATACCAAGCCGCATGGCTGAGATATAAGCCTCGGGATCGGGGCGCATGCGCAATAGCTCGTCTTCCAACAAAATCAAATCGTAGTCGAAGAAAGTTATGGCTTCTTCCACGAGCAGGTTGCCTGCCGAAATGGCAGAAGTAATCACCGTTCTTTCCACATCATCGACAAGGTTGCCACCCTGGGGCGACTTTTCAAACAACTGCGCGAAAGGCTTGGCATCAGGGCGAAGCTCTAGACGAGCCAGGGCCTGGTTGTAAGGACTGGGCTCAGCCAGTACTTCGAAAGCTTCTCTCTTCTGGATGAGAAAGACCGAATTGATTCGTTCATATATAAAACAAGCCACAGCTCCGGTGGTGAGCAGCCCGCCATAGTAGACCACTGAAATAACCATCAACTCAGAGCCGAGCCCAACCTTGGCACCATTGTCGAAAAGCAAGACAAGCGAAGCCAACTGCAGACAGCCTATGAGGAAGGCAACAAGGGCTGTGACCAAGACATTGTTGCGCAGACGCAGCCGCGGCTGCGCCGAAGAAGCAGTCAAGACCGCACCGGCGCAGGCAAGACAATTGCAGAGCGAAACCAGAAAGGCAGTTAGATAAAGAACATTATTTTTACCGGGGAACATCGCCGCCAGTCGGTCACTGGCGCCATAGAGCCAGACCACCAATAATTGGCAGGCACCGTATACAAGAAGTGACGAAGCAATTGCAAGAGTATACGGGAGCATGGACACCCCGAAAAATGATGAGCTGTGAACCATTTAACTATAGCACTTTACATTGTCTCTTTCGCATGAGAATTCTCGATAAATCCCCTCAATAAGATTGACATCATCTAATCTTTTCAAGTTCAGAATGCTTCTAGCCTCTGCCCCTCGACTTTCAAGCTAGACTTTTAAAATAGACTTTCAGAAAAGATATTCAAAATAGACTTTCAAAACAAATGCAAGCAGCTTTTGGCTAGCTTTTTTCTGTAGGTCAACCGCTAAACTAGGCTGCATTCAGATAAGTTCTTGCAGATGAGTTTTTGGTATAAGTTCTTGAGATAAGTTGTTGGGACAAGTTCTTGAGATAAGTTGTTGGGACAAGTTCTTGGGATAAGTTCTTGAGATAAATAAACGCAATAAGTCAACTCAGGTACGGCATGGCTCAAAAAGATTTACGTATTGTCTCGCTCATAGCCAGTTCCACCGAATTGGTGCATGCCCTTGGTCTAGGACACTTCATGGTGGGCAGATCGCATGAATGCGACTTTCCTCAAAGTGTGAAAGAGCTTCCAGTTTGTACCGCACCAAAATTCAACGTCGAGGGCAGCAGTAAAGAAATAGATGACCGGGTCAAGGAGATCTTGGCTAAATCGCTGAGCGTCTATTTAGTGGACGCGGAAAAACTGGACGAACTAGCCCCCAGTCATATCATTACCCAAGCCCAGTGCGAAGTCTGTGCCGTCAGCCTGAGGGATGTAGAAGAAGCAGCCTGCGCCCTCATTGCCAGCCGCCCGCAGATTATTGCCCTAGAGCCCAATTGCCTTGAGGACTATTTTAGCGACTTGCGGCGTGTCGCTGCCGCACTAAATGCGGTATCAGCAGGAGAAGCCTTGGAAAAGGCGGCGCGCAAACGAATAGATGCCGTCAGAGAGCTGATCGAGCGCGCCCTGCCCCAAGATAGCAAGCCGACTGTAGCGGTGATTGAATGGATAGAACCGCTTATGGCGGCAGGCAACTGGATGCCTGAACTGGTTGAAATGGCCGGGGGCATCAACTTGTTTGGAGAGAGCGGCAAGCACTCGCCTTGGATGTCGTTAGATGATTTGGTGGCAAGAGACGCCGACATAATCGTGGTCACGCCTTGCGGCTTCGACAACAAAAAGACTCTTGAAGAAATGCCGGTCTTACTCAATAATCCCCGCTTCCAAAAATTGCGCGCCGTGCAAAACGGGCGACTATACGTAGCTGACGGCAATCAATACTTTAATAGACCTGGACCGCGCCTGGTCGATTCACTAGAGATGCTGGCCGAGATCTTTCACCCTCATTTGTTTGCAGGCGGCAGCGGCTTCAAATACAAAGATGCCTGGCTAAAACTGTGACTAGAAAAGACCAGCTTTTACTAGCATCGGGACTGCTGCCCTTTCTGCCCTTGTTCGAAAACAAGCCGATGTTTTCACCCCTGATTTATAGCATCTTTGTCGCCCTTTATTTTGCCAAGACCAAACCAAACAGCGGCGTCACTATACTCAAGGGCAAGCTCTCCAAAACACACTTCGCCTTGGTTTTCACCCTGGCTTCGGCTGCCGCCTTTCTTATATACAAAGCAGAAACCAGCCCGCCTCTGACAATCTCCAACCTAGAAAAACTGTTTCAGCCAGCGGCTCTAATTGGGCGCTCACTGATTTTGGCAGCGCAAATCCCTCTCATAAGCTCGCTCTACGAGCTTTGCCAAAAGCGCCTTTGGTATCTCTTCCTTGTCTGCGGCTTAGCCGGACCAGAACCGCTAATGGTATCGGGTGCGGTGGCAATGCTGGCCCTTGCCTTAGCCAGCGAAGCAAATATAAACAAAGCAAATATAAACGAAGCAAACATAAACGAAGCAAACATAAAAGAAGCAAAAATTAGCGAAGCAACTGCTAGCGAATCTCAAGACAAATCCGATAAAGCCGAAGACACTAGCGCTGTCATGAGGCGAGCAGTGCTCACTTTGACACTTTTATTTGCCGGAAGAACAATTCAGACCCTGGTTAAACTGTGCTTTGGCGGGGGTTGAATTGCATTTTTGACGTTTGCGTTGGCGTCTGATTTTGCGCCGGCTTTTTCATCTGCTTTTAAACCGGATTTAAAATCTGTTTTTACCCCGGATTTTGCATCAGATTTTGCACCGGATATTGCACCGGATTTTACACCGGATATTGCACCGGATTTTAGACTGGCGGCTTTGAGCACGCCTGAATGCTTAAGCCCAGCATCGATATGCATTCGGGCATGGCACACGGCGATAGCCAGAGCGTCGGAAGCATCATCGGGTTTGACAATGCGATTCAATCCAAGTAGCTGGGCTACAGACCACTGCACATCAGCCTTCTCAGCCTTGCCATAGCCCGAGATCTGTAATTTGACCTGCATCGGCGTATATTCACCCGGTATATGACTGCGACAGGCTAAGGCTTCCAAGATCACGCCCCGAGCCTGCGCCACCGGCACTAGAGTCTTAGCATTCTTAAAGAAAAAGAGGGCTTCAACAGCTGTCTCATCAGGACTATATTCATCGATGATCGCCAGGATATCTTCTCGAATCATCTTCAAACGCTCGCCGGTGGTCATTGTTTTGGGCGTTGAAATGACACCTGAGGCTACATATGTAAATGAGTTCGGGAAGTGAAATTCCACCACCCCGAAGCCAACCGTGGCTGTGCCGGGATCGATGCCCAATATGCGTCGCACATTTTTGTTAATTGCCTCTACCCTCTCGTCTTGGGCACCCTTAATAGCTCAGTTTAGTGTAACATTTGCACTTGATGTTCAGCAAAGAAATGCAATTCACTCCCACAAGCCTCACGCCACAGCCGGGTCTGCTGGAAACCACGCGTCCGGGGCTGAAGTTGCCTTTTGCCTTTTTGGGGGGCGCCTTGCTCGGGCTTTCCACTCCGGGCTTCGACCAAGCCTTTCTAGCCTGGCTGGGACTGGTACCGCTTCTGGTGCTATTGCGGGGTGCCCGCAACACCTTCGAGGCGGTCTGCACCGGTTTCACTTTTGGTTTTGGCTATTACGCCGTTGCTCTCAGCTTCTTTGCCGGTCTAAATCCGCTCAGATGGATGCAAATTCCAGACATTCTCGGCTATCAATTGATTTTCCTATCGTGGCTTTTAGAAGCGGCTCACCAAGCCCTTCTTATCGCCTTGTTCTCCTTTTTCGTCTATCACCTGCCGGTGAGACCGGGCTTTCTGCCGCATTTCAGACGACCTTATTATCCATATATTCTTACTTTACCGGTTATCTGGGTCTTCATCATGTGGGTGGTCAGCCCCTCGCCAATCTTCATGAGCATTCCCATCTGCCAACTGGCCTATAGCCAGGCGCGCAATCTCGACCTGATCCAAATTGCGGCGCTGGGCGGCAGCGCCGCCGTAGACTTTCTTTTGGTCATGGTCAACTGCGCCATCGCCTCGATCATCATAGAAACAACGCCGCTGGTGAAAAAGCTCTCGGAAAGAGCGGACCAGCTCAATCCGAAAGCCGGCATGATTAGCGACCTAGTGATCTCGATGCTTGTGATTGCGGCGGTATCAGGCTGGGGCGAGTACCGCCTCATGGCACTCAATGAGGCTCAGAAACCAGAAAAAGCAATCAAGCAGAATCCCGAGTCACCGCCGGTGCCGGTGGCGATTGTCCAGGGCAATGTCTCGATAGAAGAAGAACGTTTCAAGACTATATCTAAGGAAGAGTTCAAAAGCCGCTATCAAGAATTGAGCACGGCGCTGGGAGCAGCCCTCTTGGTATTGCCCGAAGGGGTAGTGACAGCCGAACAAGACCAAGCCGGTCTAAGAGATGCACTCAAGAAAATCGTGCAAAGCGAAAAGAAAGAGATTATCTATGGCGCGGTCGAACCGCTCAAAGAAGGCTATGCCAACCAAGCCAAGATTATCTCGCCGTACAATTTAAAGAACGACAGCTATATAAAGCAAAAGCTTGTGCCCTTCGGCGAATCAATTCCAATCAATTTGGTCTATCAGCGCATTCCTGAAGAATTGCGCGAGAAGATCCCGGCTTCCAAAGAAAGATTTATTGAAGACAAAAGTGCTCGGCTGCTCAATAGCGGCTACGGCAAAGTCGGTATAGCAATCTGTAACGAGATTGTTTATCCGAGCCTGGTTAGCGACGAAGTGAGAAAAGGCGCCTCTCTAATTGTCTGCCTAGCCAACCTCGGCTGGTTCCACAACTCTTCCCTTGGCAAGCAATTTCTTGCTTGCGCAACCTTCCGCGCCGTAGAGAACAAGCGCTATCTAATCCTCTGCACCAATACCGGCATCTCATCGGTAATAGCCCCCACCGGCGTGCTTTTGAGCAAATCATACGGACTGAAGCGCGGGATACTGTTAGACACTGTACAATTCATCTATTCTAAAACCCCATTCTGTCGGATGCGCTGGTTGTAAGGAAGAGACTCTAGCTGGCTTGCCCCTCGCCTGGAGCTAGAATAGACCAACTGTGAGCAGGAGATTTATCAAGAAAATGCGCGGTCACGAAAAGCTCGGTCACGAAAAGCTCAGGCACACAAAGCTCGGTCACGAGAAGCTCGGTCATAAGAAGCTCAGTCACGAGAAGCTCAGTCATAAGAAGCTCGGTCCTCTAACATTCTTCCTCGCCCTAGCGGCGGCGCTAATTTCATCAAGCTCTTATCAAGGATTGGCAATGATGCCCACAGTAAAACTTGGCGACCAAGACGTAAAACTGGAAGTGGCACAAACAGACAAAGAAATTCAACAGGGCTTGATGTTCCGCACTTCGCTGCCCGAAACACAAGGCATGGTTTTTCTCTTCAAACCACCAAGGCCGGTGGCATTTTGGATGTACAACTGCTTTATCAACCTAGACATGCTCTTTGTTAAAGACGGCAAAATCGTCAAAATCAGCCATGACGTGCCGCCCTGCAAGTCGACCAATCCGGACGAATGCCCACGCTATCCCAGCGAAGGCACTGTAGAAGTCTCTGAAGTTATCGAAGTGGCGGGCGGTTACTGCAAGCGTCATGGCGTAAAAGAAGGCGATACCGTCACTTTCGACTTTTCCAAATGAAGTTTCAGCGTCTTCAGCATGCCAAAAGCAGTGGCATCGTTACTTTTCAAATCAATAGACCAGAAGCCCATAATGCCCTCTCTGAAGACATGTGGAACGCCATACCGCAGTTTATTCAGGAAGAAGCGCTAAACGCCACCAAAGTAATTATTCTGGAAGGAAGCAACGGCAATTTCGGAGCCGGCGCCGACCTCAGTCAAATGAAAGAGCTAAAGTCAGCCGAAGATGCGGGACGGCTCTGGCACGCAATCGTATCGGCCCTCGAATCAATATATTTTGCGCCCCTGACTGTCATTGCAAAAGTAAGGGGCTCATGCCTGGGTGGTTCTTGCCTGCTCGCCACAGCTTGCGACCTGAGAATTGCCGCAGTGGACGCCCGCTTCGCTATTCCTGTGGCTCGCTTGGGTATAGTTCTAGACGACGGCTGCCTCGACCGCCTGCGCGAACTCATCGGTCCGGCATGGACAAAGCAGCTCATTTTCTCAGCCTGCACAATTGACGGCAGCAAAGCCGAAAAAATAGGACTAGTAAACGAAGCTATTGCCCCGGAAAGCCTAGACGAATACTGCGAACAAGTCGCCCTGCAAATAGCGGAGAATTCGCCGAATACAATTCTAGAATGCAAACGCAGTCTGAGAAGACACCGCCTCAAGAGCGAAAGCGAGACGGTACGCCAGCAACTAGAGGTCATCAAGAACAGTTATGTCTCATCCGAATTCAAAGAAAGACTGAGCAAACTAGGCATCACAATCTAAAAATCAAGAATCAACTATGGACTCACCAATACCGATAATCTCAGTAGGACTGATAATCTTCCTTGCTCATCTTTTCGGGGCCATTTTCGAAAAGACACGCATACCCGATGTTCTGCCGTTGGTAATTTTAGGACTCTTGCTCGGACCGGTGAGCGGTTTCGTTCACAAAGAATCTTTCGGCGATGTTGGTCACGTTTTTACAACGGTCGCCCTAGTCATCATTCTTTTTGACTGCGGACTAGATATTGATTTGCAACTTTTAGCCAAAAGTCTACTCAAATCAGTAAAGCTCGGCGTAATCAATTTTTCGCTAACCGTCATCACAACTGTAATCTTGGCACACCGCTTAGTCGGTCTAACCATTCCTGAAGGCTGTATTCTCGGCTCGATTGTTGCGGCTTGCTCACCGCCCGTAGTGGTGCCGATGCTGGCAAAACTAAAAGTAACAGAAGAAACTAGAACCACTCTCATTCTGGAGACAACAATCTGCGAAGTCCTTGGTATAGTGTCAACCCTAGCTTTTCTCAACTTCGCCCAGAACAATTCAGTTAATCCCACAGTAGTAATCGGTCAAATAATTGCATCTTTTGTTCTCGCCGCAATAATGGGTGCAGTCGCAGGTGTAGCCTGGGCAAAAGTTCTAAAATTTGTCAGAGGAGTAGAAAACAATATCTTCTGCACACCAGCTTTTGTCTGCATTCTATTCGGAACCGCAGAACTTTTCGGTTATAGCGGACCAGTAGCAGCACTTGTCTTTGGCTTGGTCCTCGGAAATGTTTCAGAAGTAAAAAGCCTGAGCAAATTCACAAGATTGCCAGGTGAAGCACTCGCAGTTAGTCACATGGAAAAGACATTCTTCCGCGCCCTCGTGTTTCTCCTCAAATCGTTGTTCTTTGTATACGTTGGAATCTCAATGAGATTCTCTTCTGCCAGCCTTTTGGCCGCCAGCCTTCTGCTCACAATTTGGACGATGCTTGTTCGCCTCCTTGTCACCAGATTCACCATTTCCAAAGACCTTTCTACTTACGATGCTTCAATTGTATCCACAATGGTTCCAAAGGGACTTGCAGCAGCTGTACTTGCTTCTATGGTAATGGACTCGGGTTTGCCTGCAGCAGGTCTTATTAGAGAACTTGCCTTCGGAGTAATCCTTTTCAGTATAGTTCTGGTTGCTATCAGCACCTTCCTAATTGAGAAAGGTTGGCTTAACGGTTTCTATACCTATATTTTCTCAAAGGCACCAATTAAGGAGGAAACTAGCGAAAGCTAGAGGCTGTAAAGAGGCGATTTCCATTTAATGTTTGAAACGGCACGCCATGGGAGTTTGAAAAATTTACCGTCAGCGTCTTTTATAAAATTTCGCCATCGCTTTGAACTTTTTGATTAAAACCGACGTCTATATATTGAGCAGGCGGAGTGTTCAATATGGAAGACAACTTATCCTCCCTATTCAAGGTTCTAAGCCACAAGAGCGTATCTGCGGAAAGGCGAACGCTTCTTGCGCTCACATGGGTCAAGTTCTGCGAATACTGCCCAGCAGAAAAGAGTTCTTGGTCGCTTTTCTTAAGCAACCTCGAAGAAGCCGAACAGCTTAGATGCCTTAGATGCTCTGGAACAGATCTTATAAAAACAAGCGGCTCAAGATATGTCTATTGCAAGAGTTGCAAGACTGACTCTTCTGTTACCGCCGGAACCTTTTGGCATGGCATCAAGAAACTCAGGCCGTGGCTCGCTGCTATTTTTTTCTTTCAAGAAAAGGCATTCATTAGCGCAGCCTGGTTTGCGGAAATATTGAATATCAAAGCTTCCACAGCTCAACATATTTTCCGCTCAGTTCTTGCAGCAGAACACTCTGCAATTGAAGAAAATGAATGCTTGGTCAGTAGCTGGCACTTTATAAAACTATTCAACAAAAGAAGTTACGCATCTGTGTCCTTCCAGCATGCAAGCAAGGAAGAGGAAGCAATGCAGAACCGCATGAAGGAAGATTTCGAGAAAAAGGAAACGGGAAATAGCGACTTTGCAAAGCAAGCTGAAGAGCCGGATTCATCATCTCAACTAGTTCAACAACCTCAGCCAATTCAACCGACAGATGAACCAAGTTCGAGCTTCTTTCAGAAGAATCCGTTGAATGAATTGTCTGAAGAAGCTCAAAAGGTATTCTCCGAAGTTCTAAATGGAAGTCAAACAATTGACCAGCTCTTTGAAAAGCTCGGTATCGAATTATCTTTACTCAATGCCGCAATCACAGATCTAGAAATGGAAGGTCTTATAGAAGAGCAGAGCGGCGGACGTTTCAGAGTTATTCCGGCAGTCGAGAGACTGCAAAGAAACAGAAATCTCGGTAACGGCACTTACTGGCACTTGTCAGGCGAAAGCTGCGCCGGAGCATACTGCGCGCTCTGTGCAGATACAAATGCACCTAAAAAAGCAGATACAGAAACAAATACAGATACAGATTCAAATGATATCCGAGCACAGATAGCAGATTTCTGTCTATTCATAAGAGAAGTGTATCAAGGCTTCAGCAGACGATTTAGTGGGCTCTATCTGGTTCTACAGAAATTTAGAAACGACTCAAATGTTCAGAACGAGAGAACGAGTCTTTTCTATAGGTGTCTGCAAATGGGTAGAAGTGGGACTTTGGCGGATTGTACAAGTGGCTACGTGACGCCGCTTTTGACACCTTTCTACTTAAATGAAAGAGCCTAACGCAAGAAAAAAGCACAGCTGCAATTAGTTGAACTGTGCTTTTCTTTTTAAGTTAATCGGCGGCTTGCCAGAGCAGCGAAGTGATGCTTAGAAGACTCTCTTCTGTTCTAGACTTGCACGACTCTTTTGATTTCAGGAATTTCTTCTTTGATGGCCCGTTCGACGCCCATCTTAAGAGTCATGGTAGAGCTAGGACACATGCCGCAGGCGCCGACGAGATGTACGAAAACTTCGCCGTCTTTGACGTCGACGAGCTCGATGTTGCCGCCATCCATCATTAGCATTGGGCGAATTTTCTCTAGAATTGCTTCTACTTGTTCCTTCATCGGTTTTTCCTCGTATCCACGTTTATGGCTGTAATTCAATGATTCTGATATGGTCTTGCCAGAATGTTTTTGCCAGAATAGCTTTGTTATTTACTAATCTGATGTCGGTGCCGGGCGCACCCGCCGACCAGGGACATTCTACAGGGTCAACAAGAGGTCTGGGCAAAAATTTTCCTTGATGTTAAGGATATAGGGTAGCAAAGCCTTAAGGACTAATAAAAAACCGGGGGTTTTGGACCATTTGGGCTTATCCTCTAATCTTGCGCCAACCAGGGCTAAAGCGAAAGCTTGAGAGCCCGTCTTATCCAATGAGGAGTTAGCAACAGATGGCAAGAGTAGCAATCAATGGCTTTGGTCGTATCGGCCGCAACGTTTTTAGAGCATATTTGGAATCCGCTCCCAAAGACTGGGAAATCGTAGCAATCAACGATCCCTTCCAGAATCTTGAACAGTCCGCACACCTTCTTCAATACGATTCAGTGCTTGGCGAACTCAAGCATGAAGTTGGTCATACTGCAGACGCCCTTGTTGTAAACGGCAAGAACATTCACTTCACCGCCGAGAAAGATCCGGCGAACTGCCCCTGGGGCAAATTGAACATCGACATGGTTCTGGAATGCTCCGGCGCCTTCACCGATGCCGAGAAAGCTAAAGCACACATCACAGCCGGCGCCAAGAAAGTTCTTATTTCGGCTCCAGCCAAGAACGAAGACATCACCATCGTTCTGGGTGTCAACCACGAATCTTATGACCCCGAGAAACACAACATCATCTCAAACGCCAGCTGCACAACCAACTGCTTGGCGCCTCTCGCCAAAGCTCTTGACGATGCTTTCGGTATCGAGCACGGCTTAATGACAACCATCCACAGCTATACCCTCGACCAGAAACTGCTTGATGCCGCTCACAGCGATCTCAGAAGAGCTAGAGCCGCCGCTGTTTCGATGATCCCCTCCAGCACCGGCGCCGCCAAAGCCATCGGCTTGGTAATGCCCCACCTGAAAGGCAAGTTGAACGGCTTCGCCATGCGCGTGCCGACTCCGAACGTTTCAGTGGTCGACCTCGTGGCTACTCTCAAGAAAGAAGTAACCGTCGATGAAGTAAACAAAGTGCTCAAAGGCGCTTCAGAAGGAAATCTCAAAGGCTATCTCGCATACAGCGATAAGCCTCTTGTATCGGTTGACTTCTGTGGCAACAAAGTTTCATCGATTGTCGATGCCGACCTGACCATGATTGTTGGTGAGCGCATGGTTAAAGTATTGGCTTGGTACGACAACGAGTGGGGCTACAGCAACCGCCTCGTAGAACTGGCTACACTAGTAGCAAAAAAGCTGCCCGTATCAGCTAAGAAGTAAGAAAGGCGAGCCCCCGAGTGAGAAACCGGGGGCTCTTCATATCTTCTGGTGGCACAAGCGCATCAAACTAAAGACTCGAACCAAGCTCAGCAACAGCTCAACTAATGAGGCTATAAAAATGACAAAAAGCTCTAAGAAAACCATCCGAGATCTAGGCAAAGACGCCTTCAAAGACAAAACTGTCCTGGTGCGGGTCGACTTCAATGTGCCCCAGAAAGAAGATGGCACGGTCAGCGACGATTCCCGCATCAAAGGCGCCCTTTCTACGATTGACTACCTGGCATCTGCGGGTGCAAAAGTGGTCTTGGTCTCGCATCTCGGTCGCCCCAAGGGCAAACCGGCGCCCAAGTATTCGCTTAAACCGGTGGCTGAGCACCTGAAAGGGCTGCTTGCCGGTATGGGACATAAAGTGGTGCACTTTGTCGAAGACTGCGTCGGTGAGAAAGCCGAAAGCGCCGTCAAGGCTATGAAAGCCGGCGAAGTAGCCCTTCTTGAGAATGTACGCTTCTATGAAGAAGAAGAAAAGAACGCCGAAGACTTCGCCAAGAAGTTGGCGAAACTAGCAGAGATTTACGTTAACGATGCCTTCGGCACCGCTCACAGAGCCCATGCCTCAACCGAAGGCGTGACGCGCTTCATCAAGCCGGCTTTGGCGGGCGACCTAGTCGCCAAAGAAATCGAAATGCTCTCATCCGCTCTAGATGAAGCTACCTGCGTACATCCCTTTGCCACTATCATTGGTGGCGCCAAAGTATCGAGCAAGATTGGCGTTCTAGAAAATTTACTTTCAAAAGTAGATGTCTTGATCATCGGCGGCGCCATGGCTTTCTCATTCTTGAAGGCTCAAGGCTTGAATACCGGCAAATCACTCGTAGAAGACGATAAATTAGATTACTGCCGCGAGCTTATCGAAAAGGCTAAAGCGAAAGGCGTCAAGCTGGTACTGCCTCTCGATGTGGTGGTAGCAGCTGAAATCAAAGAAGGTGTGCAGACCGAAATAGTCGACGCCGACAAGATACCATCAGACAAAATGGGACTGGATGTCGGACCCAAGACCATTAAGGCTATAACCGAAGCCCTCAAAGACGCCAAGACTGTGCTTTGGAACGGTCCCCTTGGTGTATTTGAGGTAGCGGGCTTCGAGAAGGGAACATATGCCCTCATAGACAATCTAATAGAACTGACTGCCGGTGGTGCTCGCACCATCGTCGGCGGCGGAGATTCGGTCTCGGCTCTGAAACAGAAAGGCGTGGAAGATTCGAAGGTGACCCATGTGGGCACCGGCGGAGGCGCCTCGCTTGAATATCTAGAAGGTATCCCGCTGCCGGGTATAGCCTGCCTGGAAGAAAAAGAAGCGGCATTGAGCCACTAAATACGCGAGAGGCAGAGGCAGAGCGAGACGCAGAAGCAGAGCCAGAAGCAGAGCCAAAGCCAAAAGCAAAGGCAAAGCCAGAAGCAAAGCCAAAGCCAAAAGCAAAGGCAAAGCCACTGCCAAAAGCAAAGCGAAAATCGAAAGTAGACAAAACATGGAGCCGCGAGGCTACTTAGAGACTGGGAATAGAATCTGCTCTGGGAGTTCAATATGAGTGCAATCAGAAAGACCGGAAAAGTAATGCTTTCAGAGCTCCATGTTTTGTCACTGCCAAAGTCGGCAGCGGCTTTCATGCTTCTTGCTGCATTGAGTTTGAGCCCCGGTCTCTTTGGTCGAAACGCATCGACTGAAGCGCAGGCTCAGCAGCAACAGATGCAATATTTCACCTCCGACGGCAAAGTCATAACCGGTGAAACAGTTACTGCCTACAAACTATTGCAAGAGTCTTTGCCGCTCTTGCAGAGCAATCGCAACGAAGAAGCCGTAGCCAAACTAAGCGAAGCAGCTCGACTGGCGCCCAATCTAGCTGAAGTACACAACAATTTGGGGCTTGGTTTAGCCAAACTGGGACGTACCGACGAAGCCCAGGCCGAATTGGAGCAGGCGGTGAGGTTGAAGCCCGAGCTGGCTGTGGCCCTGATGTCTTTAGGCGGCATCTATCAAACCCAGGGCAAAATTCAAATGGCGATAGACACCTATAGCGAATTCGCTCGGCGCTTTCCCAACCATCCCGATGTGTCGAAGGTAAAAGCTATAGTGGCCGGTATGCGCAAAGAAATTGCCGAAGGCACACTGGCGGTAGAAAGCACTGCCGCCCCAGCCGACAATTATCTTACCGAACTGAAAGGTTCGCTCATGACCTGGCCAAAAGAGCGCATGCCCATCAAAGTCTATATAGCCCCAGGCAGTAATCTCAACGGTTTTCGTCCTAGTTTCGACCAGATTCTCCGTCGCAGTTTTGATGAATGGGCGGCTGCCAGTGCTGGTTTAGTCAGCTTTCAATTTGTACCCAGCCCGAAAGAAGCCAATATTACTTGCAGCTGGAGCGACAACCCGGCTTCGTTTCGCAACCGCGCCGAAGCTGGCGAGACCAACCTAAAGGCTGACTCTAAGGGACTGATCGAAGGCACTATAGTCATGTCCACTGTGCCTCTGGTGCAGGCCCTGCCTGTCACCGACAACTTTCTCAAGCAGACCTGCCTGCACGAGATTGGGCACGCCTTGGGCTTTGGTGGTCATACAAATAATCCTGCCGACATAATGTTCTTCACCGTGCGCTTTGCCGACCGAGAGCCTCATTTGGGGCAAAGAGACACCCGTTCGGTGCAGCTGCTCTACAGCCGCAACGCAAACAATATGAATAGTCCGAATAATATGACTAGTCCAAACAATGCGTATAGCCCAAACAATATGAACAGTCCGAACAATATGAACAGTCCGAATAACACTAACTGAGCGCAATTTTCCTAGCCAATTTCTATTGCCGAATTTATCGCTAAGTTTGTCGCCATATTAGTCGCCAAATCTGTCTCAAAATTTATTGCCGAATCTATCGCTAAGTTTGTCGCCATATTAGTCGCCAAAATTATCCAGACCTTCTCCAATCCGGCTCTAAATCCATCTCCAATCTATCTCCAATCCATCGCAAGATATCGCCGCAATTATCAGAGGGGAATCTTACGAAGCAGTGGGGGATTCCCCCGATTGTTGACAACCCGTTAGCCCACTAAAGTATTGCTCAGATTAGTTCCGGCGCTAAGAGGCACCAAGAAAATGAGCATGTTCAATCACCCCTCCGATGAAGAAAAACTTTGCCAGGTACTCAAAGCTTATGTAGAAGAGTGGGGTCCGGAGAATGTCATCGTATCGGTACCAGAACACTGGTCTGAATATTCAGCCAGCAACCTAGGACGCGTGCGACTGGAATTCGCCACTGAAAACACTGTCTCTATAAGAGTTGAATATGACTTTGTCAGACTGAGCTATAACGTCAACTTGGTCGCTGCCTAACTGCAGTCAGAAAGCTTGTAATAGAAGCGTATTCCCAAGTCCCAAAAGCTAGCCATCACAAGCTAGTCTCAGCGAAGCTAATCCCAGCAAACCTAATCCACCATACCTAACCAGAATCAAAAGAACTAAAACGGCATTATGACCAATCAATGCCGTTTTTTGTTTTGCATACTCCTTCGTTTTGCATGCGCTTTTATCTTGCATGCGCACTTGTCTTGCTTATACATTCGTTTTGCATGCGCTTTTGTCTTGCATACGCATTTGTCTTGCTTATGCTTTTGTCTTGCATACTCTTTTGCTTTGCATACGCATTTGTCTTGCTTATGCTTTTGTCTTGCATACTCTTTTGCTTTGCATACGCATTTGCTTCTGCTTCTGCTTTTGCTTGTACTTCTACTTCTGCTTCTGCTTATGCCTTTACTTATGCTGATTGCGGATTGAATTGCAGAAAGGCATCTTGAAGCATGCGCACTGCCATCTCTTTAGCAAACTCGCCCGATTCAACAAGATTGGCTAATTTGACGGCACTTTCAAGAATGTAGTTTGATCCAAAACTCTCAGCAAAAACAGTGCGAAAAGCAAGATTCTGTTCGAGAGAATCTTCGATCATGCTAAGCACCGAAAATTCATCCATGACGCCGGCGCTCAAAATCAGCTCCAGCCCTTTGTTTAGACCATTCTCTCCCAAGGCCTTTTCATAGGCGGAAAGACTATTAGTAAGGGAAACATTGTGCTGCTTACTGCCATTGATGCCCCGTCGCATAAAGTCGAAACCGGCGCTCTTCACCAGATCACGCAAGACACTGACGTCTTGACCTAGGCATTGCAGGCTGAAACATTGCAAGAGCAGCTTATAAGATGTGCTGCAGAGAAAGCCCAGATTGACAAAGCTTTGTCCGATGGTAAAGCCGTTCTTGAGACTGAAGCGGCGGGCCTGTTCGAACTCCATGGCGGTGACTAACTGGGTAGCGATGGCTAGACGGCCAAGCTTGCTATCTGAAAATGCCGTCAGTGGGTGCAGTTCCATACTTTCCAGCATCGACTCGAAGGGCACGAATTCGTTGATACTGCGCTGCAAACAGGCAATAGCCCAAGGTTTGTGGAGCACTCCGGTCAAGACAATATTGTGGCAACCGATAAAAGCTTTGTAGTCGGCGGCAGCAATGAAGCCACTCTCGAATAAAACATTGAGACTGCTCTTGCCGTTCAACTTAGAGAGTACCAGCACTTCTTCTAGGGTTTCGCGGCTAACGATGTCGCTATTATCGATAAGTTCGATGATCAGTACTTCGTCAATGCTGGTGGTCTGAAAAGAGTTAGCCTGACTGGCGGCTTCTTGCGAGCGTCCACCTGGTACTAAAGCAGGGCTGAATGTTTGGGGTGTAGTAAAGGTAGACATATTTATATGGCCGGGGCAAATGCTTGAGGCATTTAGGGAGTGTAGAGCTACCTGGTAAAAACAAGATAAGTACAGGGCATTATAGTTTCAAAGAGAGTGGGTGTGTCAACGGCTCTCTACGTATAATCACGCAGTCACTATTTAAATTTTTAACATTCCGCGCTCAAAACGGCTTTCTATATACAACCAACCACTAGAAATCAGCCTTTATTCGACCTTCTGTCTAAAGCAGATCTTTCTGGTCTTATGGTCTAGCCAAATAAGCTCGTGGGGCAGTTTGGGATACTCAGTATTGAAGTAGAGCCTGGTTCGCAGACCAGAATACGGCTCCATAATGAAATCAAAGCCTGAGTCTTCCTCGGGTCCCATAGAAGTGGGGTACTTATTGCCGTTAGCGTCCCTGGCAAAAAGGTCGATGGCGTTCAGTCTTTTCTCTGAATGGTTCTGTATATTCACGTCTAGTCGCAGAAAGCTGCCGCCCAAGCCGTCTTTGACTACTTTGCGTTTCTCTACTTCGATGGACAAGCCTTCTAGATTGTTGGAAGCCACTTTCTTGGTGGGTTCGGTCAAGGCCGGCATCAGCAAGTCTGTATCTATGGAAAGATTGAGATCATCGCCTGGTTCGAGTGAAGCATGGGTGCCCTTTTTAGCCATGGCATAACCGGCGGCGATCAAGGCACCGGCGGCGGCACCACCGGCGATATTATAGCCGTGCATGGCGGCTGTATTCTGTGCCCCAAAGACCTTATAAGCCACCAAGGCGCCGACGATGGCGCCGCCGGCGGCGTGGGCGGTAAATTTACCGAGTGCACGCGCCTTCGACTTCATGGTGGAAGGTTTATAGTTATTGGCTTCGGCTCTAAAGGCAAACTTAGCGCCAGAGGGCAATTCCAGCTGGTTGAAAGAAACCTCGAGCCAGCCCGGTCTCTGCAGACGACGGGGTGGATTTACATTAGATACCTTACCCTTAAAGACGGTACCGGCGGGAATAACCTTGCTGTCTTCCACATAGATATCCTCTGTAGTTCGGGCTGTAATTACGTCGCCAACATGGGCCGGCAGCAAATTACCGTCTAGGTCGCGGTCTAAGAGCCTCATACCATTGGTGGGCACCGATGCCAACTTGAGCTTGATGCCGGTGCCGCGAGGCACACAATAGCTGACCTCCCCCTTAAGTGTCAGCCCTGAGGCTTGATTTTGTCCTGAATTTTGATTCTGTCCTGCAGCCTGACTTTGACCTGAAGCTTGGTTCTGACCTGAAGCTTGGTTCTGTCCTGAAGCCTGGTTTTGCCCTGAATTTTGGGTGGAGCCGCCGGCACCCGCCTGGGTATTGGTCCGAGAATAAGCTGGGTTGGCTTCGCCGCTGCTTGCCTGGCGGCTTTGAGCACTTGCTTTTTCATTATCATCTAGCTGCCCTTGCGCCGAACAGTAAAAGCCGAAGCCCCCGCCGGTCAACAAAAGCTGACAAGACAGTGCAAAAGTCAGAATCCCTCTCAGACTGCGTAATTTCAAGCTCTGACCCTCATTTCTTTGCCACTTAGCTACCGCTAACAACTGATAGAAGATACCTTAATCGGGTCAAGATATCATTATAGTGATTTAGATCTGGTAAGGTATTGAATGGCGGGGTTGCCCAGAGCTTTCCAAGAGAGAAAGATAACGAGACTGACATGGCGGTAGATTCAAGCGACGCTAGATTGAATCAGGGCAAGAAAGAGCAGGGAAAGGCAGCTCAGAACATTATTGTTCTGAAGTACGGTCCTGAGATTCTCAATGAGATTGCAGCCTTAGCAAAAACTAAGCGTCTTTATGACGCGATCATCATAGACGCCACGCTTTCAGGCTATCTTTTCCCGGCCGAAACTCTTATCGAGGCGTCTCGCTTGGGCGGCTCTCTACTGGAACTCTCTGGCGCCCTTATCTTTCTCAAGACAGACAAAGCCACTGCAATCATTAGAGAGTCGCTGTCGGGCATGATGACTTTCCATGTTTTCGACAACCATGCCGAATTGTTCGACTATTCGCCCTCTCTCACCAAGTTTATTCAGACAGCCCTGGGCGACGCCACCACCTTTGTGGAAGAAAGCACCGACCTCTCACACCAAGTCTTGATGTCGTCAGTGCCGGTCCTAACCAACCAAGGTCTTAACTGGAAGCTGAACATGGAAGCTCACCACAAAAGAAACCTCTTGCTGGCGGCAATCGACAATTACACCCCGGTGGTTACTCTCTGTAATCGTCTCACTGCCGCAGGCAGAATCAGCCAAGAAGAATTTTTTACCAGGTTGAAAGATTTGGAAGCAGAGAAAGCAATCTTTCCAATTTTCAACAAAATCCCCTTTCTGGTGAACTGTTTCAAGACCCAAACCGCCTTTTCATTGAAAGAGTATCTCGTCGCCAGTAGCATGCTCTCGCGCCTGCAGTTGGACGACTTGATCATGGAACAAAACAGCATGCCGATGAAACAGCGACTTTCGCTGGGGGCACTGGCCGTCAAGAAAGGCATGATCAACAGCCGACAGCTAGAGATTGCCATTCAAGACCAAGCTTTCTATGGGCAATCGGAAGAATCTGAAAAGGAAAAGCTGGGCAGCGTCGGTCAAGAAGAAGAAAAAGTACAATCTCTAGTCGGTCATCTTGGCTCCACCGACCCTTCCAACCTTTTGCAAAACCTTGCCACCAACAGAGAAAGCGGCGTGCTCTCGGTAGAATTCAGAGACATGCAGTTTAGAGCCCTTTTTGAAACCGGAAAAATCACCCATGCCAAATTAGGCAAACTTTTCGGCAATCCAGCCGTTATAGAATTTGCCTCGGTGTGGAAACAGGGAATTTTCGTCTTTATTCAGCGCACCCCGCCTGCCGACTTGGCTCAAGACAACTGTAAAGTAACAAAAGCCCTAGATAAATTGCTGCTCGATGCCGCCCTGGCTGCCGACAATACCGAGGTCACCTGGAAGAAACTGCCTAAAGGCGCGGACTCGGTGCTGGAAAAGCTGCCCGATAAAGACAAGCATTTGGAAAATGAGAAGCTCATAGATCCAAAAGAAAAATTCGAGCTTTCCACCCACGAAAAAAATATGATGCGCAAACTCTGGAATGCACTCGACGGCTTGCATTCTCTGTCGCTTGTCATACGCAACCTGCAAAATGTCACCACTGCCGATGCCGCCGCCGCCATTGACAGACTAATGTCTTACGGTCTAGTTTCGGTGCCGCAGGTAGACCTGAATGGTCCGATGGGCAAGTTTCAGCAATTGGTCAAGCGCATTACCGAAACAATCGGAGTGGAACGCTCGGAAGCTTTCTTGCGCCTCAGCCTGAGGGACACCCTTGGTTATTCGGGCAGAGCCAGAGTATTTATCTTGTCGAGACAGGGCGATGTCGGCGTCGATATGGCAGCCGCTCGCACAGCCGGCACTTCTTTGTCGGTGGTCTTGCAAGACTTAGAAGACTGGCAAGTCAAATATATCGAATATGCCACGCAAGAGCTGGACCGCAAAGTCTTACTGGGCATCATCAAAGAAGTGCATAACGCTTAATTTGATCAGGCGACTCGAACAAATAAGCCTATAAAGAAGAGCCAATAAAGAAAAACCAATAACAATAAAGAAACAAAAGGAAAGCGAACCGGCGGAAAATGAAGACTAAGAAAGCGACACCATTACTAAGAACAGCCCGATTCAGTACTTCTCAAATTTTATCGCTGCCAAAATTCTCGCTGCCATTACTTTCGCTGCCAATTCTCTCGCTGCCAATATTTTTGCTTGCCAACCCTGCACTAGCCCAGCAACCTAAAAGAGTAGAACTTGATAGTTACCCGATGCAAGCGGTAAAAATGGCCGCCGCCGCCAATCCGCAGACACCGCCGGCGGTGCTGGAAAGTCTGAGCGATAGCACGGACCCGCTGGTACGCCGGGCTCTAGCAGGCAATCCCAGCATCGGCGAAAAGGTCAAGAACAAACTAGCCGACGACAAGGCAGCGGCAGTGGTTGAATCGCTTTTGCGCAATAGCCAACTTCCCAGCGAAGCCGTACTTCTAAAGATAGTCGAGCGCGGACAGCCCAAGTTGAAAGAGACCCTGGCCGGTCACCCGGCTTGTCCTCCAGCAGTGCTCAGTAAACTATCGCAAGGTCCGCAGTTTACCGAGTATCTCTTACTTTCCTTGGCCAGAAACCCCAAGACCCCGCCAGAAGTGATGCTGCACCTAACCCGCATCGGCGATAGATTGGTGCGTACTTTCCTGGCAAAAAGCCCTAGACTTTCGCCTCAAGCTTTTGCCCAGCTGGCCAATGACGGCGATCTCGGCGTCAAGTCGATGCTTGCCACTAATCCCCTTTGTCCGGCAGATACCCTCGGCAACCTAAGCCGCGACAGCCACGCCACAGTGCGCGAATCAGTGGCCCAGAACCCGTCGGCGCCCAAAGAAATTTTGACCAAACTGGCTAGCGATGACAGGCAAGAAGTGCGCCTCAATGTCGCTGCCAATGGCGGCAGCGATGCTGCTACTTTGGCAAAGCTGGCTAAAGACCAAGATGCCACGGTAAGAGCGACAGTAGCCGGCAATCCAAACGCAGACAAAGATACCTTGACCAACCTCGGCAATGACAGCGACCCCTCGGTGCGCGCCGGCGTTGCCCTCAATCTTTCCACCCCGCAGACTGTGCAAGATAAACTCACCGACGATAAAGCAATCGCAGTCGGTCAGGTCTTAGCTATCTGTTCCAACCTGAGCCCGGGCAATTGCCTTAAACTCGCCTCCCATACAAGCGCCCTGGTGAGAATGAATCTGGCAGCCAACGAGCTCATAGCCGGCTGCGAAGAAGCCGCCCGACTCTTGAGCAAAGACAACGATGCCAGAGTGCGCGCCGCACTAGCCCGCAACGAGAAAGCAGCCGATAAAGACAATCTCGACCCGCTCTTTATAAGTTTGGCCAAAGACAATGATGCTCTTGTCAGAGAAGCTCTGGCGGTCAATAAGAATGTGCCCAAAGATGCATTAACAGCTCTTTCACAAGACGACTCGATCAATGTGCAAACCGCCCTGGCTAAAAACCCGGCGATAGACTCGGCAATTTTATTGCGTCTGGCCAATAGCGATTACAATTCAGTGCGCAATGCTCTGCTCAGTCGTAAAGATTTGCCCAAAGACGCGCTCACCAAGCTGACCGCCGCCGAAGAAGTAAAATTTGTGCTGGCGACAAGGGCACAGACCGACGCCCAGGTTCTCAATTCGCTGGCTAGCGACAGCGACACTTCGCTGCGCACCCAAGTGGCAGTACACCCAGCCACCACCCCCGCCACTTTAGACAAATTGTCCAAAGACAAGAGCCAATATGTGCGAGCCGCCTGCGCCTCCAATCCGGCTGCCAGCTTCGCACTCTTGAAAGACCTGGCAGCCGACTCCGAGCCGCTGGTGCGCTCACGAGTAGCAGCCAATCCTCATAGCAACGCTGATGTGCTCAAGCTGCTCACTCAAGATAAGAGCCCTGAAGTAAGAAGAGCCCTGGCCAGCAATCCAAACACCCCCCAAGAAGTTTTGACCGTACTGGCTAACGACGACACAATCTGGCTCACCCGCTAATTATCGAAAGCACTGTAAAGAAGGAACAATGGTAAAAGAAGTTGTAATTGTCGACGCTGTCCGCACTCCCATCGGTCGCTACGGCGGAGCCCTGAAAGACGTGCGTCCTGATGACTTGGCCGCTCACGTCATCAAAGGTCTTTTGGAAAGAAATCCAGCCGTTAAACCGGAAGAAATTGAAGACGTCTTGCTTGGTTGCGCCAACCAAGCCGGTGAAGACAATCGCAACGTTGCCCGTATGGCCGCGCTCTTAGCCGGTCTACCGGTCTCAGTGCCGGGCGGCACGGTCAACAGACTATGCGGCTCGGGTCTGATGGCCGTCAACGAGGCCGTCAACGCCATCAAATGCGGTGCGGGTGATATTTTCATTGCCGGCGGCGTCGAATCGATGACCCGATCGCCCTTCGTCATGGGCAAGCCGGAAGCAGCCTTTCCCAGAGGCGACATGAAGCTTATCGATACAACCTTAGGCTGGCGCTTCGTCAACAAAAAGCTCTCTGATATGCATCATCCTTATTCGATGGGTGAGACCGCTGAAAATGTCGCCGAGAAATTTCAAATCAGCAGAGAAGAACAAGACGCCTTTGCTCTAAGCAGTCAACACAAATATAGAGAAGCGAAAAACAAAGGTCTTTTCAAAGATGAGATTTTGCCGGTGAGCATTGCCAAAAAGAAAGGCGACCCGACAATTGTCAGCGAAGACGAGCATCCAAGACCGGAAACCACAATCGAAGAACTGGCCAAATTGAAGCCGGCCTTTAGAGAAGGCGGTTCGGTCACCGCCGGTAATGCCTCGGGCATAAACGACGGCGCCTCAGCCTTGCTGATTATGTCGGCAGAAAAGGCAAAAGCTCTGGGTTTGAAGCCGATGGCACGTTTCGTTAGTCAAGCTGTCGCCGGTGTTGACCCTGCCATTATGGGCATAGGACCGGTACCGGCCACCCGCAAAGCTCTTGAAAGAGCTGGTCTCAAGATAAGCGAATTAGACTTGATTGAGCTGAACGAAGCTTTTGCCGTTCAGGTTCTCGCTTGCGCCGGTCAACTGGGTATGGACATCAGCAAGCTGAACGTCTTGGGCGGCTCCATTGCTTTGGGCCACCCGCTCGGAGCGAGCGGTGCCAGAATACTGACCACCTTGGTACATGAGATGGGCAGACGAAAAGTTTCAACCGGCTTAGCCACCATGTGTATCGGTGTCGGCCAAGGTATCGCCACAGTCATCGCCAGAGACTAACCTAAACTAAGGAAGAGTGAGGAAATTGAGGAAATTAGGATGAGCGAAAATACATTTAGATTCCTGCAGTTCTCAGACATCGCTCTAGACAGCAAACTTACCCTGGGTGGCGGCGGCACTTCTCTCAACTGCGGCTATTCGCTACCCAAGGCGGAAAGGCAGGAACGCGCCTCCGAACTTCTCGAAACGACTATCAATGCCTTTGCTCTAGCCGCCCAAGAGAATGTTGATGCCGTGCTCATTCCCGGTGGTTTATTTGAAGCCACCACGGTAAGCGGATATACGATTAATACACTAATCGAATCACTAGCCACGATCGAACACATTCCAGTCTTTATCAGCCCCGGACTCTGCGACCTCTACGCCCGCAGTTCGCTCTATGCCTCAGATATGCTGCAAGCCCGCGGTCTCAAAGCATGGCCCAAAAACGTTCACATATTTCAGTCTGAACACTTCCAATCTGTGCCGGTCCCAGGAAAACCGGAAGTGAGCATCACCGGCAGAGCCATCACTAAAGGTGTGAGGAAGACAGAAAGAGTACTTTCGGGGAAACTGCCCAAGGGAGCAGGCAGCGCCATCAATATAGCCATGCTGGTCGGCTCGCTTGAAACCCATCCCGAAATGGAAGGCAGAGAGCCGAAAAGTCTTATCTACCCTTTCAATATGTCTGAAATGAAAGCCATGGGCATGTCTTATTTTGCCCTGGGCTTAGCCGACAATGCCTTCAAAGTGGAAGAAGATGACGGCACCACCCTCGGTGCTTACGCCGGCTGCCTGGCTAGCGGCACTTTCGCCAAACCTGGACCACGTTATGCCCTCTTGGGTGAAATTGCGCAAGACGGAACGACTGTAAATATAGAACTAAACCCGATTGAAGTAGACCAGCGCCGCATGATGGTAGTGGCTCTTGATGTATCTGGACTGGGCGATAACGACATCAAAGAAGAAATAATGATCGGTCTGGAAGATGCCGGCATACGCTTCGATACCGATGTTGTGGCCCTCTCGCTGGAAGGCAGCAGCAAACCGGGAGCCAACCCCGGCAGAGTGGCGGAGAGTCTGACAGCAAACTTTCACTGTCTCTTGGTCATCGACAACACAAGACCAGACTATCTAGCCGAAAGATTCGACGAGCGCACCACCGAATGGAAGTACATTCAAGCAATGCTCGACATGAAGACAAAAGCAGAACGCGTCAACGCTAAACTGAACGATACAAACCTGCCGGGCGACAGCCTTTCCGGCATACCCGGTGCCGACCTATCGGGTAAAACAGTGGAAGACGCTCTCTATTATGGACTGGATGCCTTAAGACAGAAACGGGTGACAATTAGAAATGTGGGTTGAGAAGATCGAACTAACAAGTTATGGCGGCATTGCTGGAGAGTCGATCATCTTCAGTAAAGACAAAGTCAATCTTGTCGTCGAGCCCAACGAATACGGCAAAACCACTATGGCAACCGCCATCTGGTCGATACTATTCGACTTTGACATCAATCAATCGGTTGACGGCCGCGCCGAACGACTAACCGATAAAGAAGCTCGTCGCCCCAAAGCAGGCGATGCCTATAAAGCGCGCATCGAAATCTGTACCGAAGACAGAAGACTGGCAGTGGAAAGAGACTTCGAAACCGGCTTTTATAGAGTCATGGACCGCGACCACAACAAAGATATAACCGATGAGTTTAAGGGCGAAAACGGCGAAGACGAAGTAGGCTTGAAACTCACCGGCATGACCCGCGAACTGTTCAAAAGCACTTGCTTTGTCGGTCAGCGCGAACTCGATGAGCACGCCTTCGGCAACGATGACATGGCATCACTGGTGCAAGGCATCGCCGACTCGGCCAGCCCAACAGGCAATTGCGCCGGCGCCATCAAAGTCTTGAGCGATGCAGTAGAAGACAATCTAAACGGCGACCGCGCAGCCTGCGTCGACAACCTGGTCAGAGACTTAGAAGTAGTCAGGCAAGATCTTCTCTCTAGGCTCAAAGCCTACGAACGAGATCGCCGCGACGTGGCCGCTTCCTTCGACAGGTTGATGATCATCAACCGGGTGCTTTCGGGCGACAATAACAGATACAAAGCCACCGAATACCAAAACCTCAAATATCAGCTCTCAGACGCCCAAGCCAGAATTGCCAGGCTGCGGGAAGTGCGCAAGCGCATGCAAGAAATCGAAGCTGAAATAGAAGACTTGCCGCCAATCGCGCCCTTTCCTGATGAACTAAAGCGACCTCTCATAGATATTTGGGAAAGAAGAAAATCGAGAGAAGCCGAGTTGGAGAAGCTGAAGCTTGAACTCTCGCCCCACGAGCGTCTATTCAAAGAAAAGCAAGAAGAAATCACCAGCCGACTAGGACATCTCTCAAGCTTTTCTCAAGAAGAAGCCCACATGGTGGCCTCGCTTGCCGGCAGTATGAAAAGCGCCGAGGATGAACTGGCCAGCCTCAGCAAAAGACGAGATGGTGAAGCCGATAAGTTTCAGAAAGACTCAGGCGCCGGCGACCTCGACGCCATCAAAGAATCGATTGCTTCCCTGGAAGCCGAAGGCGTCGACAGCGCCCGCTCCTATAATTCACTTATCGTCGCCTTCCAAGAACAATTGCAAGACTCTGAGAAAAGCTTGCACCAAAGTCGGGCTCGCAAAACCGAGCTTTTGTCGAAACGTGTGGAAGAGCGCAAGAAGAAGCAGCTGACTAGTTTACTGATAGGTTTTGCCGGCGTCTTAGCAATAGTGGCTTCGATAGTCTTGTTGGTCGCCTTCAAAGCGCTGGCGCCAGTGGCCATTGCTCTTATTGTTCTGGGTGCAATCTTGCTTGCCGTCTCAGGCTTTATGATGACTCCGGTCTTTAAGCCCGAAATGATTCTCAAAGCAGAGTTTTCGGCTGTGGAAGCAGACATTGCGCGCATCACCACCGACATGCAAGACAAGCAAAATAAAGTCGGCGCCCTAGAGATAAAACTAGACACACTGGCTCGCAAGGTCGGTCTAGACAATCGCAACGAACTGGCTCAAAAACTGGAAGAATACAGCCAGCAAGCCACTAGAATCAAAGAACTAAACCTGCTTGATCAACTGGTCGAACAGAAAGAGCAAGTAGTGAAACGCTACAAGCTTGATTTAAAACGCTTTCTAGAAAAGGCTATGCGCAAGGACGAACCCAGCGCTCAGGCCGCTCATGAACTATCGACCGCTCTTTCACAGTATATGGAAGAATCGAAGCAGTTGGCCGAAGCCCATCAAGAGGCGGCGAGCGCCAATAGAAAACTTGCCGCCATCGAAGAAGAAATCATCGACAGCGAAAAAGCGATCATGCACCTCTGCCAGAAAAACGGCATAGAACTTGCTCCGACCGAGCAAGAAGCCCTGGAAGAAGCCCGTGCTCGTATGAATATCTTTCATGCCTGCCATAAGCTGGAAAGCGAGTTTGCCGCCTTTGAGAGCGAGATAAACTCGCCCTTCAGCGATCTGCCCGCTCTAATAAAGAATGCCGAAGACTTTCTCGCCCGTGTTTCTCAGCAAATCGAGACAGTCAAACAACTCTATCCGGGCATTGAAAATATTGCGCCCTTGACCGAAGAAGAACTGGCTGCCGAAGATGACGGTCCCAAGGATATGAAAGAGCTGGAAGGTCTAAAGCTAGAGCGAGAAGACCTGCTTGTCAGAATCAGATCTCTTTCGAACACCTGCGATGAGCAATACCTTACAGCCATGGAAGATTTAGATCTGACCGAGTTTAAGCTGCAAGGCGCCAAGCGTGCCAAACTAGCCCTAGAGCTTGCTCGCAATACCTTGCGCAAACTTTCTGGTGAGAACTATATCGACTGGTCGCAGCACCTCAATACAATCGCCTCAGAGATGTTGCAACGCATCGGTATGGGCTATGACGAGATTCGCTTCGATAACGAACTTAGATTGGTGGCAAGACGCAAAGCCGACGGAGACCAGATAAGCTCAGCCCAGATTATGAGTCAGCTTTCGACAGGCACAAAAGAACAGCTGCACTGGCTGGCTCGTATGGTGGTGGCGCGCTATCTTTCACGCTCGCTATCTTTGCCGATTATTATGGATGAACCATTCTCTGAAGCCGACGACGACCGCTTTGTCAAAATGATGCGCTTCCTCATATCGTCACTGGCGAAAGAACACCAGGTCATACTATTCTCGTGCCATCAACAAAGACACAGCTGGCTGAAACAACAGCTGGAAGAGTCGGAACGAGGCAACTTGCTCTTTTGTAGAAGACAGAGAGCTTGAGTATAGAAATTCTCTTTAGTTACAAAACAGAGTAAAGCCTCTGCAATGTGGCGAGATCTCGGGGCGAAGGTTCCTGGCAGCGCGATTTCCAATACATCAAATCAGTTCCTACCGGCGAATGCCCATCAAGGCCAAGCGCGTGTCCAAACTCGTGACGGCAAAGAGAACTGAGATTGGCGATTTCACTTTCAGATAGTGCATCCAGAGTATGAGACCGGCAGAAAAGCCTGATACAAGCCTTTCTCAGACAATTCTGCTCAAGCTCATAAATTGTCTGTCCTGCGGAGTGTTGGGCGCCCAAGAATTGCACTCTCATAATTTCAATTTGCGCCTCGCTCCGGTCTTTCACTAAAACCGGCGATACCGGCAGGTGTGCTGTATTCCAGACAAAGCAGGCTTGATAAAGAAGCCTAGCGAGGTCTTCGCTGAAGCCATTTTCTAAAGAATCATCGATATAGATTTTCAGATTGGTCAAACTCGACCAAGGCAGCGCTCTATACAAAGTCAAAAAATAATCATTAGCAGAGGCACTAGAATTTCTGCAAATGCTTAGGTGCTCTTCTATCGCTTCAACAAAGCTTCTCCATGCCGGCACTCTCTCATCGTGCGGATGTAAGCTTTCAAACGCCTGAAACAACTCGACTGCCTTCTCAAAGCAAGCACCAGCTGCTGGTGAGTTTCCTCTAAAATCCCAGCTGAGAGCCCAGTCGTACCAAATGAAAACACATAGCTCATTGTCCTTTAACCCGCTAAGGCTGCGCTGATATAACAGGTCCGAAGCGGCAAACTCACCGCTATCTCGGCATAAATTGGCAGCTTCGTAAAAGCTCACCAACTTAAGAAATTCTTCGTATGGAACCGACAATTACTTACTCTTATACTATTTGACAATCATGTCTCAACCAAGCTAGTTTACACAGAAACAAGCACAACTAGCAAAAGACTAAAGATGCCTTGCTACACCATCAATCGCTCCTATAAATGCCTATTCTCGCCAAGAAACTACCATCCGCCTTGCTCATCACTGCTTTGTTGGCACAAGCGCCGCTAGCCCAGGCTGGTGAATATGCCTGCATCTCTTCTACTGGCGAGCAAAAATGGACCCTTCCAGCAAACGTCTTTCTGCGCGGTGAAAAGAGATTCAGCAGCGGTCTCACAGTGATTAGCGACCTCGATGATGATAATAGAGAGGGCTTTATCAACAAAGAAGGCAAACGACTGAAGTTTTCCTCTAACTATGTTTATCCCTTTTCAGAAGGTCTAGCAGCAGCAGAAAAGGATGGAAGATTTGGCTATATCGATAAGTCAGGACGCTTTGTCATCAAGCCACAATTCAAGTGGGCTTATTCGTTCAGAGAAGGTCGAGCCAAGGTTATGCCGGCATTTGTTCTAGACAAGTACATTTGGAGCAATTCAAGCCGAAACCTAGACGGGAAACTGGCTTTCATCAATCGCAATGGAAGTTTTGCAAGCGGGCTTCTTGTGGATGAAGCATCCGCTTACTCTGAAGGTGCAGCTGCTGTACTAATCAATGGCAGAATAGGTTTCATCGACAAAGATGGCAACTTTCTAGTCAAACCACAATTCCAATATACGACCGGATTCTCTGAAGGATTAGCACTAATCTGGGAAATCGGCAAAAAACTAAGCTTCATAGATAAGGAAGGCAAAACTGCAATTGAGCTTGACCTGGTGCCCAATCAATCACTCTTCGTCTGTCGAGATCTCAAATTTGGTAAATTGCAACTAGACGAAGACATTTCTCTTGGCACCATTAAAGTCAGATACAGATACCCACTTTTTAGCCCTTCACTGTTTAAAGAAGGGCTGGCTCCGCTTGTGAAAGACAAGAGATTTGGCTACATAGATAAAACTGGCACCTTCGTTATCCCGCCGCAGTTTGATTTCGCTTTTCCCTTCTCAGAAGGACTAGCCGTTATCGTTGATGATGGCAAATATGGCTATATTGACCGTAGCGGCAAGGTTGTAATCTCTCCTTCTTTCTATGAAGCAGGCAATTTCAATGAGGGCTTAGCACCAGTTCAAACTGAAAACCAAAAATGGGGATACATCAATAAAACTGGACAATTTGTAATTGAGCCGAAATACAAAGCCGCCTATCCATTTTCAGAAGGTCTGGCATTTGTCGAGCATGCTCCAGTAGCCCCAAACGAAGAGCGAGAGCCTCCGCTTGAGCGCCTGAGACCAACCCTTCCAGTGCATCACTTTTACGATAGCACTGGAAACTGGTTTGTGCCGGAATGGGACATAGATGCCGCCTACAGAACTAAGCTATTGCCTTAAGTTATTGGTGTTACCACGCCGGTACCACATATGATGGCTAGTAGCTTGGAGGCAGTATTAGAAGGTCTAAGGTACGAGATAATTAGGCACGAGGTGTTTTGATTTGGACTTAACTCTTGATATTGAGTGGTTGGATTGCCTTGATGAAGGGGAGTGGTGTGTACCAAATTCAGGAGACAATGGGGTAAATTGGTGGGACAGGGTCCGGTGACTATCTACTTGCTCAAGATGGATTAAAAGAGATCCTATCGAAGAGGAAGGCGAAATAAATCTCTTTGCTTACGTCTGGAACAATCCTGTCTCATATGTCGATCCTCTTGGGCTGTTTGCCGGAGCTATTCCGCTACCATTTCCACCAAAGTCAAGCCAAAAACAGCTATAGTACAGATAGGCAGTCCTAAAGATAAAACTCCGCCGCCGAGCGAGAAAAAGAAAGACAAGGGCTGCTGTAATCAATCCGTGCAAGACTGCTACCAAGACTGTGAAAACAGACTCGATAACTGTATATTGCGTTGTGTAGAGCTCAGACTTCCGTTTGATTGGTGCGTTGAGTTCTGCTTTGAGCACACCTACATCCCGTGCCTTGAAGCTTGTGATGAGGATCAAAAGTCACGTTGTTCAGAGTAGATTAGGATAGTAGGCTTTAAGGAAGATTCGGATGAGAGAAGACAAAAATACGACTCTTGCACTTGTCCAGCAATTCACACTAGGCTCAAGAATTACCGAGACTGAAGCAATCAAGTTGGAGTCAGCACTCGAACAAGACCCTGCTGATATGCATACTAGAGCCAAACTTATTGGGTTTTACGCTGTAGATCGGAAAGGTCTTGCATCAGAGCTGCTGAAACACCAGATTTGGATAATCGAGCATTGCCCTGAGCATGAGCTAGCCACGCTTGCAGTCTCAAGAGCAGCCAGACTAAGGCGATTTGCTCCAGAAGCTTATAGAGAAATGAAGCAGAAGTGGCTGGAGAAACTTGAGTTAAGACAGTCTCCCGTTAAGGCTTATATAAATGCTGCAAATTTCTTTATTCTGAATGAAGATGAACAGTATGCTGAGACCGCACTAAAAAAAGCTCTTTTGAGAGAGCCGGAAAACACAACAATACTAGATAAGCTTTCCAAAGTACTTGAAACAATAAGCAGGAAGCCAAACGGCAATAGAGATGAGGAGGCGTTCTTACTTAGCACTAGAGCCTTTGAATCTGAGGCAGATCCGTTTAAGAGATTTTCGATGTTAATTCGCCTGCCGTTATTAGCACTGAGATTAAATAATCTAGCTGTAGCAGAAAGTACCGCCTACGAACTAATTGAGTTAGCAAGCCAAAATAAGGACGATTCTGCAAACTACGGATTCGCCATCCATATGGCTCATACGGTCCTGGGCATCCTTGATTGCAGAGCAAACAAACTGGAATCAGCAATTGATCATTTGCACAAGTCCATTCGAGTACCAGAATGCTTCGCGTTGATTACCGCCGGTCCGAACCTTGAGCTAGCAGAAAACTTATTAGAAGCAGGATATTCAAACGAGGTTCTAAAGTTCATTGACAGATGCGAGCAGATAGACTTTGACACGGTCCATAAAGTGGAGATAAGAATGTTGCGAGACCTAATTGTTGACTAGTTCTGTCGGCTCTGTTACCAATAATATTCGGAAAAATAGAGATGAGTTTCGAGAGGTGATCCTCTGAGCCGCCTTTCAGGTGGGGTGTACCCATTTTGGTAGACAACCAGAAAATTACCAAGCTGCTTTTACTAGATTTGGATGTAGTATCGAGTTTCAACAGGAACCACGCAAACCAAAAAATAGGACAATTCACGGCAGCAGTGAAGACTGGGCTAGGCGCTTAGGTGGTTTCCAGCGCGACGCTAACGGGAATAAAATAGGTACTTTTGGAGAGGACCGCCCTGGTGTCCAACAAAGAGAGCGAAGAAAAGGGCAACCTGAGGCTAGCAGGACGCGCAGAATTCACTGAAGATTCGGCGATGCGAACGGCTGACGCCCAGGCGGCAAGGTCCGCCGCGGGCGCCGACGTCAAGGCGGCGCAAGACACAAACCCGAACAAGCACAACGGAAGCGCCGGGGGCGACCAGTTAGAGAGCATACAGATAATCGCCCTAGACGACGGCGGCAAGCAGAAAGTACTAGCAGAGCGCCCGAAGGAAGCAAAGCCGCAGCAGGAAATAACACCGGATTATCTTAGAGAGCGAGCAAAGCAGCCAGACATCTGGGCTAAGAAGTTCGTAGAGGACATGGACAAAGCCGAGCAGTTACCGGCTCCATACAAAGACGAACAGATAGCAAAGATCTTGAAAGACGCTGAAGCGGTTTACAGAGCTAGGGGGCAGGCAGAAAAGCCTCAAGAAGCCCTAGACCAGATGGACACCGGCACACTACTAGCCCATGAGGTGAAGCGCAACCCGGCAGCAGAGCCGGTGCAGAATCTCCATACATGGGCAAAGCAGCTACCGGAAGGACCGGAAAAAGACCGCTACAGTCAGCTTGTGCGGGAGCAAATGGCGGAGCTGTCGCCGCAAGCGAAAGCGAGAGCCGAGCAGCTGACGCTGGTGAGCGAGAAGACAAAGGCGGCGGGGCTCGATGAGGGTGGCGTACATCAAGCAGTGAAGCCCGACCAGCTAGTGTTGCAAGCCAAAGTGCAGCATCAAGAAAACGAGTGGGAGGCTTTTACAAAGCTCGACCCGAAGCAGCAGAGAGACATAATCAAGGCGTTTGAGAAGGCTGGCGAAGTCGGCAAAGAAGCCTATGAGAACCAGATCCAGGCAGTGGCGGAGTCAATACCGAAGGGCTTTTACAATGTCGGCAAAGGGCTCTATGACAGCGCAATAGCGGCCGGAACATTCATGATAGAGGCTGCCGATAGACCGGAGAAACTGCCGGAAGCAGCACAAAAACTGGCCGAGAGTCTATCGACCGCCCTTATGAGCGGTCTGAAGATCTCAGAAGTAATAGCCGGTTACAGCCAGGAAGTGGCGAAGAGCGGAGACTACAGCCGACCGCTGAGAGACTTGCAGACAGTAATGACCTTGGCTAATGAACGCTGGGAAGCCCTGCCGCTGGAGAAGCGCACCGAGAAAGGCAGCGAGCTGATAGCGGAAATGGGTGTAGGGTCGGTAATAGGGGCGGCTGACAAGCTGGCGAAATCGGGCAAGCTGATAGATGCTCTAGAGGACTTTGCCAAGTACGCAGGAGAACTAAGCGCGCCTGGTAGAGAGAAAGCCAGGCGGGCTCTAGGAGCTTTTCTTGATGATGTGTTTCAGCCCAAGGGGTTAACAACTAACGGCTTTGAAATGCCCATACCGAAGCAGCAGCGGGACATAGACGACCTGGTAATGCTCAAGAATAAGGGTTTGCCAGATGGAGTAAAGCCCAGCGAAAAGGTGGTTGCAACTGAGAGGTTTAATAGCAGAGGTAAGGTGCTTCATGAGCTACAGGTGTCTGAAGCTGTATATGAAGCCGCAGAAATGCGCGGCTTTTCCAGGCAATTCGTACAGACCAAGTTGGAGCGAATTTCAAAGTCAGTAAAAGAAGTGTACGCTCAACTCGGTGATTACCAGCCTGGTAAGCATGGTTCGGAAAGGACTTATGGCAATCAATTTCATGAACTACTCAGGCGCAATCTCGATCAGCTAGGTGACAATGCCATTTCTACTGAAGCCAGCTATCTCAAGGGGAGTCAGGCGCCATGGGGTAAGCTGGGGTCGTCACGAATAGATATCGCGTTGGGCGATAAAGACAAACCCTTTGCGTCAATATGTTTAAAAACACTCAAAGCCACACCATCAGCTCAACAAGAACGAGGATGGGTGAGAAATCTTTTGAGACTTCCAGATGGTTCTGTACCGCCAAGATTGTATTTGAAATTGCCAGAGAAGCCATAGAGGTGCTACGAATGACAGACGACCAAGAGCCAGTCGTTCCACAATTTGAGATGGAAATCACGCTGCCAACGATTCTAGAAGATCCTGTGAGACTGCAAGATGGAACCGTTTTGCAGGTAGGTGACTCGGTGGAGTACCCAGAATTAGGCGTAGGTAAAATCCTGCGTATCTGGTGCTATGAGTCAATTGGGACTTGCTTGTACATAGACTTTGGCGGCGGGGTAAAGGAAGAAATTCATCCTGATTTTGTAAGGAAAGTCGCAGATCAAAAATGAGAAAGAGCCGCTGCTATGGGGCTCTTTCGAATGAAACACTTTGGGTGTTATAAGAACTTCACGTATTAGCCACTGCGAATTTTCTCGATAAATTTCATAAAAACTTGCACGGTTAATGCATGAAGTTGCGAATTAATTGGCGTGACCTGTTCCAAGAAAAGTTGACACCTAGATTTGTACGAAGCCGCCATATGTGATGACACTTGCAAGGTGGATCGACAATGGCGAACAAGAGAAAGAAATACAGTCGGGTGGAGCAGCTGGCCAGGGGCTTGACCAAGGAAAGCACCAGAGTTGTAAATCTCTACACTGAAATGCTACCTTGCGATTCATGCGCGCCTATGATAGAAAAATTTTGCGAAGACTTTCCGCTTGTGACAGTAAATGTCACTTATAGTAAGCTGCCTCTGAGATTGCCTAAGGGATTTAGAAAGTGAATCAGTACCAAGACCTTGTTGACAAGCTATTGTCTGTAGGCGTGGCCACTACACAAACCCTAGCGGGTTGTTCTGAACTTGAAATTGCTCAAGTGCAGTCGTCCATTTCCGGCCCCATGCCGCGGGCATACTTGGAATTTTTGGATGTAATGGGAAACGGTGCAGGATGGCTGTTCCAAGGCAGTGATATCTATTTTCCGGATGTTTTGAATTGCAAGAACACTGCTAAAGAAGTAATTCAAACTTCTGATTCTGGCTATAAGTTGGCTCCTACAGCCTTTGTGTTCTATTCCCATCAAGGCTACCAGTTTATGTTCTTTGATACCAATAATGGCGATGATCCACCAGTTTATCGCTTTCAGCAATCATCTTACCAACCAGAGCTAGTGGACACTCAATTCTCGAATTGGCTAAGTCGCTGCGTCGACGAAAGTTGCCTTTCCTGGCCTAATTACAAGGAATTTCTTGTCAAGGAAGGGCTCGTTGATATCTGAATACTCAGTATTGGAGGAAATTGAGCGAAATGCAGTTAGAAACCCCAAGTGAATTACTGCCAGGTCAGATGTGTCCATGGCAACTCTTGCCAGCCTTCAAGGGCGTAGTGTATCTAATTGAGCGAATCTTCGGAATTGAAAATCATTCTCTCTACGAAGAGTTCTGAAATCTCTCAAAGCTGAACTTGAAGGTGCATGAACACGGAGATTGGTAAAGGAGTTACTTGCTCTTATCTCGCTGCCTACTTTGAAAAAGCTTTTTGCAAAGGAGCGTCCTTAAATGCTGTAGAGAAAGAGGAGAGCTATCGCGCCCCTCTTTTGATATATTCAAGCAAGAGGTGATTTGTATGAATAGGTTTGGCATTCTTGTGATACTCATACTAACTGTGGCAGCTTTTTCTGCTCGAACTGCCAATGGTTCGGACCGTATGGAGCGGTTTGTGTTTAAGCCAACAGATACTATCAGAAGAAAACCTGGTCATGCGCGAAGCCTTTTATCGGAGACTGAATACAGGAACTCTCCCTGGATCAGAGAAATTGAGAAGGTTTTAGAATATAGTGTTCAAGAATTTGATCATCATCCTAAGCAAGGTTTATCAAATGTGTCGTTTTCCTGTCTGTTAGATAAGAACGGCAAATTGACTGAGTTTCTTCCGGTTGACAATGTTAAAGGAGTTGATGCCGCAGTAAAAGACAGAGGGATTGCGTTTCTACAAAATAGCCTTAAGAACTGTCATTTTTCCGCGCCTACCAATGCAAAGGTAAAGATAGTAATTCACTTTTACCAGTATTCCAACTTTGGTATTGAGCAAGAGTCTTTATAATTCAACACGAGCGGACCTCTTTCCTTATTAAATGCTAGCTAGGATAAAATGACACTCCTTTTGGGGTGTACTCATCTTGTTAGTGACCTATCCCAAGAAAAGTTGACACCTAGATTTGTACGAAGCCTCCATATGTGATGACACTTGCAAGGGGGATCGACAATGGCGAACAAGAGAATGTTGACGGCGTTTTAGAAGCGCGTATTTATTGACGGCGTTTCGCCACGCATATCGGAAATATATCGACCGCGAGCAATTGTTCCTCTCGGGTTGATTTGAGAAATT
>WBZO01000025.1_pt2 | contig 161883 bp, 141 predicted proteins | sample 5204261 | NCBI WGS metagenome assembly WBZO01 (sample SAMN12412400, study PRJNA552823) | activated sludge metagenome | isolation source: activated sludge from anammox sidestream of wastewater treatment plant... | place: USA: North Carolina | collected 2017-09 | reverse complement strand
CGCCGACGGAGGCTAGGGCAGGCACGGCACGGCTGAATTGAAAATTGTGGATATCTCCCACCCAGCGCCCCCGCAGCTCAAGCCGAGAGGCCGTCGGGTCGTTAGTCTCGATCAAGACTGTCGAGGTCCGACGGAACTCTTTGAAGGACAAACCCTCGCGATGCCCTGCAGTGTCTTGGGTGGGGAGATATCCACAATTTTCCGTTCAGCCGTGCCGTGCCTGCCCTGGCCTCCGATGGTGAACAGCTCCAAAGATGTTAGCCACCATATGTTCGCCGGGTCCCGAAAATTGTGGGTATCTCCCCACCCAAGACGCTGCGATACCACGATGCTTCTTAAGTCTGGAGGTCAATGGCGGCGTCCTCGCTTCTAACCATGTCTTCGCGTCAAGAATGCAGGAACTTCCGGCCAACCGCCGAAGTCTGATGAACGATGTCTGTGATGGCCACTCGTCGTCCGAGCGCTACGCATCGTGCTCGAGTGACCCCACCGGTTTCCGTTAACGAAAAATCGACCGCGCCGCAACGGCCACCCTCGGCCGCACGTCGACGCGCGAAGGGGAGATGATCATGACCGACGGCTCCATGACCCGGCGTTCGTTTTTATCGAGCAGCGCTTGCGCCTGTCTCGCCTGCACGCTCATGCGCACCATGGACGCCAGCGCCGCGTCGTCCCGACTGACGGATTCCAGCGCGGATCTCAATCTCATCCTTACGCGCGGCAACCTCCCCCCGCCGAAGTTCGACGCTTCCGCCATCAAGCGCGAGTCCGTCTGGGTCACCATGCGCGACGGTATCCGCCTGCGGACGGACCTTTACCTGCCGCCGGTTCCGAAGGCGCCGACCATCGCGATGCGCACGCCCTATGCTCGCGCTCGCTACGAGAAGACGTTCATTACTTTCGCGCAGCACGGTTATGCGGTGGCCTCCCAGGACTGTCGCGGTACCGGTGACAGCGAGCCGGACCACTGGGATTTCGGCATGTATGAGAACGAGGACTGCCTGGATTGCGTCGATTGGGTCGTCAAACAAAAGTGGTTCGACGGATTCCTCACCTCCTGCGGCGGCTCGTACGTCGCCGGCATGCAGTGGGCGATGGCGCGGCACCCGCGCATGTCCACCATTGCCCCGGAGGTCGGCGGCCTGATCTCGTCCTGGCAGACGGCGCGGTTCTTCACTTTCGTGAATTCTTATTCCCGCACGGTCGGAAAGGGCGCCGACAAAGTCGCGACCGCGCCCGGCGACGTCGAGCAGAAGCTCGCGGAAGCCGAGCGCCGGATGGAAAAGGAGACCCTGGCCGGCGGTTACTTCAACGAGCCGATGGGCAAGCCGTTCTCGGCGGCGCTGCTCGACAAATATCCGAAACTGCGTGAGCTGTCCTCGGCCGAGGGCAAGCGCTGGTTGTGGGGGCAGTACGAGTCGCTCCCGCCGCAGCAGCGCGCGGAACTGATCAAGCTGGCGATGGGGGAGGAGAACGTGACGTTCTCCAGCCAGGAGGCGATGACGTCGATCTTCGGCAATCACATTTCGCATGGCGGGCCATCCATCTACAGCCCGGGCGTCGCGAAAGAGGCGAAGGTGGTGCAGGCGCCGGCGCTCATCATCACCGGCTGGTATGACTGGGACTTCGGCGGCGCGCTCGCGAGCTGGGACCTGCTGCTGCGCGAGGCGCACCCGGACGTGGCGTCCCGCAGCCGGCTGCTCATTTGTCCGAGCGCTCACAACAAATCCGGCTATAGCGAGGGCAAGGAGACGCATCCTGAGCTCAAGCGCATCTTCCGGACGCCGCATTTCCCGGATTTGCTGCTGCGCTGGTACGAGACGGTGCGGGAGAAGAAGACTGATTCCTGGCCGCGCGTGATCTACTACATGACCGGCGCGAATGAGTGGCGCGTCACCGAGAAATGGCCGCCGCCGGAGGTCAAACAAGTCGCACTGCACCTGGGGCCCGATCGCGTGCTGGCGCCGCGCGCGCCGACCAAAGATTCCGAGCCTGACAGATACACGTACGATCCGCGCAATCCCACCCCGACGATCGGCGGCAGCGTCGTCTCGTACGTCTATACTCCGGGCAGCGTCGATGTGAGCGCGGTCCAGAAGCGCCCGGACGTCGTGACTTACAGCACCGCGCCGCTCGAGCACGACCTGGATGTCGTGGGACCGCTGCGCCTGGTCATGTACGCAAGCTCGAGCGCGCTCGATACGGACTTCAATGCGCGCCTCAGCGACGTGTTCCCCGACGGCCGCGCGCTTCAGTTGCAATCGAACCTGCTGCGCGTGCGCTACCGCGATCCGCGCGGAGAGCCGGAGTTGCTGGAGCCGGGCCGTGTCTATCGCTTCGAGATCGACCTGTGGGCCACCGCGAACCGCTTCAAAGCCGGCCACCGTCTGCGGCTCGACATTTCTTCGGCGGATTTTCCCAAGTACGATCGCAACACGAATCTCGGCGGCAAGTCCGGCGATCCCGTCCCCGCGAAGCAGGCCATCTATCACGATGTGAAGCATCCCTCACACCTGCTCATCTCGGTGATGGGCAGCGCGTCCATTCCAGGGTGAGAGGGCAGCGCGCGGCGGCGCCGTCGACCAATTGCAAAGCTGCCGGCGGGCCGTGCATCGGCCCGCTGGCGGCGCCCTTGTGCTCGCCCTGACGGGACCACCGATCGCTGTCGAAAAATCCGCGAATCGTGCACTATCCGCGTCGGTTCAGTTCGGGGGGATCGTCGATGCAAGACCGCGGAATGCTCGCCGCCGGCCTGATTGTGGCTGGCCTGATATCCGGATCCGCTGCAGTTGCCCAGACGCCGGGATCGGTCCGGATCACCAATGATGATTTTCTCCGGTCCGACCGTTTCCTGATGGGAAAGGCCGATGCCGACATCCTCAACGGCGATATCGGGTTCCACTGGATCGGCGACGGCTCCACTTTTTATTACCGCAGCCAGCGCTCCGACGGGACGCGCTATTTGCTGGTGGCAAGCGCCACGGGCAGGAAGAACGCTTTGTTCGACCATCAGGCGATGGCCCAGGCGCTGTCGGCCGCGCTGAAGACGACGGCCACCGCGGACAACCTGCCCATCGACCGGCTGACGCGCGTGGACAAAGATCGCTACGAGGTCGTGCACAAGGACAAGACGCTGGACTGCAATCTCCTCGCCCGAACCTGTACCGAGAAGCCCAAGGTCAAGGGCGAACCCGTCCTCTCACCGTCGCGCAATGGGCGGTACGCGCTGTTTTCGCGCGATTACAACCTGTGGCTCAAACAAAACGACAGCGGCCAGGAGCGGCAGCTGACGCGCGATGGCGTGCGTGGATGGTCGTACGGCCGGCCGCCCGAGTCGAGCACCGGAGAAATCTCCGAGCGCCGCTCGGGTGAATCGCAGCCGGTGGCGGCGCTCTGGTCGCCGGACAGCCGGCGGTTCATCAGCTATCAGCTGGATGAGCGCCACGTGCCGGAGCTGGCTCTGGTGCAGGCGCTGCCCGAGGACGGCTCATTCCGGCCGAAGCTGCATACTTATCACTACGATCTGGTCGGCGACAAACCCGCGGAGGCGACCTTCTTCATCTATGACGTGGAGAAGAACGTACGCACGCCGGTCGGCTATCGGGCGCTGCCGTCGAGCTTGAGCGTGCCGCTCGCGATGAGCTACATCTGGTGGAGCGGCGACGGGCGCAAGCTGTACATGGTCGACTCGCCCATGAACAAGCCGTTCGTGAAGCTGCTGGAAGTCGATCCCGATACGGGCGCCGTGCGGGTGATGGTCGAGGAGAGCGCCGACACGACGTTCTTCCCCAACGCATCTGCATTTGGGCGCCCGAGCATTCGCGTCCTGAGCAACGGCGATGTCATCTGGTTCTCCGAACGCACGGGCTGGGGCCATCTCTACCGCTACGATGGCAGGACCGGCAAGCTGAAGAACGCGATCACCAGCGGCGACTGGCCGGTGCGCGACATCCAGTACGTCGACGAGCGCGAAGGCACGGTCTATTTTTCCGCCAGCGGCCGGGAAGCGGGCGAGGACATTTATAACCGGCATCTGTATCGCGTGAAGCTGGACGGCTCCGGGCTCAAGCTGTTGACGCCCGAGCCCGGCGATCATGACTTTCCGGCCGTCGTCGAGCCGGAGGTTTCGGGTTTGAGCCGGCTGGGCCGCCTCATGGCGGCGACGGCGCACGTCTCTCCGAATGGCGCGTACTACATCGACCACTTCAGCACGGTGCAGGCCCCGGGCCATTGGCTCCTGCGCCGCAAGAATGGCTCGATCGTGACGCGGCTCGAGGACGAGGACGCTTCGAAGCTGCCGCCCTACACGGCGCCGGAGCCCTTCACCGTGAAGTCCGCGGACGGGAAGTACGACCTGTACGGGATCCTGTCCAAACCGGCGGATTTCGATCCGAACAAACACTACCCGGTGATCGACCATATCTATCCCGGTCCGCAGGTCATCAAGGCGCCGAAGACCTTCACCGGCGCCATTCTCGGCGAGGCGCAGGCGCTGGCCGACCTGGGGTTCGTCGTGATCCAGGTGGATGGCCGCGGCGGCACGCTGCGCTCCAAACCGTTCCGCGATCTCTCCTACCGCCACATGGAGCGCGCCGGCACGCTGGAGGACCATATCGCGGCGCTGCGCGCGCTGGCCGGGACGCGGCCCTGGCTGGACCTCGACAAAGTCGGCATCTTCGGCAGCTCGGGCGGCGGTTTTGCCACGGCGCACGCCATGCTCGACTATCCGGATTTCTTCAAGGTCGGCGTCTCCAGCGCGGGCAACCACGAGCAGCGCGCTTATCTTTCGCTCTGGGGCGAGACCTACCATGGTCCGCCGGACTCGACCGACTACGATCCGGTGTTCACGGGCAGGAATGCCGCCGCGTTGAAGGGCAGGCTTCTCCTGGCGCACGGTGAGATGGACGACAACGTCCATCCGGCCAACACTCTGCGTCTGGCCGACGCGCTGATCAAGGCCAACAAACAATTCGACATGCTGATCATGCCGAACGTGAACCACGGCATCGCCGGCACGCCGTATTTCCGGCGCATCACCCAGAACTATTTCCTGAAGCACCTGATGGGCGCGCAGCTGCCCAGCGACTCGGACATCGTGCTGCCCGGCGGCGCGCCGGCCGCCGGAAAGAAATAGCCGCCGCGATTCTTATGGAGGACCGATGAATTCCTTGATCCGCCCGGGTACCTGTCTCCTCGCCGTTGCCGCCGCCACGATCGCCCTGACGGCGCGCGCGGACACCTCCAAGCCATACGATCGCAGCCAGTGGTACCTGCCCGGCACGGAGACCTCGGACAACCTGCGCCGTGTCCCCCAGTCGAAAGGGTACGGCGACCATGACGGGAAGATCGTGCTGGTGGGCGGACGCGTGTTCGACGGCACCGGGGCGCCGGCGCGGCCTGCGACGGTGGTGATCCAGGGCAAGCGCATCAGCGCGATCCTCGCCCCGGGCGATACGCGCTATCCGAAGGGCGCCGAAGTCCTGGACGTCAAGGGCAAAACGGTGATGCCCGGTTTGATCGACCTGCACGTGCACGCCACCTACGTCAAACGATTCGGCTCGCCGGAAGAGACGACCTCGCGCTCGCAGGCGGACGCGGCGCTGCGAGGCATCGAGCGGCTGCGCTACTTCCTCGAGAGCGGCATCACGACGGTTCGCGACGTGGCTTCCGACGGCATGGCGCCGTTCCTCATCGGGCAATACATCCGTGAAGGGAATTTCCCCGGACCGCGGGTTTATACGGCCGGACAGCTGATCACCTCGCAAGGCGGGCACGGCACCGAAGGGTATGCCCTGGAAACCGCTCCGACGTATCCCGATGCGGCGATCCTCGAAGCGTCCGGCCCGGACGAGTGGCGCAACGCGGTGCGCACCCAGTTCAAACGCGGCGCCGATCTGATCAAGCTCGCGAGCCATTTCTCGCCGCAAGAAGTGAAGGCCGCCATCGACGAAGCGCATCGCCTGGGCCTGCGCGTCACGGTGGACGCGGAGACGCAGTACGTGGAGATGGCGGTGGATGCCGGCGTGGACTGCGTCGAGCACCCGCTGCCGCGCAGCGATGCCGCGATCCGGAAGATGAAGGAGTACGGCGTCGCGTCGGTGCCGACGCTCGTGCCCTATCAGTTCATCAACGCGGAAGGCGGCTACATGGGCTCGACGTCGCGGCGGTTCACGCTGACCGACGAGACCATCATGGCGATGCTCAAGAAGCTGAAAGCCGCCGGCATCAAGCTCGGCGTGGCCACCGATCTCACGACGGACCTGTACAAGACCATGCCCGGCCCCTACATCCAGGAGCTGAAGAATTTCATGACCGTCGGCTACAGCGCGGCCGATACGCTGGTCGCGGCGACCAAGACCAATTCCGAGATCCTGGGCATGGACGATCGCCTCGGTACGCTGGAAGCCGGCAAGCTCGCGGACGTGATCGTGATCGATGGCCGGCCCGACCGCGACGTGAACGCGCTGGCCAACGTCCAGACGGTCATCATCAATGGCCGGTTCCAGGTCAGGGACGGCCGGGTCTTCATTGCGCGCCATCAGCCGGTGAGAATGCCCGGTCACTGAGCTTTCGAACGCGGGCGGCGCCGGGAAGCATCGATCGGCCGACCGGCGATTTCTACGCCGGCCGCATGAACGGGACGGCGGCCACCGAGGCCGGTGCGCATCCCATCGAGCCTTTGCCGGCCGGGATCGACGGCATCGGCACGACGGCCGGTCTGCAGCGCATGATCGGGCGTCACCGGCGCTCTTTATTTGCGACGGATCACGATCTCCCGATCCGTCCGCTGAACCTCCAGCACTTCGCTTCCTGCCAGCACCTGCGCGAAGGACTCCGGATCGTCCGCGTCGAAAACGCCGCTGAACCGCAGGGTTCCCAACGACTCGTCCTGGATGCGGATCCGCGGCGAGCGGTTGTAGCGGTTGAACTCCGTTGCGATATCCGACAGCGTGTCCGTGCGGAACATCAGCCTGCGCTGCCGCCACGCTAGCGTCCGCGTGACATCCGCCGCGGCGCGCTTGACGACATGGAGCTTGCGCTGGACGGTCGCTTCCTGGCCCGCCGTGAGCGGCGTCGTCTGGTCGGCGACCTTGACCGCTCCCTCGATGACCGACACCTTCGTGCCATGCGAATCGCGGCGCACGTTGAACTGCGTGCCGATGACCTGGATCACCGCGTCGTCGGTGCGCACGCGGAACGGGCGCGCGGCATCGCGCGTGACCTTGAACAAAGCTTCGCCGGCCAGCAGCCTGACGTCCCGCGCGCTCCTGGAAAAATCGAGCGCGATGCGTGAATCGGTATTCAGATAGACCACCGACCCGTCGGGCAGGTCGAAGGTGCGCTGTTCGCCGACGGATGTGGCGTAGCGAGTGGATAGCACGGCGGTCGCTATCACGCCGGCGACCGCGATTGCGGCGAGAGCGGCGGCCCAGCGCATCAGTGGCCGGCGCCTGCGTCCGCGGCCCGTTGTATTCGCCGGCGATCGTGAGTGCCGGCCGAGCGGGACGACCTGGGCCGCATCGGGACGGGCCTCGTGTTTTCTGCCGGCGTCGACTCCGTCCAGCTCGATGTCGAGCGCCGTCATGAGCAGGAACGCGCGCACGTTGCGCGGGGACTGTTTGACCCAGCCGGCGAAAGCCGCACGCTCGGCGGGCCCGCCCTTGCTCAGGACCTCGAGCCAGGCGGCGGCCTCTTCATCGATGCGGCGGTCGTCTTGAACGGGCAGTTTCATCGCTTGCTCTCTCCGTGTCTCTTACTGGTCCCACTGCCCGGCTTTGATCATCGCCTTGGCCTGAAACAGATATTTCTCCACCGTGTGGACGGACAGCTGAGTGGCTTTGGCGGCCTCCTCGTAGGACATGCCGTCGCGCTTCAAAAGCAGCAACACGACGCGGTGCATCGCCGGCAGGTGCTCCAGCGCCCGATCGAGCCGGCGTTGCACGTCGAGGCGCTCGCCGGGGTCGTCGAGCTGAAGCTGCGAGCGGCGCTCGGCCGCCGTTTCCAGCATCTCGGAGTCGAACGTCATGCGCTCGTGCTCCTGCTCGGCCCGCATCCGGAACTCGTGCACCACGTGCGAGGCGATGCCGTAGAGATAGGACTGCGGCTTCTGGACGAAGTCGGTGTCCTTCAGGCGCAGCAGGCGCAGGAAAACCTCCTGGGCGAGGTCGTCGGCATCCTGAGGGCGCCGTAGCCGACGGACCAGGTAGCGGTGCAGCTCGGCGCCATATTTGCGGAACGTCTGTCCCGCGAAACGGGCGATTCGGCTGCGTGCTGTGGATTCGGAGTCGGCCATCGGGACCTGTGGATTACCGCCTGGCTGCTTAGTGTGGTTCTGCAGGCAAAAGTCGGTAGTCGGGGTTGCCAACTACCGACTTTCGGCCGCGGCACCACACTATGGCGCCGGAAGGGGTTGAGCTGTCAATCCGAACGAGTAAAACGGGGAGTATCGATGAAACCGCAATTCCGGATCTGGGTGGCCGTGGTGAGTCTCGCGCTGGGGGTGGGTGTGCGCGCGGCGGATCTGCCGGATCGCCAGCTGACGTTGAACATTCAGGCGCAGCCGATGGAGGATGCGCTCAATCAGTTTGCGCAGCAGAGCGGGCTGCAGGTGCTGATTTCGTCGGACGATGCACCGAAGGCGATGCGGGCTCCGAGCGTGGTGGGGTCGTTCACGGTGGACGCGGCGCTGAAGCAGCTGCTGGCCGAGTCGGGACTGCGATATGAGTTCGTCAACGCGCGGACGGTGGCGATCCGTTCGGCGAAGCGGGCGGAAGGCGCCTCGAAGCCGACGGCGAATGTTGCCGGCAATGGCGTGATGCGGATCGCGCAGGCCGATGCGTCGCAAGGTGCGCAACAAAACTCGAACGCAAACCAGGAATCTTCGGGAGGCTCCGAATCCTCCTCGGGCGCTCACATGGAAGAGATCGTCGTCACCGCCACGAAGCGCGCAGAACGGGCACAGGATGTTCCGCTGAGTATCGCCGTGATCGGCAACCAGGAGATCGAGCGCCGCGGCCTGATCGGCATGGAGGACTACCTGCGCTCGATCCCCGGCGTGAACCAGATCGACCGGGGCGGCGCCGACAACGCCATCGTCATCCGCGGCATCACTACCTCGCCGCAAAACGAGAACACGGCGTCGGGGGCTACGGTGGCAACGTATTTCGACGAAACGCCCATCACCGGCGCGGGCGGGCAATCCTCCGCCAATATCGATCTGCGGCCCGTAGACATCGAGCGCATCGAGGTCCTGCGCGGGCCGCAAGGGACCGCCTTTGGAAGCGCTTCGCTCGGCGGGGCCGTGCGCATCATCGCGGCCAAACCAAAGCTCGATGCTCTCGGCGGCAAGGTTGCGGGGGCTTATTCGAATACCGGCGCGCGGGGTGGCGACAACTCGATGGTGCAGGGTGTGCTCAACGCGCCGCTGGTCAAAGACCGGCTGGCGCTGCGTGCCGTCGGCTATCACTACGATGACAGCGGGTTCTACCGGAATATTGCGGGCAACGATCCCGCAACGATCGCGCGGGCCGTGAGCTGGAACATCGGCAGCGATGTGAGCGGTTTCGTGCAGGACGATGTCGGCCGCATGGTTACCAACGGGGGCCGTATCGCTGTGCTGTGGCAGGCCACGGACAAGCTCGATCTCACGGCTACTTTCGTGACACAAAAGATCGAGCAGGATGGCCTGCCGTTCGCGGAAGTGGGGACGTACGATCAAATAACCGTTCCCATCGATCCGGCATCGATGCGCCTGCGCGGCACGCGCTCCGAGGCGTATGACACGAGCATCAATCTGTCATCCCTCGTCGCAAACTACGACTTCGGTTGGGCGGCGCTGACGTCTTCCTTCTCTTACGTCGAGAGCGGCTCGGCGCAGGCTCAGGATATCGCCGGGGCGCTGGGCAACTATCCCTCCAACAGCCTGACGGACAGCGATTTCGAGTCCTTCACCGCCGAGACGCGCCTGGCGTCGAACCTGTCCGGACCCCTGAGTTTCCTCGTCGGTGTGTTCTATGAAGACGTGGACGAGCATCGCCTGCAGACGGTGCGTTCGCCGAGCCCTACGGCGGTGAATCCGTTTACGATCGATCCGATCCACAGCGGCGATCTCATCCGCCAGCTGGATGACTATGCGGCGTTCGGCGAGCTGACCTACCAGGTGACGCCAGAATTTGCGGCGACGGTCGGCGCGCGCTACTACAACTATGACAAGACCGAGATCACGCTCAGGGAGGGAGCGTTGTATGGCCTGCCGTTGGGCGCCGGAGTTCCGGTCGCTGCGCAGAAGGACGAAGGCGATACGCTCTTCAAAGCCAATCTCACTTACAAGCCGGTCGAGGAGGCGATGCTGTATGCATCGTTCTCGCAGGGCTTCCGCCTCGGCCGGCCCACCACCGGAGTGCCGCCCAGCGTTTGCGATCGCGACAACGATGGATTGGTCGATAACACCAATATCACGGTCGAATCCACGCGTTCGATCAACTCGGACACGCTCGACAACTATGAGATCGGCGCCAAGTTCAGTCTCTTCGATCGCCGCATGACCGTGGATGCTTCCAGCTACCACATCGACTGGAACGGCCTGCCGATCAGCGTCGTGGCGCCTGCCCCTTGCAACTTTGGTTACACGGCCAACGCCGGTGCGGCGACTTCGGATGGCGCGGAGCTGCAGGCGAGCGTGTTCGTGACCAAAGGTCTGCGAGTGGATTTTGGCAGCGCCTACACCCGCGCGCGGCTTTCGAAAGACGCGCCGCGCCTGGGCGCGGTCAAGGGCGATCGGCTGCCCGGGTCGCCCAAGGTGAGCGCCAATCTTGCGGTCCAATACGATTTCGACGTCATGGGCTATAAGACCTTCGTGCGGGCCGATTCGCTCTATGCGGGGGATTTCTACGGCGATCTCTTGCAGACGGCGGGGCTGCGCGCCGGCGACTACATCAAGGTGGATGCTCGCGCGGGCGTGGAGCTCGGGAATCTCAGCGTGGAACTCTTCGTACGGAACCTGACGAACGAGGATGCGTTCACGTGGCGCGGGACGACGCTTGCCGGTACTCTGCCGTTCATTGGCTATCGCCTGCGGCCTCGCACGGCGGGCATCCAGCTCGGCTACAATTTCAAGTAACGCGCTTGCCGCCGCGGATTCGCGGCGCAGAGGAGACTTGATGCCGGGTATCGATCGGGGGTCCGTGCGGATCGCTTTCGTCACTGCGTGTGCGCTGCTCATCCCGTCGGCTCCCACGCACGCCGATTGGGACGTCACCGATACCGGTCAACCTTACGCCGACGTGCAGTTCACCGTGACGGAAGGCACATGGATGAGTCTGGATGTGAGTCCGGACGGTAGGAGGCTGGTGTTCGACCTGCTGGGGGACTTGTATTCCCTGCCCGCACGGGGAGGGGACGCAACTCTGATTCATGGCGGGCCGGCGGTCGAGCACAGTCCGCGCTTCAGCCCGGACGGAACAAAGATCCTCTACATCAGCGATCGGGGCGGTAGCGAGAATCTGTGGCTGTCCAACGCGGACGGCTCCGCCGCACGCCAGGTCACGCACGAAACGTTCAGCACTCTGAGTACGCCTGCGTGGGGTGCAGGCGGCCGCTACGTGGCCGCGACCCGGTTCAGCTCACGGAAAGCCGACGGAGGTGGCGTCGATGTCCGGCTCTATCATCTCGACGGAGGTCGTGGCCGGGCGCTCGCCCGCGCGGCGAACAACGGCTATGAAGTCCACGAGCCGCACTTTTCGCGCGACGGGCGCTACGTGTATTACACGGAGCACGTATACGCCCCGGCCATTGGCAATGCCAATCAGCCCATGTACGCCGTCGAACGGCGCGATTTGAGCGACGGGAAAGTAGACGAAGTCGTTCGCGGCTTTGGCGGCGCGACGACGCCGCAAGTGTCGCCCGATGGCAGCAAGCTGGCTTTCGTCCGGCGGGTGAAGGCCCGGACGGTTTTGTTTGTTTATGATCTGCAGACCGGGGAGCAGCGTCCGGTCTACGACGACCTCGACACGGACATGCAGATCGCCTTCGGCGCACGCCCCGGTGGTTACTATCCACGGTACGGCTGGTTTCCGGATAACCGGCACGTGGCGATCTGGGGCAAGGGCAGGCTGTACGAGATCGACATGCAAACCCAGGCGCGGCAGGAAATCCCTTTCAGAGTGCTCGCCCGGCATCGAATCACGGCGCCGCCGCGCTTTGAGAACCCCCTGGTGCCTGAGCCTCTCAAGATATGCGCTCTTCAGCAAGTTGCCGTGGCGCCGGATGGAAAGAACGCGGTGTTCAACGCCTTGGGGCACCTGTGGCGCGCTTCGTTGCCAGGCGGCAAGCCTCAACGTCTGACGAGCGCGGATACATTTGAGTTCGAACCGAGCTACTCTCCGGAGGGTACTCACATCGCGTATGTGTCCTGGGCCGATGAGCTTGGTAGTGCGCTGGAGCTGGTAACTGCTCAGGGGCGCGCGGTCAGGACGCTGGTGCGCGGAGCGGGCGCCATCATCCGGCAGCCCTCATTCTCGCCGGACGGCAAGCGTCTGGTGTATTGGGTGGAGCAGGGTAACAAGACGATGGGCGGTTACCGGGGGAAGGGAGGCTTGTATTGGATATCACTTGCCGACGGTCAGCCTCATTACATCGGCGGGTCGGGCGCATCGCTGGCGAAGAGCCCACGCTTCTCTCCCGACGGGCGGCGCATCTACTACGTGTCGAAAGGCACGATCCTGCAGGGGCTCACGGAAGTAAACAACGCGCTCGAGAGCGTCGATCTCCAGGGCTTGGACAAACGAGTGCATGTCTTCAGCGAGGAAGCGGGAGAGTTCAGGATCAGTCCAGACCTCAGGTGGCTGGCATACAAGCAGGATCAGCAGTATTACCTGGTCCCGTATCGCGAGACGGGTGCGACGCTGAAATTGACCCGAGGCGGCAACGAGATGCCGGTGACGCAACTCACCGGATACGGCGGATACGAACTGACCTGGTCGGCCGACTCGCGCCGAGTGAGCTGGGTCCTGGGGCCGTCGCTCTTCGGCATTTCCGTGGACGAGACGGTGGCGAACATCAAGCCGGCTGTCGCTGAAACCAAGCTCGATCTGGAGGTCGCTGCCGACAAACCGGAGGGTGTGCTGGCCTTCGCCAATGGCCGCATCGTTACGATGAAAGGCGAGGGCCGCAATGGAGACTTGGCGATCGAGCGGGGATCGATCGTCGTCAAAGGCAACCATATCGTCGCCGTCGGGCCGGCCGATTCCGTTGAGATCCCGGCAGACGCCAAAGTCATCGATGTCGCCGGCAAGACGGTGATGCCGGGCCTGGTGGACATGCACGGCCATCTCGACTATCGCGAAGAAGATCTATTGATGCCGCAGAAGCATCCCAGCCACTACGCCGCCCTGGCTTTCGGCGTGACGACCAATCTCGATCCCTCGTCCACCGAGGTGCCGAGTTTCGCGGCGAGCGAGATGAATCGGGCCGGCGTGACCGTCGGACCGCGGCTGATCAGCGCCGGCGCCAAGATTTTCGGGCCGGATGGGCTCGGCGCTTTCCAGCCGATAACCTCGCTCGATGACGCGCGCCGGATCGCGGCTCGCAAGCGGGCATTGGGCGGAATCATCCTCAAAGGCTACATGCAGCCGATGCGCAGCCAGCGTCAGCAGCTGATCAAAGCGGCTCGCGAGGCGCGGCTGATGGTGACGCCGGAAGGTGCGGCGGACTTCTACGGCAATATCGGCATGATCCTGGATGGGCACGTCAGCATCGAGCACAACCTGCCGGCGGCCACTCTTTACGATGACCTGATTCAGCTGATCTCGCGCTCGGGAACATCGTTGACGCCGACCGTGATCGTGACCACAGGCGAAACCGCTGGCGAGAACTACTTTTATCAAACCACCCGTCCCTGGGACGATCCAAAAGTCAGACTCTATGTCCAGCGACTGGGCCGCTATAGCAATGTCAGCGCCCCGGACGCACCGCCCTATGCTCGAGGGATGGTGACCATCCACCAGGCGGATGAGCTGTGGGACATTGGCTTTCGCTCGGTGGCGCGTTCGCTCAAGAAGCTGGACGACGCCGGTGGCGTGGTGAATACCGGAGGGCATGGCCAGCTCCAGGGACTCGACATGCATTGGGAGATGTGGGCGCTGGCCGAGGGCGGCATGAGCAACTACCGCGTTCTGCGGGCGGCGACATTGAACGGCGCGAGGACGATCGGCCTCGACAAGCAGATCGGCACGCTGGAGGCCGGCAAGCTCGCGGATCTGATCGTCCTCGACGGCAATCCGCTGGAGAGCATCCGCAATACCAACACGGTGCGCTACACCGTCGTGAACGGCAGGATGTACGACGCCCTGACCATGAACGAGATCGGCAACTACGACCGGCCGCGCGGCAAATTCTATTGGGAGCTGCAAGATTACCGGGGCATCGACTGGAACGAGGCGTGGGGCGGACCCGGAATTCACCCGCAGTGATTGGAACGGGCGCGGGGCTCGCCCGTGATGGATGGGAGCGGGGCTTCACCCCTGCGCTTTCATTCGTTCGATGTCGTTCTGTAATACTTCGTTTAACAGAGCATCGAGCGTCATGCCTTTCTCTTTCGAGCGCGCGATGAAGTACGCGAGAATCTCCGGCTTCAAGTAAACCGGTATCTCGAGGACCGCGTCCCTGCGGAAGAACTTTCCGCGTTCCGCATTGGAAAAATCGTACTCGTCCTGCATGGCGCGTTCCTCCTGGACAAAATATGGGTCGGTTTCATAATGCATGCGTTCCCGGGGAGTCGCGTTGCGCGCCGAGATGATGCGTATTTGAACTTGGTTCTTTCCGGATTCAACGAACGTATGGGCCACCACGACCAGCGCGGAGCTCATCGTCTGGCCGAGCGTAAGCCAGCGCTCTTCCATCTCGCTATGCTCAGGGTCGTAGCGAGTCAAAGCCAGGGGATCGGAAAAAACCGTTACGACGGATTCGAACTCGAGTCCGTGCTTGCCTCGATTGAGCGCAGCTTTGTCGAGATCCCAATCAAAGTGACAGATCGGTTTTGAATTCATGTCGATGTCCCTATCAACGGTGCTGGTTGGAAGGTGGAGTGCCTCTCCTGGGCCGCGCTATTGTGCTGGAGTCATGCCTAAAGTCAACCGATATGCAGCGTGAATCATGGGATACGGCTTGGGTGTAACGACGCACTTCAATTGTGGACCGCCTGTGTGCGGGCTTATCAGTACCGGGGTCTGCATCGAGCATTGGTCGGACCTGGCAGGTCTCGAATGGTAGACTGGCCGGGATTCCGCTACCGGTGCCCGCCCACTGCCATGAAAACACTGCTCCCGCTCTTGTTTGCTTTGATCGCCGCCGTCGGCAACGCCTTGTTTGCCGTCGGACAGAAACAATCCGCTGCCGTGACCAATGGGCTGGCTTTCGTCGGGTGTTCGGCGTTGGTGGCTGTCATTCTCGCGCTGGGGAGTGCGCCGTTCGTCGGCTCGCCTTCCTATGCGGCGATGGCGCGGGATCATTTCCCGTCGATTGTGCTGAGCGGCGTCGGGCTCTTTCTGACCTATCTGGGATTCAACCTGCTGTACGCGCGTTATGGCGCGTCGTATTACATCCTGTACGCCGTGTTATCCATCCTGACGACTGCAATCGTGGTCGGCGTCTTCTGGTTCAAGGAATCGTTCAATCTCTATCACCGGCTCGCGCTGCTGTGCGCGCTGGCCGCCGTCGTGCTGTTCTCGCTGGGGCAGGCCCGGGCGGCTCAATAACGCCCATCCAATGCTAGACGGCGTTTCCCGAGACCCTCTTTCCCGCATGGGAGAGGTCACGCTGATCAATTTGCGATTGGGCGTGAACAACGGGTTGTGGGACGCGGCGCTCTACGGACATAATCTCCTCAACGACGTCGAGCGCCAGGAAAGGAGCCTGTCGTCGATACTCGATGTACCCGGGCGGCCCCGTTTTACGGTGAACCGGCCGCGGACTTTCGGGGTTCAGGTCAGCAGAAAGTTTTAATCGGCTCGTAAGAGCTCTCCGGTTGGCGTTTCGAGCAGCGCGCCGTCAGGCGTGCTCGTGGGGGATGCGGGCAATGGCGAACGAGGAAGAGGGCAAGATCGATCAATCGCGGCGCGCGTTCGTCGGCCAAACCGCCGCGTTGGGTGCGGGGTTGGCCGGTTTGATGCAGTCAACCGGAGCCTTGGCCACTACGGCGCAGGCTTCTGATAGTGGAGGCAGCGTATCGGATCGCTCCAAAGGGGGCATCCGCGTCGTCACCGGCATGCCTTCCGGCGAGATTTCTCCGGCTCGCTTCGACGCCGTCCATCACTACGACATTTTGACGCCGATGCGCGATGGCGTGCAGCTGGCGATGGACACCATCCGGCCGGATGCGCCCGGGCCTTTTCCGGTAATCCTGATCCGCTCGCCGTACAACAAAGTTCGCGACCAGAGCAGCCCGTTCGTCGCCAACCTGGTACGGCGGGGTTACGCAGTGGCGATGCAGGACGGGCGCGGCCGCTTCAATTCGGACGGGCAGTTCGATCCGTACCGTCACGAGCACGAAGACGGCTTCGATACGGTGGAGTGGCTCGCCAAGCAGCCGTGGTGCGATGGCAACGTGGGCATGATCGGCGGCTCTTACGTTGGCCAGACGCAGTGGTTCGCCGCTTCGCATGCGCCTGCGGCGCTGAAAGCCATCGTGCCGACGGTGTCTCCGCCCGGACATCCGTTCATGAACGAGCCGTTCTACGGCGGCAGCCTCATCCTGGCGCTGCCGGAATGGATGTTCTTCATGGGGCGGCGCAGTTTCCAGGTGAGCGGCCTCACCGGCGTCCTGTCCGAGCACCAGCCGTATTTCGAGGCGCTGCCGTTGTCGAAGCTGGAGGAGATGGCCGGAACTTCCAGTCCCTGGTGGAAGCGCTGGCTGGAGCATCCGGAGTTCGATGCGTTCTGGGCCGCCTGCGGCTACGAGCAATACTGGCCAAAGATGAAGGTGCCTGCGCTCAACATCACCGGCTGGTGGGACATGAATTTCCTCGGCGCGCCGCGCAACTTCGTCGGAATGCGCCAGCACGCCGCCACCGCCGAGGCACGCGAAGGTCAGCGGCTCGTCATCGGTCCCTGGCCGCACCACGTGAACAAGGTGCGCGAGCTCAACGGTGTGAACTTCGGCGTCAACGGCGTCGTCGACCTGGACGGCTACACGGTCCGGTTCTTCGATCGCTGGCTGCGCGGCCGGTCCAATGGGCTCGATGACGAGGCGCGCGTGCACATCTTTGTTCTCGGCGCCAACCAATGGTGGGAAGCCGACACGTGGCCGCTGCCCGGCACGCGCCAGACGCCGCTGTACCTGCACAGCAAAGGTCATGCGAACACGCATCGCGGCGACGGTACGGTGTCGTTTGAGAAGCCCGGCAACGAGCCCGCTGATGCGTACGACTCCGATCCGCTCGATCCGGTGCGGTTCCCATGGCGACTGGAAGATGGTCCGGTGGACGATCGGCCGGTAGCCGCGCGACCGGACGTCCTGTGTTACACGTCCGCGGTGCTCACCGAGCCCGTGGATGTCGTCGGTGACGTCAAGGCGACCCTGTACGCTTCATCGTCGGCGCGCGACTGCGACTGGCACATGCGCCTGGTCGACGTGCATCCGGACGGCTCGGCGCGCTTTCTCTGCCACGGCGTCCTGCGGGCGCGTTTCCGCAATGGGTACGACAAGACAGCGCTGCTGAAGCCGGACGAGGTAACGCGCTTTGAGATCGACATGACGGCCACCGGCGCGCGATTCCTGCCCGGCCATCGCATTCGCGTCGAGATCGCCTCCAGCTGGTTCCCCAGGTTCGATCGCAACACCCAGACAGGAGCGCAGAACTATCTGACGGACACGGGCAAGCCGGTCGTGGCGCGGCAGAAGGTGTACCACACGGCAACCTATCCCTCGCAGGTGTCGCTGCCCATCATTACGAAGGCGCCGACGCCCGTTTGACGCGATCTGTCCCGTTGGCGCGGTCACCCCGACCGCGTGCCCTGCATCCGATTGACCTGAAGGAGTGGGGTAGTATCTCGTGAAACCCGCCGCGACAGGGAACCGGATGCCTGTACCGCGGGTCTATGGGTATCTTCACTACAACAGGGGGATAAGCAATGAAGACTCGAACGGGCATCGGCTTGATCCTTATGGCCGCCAGCGCGCTCGCCGTGGGCGCGGGCGGAGCGGACATCGTCAAGGAAGTGAAGGCAGCGCAGGCGCAATTGATCGACGCCATCAACAAGGCGGACTACGCCAAGGCGGCGGCGGCCTTCGACGACTCGTACAAAGGCTTGACGTCGGATAAAGGGTTCAGGACCGTGGACGCCCGTCGCGAGGGGCTCAAGAAGTTCTTTGCCACCGAAGATCGCGGCACCCTCTCGATCCTCGAGACCGAGGTGCGCCCGCTCGGCGAGAACTACGCCATGCTGCGCAGCCACCTCAGGCACGATAAACGGAAAGGAGAACAGCCCAAGGAGTGGTGGTACACCGCGATCTACATGCGCTCCGGCGGGCACTGGAAAGCGATCCACGACCAATAGCCGCCTGTGGGGCAAGTGGCCGCATCGGTCGTCCCGCACGGAAAAAAAAGCGATACGCCGCCGAGGAGACATTCCAGTGCCATTTCACCGATCGAAGAATTTCCGGGCCTGTGCCGTGGGCCTCTCTGCGGCGGCGACTACGCTCCTTTTGTTGAAGCCGCTGGTATCCTCGGCCGCGGAAGAGGCCAAGATCGCCGACCTCGAGCGCATCTCGATCGCCGACACGATGCTCATGATGCCGATGCGCGACGGCGTCAGGCTCGCCACCGATATCTACCGGCCCAAGAACGCCACCGGCAAGGTGCCGGTGATCTTCATCAAGACGCCGTACAACTTCAACAAGGTCGCGGGCTTCGACCTGCAGCGCGCCTATGATGCCGTGTCGCGCGGCTATGCCGTCGTCATCCAGAACGAGCGTGGCCGCTACTACTCCGAGGGGGAGTGGGAGATCCTCGGCAATCCGGCCACCGATGGCTACGACGCGCTGACCTGGCTGGCGAAGCAGGAATGGTCCAATGGCAAGGTCGGCACGCTGGGATGCTCATCGTCCGCCGAGTGGCAGCTCGCGCTGGCGGCCACGAGCCATCCGGCGCACAAGGCCATGGTGCCGATGGGCGCGGGCGCGGGCATCGGCCGCGTCGGTGAGTTCTACGAGCAGGGCAACTGGTACAAAGGCGGCGTGGATCAGACGCTGTTCACCGTATGGCTGTACACGGTGCAACAAACGACCTATCCGCGGTTCCCGGCCGGCATGGAGCAGAAGCAGCTGCAGCGGCTGCGCCAGATGTACGATCTGGCGCCGAAGATGCCCGATGTGAACTGGAAGAAACAGCTCGCGACGCTCCCCGAGATCGATTGGATCGAGAGCGCCGGCGGCAATACCGGCCCGATGCAGACGTTCATCCGCCGCAAGCCCGATGATCCGGCATGGTACAAGGGCGGCCTGTATCACGATGACCAGCCGTTCGGCGTACCGGCGTTCTGGTACAACAGCTGGTTCGATGTCAGTCAGGGTCCGAACCTGGCGATGTTCAATCACGTGCGCAAGAACGGCGCCACGGAACGCGTGCGCGACGGCCAGTTCGCGATCGTCGCCCCGACCTTGCACTGCGCCTTCTTCCGCGTTCCCGAGCACGACGACCTCATCGTGGGCGACCTGAACGTCGGCAAGGCGACGTTCCCCTATCTCGAACAGATGTTCGAGTTCTTCGACTACTACCTCAAGGATGCGGACAATAATTTCCCGAAGAAGACCCCGCGCCTGCAGTACTACACGATGGGCCGCAACCAATGGTCCTCGGCCGACAGCTGGCCGCCGAAGAACGCGCAGCCGGTGACGTACTATCTGGCGAGCAAAGGGGCGGCCAACAGCCTGTTCGGTGATGGCACACTGAGCACGCAAGGCGCGCGCGGCGCGGCGTCCGATACATTCAAATATGACCCGATGAACCCGGTGCCCGCGCTCGGCGGCGGCGTGTGCTGCAACAAAGATGCGGCGCCCGGCGGCAGCTACGATCAACGCGCCATCGAAGCTCGAATCGACGTGCTGGTATACGACTCGGCGCCGCTCGCAGCGCCCATGGAAGTGACGGGCAGCATCCGTCCCACGCTCTTCGTGTCCTCGGATGCCAAGGACACCGATTTCACCGTGAAGCTCGTCGATGTCTATCCGGACGGCACGGCATACAACGTGGACGACACGATCCTGCGCGCGCGCTACCGCGACGGCTATGACAAAGAAGTGTTCATGCAGCCGGGCAAGGTGTACTCGCTGACGCCCACGCCGATGTCCACCAGCTACGAGTTCAAGAAAGGCCATCGCATCCGGGTGGAGGTCGCCTCCAGCAAGTTCCCGCAGTACATGCGCAACCTCAACACGGGAGGAAACAACTACGACGAGACGAAGGGCGTCGTGGCGCGCAACACCGTCCATCACTCGTCGCAGTATCCGTCGAAGATCGTCCTGCCCGTGGTGCGATGATGCTCGCTTCCCGCGACGGGAGGTAGGAAGGCCCGTCAGCGCGGTGCAACAGTCCGTCAGCGGCTTACGATGACAGTATTTGGCGCTTTCGGCGTCTTAGTCATATGCCCGCAGACCCTCGTACACCCAGCCTCGCCGGCATTCCCGCCGCATCGTCGCAGCCGCGGGGCGACGGCGCCGCGCCGCCCGAAGGGCATCCTGATGAAATCGAAGGGATTTTCCGCGAGCACAACGACGCCTTGCTGCGGTTCATTGCCGCGAAGCTGGGGTCCAGGCAGGAGGCGCGGGAAGTTGCGCAGGAAGCCTACGTCAGGCTCCTGAGCTTGAACGAGCGGGAAGCGGTCAGTTATCTGCGCGCCTTCCTGTTCAAGACCGCGGCCAATCTCGCGATGGACCGGCTGCGCGCCCGTGCGCGCCGCGGCTTCATGACCACCCGCAGCGCGGACCTCGCCGTTTTCGAGCTGTCGCCGGACCGGCAGGTGGAAGGCGAACAGGCATTGCAGCGCCTGCACGATGCGATCAGCGAGCTGCCGCAGAAATGCCGCGAGGCGTTCCTGCTGTATCGGCTGGATGAGCTGAGTTGTCAGGAGGTGGCGGCCCGGCTCGGACTGCAGGAACGCATGGTATGGCGGTATGTGGCGCGCGCGCTCGAATACGTGCGGCTGCGCGTGAAAGGGGACTCGGCGGCCGATCGTGCAAGTCCGCCGGCAAACGAACGGGAGGGCGGACGATGAAGGACTGCGCCGGTGCCGCGCGCGGCGCCGCCGAATGGTTCCTGACGATCGAATCGACGCAGGATCCCGATGCGGAAACGCTGCAGGCGTGGCTGCGCTGGCTCGAGTCTTCCGAGGACAACCGGCGGGCGTTCGAGGAGATCGCGCAGGTCTGGCACAGCACGCCGTCCGCAGTCATCGCGCGCCGGTCCGGAGCGGCCGAGAAAGAGGAGTACGACGGCTCGATATCGGTCGCGGAATGGCGGGCACGGATGCAAACGAAGCCGCCGGCGCAGCCCGTCGAGGCCGCGCTGACTCAAGACGCGCATCATCGGCACGATCGTATGCCGGCGCCGTATGGGCGCTGGGCGGTTGAATGGCCGCGGCGCCGTCCTGCGCTCGCCGTTGCAGCGGCTGCAGCGCTGGGTGTGGCGGTCGTCCTTGCGTACCAGCAGCGGACCGCGGCGCCGATCTCGTCGGGAGAATTCGTTACGCGCACCGCCGAGCATCGGGAACTGCGTCTTGCGGACGGGTCGCGGGTGACGCTGGGCGGGCATTCCCGCTTGACCGTCGATCTGCGGCCCACAGTTCGCTCGCTGCACCTGCAGGGCGGCGAAGCTTACTTTGCCGTGAACAAAGATCCGGCGCGGCCGTTCGTCGTGCGCGCGCTGGAAGGGGCGATCACGGCCGTCGGCACCTCCTTCAATGTCCGCACGGTGGCGGACCGCGTCACCGTTACGGTTACGGAAGGCAGCGTCAAGGTGACCGGCGATGAAGCTTCGCGCCCCGTCGGTACCCGGGAGCCGACGGGCAATCGGCTGATCCGCGGCGAGCAGCTGACGTACCGGTCCGGCAGCGTCGTGCCGGGCGTGGAGATGGGCCAGGTCAAGCGCGTGGCCGTCGCCGATTCGGCGCGCTGGCGCACGGGGTGGCTCGTGTACCGCGACGAGCCGTTGGAATACGTCGTTGCGGACATGGCCCGATACACGGATTTGCAGTTGGAAGTCGCCGCATCCGCGGCGCAGGTTCAGTTCAGCGGCGCGGTGTCCAAGGACCGGATCGGCGAATGGATCGCGGCTTTGCCGGAGGTTGCGCAAGTCAGTGTCGCCCGCAATGCGCAAGGGTTTGTCATCGTCGCGCGCGCTGCTCCGTGAAACCAACGGCGCGGACGCGAGTACAGTTTCGCCGGAGCACGGCGTCTTAGTACGCATCACTCACAACGGTCCGCTAAGGGGGAACGATGCGTAACGCCGGCACGAGAATTCTGCGGCACTTCATTCGGGGCGTTGCCGTCGCCGTCGCATTGTCGGGGGGGCCTTCGTACGCCAGCCAGCTCGATGAGAACGTGGCCTTCGATATTCCGGCGCAGCCGCTGGAGAGCGCGCTGTTCGAGCTGTCCAAGCAGTCCGCGTATCAGATCGTCTTCTCTTCGGGTTCGCTGCCCAAACAAAACATCCGCGCGATTTCCGGCAAGATGCAGGTCAAGCAGGCGCTCAACCTGATCCTGTCCGGCACCGATCTCGGCTACAAGCTGATCGGCGAGCGGACCATTACCGTGGGACCGGGCAAGCCCGGCAACCTCACTTCGTACGGCGGCGCCGACGTCGACCACGGCGTGCAGCTCGCGCGCGTGGATTTCGACGACCAGCGCAAAGAATCGAGCGCGCCCGCCAACCAGCGCCCCTCTGCCGCAGCCGACTCGCGTGGCGCGGAAGACAAAGCTCAAGTGATCCAGGAGATCATCGTCACGGCGCAGAAGCGCGCTCAGCGGCTCCAGGACGTGCCGATCCCGGTGACCGCGGTCGGCGCGGACACGCTGGTCGACAGCAATCAACTGCTGTTCCAGGACTATTACACGCGGATCCCGGGATTGAACGTGGCGTACGACGGCACGCGCGGCGGCCTGCCGAGCCTGGCCATCCGCGGCATCAGGAGCTCTTACAGCGAGAATCCGACCGTAGCGATCGTCGTCGACGACCTGGCCTACGGGTCCGCGCTGCAGGTGGGCGGCGGGAACTGGATGCCCGAGATCGACCCGGGCGACCTTGCGCGCGTGGAAGTCCTGCGCGGACCGCAGGGTACGCTTTACGGAGCGAGCGCCATGGGAGGCGTGCTGAAATTCGTGACGGTGGATCCTTCTCCCGACGGGTTTACAGGGCGGGTGCAAGCGGGCATGAGCAGCGTTTCCAATGGCGATGAGCCGGGTTACAACGTGCGCGGCGTCGTGAATGTGCCCCTCAGCGACATGTTCGCCATTCGCGCGAGCGGATTCACGCGCAGCGATCCGGGGTATATCGACAACCCCGGCAACGGTATCGAGGGCATCAATCGGATGGATGTCTCCGGCGGGAGGCTGTCGGCGCTGCTGCGCCCGTCGGATCGATTTTCCGTGCGACTCAGCGCGCTGCTGCAGGACACCGATATGGCCGGCTCCTCCCACAGCCAGCCGACACTGGGCGACCTGCGGCAGAGCGCGCTGCGCGATACCGGCTGGGTCGACCGCAGATTCGAGGTCTATGACGCGACGATCAAGGCCAGCCTGGGCAGCGCCGAGATTACGGCCGTCAGCGGCTACACGGTCAACACCATGTCCGACTCGATCGAGTTCAGCGCGTTCTTCGGTCCGCTCGCGCAAACGCTGTTCGGCGTCGGCGGCGCCGCGGTGGACGAAGACAACCGGACGCGGAAGCTCTCACAGGAGGTCCGGCTTTCCGTTCCTTTCGGGCGCAGGCTCCAGTGGTTGTTCGGGGCGTTCTATGCGGACGAGGATTCGCGGCTGAAGCAGCCGAGACAGGCTGTCGATCCCGCGACGGGAACACGAGTCGGCTATCTGGGCGAGGCGAGCGGCGTGATCGGATTCGAGGAGTACGCGGGGTTCACGAACCTGACGTACAGCTTCACGGATCGGTTCGACCTGCAAGTGGGCGGGCGTCTGAGCGAGTATCGCCAGAATCACACCGGAATCACGGTCAATGTCGCCCCCGGCTCGACGACGCGCAGCGAATTGGATGTGAGGGTGAAGGAAAACGCCTTCACTTACCTCGTGACGCCGAGTTTCAAGCTGTCGCCGAACGTGCTGATGTATGCGCGGCTCGCATCCGGTTATCGGGCCGGCGGCGCAAATCTCGGAGTCCAGGACCTCGTGGGAGTGCCGTCGGCCTATGAACCGGACGAGACGCAGAACTACGAGATCGGAGTCAAGGGAACGGTACTGGAGGGTACGCTCACTTTCGACGCGTCGCTCTACTACATCGATTGGCGCGACATCCAGTTGAGCCTGGTGACTCAGGGACGCGGGTACAAGGAGACTGCGGGCGCGGCCAAGAGCCAGGGTGTGGAGCTTTCGATCGAGTCGCGACCGCTGACCGGTCTTACCCTCGCGGCGTGGGTTGCCTGGAACGATGCGGAATTGACCGAAGACTTCCCGCCGCCGCCCACGAGCTCGGCTCGCGGGTTCGAAGGGGACCGGCTGCCGTTCAGCAGCCGCCTCTCCGGCTCGCTATCGGTGACCCAGGCTTTTCCGATCACTGCGGACATGACCGGAGTCGTCGGCGGCTCAGTGAGCTATGTCGACGACCGCAAAGGTCCCTTCACCGGATCGCTCCTGCGTGAGACTTTTCCAAGCTATACGCAAGTGGATCTACACGCGGGCCTGAAGTACGGCTCCTGGACGATGGATCTGTTCGCCAACAATGTCGCGGATGAGCGCGGCATCCTGGCCGGCGGCCTGGGAACCGTCTTTCCGACGGCCTTCAGCTACATCCGCCCGCGCACCGTGGGTCTGGCCATCGGCAAATCATTTTGACGCGATGGCCACCCCGGCCGGTTCGTCCTAGTTCGTCACCGGCAGCCTGATCTTCGACAGGTAGCGCGCCGCGTGATGCACGCGGTTGTGCGCAACTACAGGCTTCGACTCGTCGTAGTTGTTGCCGCCCGTGTTGAGGTTGCGGTCGTAGCGGGGGAAGTTGCTCGAGGACACCTCGATGCGCACGCGGTGTCCGGCTTTGAAGGTGTTGGCCGTGGACATCGGCTGGAACACGACCTTGTAGACCTTGCCGCGCTCCATGAACACTTGTTTGTCGTAACCCTCGCGGTAGCGCACGCGCTGGATGTTGTCGTCGATGTTGTACGCTTTCCCGTCGGGATACACGTCGATCAGCTTGATCGTGAAGTCCGTGTCTTTTGCATCCGAGGAGACGTGCAGCTCGGCCTCGATGAAGCCGGCTACGGTCAGGTCCTCCTTCAGCTCCGGGCTCGTGTAGACGAGAATGTCGCTGCGCATCTCGAGCGTCGACTGGTCGTATGCGCCGGTGGCCTTCACGTTCCCCATGCAGCAGGCGCCGCCGCCATTGGTTTGGACCGGCCGCAGCGGGTCATAGATGAACCCGTCGCTGGTCGACTTCTTCGGCGGGTCATAGCGCAGCACGCCGTCGCCGTACACCGTATTGGCATTGCCCTGGCTGTCGAGATACAGATCGACGTAGCGGGTGCCCGGCAGCGGGAAGCTTTCCCCGCTGATCCATTGGTTCGCGCCCATCTGGTAGTACTGGACTTTCGGATGTTTCAGCGCGTCGTTCTTCTCGCCCTTCAGCCAGTAGTTGAACCACTCCATGTAGCGGGCGACGTAGTCGTATCGCGCATCACCCAGGCGGCGCTCGCCGACGACGGTGTTCTTGGTTTCCTTTCCAAACGAGCAATGCGGCATGGTGCCGACGATCATGTACTGGTTGTCCTTGGCGCGATCCGTCGAGGTGTGCTCGCGCGCGTAGTTGTACATGGCGATGTTCGCCGCGGAAGCGATGTCATACCAGGAGAACCCCCAGAGCGTCGGGGTGCCGAAGGTGTCGCCCTCGTTGGCGAAGCCGATTTCCTTCCAGGCCGGATCGCCCGGCGTGCGGCTCGAGAAACGCTCCCACTCCGTTCTCGGGCTGTTGGATGCCGTGTTGATCTCGTTGATCGGCAGGTGCTGGAAGTAGGTGTCATAGTCGAAGTCGCTCTTGGCGCCGTTGCCGTAGTTCGGCGCGAGCTTGAAGTACTGCGCGATGCGCTCGCGGTCCTCTTGTTTGATGTCGGCCGGGAACTGGGGGCGCGGGTCGCCATATTTGCCGTAATAGACGTAGTCGCGATACCAGGAGGCGAAGAGCAGCTGCACGGCGCCGCCGCGGAACATGTTGCCCTGCTCGGCGTACGGCCCGATCCGGCCGATGCCCGCGCCGGGGCCGAGGGCGATCGCGGCCGCATGCGCGGGATGCGCCGCGACGCTCATGCGCAGCTGGTGCTCGGCCGTCGAAGAGCAGCCGTAAGTGCCGACCTTGCCGTTGGACCACGGTTGTTTGGACACCCAGTCCACCGAGTCGTAGCCGTCCTCTTCGGACTTCGGAAGGAACTCATACTCGCCGCCGGACCAGTATCGGCCGCGCTCGTTCTGATGAACGATGGCGTACCCGCTTTCGAACAGCGCAGCATTGAGCGCGCTCGGCTTGAATACGAACTCAGCCGGGTAGGGCGAGCGGATCAGGATCGTCGGATAAGGCGGGGGCGTGGCAGGCAGGTAGATATCGGCGTCGAGCTGCACGCCGTCGCGCATCGGGACCGGCTGATGCAGCATCTTCCTGCCGATGAGATTGGTCTCCAGCTCCGCCCAGCTGTTGTATTTCGACTGCGCCTGGACGTTCAAGGCTTGTGCGCTCGCGAGGGCGCAGGCGAGCAGGATGAAAGACTTCACCAGATACTTGTTCATCGGTCCCCCGTTGCTGGATGATCTGCCGCAGCGCCCGGCCCGGCCGCCGGGGCGCGCCATTCTACGGCCAAATCGCGGGAGGTTGGGAACTCCCCGACAGGCCGGTTGTCCAGAGCGGCACCCTGGATTGAAGAGTCGCCGCAGGAGAGGAGCCATCACATGAAGAACATCCACCGCGCGGGCATCCTGTCGCTGCTCAGCGGGATTTTTCCCGCCGAGGCGGAGGAGAACAAATCCAACACTATTATTGTCGATAGCTCCGTGCTGATGGAGTCCAGCGCCCGGGTGGAGCTGGACCGGACCGACATCGCGCGCGTCGCGGCGATTTCCGTCGGCGACCTGCTGGCCCAGGTTCCCAACGTCAAGGTCCAGAGCAATTCGCGCGGCGAGCAGGTGTTTGCGCTGCGCGGGTCGGATCAGCGCCAGGTGGCCTTGACTCTGGACGGCGCTCCTCTGGTCTCGGCCTGGGACGGCCAGCTCGACCTGAGCCTGCTGCCGACGAGCGCCATCGAGCGCATCGCCATTACCCGCGGACCCGCGTCCGTCATGCAAGGGCCGAACGCGCTGTCCGGCGCCGTCAATGTCATCAGCCGCCGGGCCACGACCCCGGGGTGGGAACCGTCACTGACCGCCAACATCGCGCCGGACTGGCATGGCGTGGAGGGATTCATCGGTCATCGAGCCGGCCGCCATGGATTTTCCGCCGCGGTGGGTTGGCACGATACGGACGGTTACGAGGCGGGAGGCGAGAGCGAGCTGCTCACGGGCACGGATTCGAAGAACCGCAGCGGCGTCTTTGGCTGGAGCTTCCAGTACGGCGAGGGGGCCACGACCGGACTGACGTTGCTCACCGTGGACAACAGCAAGGGCGTCGTCCCCGAGCGCACCTCGAGCGCTCCGCGCTTCTGGCGTTATCCCGGGCTGCAGAAGAACATGCTCGTCTGGTACGGCCGTCATCCGGTTCTCGGCGGCGACATCGACTACAGCCTGTACGCCGATCGCAGCAAATCGCGCATCGACCAGTACACCGACGCCGCCTTCACGACGATCAGCAACATCGAAGACGGCCGCGATCGCGCCGGCGGCGGACGCGTGCAGTGGAACCGTCCGCTCACCGGGGCGCAGGAACTGTCGCTCGGCGTGAACTGGACGCGCAGCGAACATTTGTTCCGCGAGCGGGCGAGCGGCACTGCGTTCACCGAGTTCTCGCAGGAGATGTCGCAGCTGGCCGCCGAATGGCGCAACACGAGCGGCCCGTGGAAGTTTCTGATCGGCGGCGCGTACGAGCACTTCAGGAATCCGGAGACGGGCCTGCTGCCCAACCCCGGCTCCAACCAGGACTGGGGCGCCACGGCCGCGGTCAACTATCTGTTCGGCTCCGGCATCGGCATGGACCTCACATTGGCGCGCAAGACGCGCTTCCCGTCCCTGCGCGAATCCTATAACGGCGCTCTGGGCCGCTTCGTTCTCAACCCCGACCTCGGCCCGGAAACCGCCGAATCGGCGGCGTTGGGCTTTGTCGGCGAGCAGGCCGGCTGGGAGTGGGAGGCGCGTGCGTTTGCCACGACCATCAGCGATGGCCTCGCGCGCGTCTCGCTGCCGAACCGCCAGTTCACCCGCGTCAACCAGACCCGCTCGCGCATCCTGGGCACCGAGTTCAGTGTCGGCCGGGAGCTTACCGACTGGCTGCATGGGCGCCTCGAAGGCACGCTGCTACGCGCGCGCGCCAAATCGGCGAGCGGCGACTATGCCGATTTCCTCGAGTACCGCCCCGGCGTGAACGTCGGGTCGCAGATCACGGTCAGGCTTCCCGCCGGCTGGCGCGTCAACGTGGGCGCCCGTTATCTCGCCAAGGAGCATGGCCTGCTCGAGATCAGCCCGATCCCGCAGGAGCTGCCGAGCTACCTGCTCTGGAATGTCTCCACGGAACGTACGTTCCAGCTCAGCACGCTGGGTGAGTTTGCGGCGGTGCTGCGCCTGGATAACGTGTCCGACAGGTACTATCAAACGCAGTGGGGTTTGCCGGGAATGGGCCGACGCGCGTCGCTGAGCGTGACCTGGAGCCGGTGAGTAAAACCTCTGGGCCGCTGTCCCCCGAACATGTGCGTTTGATCTTGCCTCCGGGATCTGCGTACGCCGGTACCTGGTCGGACGGAGAGCGCACGACTGGTAGACTATGGCCATCACACAAACTCGAGAGTTCTACCGTGCATCGTCGGATTGCGTGCAGAAGCGTTGCCCTGGTTGCGTCCGGGCTCATTTCCACCATCGGCTTCGCTGATGAGCCGGTAAAGAAGGCGGAGGAGGGTACGATCCACGTTCAGGCCTTCGACCTGCCCGTATCCAGCCTGCTCAGCCCGGAAGCGCAACAGATTTTGAAGCGTCCCGCGAAGGGCCCGATCAAGCCGTGTCCATCGCTGCTCGACGCCGCCAACCTTACCGTCGAGACCGTCAAGGCCGTGCGCCGCTGCCAGGAGGAGAACGACCAGCCGCGCATCGAGAAGATGAAGACGCGATTCGACGTGGTGATCGAGCCGAGGAGAATCGCCGGCGTTGCGACCGAGATTTTTACCCCGCGCGGCGGGGTGTCCGCGCAGAACAAAGACCGCGTGCTGATCAACCTGCATGGGGGCGGGTTCATCGTCGGCAACGCGCGCGGCGAGGCGATTCCCATCGCCGGCGTCGGCAAGATCAAGGTCGTTGGCGTCGATTATCGGATGGGGCCGGAGTACAAGTTCCCGGCCGCGAGCGAGGACGTAGCCGCCGTATATAAGGAGCTGCTGAAGGACTACGCGCCCGCGCGCATCGGTATTTATGGCTGTTCGGCCGGCGGGCGGCTGACGACACACTCGATGGCGTGGTTTCAGAAGGCCGGGCTGCCCCTCCCAGGTGCCATCGGCGCGTTCAGCTCGGGAGCGGCGCCGGGCGTGGATGGCGATTCGGCGTATATCGGCTCGGCCATTGCGGGGCGCAACCTCGTAGGGATGCTGCCGACGCGGCAGGCCTATTTCGGCAAGAGTGCCACGATAAGCGACCCGCTCTCGGGTCCTCTGGATTTTCCCGAGGTGCTGTCGAAGTTTCCCCCGACGCTGCTGATCTCGGCCACTCGCGATTATGGAATGAGCAACATCATCCGCACCCACTCGGAGCTGGTGAGGGTCGGGGTGGCCGCCGACCTGCACCTGTGGGAAGGACTGGGTCACTGCTTCTTCTACGATCCGGATCTGCCCGAGTCGCGAGAGGCGTATGAGGTCATCGTGAAGTTCTTCGCCGCCCGGCTCGGCAAGCCGGGGAACTAGCGCGTCCGGCGGCTGCCGAATCCAGCCAGCCCGGCGCGCGTGCGGCATCGACGCGTCCGACCGGGCGCTACACTCCGCGCGGTTCAGCAGAGGGCACATTCATGGCCGTCAAAGGCACCGAGATCAGTCGTCGGGACTTCGTCCGCAAGGTCATCGCGATGGGCGCGGCGGCTTCAGCTGCTTCGCTGCCCGACGCATGGGCTTCTGCCGGCAATAAGAATGTCGGCGATCCAAAAGCCCTCATGCGCTCGACACTGGTGGTCGACGGCCTCGATCCGCTCGCTCTGACGGAGGCCTCGCTCGATCTGCTGAAGGCGGGCGGCGTGAACTGCTGGCACAGAGGCGCGGGCAATATCGCCGATTTCGCCGAGTTCCTGACCTTCTGCGACCAGCATCAGGACCGCATCGTGTCGGCCCGGACCGTGCGGGAAATCCGCCAGGCGCAGCAGCAGAACAAGATCGCGCACATTTCCGGCTGGCAGGGCGCCGAAGTGCTGATCGCGGACGGCGGCGGCGATGGGTCCGCCATCGGAAACCTGCGCTCCTATCACGAGCTGGGCCTGCGGGTTTGCGGGATCGCCTATAACATCGCCACCACGTTCGGCGCCGGATGTGCCGAGCCGCAGATCGGCTTGACTCGCGCCGGCCACCGGCTGGTCGAGCAGGTACACAAGCTGCGCATCGTGCTGGACGTCGGCGGCCATACGGGCGAGCAAACATCGCTCGATGCGCTCGCGATGTCGAGCGGCGTGCCGGTGGTCTGCACGCATACGAACGTCAAGACGCTGAACGACAATCCACGCTGCACGAGCGACAAAGTGCTGGAAGCCATCGCCAGGACGGGCGGGGTGATCGGACTGACGGCCTTCAGCGATTTCCACGTGCGCTCGCGCAAGGATGCCTCGATCCCCCGCTCGCCGCAGGCCAGCCTGGACAAACATCTGGACCAGTACGACTACCTGAAGAAACTGATCGGCGTCGACCACATCGGCCTCGGCCCCGACTTCGTCACCGGCCGCGAGCAGGGGCTGTACAGCCGCCCGCTCGACCGCTCGGTCATGCCGGCCGAGATTTACAGCGAAGTCCCGTGGTTCTACGTGAAAGGATTCGAGCGCATCTCGGAGCTTCCGAATGTTACGCGCGGGCTGATGCAGCGTGGCTGGCCGGCGGCGGATATCCGCAAGGTTCTCGGCGAGAACTGGCTGCGCGTCTACGAGAAAGTGTGGGGCGCATGAAGGCGCTTCCGGCGCCGCTCGGACAAGTGGAATATGACGCCAAGATGACCCCGCGGTTGCGCGGCTCGATTCTGGTATAAAGTCCGCCGTCCCTTTTCAACCGCAGGAAAACTCGATGCGCATTTCCCCTGTATTGGCCGGCATGGCGCTGGCCGGCGTCTTCTATAGTGCGGGTACCCTCCTGGGTGCTCAGGACGTTTCGCCCGCCCAGGCCATCAAGGACCGTATCGCCAACTTCAAAGAGATTGGCACCGCGTTCAAGGCCATCCGGGACGAGCTGAAGGCGTCGAGCCCGAGCATGCCCACCCTCCAGAATGCCGCGCGGCGGATCGAATCCTACGGGTCGAAGATCCCGACGTGGTTCCCGCCGGGCACGGGCCGCGAAGCCCAGTCCGAAAATGTCCCGAAGGAAGAGAAGACCCACGCCAAGCCTGAGGTCTGGACCCAGCGGGCGGATTTCGAGGAGACCCACCGCAAGTTTCTCGCCGAAGCCAAGAAGATGAATGCGGTCGCGCAGACCGGTGATGCGGCGGCCGTCGCCGCGCAGTTCAAGGCTCTGGGGGAAGGGTGCAAGAACTGCCATCAAACCTTCAAGGAAAAGGACCATTGATCGTGCGGGCCGCGGCATGAGCCCGGCGCCGGAGGCAGGCACGACCACACGCGTCTGGGATCTGCCGACGCGGCTCGTACATTGGATGCTCGCGCTGCTGGTGGCGGCTTCCTGGTTTACCGGCACGTATGGCGCGCTCGATTGGCACCGGCGCTCGGGCTACGCGATTTTTGGTCTGGTAGTGTTCAGGTTTTACTGGGGATTCGCCGGAAGCAGCACGGCGCGGTTCTCCCGGTTCCTGCGCGGGCCGCGGGCGGTGCTGCGTTACTCGCGCAGCCTCCTCCAGCGCTCCGGCAGTGCAATGGTCGGACACAATCCCATCGGCGGCTGGAGCGCCGTGCTCATGCTGCTCTTGCTGTCGCTGCAGATCGGCCTGGGATTGTTCGCCGTCGACGTGGACGGCATCGAGTCCGGGCCCTTGTCCGACCTGGTGAGCTTCGAGAAAGGCCGCAATATGGCCGAGTGGCACGGCAAGATCATGGATGCGCTGCTCGTCGTCATCGCCGTACACATTGCAGCGGTTCTGTATTACGGACTCTACAAACGAGAGAACCTCATCGGCCCGATGCTTACCGGCGCCAAACGTTTACCGCTGGCCGCGGCGTCTGCGGTGCGGTTTGTCACGTTCCGACGTGCGCTGGTGGGCGCGGTGATGGCCGCGCTCGTGGTGACGGCTGTGGTCGGCCGCTGGCTTTTCTAGCGCGAGGGATTCGCGCGGGACGACGCTTGTCCGGCGCGGTGTCGGCGCCGCGAGACGGCCCGTTGCAGCGCCAGCGATACTGCGATCCAGGCCGCGACGATCCCCGCCAGAACGGCGATGTTTTGTGCGCTCGGCTTCTCCCACAGCGAGCGCAGCTGGCTGCCGAAGGCGATCATCAGAATCGTGCCGGGCGCTATGCCGAGGGCGGTGCCGAGCAGGTAGTCGCGAAATCGGATGCCGATCGAGCCGGCGGCGAGGTTGACGAGAGTGAATGGGGCGATGGGCACCAGACGCACGGCGGCAATCGCCACGATACTGCGTTCCTCCAGCGCGCGGTTGATCCGGGCGACGGGCTGTTCGAATGCCGAGTGCAGCGTGCGCCGGATCAGGCGCGCTCCGACGGCATACAGCACGGCGGCGCTAAGCAGGGAGCCGGTAAACGCGATGACGATCGCGACCGCCGGATCGAAAACAATCGCCGTTGCCGCGATGAGCAGCGTGAGCGGGAACGCGACGAAGCCGCCCACGATATAGACGCCAGCTACCGCCGCAGGCGCCCACGGCTTGGCCTGGAAGCTGCTCATCCACACCGTCAGCCGCTCGGGAGTGGCGAACTGCACCAGAGGCGTATATCGCCATATCACCACCGCGGCACCGAGCAGGAGGAGTGTAAATACGACGAAAAGGAGGCGACGCTTCATGGATGCGGGCGGTTGAGCGGGCTGAAGTGCTGAGCCAATATCGTCGACGGAAACGTTTCCCGTAAGCCGTGTAAACTGCCTGCAGTGTACTGCACAGGGGAAGCCGCCATGGCGAAAAAAGACCGCACCGTTCGCGACTATATTCGTCCGGGGACCGAAGACCGCGGGCGGATGCGTGAAGACTTCAACTTCAACGATGCCGACCGCGACGGGCGCATCAGCCTGGCAGAGTTCGTGCGTTTCATGTCGACGCTCGACCCCGAGATGACGGCCGAGGATTGCCGCATCGGCTTCGAGATCATCGACGCCAACGGCGACGGCAGCATCGGGTTCGACGAGTTCATGGCCTGGTGGAGCGAGCGCTGAGCCGGAAGCAATGCCGGAGCTGCCGGACATCGCAGCTTACATCGGCGCGCTGTCGCCACGGGTCGAGGGCGCCCGGCTCGAATCGATCCGTATCACTCATCCTTTCCTGCTGCGCACCGTCGATCCGCCGCTCACCGTTCTCTACGGCCGCCGCGTAACTGCCGTTAGGCGCCTGGGCAAGCGCATCGCCCTGGGTTTCGACAACGACCATTGGCTCGTTCTGCATTTGATGATCGCGGGGCGTCTGCATTGGTTCGATCATGGCGCCAAGCGTCCGGGTCGCGCGGCACTCGCCTACTTCACCTTCGATACCGGGATGCTGACGCTGACCGAAGCAGGCAGCAAGCGCAGGGCGTCGCTATCGGTGCTCGCGGGCCGCGACACGTTGACGCGTCACGATCCTGGCGGTCTGGAAGTTCTCGAGTCGACGTTCGAGGTGTTTCGCGAGCGGCTGCTCGCCGGCAATCACACGTTGAAGCGTGCGTTGACGGACCCGCGCGCCTTCAGCGGCATCGGAAACGCCTACTCGGATGAGATCCTGCATCGCGCGCACCTTTCGCCCGTGACGTTGACCCGTAAGCTCGACGACTCGCAGATCCGTGCTTTGTACGAAGCCACCAAAGAGGTCCTGCGGGAATGGATCGAGCGTTTGCGTCAGGAGACTGGCGGTGGTTTTCCGGAGAAAGTCACCGCGTTTCGTCCCGATATGGCCGTGCACGGCCGGTTTGGCAAACCGTGTCCCATCTGCGGAACGACCGTTCAGCGGATCCGTTATGCGGAGAACGAAACCAACTATTGTCCGCGCTGCCAGACCGGAGGAAAGATCCTGGCCGACCGCTCGCTCTCGCGGCTCCTCAAGAGCGATTGGCCGCGGACCGTGGAAGATCTCGAGGGGGGTGGCCTCTGATCGAGCTCATGAGAACTGCAGTGATGCGCAGCGCCGGGCATGCTTACGGCCGTACGGCGTTGGGATTTTTCTTGAAGTAATCCGGATAGGCTTCCAGGAAGTGGCGCAACTCCGCTTCGGCCTCGACCTGCCGGCCTTCGGCGCGGAGCTTGCGGATGCCGTCCAGCCAGATTTCCGGTGTCTGGACTTTAACCGCTGCTTTCTCTTCTTTCTTTCCTTCAGGTCGGGGCTCGGCGCTGGCTGGGGCTGAAACGAGCGCCGAGGCATCGGCCGCTGCCCGTGACGTCGCGAAGGACTGGCGGGCACGCACGGACTCTGCGTCTCGCAGTACATCGACCGGAGGTGCTTCTGCCGGACGGGCGCGCTTCGCTGCCTCCATACGCGTTTCCGGAGCGGGCGCCGGCCTCGGTGCTGCGATTGCGCCCGCGGTATTCTGTGCGGCCTCTTGCGTTGGCAATTGTTTGGACAAAGGCTCCGAAGCTCGCGCGGGATCGTAGTGCGGAATGTCGGCCGCACGGGGGAGGGAAGAGGTTTCCTGCGGTGCCTGGGCCGGCGTTGCCGCCTCTCGCAGCATCAATCCGCTGTCGAGCCCGGCTTCGCGAACGATGGCAAAAGTGAGCACCACGGTGGCAGCCAGAGCGAGTGGCACGAACCGGCGAATGGACAGCCGGCGGAAGCGATCGGCGGCGGACGGCTGCACCGCTGCCGACCGGGCTCGTGCCAGGATGGCGCGATCGAGGTCTTCCGGCGGTTCTTCGCGGACGACCGACCGGTACCGGCGCGAGATCTCCGAATCCCCGCTCAGGTAATCCTCGATCTCCCGATCCCCGGCGCTCATGTCCGCACCCGGACCGGCTCGAGGCCGGCAGCGTCGACTTTGCCGGTCAGCGCGCGGCGCAGCTTGGCCAGCGCGTATCTCAAGCGGCTTTTTATCGTCTCGGCCGGCACGCCGGTGATTTCGGCAATTTCCTTCATGCCCAATCCGCTTTCCTCGAAGAGCACGAAGACCTCGCGCTGCTCCTCGGGCAGCTCGGCCAGCGCCCGGCGGAACGCGCTTTCCAGCTGCGCCTGGGCGGTCTGCGCGTCCGGGCCGTCGCAATCTGCGGTCGCCAGGGTTGCGCCGTGCGATTCGATGCTGTCCATCTGGTCGGTTCGCTTGCGCGCTCGGGCGCGGTGGTGGTCGATCGCACAATGATGGGCGATGCGGTACAAATAGGTTTTGAAGCTGGCACGCACCTCGTAGCGCTCACGATTGGCGATCACGCGGCCCCACACCTCCTGGAACACATCGGCGGCGGCGTTGCGCGGCCGGCACCGATGCAACAAATAACGATAGAGCGGCCCTTTGTGGCGGGCGTAAAGCGCCTCGAACGCCGCGACATCCCCCGCCCGGTACCGGCTCATCAATGCGGTATCGTCACTCTCGTCGATCACGGGCGCTAGCGTACGCCAATCTCCCTGCAGTGGAAATCCATTTCCGCCCCGACGATGTTGTTTGTAAGGCCGGGGCTATCGGCCGGCGACACGGTCGTCGCCGCCGTCCGGGCCGTCCTTTCCGACCGTCGCGCCGGGCTGCAATGTTTCGGCCAGGTCCACGAGCGCGAGGAACTCACGGCGGTAGCCTTGTTTGTCCTCGGCGACCGTCGGGCGCGCCAAAGCGCGGATGTCGTCGTAGCCGAAGGAGTCGAGATACTTGCCGCCCCTCAGCAGCTGGCCGAAGGCGGCCACGCTGGCCGCGAAGCGAAAGTCCACCGATTCACTGCCGGGGGCGAGGAGTGAGCGGGCCATGACCGGGAACTCGATCAGCTTGCTTACAGTGTTTGCCGCCGAGCTGTCCGGCTGTTTGTAGCGCAGGCGCACGAACGCCAGCTCGCCGTTCTGGCGGTTGCCGCCGGCCTCCGTGTGCCGCGCATCGCCATAGCGCAGCGGATCGATCTGCCCGCGGCCCCCGGCGGGCAGGATCTCGTACAAAGCCGTGACGCGATGGCCCGCGCCGATGTCGCCGGCATCCACGGCGTCATTGTTGAAATCCTCGCGTGCAAGAATGCGGTTTTCGTAGCCGATGAGGCGGTACTCGGCGACCGCCGCGGGGTTGAACTCGACCTGGATCTTCACGTCGCGGGCGATCGTCACCAGCGTGGAGGACAGCTCCTCGACCAGGACCTTGCGCGCCTCGGTCAGCGTGTCGACATAGGCGTAGTTGCCGTTGCCCGCGTCGGCGAGCCGTTCGAGCAGTTTGTCGTTGTAGTTGCCCGTGCCGAAGCCGAGCGTCGTCAGCGCGATTCCCGAGGCGCGCTGGCGCTCCGCGATGTCGACCAGCGCGTCGAAGTTGATGGTGCCGACGTTGAAGTCACCGTCCGTCGCCAGGATGACGCGGTTGATGCCGCCCTTGATGAAGGCCTCGCGGGCGAGCCGGTATGCCTGCTCGATGCCGGCCCCGCCGTTGGTCGAGCCGCCGGCTTCGAGGTTGCCGATGGCGTCCAGGATGTGCTGCTTGCGGTCCCCCGCCGTCGGCTCCAGCACCACGCCGGATGCGCCCGCGTACACGACGAGCGAGACGCGATCCCTGGCGGACATCTGTTGCGTCAACAAACGGAAGGCGTTCTTCAGCAGCGGTAGTTTGTCGGGCGATTGCATCGAGCCGGAGACATCGATCAGGAACACGAGGTTGGTTGCCGGGCGTTCGGCCGCGGGAACCGTGTAACCCTTGATGCCGATCCGCAGCAGCTGCGTCTGGCGGTTCCAGGGCGTCGGGGCAAGTTCCGTCGACACTCTGAACGGCGTGTCGCGTGAGGTCGGGGCGGGGTATTCGTAGTCGAAATAGTTCAGCATCTCCTCGACGCGCACGGCGTCCTGCGGTGGCAGGGCGCCGGCATTGAGGAAGCGGCGCACGTTGGCGTACGCGCCGGTATCGACGTCGATCGAGAAGGTTGAGACCGGCTGCTCCGCGGCGCGATGCAGAGGATTGTCCTGGAATGACTGATAGTTCTCGGTGTCCTGGACCGAGCGTGGAACAAAACAGCAATGGATGTTCGTGGGGGCGTTGACGGCTCTGGCCAATTGGGAGACCGCGCCGGCGGCGTCGGCGACATATGCGCTCTCCCGGGCTTTTTTCTCGACCTTCTGCGCCGTCGTTGCCGGTGCGGGGCGTACCTCGGGTTGTGGCTGAACGACCTGCGGGTTCGAGGTCGCGACAGGTTCCCGCTGGAGCGGCTGACCGGAGGTCGAGCTTTGTGGATCGTCCTTTTTTGCCGTCTCGTGCTGGGCTGCGCACGCCGCGAGCAGACCTATGGCGGCGGCTATGACGACAATGGAAAGAGGGCGCAACAACCGGGTCTTCGAGCATTTCATATAAGAAACTCCTCGCGGTGCAACCGTGTGGGACCCGCTGTAAGGCGGGCTCCAGGGTATTAACGCGCGGGGGCTCGAAACCGGGTTAAACGGTCAGGATCAGCGGACCAGGGTGAATACGATGTTGGAACGGCCGCTCTCCACCCCGGCCGAATTGACGGCCGTTACCGCGAACCATTGGGGTCCGGGAGGGAATTCGTTCAGCTCGATGCTATCGAGGGAGGGATTGGGAAGATCGATGTGATTTTCCAGGATGAAGGGATTCGATCCATGGCGGATCCGGTAGCCGGCCAGGTCGCCCAGCGCCGTGCCATCGGTATTGAATGAGGGCGCGCGCCACGAGAGCTGGACTTTGCCGGGGACGAGGCCCTCGATCGTGACGGTGCCGGCGGACGTACCATCGCTTTTCCACAGGTGCAGACCGCGGGCGTCGCGCGTGCGGAAGTAGAGATCGTTGCCGACCACATTGAGCTGCGAAGGCGCTCCGCCTTGTCCGCCGGGGATCGTATCCGCGCAAAGCACCGTGCCGCGCGGGGTACCGTCCGATTGCCACAACTCCGTGCCATGCGCCAGATCGAAAGCACGGAAAAAGAGTTTGCCGCCCACCACGGTCAGCTCATCGGGAAAGGAGCTGATGAAGCCCGGGACGATGTCCCTGACCATATAAGTGCCGGCGGCGGTGCCGTCCGAGGTCCAGAGCTCCGTGCCCGAGCCCGGCTCGTAGGCGCGAAAGTAGACCTGCCCGTTCAGCAGTGCGAAATTGGCGGGCGCCCCATTGAGTGGACCGATGGCGATGTCGCGAACGAGGCGCGTGCCCGCCGCGGTGCCGTCGCTCACCCAAAGCTCGCGGCCGCGGATGGGATCGAAGGCCTGGAAGTAGAGGAGTCCTTCGGTGGCGAACAGACCCGAGGGAGAAGAGCTGCCGGGACCCGGATAGATATCCTTCACCAGCATCGTGCCGCCCGGAGTGCCGTCGGAGCGCCAAAGCTCCATGCCGCGCAGTGGATCGGCCGCGGCGAAATAAATCGCTCCATTCCATGCCGTGCCGGGGTCGGCGATGGCGACCTGCAGCCCCAGGTCGGCGAGGATCTCCCGCACGAGCCCTTTGTCGACCTGGTATGCGCGGACCTGCGGACACACCAGGATCATGCACGCGATACATAGCGCGATCACCCGCACCATCTTTGCCCCCTCCAAAAGAATCGCCGCACCCGATGACGGATGCGGCTGTGTGCGATGGGTCGCCTGCTCCTGAACCCTGGCGCCAGCCGGAAGGCGCGCGCCTGTCTGCCGGTGGCCCGGCGTGCTGTGTCCTTGGGGATCCTGATGATCCAAACAAACCTGCGCCGGGGGTGGGACGAGCCGGCGGCAGATTCAGCAGTGACGCGGCATATCGATCCCGATGTGCCTGCGCACTTTTTACCGGACGCTCTTTGCAGAAATTTGTACGGCGTACAAAAAATCGCGCCCGGGCCGGCGATTTTTGTATGCGCGTGTCTTACGTCTGAGATCCGAAACGTGAGGAGAGTGAATGCGACTGAGATGGCGGTGGCAGCCGCGGCAAGAGGCAAGGCGAAGCAAGACAAGACAAGAGCCAAAAACAGAGCAAGAACAGACCAAAGCAGGGCTTGCTGCGAGTTGAAGCAGCACTCCGACGCGCTCCTTGCGCGACGGAAAAAGCGGCACCGTAATGCCGAGGGCACCCGCTATCCGCTTCATCGTGTGGAGATCTTCCGGCCCGCGGCGCACGCACGGCCGTACTTGAGTAGAATCGCCGCTCCCTACCGGTGACGAGGAGTGCGACGCGGCCGCCGAAGGTCCCTGCTGCGGGGCTCGAATCGCCGCGCGCCATACCGGCGCGCCATACCGGTATAATCAATAACTTATAAGCTATATCTCAAGGATTCGATGCATGACGAGACTGCCGCGGATTGCACTCATCGTTACCGGAGGCACCATCGATACCGTAGGTCGGGACCGGCTCGACCTGGCGTGGTACCAGGACTGCGGCAAGCGGCTCGGCGAAGGCGAGTTGCTGCGCCAGATTCCTGAAGCCGGCGCGATCGCGCAGGTCGATGAGATTCCTTTCCGCCGCCTGTACAGCTATGCGATCGTCGACGGCGACTGGCTCGATCTCGCGCGCGCCATCGATGAGCTGTTCGCCCATGACCGCGCCGACGGCGTGGTGATCACGCACGGCACGAACACGATCGAGGAAACAGCCTACTTCCTCAATCTCGTCGTCAAGAGCGACCGCCCGGTGGTCCTGGTCGGCGCCATGCGGCCGGCCAATGCGGTGAGCTCCGATGGCGCGCTCAACCTGCTCAACGCGATCAAGGCCGCTGCCGATCCCGGTTCCCGCGGGCGCGGTGTTTTGCTGGTGATGAACGATACGATCTACGGTGCGCGGGACGTGACCAAGACCGCCACCAATCGCGTGCAGGCGCTGCAGTCGCGCGATCTGGGACCGCTGGGCTTTGCCGACAGCGACGGGCGCATCGTCTATTACCATCAAACCGAGCGCAGGCACACGCTCGGCACGCCGTTCGACGTGAGCGGGTTGAACGTCCTGCCTCGAGTGGACATCGTCGTTTCTTATGTCGGGGCGGATGGCGCGCTGATCGAAGCGGCGGCGCGGGCCGGTGCAAAGGGCATTGTCAGCGCAGCCACCGGCTCCGGCCGGCCGACGCCCGCCGAGGACGCCGCGTTCGACAAGTGGTTCAAGGAGAGCGGCATGATCATGTGCCTGTGCAGCCGCATCGCTTCGGGACGAGTGTGTCGAAGCGCCGGATTGCAGCGGCGCGGCTTCGTCGCGGGCGACAACCTGCCGCCCTGGAAGGCGCGGCTGCTGCTTGCGCTGGCGTTGACCCGCACGTCTGACGCCGACGAGATCCAACGATTGTTCGATACTTGCTGATGACAGACAGAAGGACATTCCGTGGCACGAGTCAATGAACGGCTGGAATCGCAGGTTCTCGTCCTCGAGATCGACAACCCGCCCGTCAACGCGCTGAGCCTGCCGGTGCGTGAACAGCTCATGGCGGCGTTGACGAAAGCGGCATCGGCCGCGGAGGTCAAGGCCATCGTCCTCTCAGGCGCGCGCGGAACGTTCATCGCGGGCGCGGACATCAAGGAAGTCGCGAGCGGGCTGTCGCGCAAGTCGCCCAACCTGCCGGAGCTGAATGCCGCGCTCGAGGCATCACCCAAGCCGGTCGTGGCGGCGATCGAAGGGGCAGCTTTGGGCGGTGGCCTGGAAATGGCGCTCGCGTGTCATTGGCGCGTCGCGAGCCGCAAAGCGCAGCTCGGTTTGCCCGAGGTGAAGCTGGGGCTGCTGCCTGGCGCGGGCGGCACTCAGCGGTTGCCGCGCATCGTCGGTCCCGAGCTGGCTCTGGAGTTGATCACCTCGGGGCAGTCCATCAGCGCGTCCCACGCGCTGGAGCTGGGCATGGTGGACAGGTTGATGGACGACGTCGTCACGGAGGCGATCGCTTTCGCGCGCGAGTTGCCGGAAGCGCGCCGGCCGATCAGCGAGCGAACCGAGAAGATCACCGGCGCGAAGGCCGAGGTCTTCGCCGACTTTCGCAGGAAGCTCGAGCGCAAGGCGCGGGGGCAGCTCGCTCCCTGGCGCATCGTGGACTGCATCGAAGCGGCCTGCACGCGTCCGAAGGCGGAAGCGTTTCAGTTCGAGCGGGCCAGCTTCATCGAGCTGGCCGACAGCGCGGAACACAAGGCGCTGACGTATCGTTTCTTCGCCGAACGCGAAGCGCGCAAAATCCCGGACGTATCCGCAGAATTGCAGCCGCTCCCGATCCGCAGCGCCGCCGTCATCGGCGCCGGCACGATGGGCGGGGGAATCGCGATGTGCTTCGCCAATGCCGGCATCCCGGTCAAGTTGCTGGAGGTGTCCGCGGAGGCGTTGGAGCGCGGGCTGGGCATCGTCCGCAAGAATTACGCCGCGTCCGTCGCGAAGGGAAGTCTGACGCAGGACAAGGCCGACCGGGCGCTGGCGCTCATCGATGGGGTCACGTCGTACGACGCGCTGGGCTCGGTCGATATCGCGATCGAAGCGGTCTTCGAGGATCCGCAGGTCAAACAAACCGTCTTCGAGCGGCTCGATCGGGTCGCGCCGGCGCAGGCAATCCTCGCCACGAACACCTCCACGCTCGACATCGACCGCATTGCCTCGGCCACCCGGCGTCCACAGAGCGTCGTGGGCACGCATTTCTTCAGTCCGGCCAATGTGATGAAGCTGCTGGAGAACGTACGGGGGCGCGAAACCTCTCCGCAGACGATTGCCACGGTGATGGAGCTCGGCAAGCGGCTGGGGAAAGCCGTGGTGCTGGCGGGCAATTGCGACGGTTTCATCGGCAACCGCATGTTCCAGTTCTATACGGGCGAGGCGGAATTTCTGCTGGAGGACGGGGCCACGCCCGAGCAGATCGACCGGGTGATCGAAGATTTCGGTTTCCCGATGGGGCCGCTGGCGGTGCGCGACCTGGCGGGCAACGACGTCGGCTATCGGATCCGCCAGAACCGCAAGCTGCCGCCGGACGAGCGCACTTCGCCGATCCTCGGACACCTGGTGGAGCTTGGGCGCCTGGGGCAGAAGACCGGCAAAGGTTACTACCGCTATGAGGGCCGCAACCGGCTGCCCGATCCGGAAGTGACGGCGCTCATCGAAGCCGTCGCGCGCGAGAAAGGCATTGCGCGCCGCGCGATCTCCGGCGAGGAGATCCTCGCTCGTTTGTTGCATCCGCTGGTGAACGAAGGGGCGAAGATCGTCGCGGAAGGCATCGCGATCCGCGCGAGCGACGTGGATGTCGTGTACGTCAATGGCTATGGTTTTCCGGCGCACAAGGGCGGGCCGATGTATTGGGCGCAAACCATCGGTCTCGACAAGGTGGCCGCGACGATGCGACGCCTCGCTCCGCTGCGCGGCTCGCGTTGGGCGCCCGCGCCGCTTCTGGAGCAGCTTGCGAAAGCCGGGACCGGCTGGACCGAGCGCTAGGCTAGCGATCTTTTCCCGCGCCGCCGGTGAGCCCGGCGACGGCAGCCACCAGCTCGAAGGGATCGACGGGCTTGGCCATGTGCATCTGAAAACCGGCGAGGATCGCCCGATGACGATCCTCCGCGCGCGCGAAGGCCGTCAGCGCCAGCGCGGGCACGCCGCCGCCACGCTCGTCCGGCAAAGCGCGAATCTTCTGGATGAGGCTGTAGCCGTCCTCATGCGGCATGCCGATGTCGCTGATCAGCACATCGATCCTGCGGCCGTCCTGGAACACCTTCATCGCGTCCGCAGCGCTTCCCGTCAGCGTGACGTCGGCGCCGGCGCCTCTGACGTGCATCCCGACCAGCTCGCGCGCGTCTCTTTCGTCCTCGACGACCAGAATGTGCAACCCCGCAAGCGCCTTGGAGCTGCGCCGCGGCCAATTCGGGTTGGTCGGCGCCTGCGTGGCATCGTCCGCCGGCAGCACGGGCGCGAGGGGAATGCTGATGCGAAACAGCGCGCCCCGGCCTGCGCCTTCGCTGTGGACGCTGATGATGCCCCCATGCAACTCGATCAGCTCCTTAGAGATCGACAACCCGAGCCCGAGGCCGTGGCTGACGCGCGTGCTGGACGAATCCTCCTGCCGGAAGCGCTCGAAAACATAGGGCAGGAACTCGGGCTTGATGCCGATGCCGGTATCTTCGACCGACAGTTGCGCATGATCGCCGAGCTGCTGCAGCCGTACGGTGATGCGGCCGCCTTCGGGCGTGAATTTCACCGCATTCGACAGCAGGTTCCACATCACCTGCTGCAGCCGGCCCGCATCCCCCGAGACCAGGCCGACGCCGCTGTCCAGCTGCTTTTCGATCCGTACCCGCTTGCCGTCGGCGGCCGGCTGGATGGAAGCGATGGCCGAGCTAGCCACCGTCCGCAAGTTCACCGCCTGCACCTCGAGCTTCGCCTTGCCGGCGATGATGCGGCTCATGTCGAGCAGGTCCTCGATGATCTGCGTCTGCAGGCGCGCGTTGCGCTCGATGACCTCCAGACCTTTGGCGGCGTTCTCCGTCAGCGGCTCGGAGCGCAGGATGTGAGTCCATCCCAGGATCGCGTTGAGCGGCGTGCGCAGCTCGTGCGACAGCGTGGCGAGGAACTCGTCCTTCAGCCGCCCGACGCGCTCGGCCTTCTGGCGCGCCTCGCGTTCCAGATCGAGGAGCTTGCCTTTCTCGGCTTTCGCGCGGCGCACGCGCTCGGCCGTGGCGATCATGAGCGAGCTGGTGAGAACGAAGATGAACAGCACGAGCCAGTCGGTGAACGCGTAGGTGGAGGGCGGGCCGATGGTCCGCAGCCACAGCGCCATCGCCGTCAGCACCGCCATCAGGATGCTCAGAGCGGCCGGCACCGCTCCGGCGTACAGCGCCACGACGAGAATCGTCAGGAAGTACGGCATGATGACGATGCGTCCCTGGCTCATCATTTGCAATCCGATGCTGACGGCCGTGGTCAGGATGATGGCGAGCAGGGCGAAGGTGTAGCGCTTCCAGGGACGCGACAGGCCGAGATCCATTCGCAGCTCCGGATTCATGCGGGCGGGTTCGAGCTATCCGCTCAGGCTGCGTTGGTTCGCGCGGTCCTGCGCAGGCGCCACCGGAGCGTCCGCCGCGATGCCGGCAAGCTCGTAGCCGCGCTTGAAGTCGCGGATGTGCTTCTCCATCCAGGTGCGCGCCTGTTCGGCATTGCGGTTCACGATGGCTTCGATGAGATTGCGTTGCGCGATGTCGATGCGCATGCGGGCTTGCGGAACCTGGTCGATCATTTGTGCGAGCGAGGGCGCCAGCAGGCGCGTCAACGGCGCTTGCGCGAGCGCGAGCACGCGGTTATGGCTGGAGCGCGCGAGGCTGCGGAAGAACTCCACCACGGTGGCGACGGCTTTGATGCTGTCGGTGCCGGCGACGGCGAAGCGCTCATTGAGCTGCGTGAGCTCATCCAACTCCTCCTTGGTGCGTGTGCGCGCGGCCAATGCGGCGGTCTGGGGCTCGACGATCATCATGGCTTCCCAGACTTCGAAGAACGTCACGCCGTGCAACGCGAGCGCGCGGCTCACCCCGGAAGCGATGTCGGCCGTTCGCGGGTGGGTGATGAAGAGCCGCTTGCCTCCTTCGCGGCGGGCGATGAGTCCCTTGCTTTGCAGCTCCCGCAATGCCTCGCGCACGGTCGAGCGGTTTACGCCGAACTGGCGGGCGAGGTGGACCTCGCCGGGCAGGTGATCACCGTCCTTGAGCGCGCGGCTCATGATCTTCTGCTCGATCACGGTTGCGATGCGGCGGTAGGCAGGGTCCTGCTGTATCGGTTCGAACATGCGCTTAACTCGTTAATTTGTCGACAACTGCTCTTTTCCTGGGGTTGACGTTCTGTCGGATTGTCCGACAGAATTGCGCCCCCCTCGGTTCAGCTTGTCGGCGGAGCTTACATGATCGAATTCGATTTCGGCCTGGGCGAGAGCGTGGACCTGCTGCGCCGGACGGTGCGGGCATTTGCCAGCGACGTAATCGCGCCGCGGGCCGCCGAGATCGACCAGACCAATCACTTTCCGCGCGATCTCTGGCCCCAGCTTGGCGAACTGGGCCTGTTGGGGCTGACCGTGGAAGAGCAGTATGGCGGTTCCGGCATGGGCTACCTCGAACACGTGGTCGCGATGGAGGAGATCAGCCGGGCTTCCGCTTCGGTCGGGCTGGCCTACGGCGCGCACTCGAATCTTTGCGTAAATCAGCTGCGGCGATGGGGTACGGAGGCCCAAAAGACGAAATACCTGCCGAAACTCATCAGCGGCGAGCACGTGGGCGCGCTGGCGATGAGCGAGCCCGGTTCCGGCTCGGACGTCGTGAGCATGCGCACCCGGGCCGAAAAGCGCGGCGACAAATACGTCGTCAACGGCAGCAAGATGTGGATCACCAACGGACCGGAGGCGGAGGTGGTGGTGTTCTACGCCACGCTCGATCCGGAGCTGGGACCGCGCGGAATCACGGCGTTCATCGTGGAGAAGGGGACGCCGGGGTTCTGGTCGGCGCAAAAGCTCGACAAGCTCGGTATGCGCGGATCGGATACTTCGGAGCTGGTCTTCAAGGACTGCGAGTTGCCCGCGGACAGCGTGGTTCATCAGCCCGGCGAGGGCGTCAAGGTGCTGATGAGCGGGCTCGACTATGAGCGCGTCGTGCTGGCGGGGGGGCCGTTGGGAATCATGCAGGCCTGCCTCGACCTGGTGCTGCCTTACCTGCACGAGCGCAAGCAATTCGGCCGGCCGATCGGCAGTTTCCAGCTGATGCAGGCTAAAATCGCCGACATGTACACGACGCTCAATGCCTGCCGCGCTTACGTCTATTCGGTGGCGCGCGCCTGCGACCGCGGACAAACGACCCGCTTCGACGCCGCCGGCTGCATCCTCTTCGCGGCCGAGCGGGCGACCCAGTGCGCGCTGGAGGCCATCCAGGCGCTCGGCGGCAACGGCTACATCAACGAGTTCCCGGCGGGACGCTTGCTGCGCGACGCGAAGCTCTACGAGATCGGCGCTGGAACCAGCGAGATCCGGCGCATGCTGATCGGGCGCGAGCTGTTCGACGCGACCGCCACATGAAGCGCCGGAAGGTCCCTGCGCATTGCGCTCGCGCCCGCCATGCCAGTCATTAAATCGGCCATCGACACTGCCGCCGACGACTTCGGGCGCAATGCCGAGGTGAATCGAGCGCTTGCGCACGATCTGCGTGCTCTCGTCCAACGTATCGGCGTAGGCGGCAGCGGCGATGCGCGCAACAAACATACGGCGCGCGGCAAGCTGCTCGTGCGCGACCGCATCGACCGGCTGCTCGACCCGGGCTCGGCGTTCCTGGAGATCGGCCAGCTCGCCGGCCACGAGCTGTATGGCGACTGGATACCGGCCGCCGGATTGGTCGCGGGCATCGGCCGCATCAACGGCGTGGAGTGCGTGATCGCGGCCAATGACGCCACCGTCAAAGGCGGCACCTACTATCCGGTCACCGTCAAGAAGCATCTGCGGGCGCAGCAGATCGCGCTCGAGAATCACCTGCCGTGCATCTATCTCGTCGATTCGGGCGGCGCGTTCCTGCAGATGCAGGACGAGGTGTTCCCGGATCGCGAGCACTTCGGACGCATCTTCTACAACCAGGCGTGCATGTCGGCGCAGGGTATTCCGCAGTTGGCCGTGGTGATGGGCTCGTGCACCGCGGGCGGCGCCTATGTTCCGGCGATGTGCGACGAAAGCATCATCGTGCGCAACCAGGGGACGATCTTCCTCGGCGGTCCGCCGTTGGTGAAGGCCGCGACCGGAGAAGTCGTCGATGCGGAAGCGCTCGGCGGCGGCGACGTGCACAGCAGGATCTCGGGCGTGACGGACTACCTGGCCGACAACGACAGCCATGCGCTGGCGATGGCGCGCATGCTGGTAGCCAATCTCAACCGCCGCAAACCCGCGCCGGCGGAGCGGGAGCCGCGGCCGCCCCGTTATGCCGCCGATGAGCTATACGGCGTTATCCCGCGCGAGACGCGCTTTCCTTACGACATCCGCGAAGTAATCGCCCGCGTCGTGGACGGCTCGGAGCTCGACGAGTTCAAGGCCCTTTACGGCAAGACCCTGGTCTGCGGGTTCGCTCACATCGAGGGCCAGCTCGCCGGCATCATCGCCAACAACGGCATTCTCTTTTCGGAGTCCGCCCTCAAGGGCGCGCACTTCATCGAGCTGTGCAACCGCCGGCGCATTCCGCTGGTGTTCCTGCAGAACATCACCGGCTTCATGGTCGGGCGCAAGTACGAGAATGCCGGCATCGCGAAGGACGGGGCGAAGATGGTGACGGCGGTCGCAGGCGCGACTGTGCCTAAGCTGACCGTCATCATTGGCGGCTCCTTCGGCGCGGGAAACTATGCAATGTGCGGGCGCGCCTATGGCGGCCGCTTCCTGTGGATGTGGCCGAACGCGCGCATTTCGGTGATGGGAGGCGAGCAGGCGGCCACCGTGCTCGCCATCGTCAAGCGCGATGGCCTGGAGTCGCGCGGCAAGTCGTGGCCGCAAGACGAGGAGAAGGCGTTCAAGGACGAGATCCGGCGGCAGTACGATCGCCAGGGGCACCCTTACTATGCTTCGGCGCGGTTGTGGGACGACGGCGTGATCGATCCGGTCGATACGCGCAGGGTGCTTGCGCTGGCGCTTGCGGCCACCCGCAATCGGCCCGATGAGGGCGAAGAGCGTTACGGCATCTTCCGAATGTAGCCGCTGGCCCTTCCGCTCCCACGCGGCGCAGAAGGGGCCGGACTGAGACTGGGGGTTCGATGTTCAACTGTCTGCTGGTCGCCAATCGCGGCGAAATCGCCTGCCGGGTGATCCGCACCGCCAAACGGCTCGGCATCCGCACCGTCGCCGTGTATTCCGACGCGGATTCGAAGGCGATGCACGTGACCCTGGCCGACGAGGCTGTGCGCATCGGCCCGCCGGCTGCGCGCGAAAGCTATCTGAACGGCGCGGCGATCATCCAGGCGGCCAAGGCTGCCGGCGCGCAGGCGATCCATCCCGGCTACGGTTTCCTCTCGGAAAATGCCGAGTTTGCGCAGGCGTGCGCCGCGGCGGGGCTGGTCTTCGTCGGTCCGCCGCCGGCCGCGATCCGCGCCATGGGTTCGAAGATCGGCGCCAAACAATTGATGGAGACATCCGGCGTGCCCCTGGTGCCCGGGTATCACGGGGCGGAGCAGGACGCAGCCGCGCTCGAGGCGCATGCGGTCCGGATCGGCTTTCCGGTGCTGATCAAGGCGTCCGCCGGCGGCGGCGGCAAAGGGATGCGCATCGTCGAGCGGGCCGAGGATTTCCGTGCGGCGTTGGAGGGCGCGCGCCGCGAGGCGCTCAAGTCGTTCGGCGACGACCGCGTGCTGGTGGAACGGTACTTGAATCGGCCGCGGCACATCGAGATCCAGGTTTTCGCGGACACTCAGGGCCATTGCATCTATCTGCACGAGCGCGACTGCTCGATCCAGCGCCGCCATCAAAAGATCATCGAAGAGGCGCCGGCGCCCGGACTGAGCGCGGCGCGGCGCGCGGCCATGGGCGAGGCGGCCGTCAAGGCTGCGCGGGCGGTGGGCTACGTCGGCGCAGGGACGGTGGAGTTCATCGCCGCGGGCGAGGAGTTCTACTTCATGGAGATGAATACGCGCCTGCAGGTCGAGCATCCGGTCACCGAGATGATCACCGGGCTCGACCTGGTCGAATGGCAGCTGCAGGTTGCGTCGGGCCAGCCGCTGCCGCTCGAGCAAGCCGACGTTCCGCTGAACGGCCACGCTCTGGAAGCGCGGCTGTATGCCGAGAATCCCGCGCGCGATTTCCTGCCCTCGACCGGCAAGCTCACGACGCTGCGCTGGCCGCCTCAGGACAGCGGCACGCGCATCGACACCGGCGTGCGCGAGGGCGATGAAGTCACGATGTACTACGATCCCATGATCGCCAAGCTCATCGTGCACGGCCCGGACCGGAACGCTGCGATCGCGCGGTTGCGCGCTGCTCTGGAAGGCTGCGCGATCGAAGGCGTGAAGACCAACCTTGCGCTGCTGCGCGCCATCAACGATCACCCGGATTTCGCCGCGCAACACATCCACACCGGGTTCATCGCCGAGCACCACGATGATTTGTTCGCGCGCGCCGTCCGGCCGCCGTCGGCGGCAAGGCCCGCTGCAGCTGCGCGTTCGTCTCCTTGGGATGCTGCCGATGGATGGCGCCTGAACCTTCCCGCGGCCCGATACGTCGATCCGGAGCATCCTGAAGAGGACGGATCGGCTCAGCTGGGGGGCAGCTCCACGTCGCATGACGGCAAGATCGTCTCGCCGATGCCTGGACAGGTGCTGCAGGTCAACGTGAAAGTCGGCGACAAAGTCGAGCGCGGTCAGCCGCTGATGATCGTCGAAGCGATGAAGATGGAGCACACGCTGACGGCGCCGGCGTCGGGTGTCGTGGAGTCCATTGCGTTCAAGGCGGGCGAGCGCGTAGAGGAGGGCGCCGAGCTGCTGAGCATTGCCGCTGGTCTGTAGTCGCCGGCGCAAAAGTTTCAGTATCGAACGGCCCCGGCCGTTGCGCGGCGCGGACTGTACCTGCCGGCTGTCTCCGCTGATGTGTGACGGATATTGCGTTTGCGCCGCCGAGACCGCGCAACGCGCTACAATCGCACCATGCTGCAACAGGTTGAAATCGTCGAAGTGGGGCCGCGCGACGGGCTGCAGAACGAGCCCGATGTCCTGCCGACCGCGGTGAAGGTCGAGCTGATCGGAAAATTGATCGGCGCGGGCGTGCGGCGGATCGAAGTCGCCAGCTTCGTTCATCCGAAGAAGGTGCCGCAGATGGCCGACGCGGAGCAGGTGCTCGCGGCGCTGCCCCGTCGCGCCGACGTCTGTTACATCGGGTTGGTGCTGAATCGCAAAGGTTACGATCGCGCGCGCGCTGCGGGCTGCCATGAGATCGGCATGGCGCTGGCGGCCAGCGACACGTTCAACCGGCGCAATCAAGGTACGGGAACGGAAGAGTCGATCGCGGCGTGGCTGGACATCGCGCGCGAAGCGCGGTCTGCCGGATTGAGGGCTCAGGTCACCATTTCCACCTGCTTTGGTTGTCCGTTCGAAGGCGACATCGCCGTGGAGCGCGTGGTGGAAGTGGCCAAGCGTCTGGCGGATGGCGAGCCGCGCGAGCTTGCGCTCGCCGACACCATCGGCGCGGGAGTGCCGACGCAAGTCACCGAGCTGGTGGGCCGAGTGCGCGATGCGTTGCCGGGACTGCCGTTGCGCTGTCATTTCCACAATACCCGCAACACCGGTATCGCCAATGCTTATGCCGCGGTTCAGGCGGGCGTGGGCGTGCTCGATGCGAGTGTGGGCGGCATCGGCGGCTGTCCGTTTGCTCCGAACGCCACCGGCAATATTCCGACCGAGGATCTGTTGTACATGCTGCATCGCGCCGGCGTGCGCACCGGGGTTGCGCTCGAGTCGATGATCGATACCGGGCGCTGGCTGCAGGACAAGCTGGGCCGCACCATTCCGGGACTGCTGATCAAAGCAGGTCCGTTTCCAAACAGGAGACCCTCATGAGCATCGCAGTGGGTGATCGAATGCCGGCCGGCAGCTTCAAGGTCATGAGCAAGGAGGGACCGCAAAACCTCACCACCGATCGGCTGTTCGAAGGCAAGACCGTGGTGCTGGTGTCCGTTCCCGGCGCTTTCACGCCCACGTGCGACGCCCGGCATCTTCCGGGGTTCGTCGAGCAGGCGGGCGCCATCAAATCCAAGGGTGTGGATACGATTGCCTGCATGGCGGTCAACGACGTCTTCGTCATGAGCGCCTGGGGCAAGGCTTCCAATGCGACCGACCGCGTGACCATGCTGGCGGACGGAAGTGGCGAGTACACGCGCAAGCTCGGCATGGAGCTGGAGCTGACCAACGCGGGCATGGGGATGCGCGGCAAGCGCTTCGCCCTGATCGCCAAGGACGGTGTAGTGACGCAGCTGTTCGTGGAACCGCCAGGTGAATTCCAGGTGAGCAGCGCGGAAAACGTCCTGAAGCACCTCTAGCGCCGGCGGATGGGGCGGCGCGGTAGAGGGATTTCCCTACCCGTTCTTACATAACTTCCCAGTTGAGTTTGGCCCCCGGCCTGGGGCATAGTGCCGCCCGTGAAAAAGGCAAACCCGCCGAAAGGCGGGGACGCAAAGCCACCGGTCTAAAGGAGAAATCCTACGACAGCGGGGTCGCCACGGACGGGTCGCGAAACAGCTGGGAACATCCCAATCCCACGCGACTCGCCTGCCGCTTCCCCTTTCCGTCGTTTTCTCCCCGGTGCGTGCCAGCAGAATCAACGTATTGATTCCGCATTCGCGTCCGCCTTTTCAGGGGTCCGCCGCGAGGAGAGCTTTTGGCTCCCGCGCCGGCCGCGGTTCGGGGCGATGCGAGGTGGTGATATGCGCAATGTTCGGGGAGCGGCGCAGATGCCGGTGGCCGGACCTTCCCATGTGGAAGGTGGCGACGGGCAGCTGTACATCATCAATCTGTCTTCGGCCAATACGCCCATGACGCTCGAGGTGCCGGATGCACCGGAGCTTGGCGGCTTTGCCGTCTTCCGCTCCCGTCGTATGGAGGACGGGCGCGACCGTTTCCGGCTGCATCTGGGGTATTTCGACTCGCAGGAGCAGGCCGAGAAGTTCTTGCCGTTGGTGCGCGACCGCTATCCGGCCGCGTGGGTCGCGCTGGCCCCGAGGGAAGGCATGGGCTCGCTGGACGATACCAACGTCGCGCAATTCAAGTTCATTCCTCACCAGAAGGGTACCGATAAGCAAGCGCAGCCGACGGCGCCGGTTCAACCCAAAGCTCAGGTCCAGGCCAAAGCTTCGCCTCAGCCTCCGCTTCAGAGCCCGGCTTCCGCCCGCCGACCCGCCGAAGCCCGGGCGGTTCCGAAAGCGGCCGCTCCGTCTTCCAACGAGACGACCATACCCGCGGAGCAGTTCCTGCACGCCGAGGACGTGTTGTCACTCCTCGAATCGCCTCCCCGCGCGTTGCCGGCGGCCGAGCCGGCCAAAGAGCCGCCGAAGACGATGCCGGCCGCTCGCACGGGATCGACGGCGAGCCCGAGCCCCGCCGTCGCGAGACCTCAGACGAAAGCGACCGAGCTTCCCGCCGCGCAGAGCTTCGCGGTGCAGTTGATCTGGTCGGCGGAGAAACCCGATACGGCGCAAATTCCCCGCCTGGCCATCTTCGACGCGTACACGATGTACACGGTGACGGTGCAGCGCGCCGGACGGGTGTGGTACGGCCTGCGGCTGGGATTCTTCAGCGACCCCGTCTCCGCCCGGCAGGTTTCGCTTTATGTGCGTTCGGATTTCTCGGCTGCCGCCGTGGTCCCCGTCAGCGAACGCGAATGCGCGCGGGCGGACGAAGCCGCGAAAGTGGTCTTGCAGCGAGAGGCCGAGCTTCGTGAGCGGCAGCGCGCTCGAGCGGCTCCAGTCCCGAGAGCACCTGCGGTGGCACAGGAGAAGGCCGGTGCGAAAGCCCCTCCCGCGCCGACATTGTCACTGACTCCGGATCCGGCACCCGCCCAGGCAGCCGCCACGCAAGAGGATTTCCGCAAAGCGATGGATCTGCTGGATCAGCCGGCGCAGGCGGCTTCCAAGAAAGCGGCGCGTCCACAGCCGGCCGCCAAGCCTGCGCGCGCGCGGCGTCCGTCCAGCACCGAGCAACTCATGGAAGAGCTGGGAGCCCACACGGTCACGCTGGCCGATGAAGACACCGGCGCGTTCATCGACACCGGCGTGCGGCATTTGTCCGTGGCCGTGGTGAAGCCCAAGCGCAAGATGGGCAAGCTCCTGTCGCGCATTTCCGGCCGCCGCTGAGGTTACATCGAGAAGGGACCGTATACCGCCGCGCCGGCAGAGGATGCCGGCGCGGCGGTTTTCCGCGAGCCTTCAACCCAGCTGCTTTTCCAGCTCCGGCACGATCGTGAACAGGTCGCCGACCAGGCCGATATCGGCCACTTCGAAGATCGGCGCCTCGGCATCCTTGTTGATCGCGACGATGGTGCGCGCGTCCTTGATGCCGGTCAGGTGCTGGATCGCGCCCGATATGCCTACCGCGATGTAAAGCTCCGGAGCGATGATCTTGCCCGTTTGTCCGACCTGCATGTCGTTCGGTACATACCCCGCATCGACAGCGGCGCGTGAGGCACCCACCGCGGCTCCCAGCTTGTCCGCCAGGCTGTATAGAATCTTGAAGCCTTCGGCTCCACCCAGGGCCCGGCCCCCCGAGACCACGCGCCTGGCGGTCTGCAGATCCGGCCGATCGGTCGCGCCCGCGGACATCGACACGAAGCGCGTGTGCGTCGGCAACTGAGCACTCAGGCTGCACGTCTCGACAGGCGCCGACCCGCCGGCCGGCGCGGCCTGGAAGGAGGCGGCACGCACCGTGGCTACCACTTTGACGTCGGCAGGCACTTCCACCGTCACGATGGCATTGCCGGCGTAAATGGGACGCTGAAAGCGATGCGACGACTGGACGGCCATGATGTCGCTGAGCTGGGGCGCATCCAGCAAAGCGGCTACCCGCGGCATCAGGTCCTTGCCGAAGGTCGTGGACGGCCCGAAAACGTGGGTGAATTCGCCGGCGAGAGCAACGACCTGCGGTGCGAGCACGGCGGCGAGCGGATGCTCGTTCGCGGCGTGATCGACGCGCAGAACCCTCGCCACGCCCCTCAACTCGGCCGCCTGGGCGGCTACGGCGGAGCCGTCGGCCGCGAACACGGCCACGATGATCTCCGCGCCCTGAATGGCGCTGGCACAGGTAACGCACTTGGCCGTGCTCGGATTGAGCTTCCCCGCGGCGTGCTCGGCGATGATCAATATCTTGCTCATGGACTCAAACCAGACCTCTCTGCTTCAGCGCGCTGACCAGTTCCTGTACGTCCTTGACACGCACGCCCTTCTGGCGCGCTGCCGGCGGCTCGTAGCGCGTCGCCTTGACCTGTTGCCGCGGGGTGATGCCCAGATCGGCGAAGGACAGCGTTTCCAGCGGCTTCTTCTTCGCCTTCATGATGTCCGGCAGCTTGACGTACCGGGGCTCGTTCAGCCGCAGATCGGTGGTGAACACCGCCGGCAGGTCCACTTCCACCGTCTCCAGGCCCGCGTCGACCTCCCGTTTGACCGTCGCCTTGTCCTCCGACAGCTCGATCCTGGAGGCGAAAGTCGCCTGCGGACGGTCCCACAGGGCCGCCAGCATCTGGCCGGTCTGGTTGTTGTCATCGTCGATGGCCTGCTTGCCCAGGATGACGACCCGGGGCTGCTCCCGCTGGATCAGCGCCAGCAGCGTGCGGGCGGCCGTCAATGGCTCGACGGCCGGCGCCGCGGCATCGGTCTGGACCAGCAGCGCGCGATCGGCGCCCATGGCAAGCGCCGTGCGCAGCTGCTGTTGAGTGTCCGGCGGCCCGATGCTCGCAGCGACCACTTCCGTGGCGCGCCCCTGCTCGCGCATGCGCAGGGCTTCCTCCAGAGCAATCTCATCGAAGGGGTTGATGCTCATCTTGACCCCTTCGGTGGCGACGCCGCTGCCGTCGGGTTTGATGCGGATGCGGACGTTGTAGTCCACCACGCGCTTGATCGCTACGAGAATCTTGGCCATCGGCACTACGGGCTCCAGGTCTTGTCAGCTCTTCTCATCCCAGGGGTCCTGGGTCGAATCGTCCGTATCCGTTTCCGCCGCGGGATTCGTCGACGGGCGCTCCACCGAGGAACGGCTCTCCTCGACATGATCGCTGTGCGGCGCATCCGGCGTGCCCAAAGGCAGCGTCATGGACTCGCTAATGGGCGCCTTGCGCGGGCTCGCCTTCTTCTTTGGAGCCGCAGCCGCGGGTTTGGCGGCCTTGGCAGCCGGCTTGCGCTTCGGAGCGGCTTTGGGCGCGGTCTTCTTCTTCCGGGCTGCCGCCGATTTGCGACCCGCCGGTCGCGCGCGTGCGGCTCGGCTGGCCTTGCGCGCCGTCTTGCTACTACGGCGTGCGGCGGACTTTTTGCTCTTGCCGGACTTGCGCGACGCTTTACGGGCTTTTTTCTTCGCCATAAAACACCTCAAAAAAAGTTGCCAAATAAGGATGGGGTCAGGATGCACGCTCAGCGAAAAGAGCGCACAAGTTAATCGTTGAACTCACAGCTTGCAATCGCAGCGCGGTGTACACTGAGATTCTCACCGGAAAGCCGCCTTGAACGACCGCCGACACATCTGCGCCAGCGATGGCTCGAGCACCGTCCTCGACGGGATCCGCGGGCGCCTGGCCGGTGCCGGAGGCCGGTTGCGGCCCGATTCCCATGCGATCGAGCCGCTGCCGAGCGCCATCCGCACGCGCACCTTCGTCGTGGCCACCGCCACGGCTTCCGCAGCACCGTGACCAAGGGACCTCGCCATCGAATCGTTGGCTGTCGAACGCCGGGATCTGTTTGAGCGCCTCGCCCGCGGTCCCGCGGGCGGCGTCTCGGTCGTTACGCCCAACCGGCGCCTCGCACAGGCGCTGCGGCGGGATTTCGACGGCTGGCAGTCCGCGCGCGGACTGCAGGCATGGGAAACAGCGGACGTGCTGCCGTTCGGAGCCTTCCTCGAGCGTCTTTGGGAGGACGCTCTGTATTCGGACGGCGTCTCGGGCCTGCCGCTGCTGCTGAGCCCGGCGCAGGAACAAACTGTATGGGAAGAGGTGGTCCGCAGCTCGAGTCTGGCGGACGCGCTGCTGTCCGCGGTCGGGACGGCGAGCCGATGCCGCGAGGCGTGGCTGCTCGCGCACGCCTGGCGGTTGCTGGCGAAACTTTCAGCGACCGTCCTCAATGAGGACGCTCAGGCCTTCCTGGAGTGGTCCTCGCGGTACGAGCGCGCGACCCATGCGCGCCACCAGATCGACTCCGCGCGATTGCCCGACGCGCTGCCGGCCCTTCTGCCGAACGCCGGCCTGCGCAAGCCACGAACGCTGGTGTTGTTCGGCTTCGATACCGTCACGCCTCAGCAGCGTGCGTTTCTCGACGCGCTCGCCGGCGTTGGCACAGAGCTTCAAGTGATGCAGGCGCAGCGCGTGGATTCCCGCGCGCGACGGGTGGAATTCACTTCGGCGAAGGAGGAGCTGTTGGCGGCTGCACGATGGGCCAGGGCGAGGCTCGAAAGCGGTGGCGCGCAGGTTCGCATCGGCATCGTCGTGCCTGATCTGGCGCGGTCCCGCAGCCGGGTGCAGCGGACTCTGGCGGCAGTGATGGAACCCTCCGCCCTTACCGTAACGCCAACGTCCGACGCCGGCCGGCCGGTGTTGCCGTTCGATCTGTCGCTCGGCCTTCCGCTCGCGGACTTTCCGCTGGTTCACGATGCGCTTCTGGCGCTCGAGCTGGCGTGTGGCGAGCTTGCGTTCGAGGCCGTCAGCCGGTTGATCCGCTCGCCATTCCTGGCCGCTGCAGAGACCGAGTTGACCGTGCGCGCGCAGCTCGATTGCGAATTGCGGCGGCGTTGCGGCATGCAGCTGAGCGCGGAGCGTTTGTGGCGCTCGATGTCCCGCGAGGGCGCGCCGCCCGCGCCGGCGCTCATGGGCTGCATTGTGAAGTTGACGCAACTGGGCAAGACCTCCCTGGCCGGCGCACGCACGGCGACGGAATGGGCGCAGATCCTCGCCGATGTCCTGGCGGCCGTGGGCTTCCCAGGCGAACGCACGCTCGATTCCGCCGAATATCAGACGCTGAAGAAGTGGCACGCCGTGCTGGCTTCCCTCGCTACGCTGGAGCGGGTCGCGGGCAGGATGAGTTGCGCGGACGCCGTGCGCCGGGTGCGACGGCTTGCGGCCGACACGCTGTTTCAGCCGGAGACGCCGGACGTGCCCATCCAGGTGCTGGGCGCCCTGGAGTCGGCAGGCCTGACCTTCGACCATCTCTGGATCACAGGCCTGACGGACGACGTCTGGCCGCTGTCCGCGCGTCCCAATCCGTTCATTCCGATACCCCTGCAACGGGCCGCCGGCATTCCGTATGCCGACGTTGCCGGAGCGTTGGAGCGCGGCCGGCGCATGACGCAGGATTGGCTCGGCTCGGCGCCCGAGGTCATCCTGAGCCACGCGCGCATGGAAGGCGACAGCGAGCTTGCGCCAAGTCCTCTGATCGTGGCTGTGGAGCCGGGCGGATACGAAGCCCTCGGGATCCCCGAGTACGAGACCGCGCGCAACGCGATTCATCGCGCGTACGGTCTGGTGCGTATCGACGACGGGGTCGGTCCGGTGCTTTCGAGCGCAGAGCCCTTCGCCGGCGGCACCGCGGTCTTCAAGGACCAGGCCGCGTGCCCGTTTCGCGCGTTCGCGCGCCACCGTTTGGACTCGACGCCGCTCGAGGTGCCGCAACCCGGCCTCGACGCCGCCGAGCGGGGCACCTTGCTCCACGACATGCTGGCGGAAGTCTGGACGGCGCTCGGCAACAAACGAAACCTGGACGCGCTCGATGGCGCATCGCTCGCGCAGTTGCTGGAAACCTGCGCGGCCACGGCCGTCGCCAGAATGCAGCGGCGCCGCCCGGATGCCCTGGACGAGCGGTTCGCCGCCGCCGAGCGCAGGCGGCTCGCGAAGGTGACGCAGGAATGGCTGGCGATCGAGCGTGCGCGTCCGGAATTCGAGGTGGTCGCGATCGAGCGCAAGCGGCCCGTGCACTTCGGCGGAGTCACGGTGAATGCCAAGCTGGACCGCATGGACCGGCTCGCGAGCGGCGAGCGCATCGTGCTGGACTACAAAACCGGCCGTTGCATGGTCTCCGCATGGCTCGGCGCGCGCCCCGATGAGCCGCAATTGCCGATGTACGCGCTGGGCTCGGAGGAAGAGGTCAGCGCCGTGGCGTTCGCGCAGCTCAAGACCGGCGACTTGCGGTTCAAAGGCCTTGCCAGCACCGAGGGGCTGTTATCGGGCGTGACCTTGGTCACCAAGGATCGGAGCGATCTTTCCCGGCAGTACTCGGGATGGCCGGATCTCGTGCGCGGCTGGCGCGCCGAGCTGGAAGCGCTGGGTCGCGGCTTTGCCGCGGGAGATGCCCGGGTCGATCCAAAGCAGGGCGAGCTTACCTGCCAGCGATGCGATCAGCACGCGTTCTGCCGCGTCGCTGAAAAGGCGGTGGGCAGTGCGATCGAGGACGCCGGAGATGGGTGAACGGCGCCTCACACCGGATCGCGCCCAGCGTGAGCGTGCGCTGGATCCGCAGCAATCTTTCATCGTCCAGGCGCCAGCCGGCTCCGGCAAGACGGAACTGCTCATCCAGCGCCTGCTTATGCTGCTGGCGCACGTCGCGCGGCCGGAAGAAATCACCGCGATCAGCTTTACGAAGAAGAGCGCGGCAGAGATGCGGCGCCGGGTCTTCGAGGCGCTCGCCGTCGCGCGGCAGACTCCCCGTCCAGCGCAGGGGCACAAGGCGCGCACCTGGGATCTGGCGCGTGCCGCGCTGGCCCGCGATGAGGCGCAGGGCTGGAAGCTGGAGGAGAACCCGGCGCGCCTGCGTATTCAAACCATCGATGCTTTGTGCGCTTCGCTGACGCGGCAGATGCCGGTGCTGGCCCGGTTCGGCACACAGCCCGAGAGCATCGAGGATGCCTCGCTCTTGTATCTGGAAGCGGCGCGCAACACGCTGGCCCTGTTCGCAGACTCGAGCGATCCGGCCGCGGCGGACGTGGCGCTGCTGCTCGCGCACCTGGACAACAACGTCATGCAGGCCGAAGGGCTTCTGGCAGTGATGCTGCGGCATCGGGACCATTGGCTGCGCAAGATCCATGGCGCCGACGATCGGGCGATGCTGGAGGCCGCGCTCGCCTCGGTGCGAGCCGAAGCGGTGCGTCGCGTGCGCGGCCTGCTGCCGCCGACGCTCAGGCCGCCTGCAAACGATGAAGACGCGGACGCGTGGATCGCCATGGCCGATGAGTTGCTTACCCGGGACGGTACATGGCGCAAGCGCCACGCGCTGTATCAGTCGTTATGCGACAACGATCCGCTGTGCGCGGCGCTCGCTCGTTTGCAATCACTGCCTCCCGCCCGCTACAGCGAAGAGCAATGGAATGCGCTGGGCGCAATCGCGCGCCTGCTGCCCCGCGCCGTGGCCGAGTTGAGATTGGTGTTCGCGCAGCGTGGCCAGGCGGATTTCATCGAGATCGCGCAGGGCGCGTTGCGTGCGCTGGAGACTGAGGAAGGGCCCACCGATCTCCTGCTGTCGCTGGATTACACGCTGCGGCACATCCTGGTCGATGAGTTCCAGGACACCTCGTTCACACAGTTCGACCTCCTCGAGAAGCTCACCTCGGGCTGGCAGCCCGGCGACGGCCGCACGCTGTTCGTGGTGGGCGATCCCATGCAGTCGATCTATCGCTTCCGCGAGGCGGAGGTCGGCTTGTTCCTGCGCGCGCGCAACTTCGGTATCGGTGCCGTTGCGCTCGAGTCACTCACGCTCAGCGCCAATTTCCGCTCGCAGGAAGGCATCGTTTCCTGGGTGAACGACGCGTTCGCGCGCGTGATGCCTGCGGGGGAGGATGTCGCGGCCGGCGCAGTGCGGTACTCGCCGTCGCACGCCGTGCACGAATCTCTGCCCACGCCGGTCACGGTGCACGCCCTCTACGACAATGATCGTTCCGGCGAGGCCCGGCGCGTGGCACGGATCGCGCGCGATGCGCTGGCCGCTCCGGGATTGGATCCCGCCAAACCCTCGACCGTTGCCGTGCTCGTGCGCAATCGCAGCCACCTGAACGAAATCGTGCCGAGCCTCAAGGAGGCCGGGCTGGCTTTCCGCGCCATCGAAATCGAGCCGCTGGGCCATCGCGCGGTAGTGCAGGATCTGTTCGCGCTGACGCGCGCCTTGGCGCATCTCGCGGATCGAACGGCGTGGCTGGCGGTGCTGCGCGCGCCCTGGTGCGGCCTGACGCTCGCCGATCTGCACACGATCGCGGACCGTGAGCGCACGGTGTGGGAATCCATCAACGATCCGGCCGTGGCGGGGGCGCTGCCCGAAGACAGTCGGAGTCGCTTGGCGCGAGTCAGAGAAGTCGTCGGACGCTGCATCGCGCAGCGGGCGCGCTCCAGCCTGCGCGACACGGTCGAGGGCGCGTGGCTGGCGCTCGGTGGGCCGGCCTGCGTGGAGAGCGCAACCGATCTGGAGGACGCGGAGATCTATCTCGACTACCTGGAAAAATCGGCAAGCGCCGGCGCGATCGCCGATGCTGCGGCGTTCGCGGCAGGCATCGCCCGGTTGTACGCGCTCCCCGATCTCGCCGCCACGGACCGGCTGCAGGTCATGACCATCCATCGGGCCAAGGGACTGGAGTTCGACACGGTGATCGTCCCGGGACTGGACGCGGGCACCGGCCGCGAGGATCGCAAGCTGTTCCTGTGGATGGAGCGCACCGAAGACCTGCTGCTTGCGCCCACCAATCCCACGGGGGGCGACAAAGACCGGATTTACGAGTACATCCGCATGCTCGACCGCGAGAAGGCCGACTACGAGGATGGTCGTTTGTTGTACGTGGCCGCCACGCGCGCGAAGCGCGCGCTGCACCTGCTGGGCTGCGTGGATCTCGATGCGCAAGGCGCGCCAAAGCCGCCGCTGCGCGAAGCGCTGCTGGCGAAGTTGTGGCCCGCGGTGTCCGAAGATTTTCGCGCCGGTTGCGCAGGATCGCAGCCGACGGCACAGCCGAAGGAGCCGCCGCCCGCGGGCGATTCGGGCGCATTGAATCGCTTGCCCGCAGGCTGGGTGCTTCCCGATCTGCCGCCGGGCGCGAGTTGGACCCGGCCGGATGAGATGGAACGGACGGGGGAGGAGATCGAATTTTCCTGGGTCGGCGAGACCGCACGCCACGTCGGTAGCGTGGTGCACCGCTGGCTGCAGCGCCTGGCCGAGGACGAGTTGCGCGGCTGGGACGTGGCGCGGCTCCATAGGATGCGCGAGCAGTTCCGTGCCGAGCTTTCGGCGCGCGGAATCTCGGCGGCCGATCTTGGGCCGGCCACCGACAAGGTGATCGCCGCGCTCGGCGCGTCGCTTCGGGATGAGCGCGGCCGCTGGCTGCTCGGGCCGCAACGGGAAGCGCGCAACGAGCTGCGGCTCACGGCGAGCATCGGCGGGCGGCTGCGCCATCTGATCATCGATCGGACCTTTGTCGACGAGCAGGGGCGGCGGCGCATCATCGACTACAAGACCAGCAGCCACGAAGGCGCGGATATCGAGGGATTTCTCGATCGCGAGCGGCAGCGGTATCTCGCGCAAATGCAGCGGTATGCGCTGGCGCTGGCTGCGGAACGGGCCGAACTGGGGCTCTATTTCCCGCTGCTGGCGGGATGGCGGGAATGGGGCGCTCGCACGGAGCAGGACTCCTGAGCATCGAGCGCGAGAAAGCAGGCCGGCGCGGTCCCTGACGGGAAACGGCGCGCCGGCGTGCGAGGCTCGGCCCCTATCAGACCGGGAGGCGGGTGGCCGTTACCACGATCGTCGGAATCGACGAAGCGATTCTGGACGAGCTGCGCGCCGTGGCGCTGCTGGTCTTGTTTGCGGCAGGAGCGCTGTCGGAAGACGGGCCGCCGCGGTGCTTGCGCCGCTCCTGCATGCGCTCGCGGAATTGCGATTGCAGGGTCTGCAGCTGCGTGCGCTGTTCCGGAGTGAGCACCTGCCAGATCTGCGCGCGCAGCTGGCTGCCGTCGGTAACCATGCGGCTGGCCAGCTCGCCGGCCTTCTGGCTGGCCTGCGCGACGACGGCCGCGTAGTTCGGATCATCCGGCTGCGTGGTGCGCAGCTGCTCGGCGTTGCTGCGCATCTCCTGGCGCATGGCATCCATGTTCGGCCGGGCGGATTCGAGCAGTCCTTTGATCGTCTGGCGCTGCTCGTCGGTCAGCGCGAGCTTGTCGCCGAGGCGGTGCAGCAGCTCCGGGCCCATCGTTCCGGGGAACATGAAGCCCATGCCCGGGCCGCCATGATGGCGCGGGCCGTCGCCAGCGTCGCGCCCGCCGTTGGCGGCATATCCGGCGATCGCGGTGATGCTCAGCACCACGGCGCCGGCCAGTGCATAAAGTGATTTGCGGTTCATGATGTCTCTCCTCGTCCGAGGCCGCGGGCTGCGGCTGTGTGGCAGACATTCTGCGCGTCCGGTCCGTGGAGTTGTCTCAAGGGACGGCGAATCTGCTGCAAAGATGTGTCAAGCGCCGGACAATGCAGATGACAAGCGTCCACCAACCGCAGACTATGAGCCGTATGACCGACATTCGCCCGAAACTGCTGCTGATCGACGACGACCGCGAGCTTGCCGCGATGCTTTCGGAGTACCTCGACCGTGAAGGCTTCGAGATCGCCGCTGCCGCCGATGGCCCGCAAGGGCTCAGCCGGTTCCAGGAAGCCGCGCCCGACCTGGTCATCCTCGATGTCATGCTGCCGGGCATCAATGGTCTCGATGTCCTGCGCCGGCTGCGGGCGGAAAAAGTACCGACTCCGGTGCTGATGCTGACCGCGCGCGGTGATGACGTCGACCGGATCCTCGGTCTGGAGCTCGGCGCGGACGACTATCTCGCCAAGCCGTTCAATCCGCGCGAGCTGGCGGCGCGCATCCGCGCGATCCTGCGCCGCTCCAGCCAGGGCGCCGGCCAAACAAACGAGCTGCTGCGCGCGGGCGACCTGGAGCTGGACATGATGCAGCATCGCCTGGCCCGGCGCGGCCAGCCGATCGAGCTTACGGGCGCCGAGCTGCGCGTGCTGGCGGAGCTGATGCGCAGCGTCGGACGGCTGGTGAGCCGGGAGCAGCTGACCGAACAGGCGCTCGGGCGCAAGCTCGAGCTCTACGACCGCAGCATCGACACGCACATCAGCAACCTGCGGCGCAAGCTCGGTCTGCGGGAAGGGGAGGGGCTCGAATTGCGCGGCGTGCGCGGCGCCGGCTACGTGCTGATCGTTCCGGATGCCGGTGCGCGATGAGAAGCCTGTCGCTGAAGATCTTCCTGTCGTTCTGGCTGGCGCTGCTGCTGATCGTGGTGGCGACGGCCGGCATCACGATCTTCATCCTGTCCGAGCGCGCGGCGCAGGCGCCCCGCTCGCCGCGCGAGTTTGCCAATGAAGCGGCGGTGGCCCTGGCGCAGGGCGGGCGGGCCGGGCTCGCCGAGTGGCTGCGGGCCCGCGGGTCGCGCATTCCCGATGTGTTCATCCTGGGGCCGGACGGCACCGAGCTGCTGGGCCGGCGCGTGCCGCGATTTTTGTCGGACGACCGTGGCGGCCGCCCTGTCGAGCTGCACGGCGCCCCGGGCGTGCAATATCGCCCGCCGCAGCATCTGCCAACTCTGATCGGGCCGGACGGCGCGCCTTACCGGTTCGTGCTGCTGCCCCGGCACCGCTCGAAGTTCGGCATCATCGATCAGCCGCCGGTGCGCTGGATCCTGCTGTCGGTGGCATTGATCGTCACGGGCGCGGTCAGCTACCTGCTGGCACGCTCCATCACGCGGCCGATCGACGACCTCACCGCCGCCACGCAGAAACTGGCGGCGGGCGATCTGGCGGCGCGCTCCAGCTCCGCCACGCGCGCGCGCGGCGATGAGCTTGCGCGCCTCGGCGCGAGCTTCGACACCATGGCGCAGCGGATCCACGAGCTCATCGAGTCGCGCGAGCGTTTGTTGCGCGATATCTCCCACGAGCTGCGCTCGCCGCTGGCGCGCATGCGCGTCGCGCTCGGCCTGGTGCGCCAGCCCGGCGCGGACGCCGAGCGTCAGCTGGCGCGTCTGGAGCTGGAAATCGAGCGCCTGAATGGGCTGATCGGACAAATTCTGTCCGTCTCGCGCCTGGGCGCCGCCGGGGCGGAGCTCGAGCTGGAGCGCGTCGATCTCGGCGGCCTCATCGAGACCATCGTCCGCGATGCAACCTATGAGGCGCAGAGCGCCGACAGGACGGTGAGCTGGGAGCCGCCCGCGCGGCGCATCGAAGTGCGCGGCAATCCGCACTGGCTGGGCAGTGCCATCGAGAACGTCGTGCGCAACGCGGTCCGGCACACGCCGGCCGGCAGCGCCGTCAAGCTCGGCCTGGTCGAAGAGCCGGGATGCGCGTTGGTTTGTGTCGAGGATGAGGGGCCGGGCGTGCCTGCGGATGATCTCGAGCACATCTTCGAGCCGTTTTATCGCAGTTCCGGCAGTGCAGGCAGCGCCGGGGTGGCCAGTGCACGGGACCGTGCGAGCGGGGGCGAAGGCCTGGGCCTGGCGATTACCGAGCGCGTGCTGCGCGCACACGGGGGAAGCGTGCGTGCGCTGAACCGGCAGAGCGGCGGTTTGCGCGTCGAGCTGCGACTACCCGTTCAGTAGGTGCCTGCGACCGAGAATGGGCGTCGGCCCTGCGCGTCGGGTTGCCCGAGGAAGCGCAGGGTGTTGGTGATGGCATCCGGCGCTCCCGGCCGCGGCGTCACCAGCCCTTCGACGATGAATTCCCGGTTCTTGGCCAAGGTCACCGTGCCGGTGACCTGCATCGGTCCGCCGGTGTCCTGCAGCCGTCCAATCCATTTGTCAGCTTGCCGCGAGCTTTCGTCGAAGCTCAAGCGGTAACTTCCGATGGTTACGGGGTCCGGTGCGGGGCGCTGCAGATCGCGCGCGTCCAGTACGCCGGCGACTTCCTGCAGGCCGGACTTGTTCAGTTTGATCTTGTCCAGCGTCGCGCTGATATTTCCGTTCCAACCCGGCGGCACCGCACTGAGCGGCAAACCCGACAGCGGCCAGCGCATCTCCACTTTCCGTCCTTCTATGGCGCCGCCCAATTCCGCCGAGAACCTGCCGCGGATCTGACTGTCACCCGAGCCCAACTCGCCATCGAGCGTCAGCTTTCCCGCCAGCAACGACAGGGGATGCACCTGCCACTTCACCGGGCCCCACGTGCGTCCGCCGATCGTCAGGTACTGGGCGCTCCCGTTCCAGACGCTCCCGCTCAGCATTCCGGCTGTTACCGATGAGGGCAGCACATAGACGAGCACGCGTGCCGGCAGTCCGACGATCAGCGCCACAATGAATCCCGCCACCGCAACCGCTATCAACAGTGATTTCTTCTGCATCCTGGATTACCGCCGGGCTGCCGCCGCGGCCTGACTCGAACGGGAGGTACCGGATCAGGACTTCTTGAGCACCAGGCTCGCGTTCACCCGCCCTGCTTTGCTCGTCCGATCCACGCTGGCCGATTCCACCATCACGCCATGCTGCTGCTCGAGCAGCGCCAGCCATCCTATCAACGTGTCGAATGCAGCGCTCTCCACGCGCACCCGGATGCCGCCGTTGCCGCTAGGCTGCGATCCGGTGATCGATTTCTCCAGTCCCGTCTCGCGCGCGCTCTGGTCCACCAGCACGATCAAAGATCCGCCGCCGGCCTGAGGCGCCGCCGCGGCGACCGGTCCCGCCGCGCGCAACTCGCCGGCGACGCTGCGCATCCATTGCAGGTCCTGCTGTTTCTGCTCCACGCGCTGGGCGGCCTTGCTGGTCGCTGCATACAGCGGCAGAACGCCGGCGCCGAGGACGATCAGCACCGCTGCGCCTGCGCCACCCCACGTCACCAGCTTGCGTTCACGCGGGTTGAGACGGTTGAGCCAGGCTTCGATCGGCTGCATTTGCGCAGCCAGTTTGTCGGTGAATGCGCTCATCGGCCGGTGCCTCCCTTGCCGCCCTTGACCTGCACCCGGCCCTCGACTCCGGAGCCATTGTTGTCGGATGACTGCAGCTGTGCGGCCATGCCGCCCTGGTTCATCAGTGTTTCCACTTTCGAGAGACTGCCGACGTCCTGTGCCCTGACCTGCATGTCGAGCGTGTTGTTGCGGAAGCTGAAGGCGTTGAGCTTGGCGCTGGGCACCTGTCCGAAGGCGGTGCCGACCGCGGCCAGCATCGGCATGATGCCCGTTCCCTCCGGGCCAACGCCGCCGCGAATCGCGGCCAGGCGCGATTCCATGCGCCGGCGCGCGTTGATGGTGTTTTGTTCGCCCGGCATCGCTTCGCGGAAGGTCTGGGCGATCGCGGCATCGAGCGAGCGTTCCGTCTTCTTCAGCCGCCACAGCTCGACGCTCTTGCCGATCAGGTTCAGCGCGACGAGGCCGGCGAGCAGCATCGCGGCGACACGCCAGCGCCGCCACGTGTCCGAGGCACCGGAGCGTCCGGCGTAAGAGCCCTGCAGCAGGTTGAGCGAGGGTTGATGTACCGCCTGGCGCGCGAACAAGGGCAACGCGCCCTCGCGCAGCAGCTGCACGTTGAGTGTCGCGAGGTGCTCGCGCATCGTCTCGAACAGCGTGTGGTGGCGCTCCCACTCATCCTCGCCGATGTACGCGACGACGTGCCGAGGCTCGATGTCGGAGGAGGGCGCTTCGGCTTCCGCATCCGGCGCTATGATGTCTGCGGTGTCGTCTCGGCCGTGGGAATAGAGCTGCGCCATCTCGATGGCCACCGCCAACGGCACCACCTGCAGAACGAACGGCTGCCGCTGGGGATGGCGGACATAGAGATGATCGCCCTCGACCACGAGCACGGTCTGCGAGGGATTGGCGGGCACCAGCGCGCTGTCGGGATAGAGCGCTTGCGGTTGGATCTGGGCCTCACGCAGGGTGGCCAGCCAGGCATCCATCTGCGCTCGGCTGACGGTTGCGACGGGGGTGGTGGTCTGTTCCGCTTCGCGCCGACCGATGGCGAAATGCATGGCATCGAGGTCATCCGCCAGCTGCTCTTCGAGCGCGAACGGCACGACCTGGGCCAGCCGCGCGCCGCCTCGCACCGGAAGCTCGGGCTCGGCCAGGAGGACCTCGGTACCGGGGACGATCGCCACGACGCGCCTCCCGGCGGCCAGCGGGGCGGCGGCGGACAAAGGACCGTGATTCACCCCTCCGGAAAGGTTGCCGGCGTCGTCGATCAGCACCCAGCTCGCGGGCGTTTCGCCGTGGTTGGAAAGCCGGATGACCAGTGTCTCTGCCATGCTGATCCGCACTCTCTATTCAGCGCCGAAGCTGCGCATGAGAACCTTGGATTTCCCGCCGCGGCTCTTGTCGCGATACAGCAGACTGTACAGGCTCATTTCCGTCCCGCCAATAGTGACGAAGGTGTGCAGTCTAAAGTAGGCCGTTTGCTCGGTAATCATCTCCTGCGCGTTCTGAAGCTCGGCGATATTGCGCAAGGTATCCAACCTCGGAAAGCATCCTTCTTTGCGGGCGCGCGCCATTTCTTCGGCATTGGAGCCGAAGGCTTGAGAGCTAGGCGGGCCAAGCGCGTTGATAAGGAGGATGGGAGCGGTGCAGACATTGATCTTCGTGCCTTTACTACTGGTGTCCAGAGGCAGCGCCGTAACGTAGGGTTTGAGCTTGAGGTAGTTTTCGAGCCCGAAATCCGGCAGCGCCAACAATTCGCTCACGCTCGTAATGACGGTATTCGCTGCTCGATAGGGTGGAGTAAGCGCGGTATAGGTATCGTCCTCGGCGCCGTCCGCACTGCGCGTCTGGTTGTCGCTGTCGAGCCAATCGCGCACGATCTCGGCCCATTTCGGGTCCAGCTGCAGAGCGATGAGCAGATTTCTGAACGTCGTGAGCCAACGTTGGGTTTCCTCGGGCGCAGTCGGGTCATCGGTCAGCAGGTTGTTGAGGTTGAATCGACCCTGCAAGTCTTCGAGGCCGCCCTCGATCTGCCCACCCTCGATCGGAATCGGCGGCATGGGCTTGGCCCAGTTCTCGGCGAAGTTGTCCGTGGCGGAGTTGTTGGTACCGGTTCCTCTCGCGCTGTCGTCGGTCGCATCCTTTTCCAGGAAGTACGCGGCCCACGCTTCCGCTCCGAGTCCCACCTGAAATCCGGAATCGAGCGTAAGCATCGTCGTGGTGCGCTGCTGCTCGACGACGCTGTCGAAGCCGATCTGTGTGGCGAGAACAACCGCCAGGGCGACGATGAGCATGGCCGTGATCAATGCGACGCCGCGCTGCCGCCGCGGTGAGCCCGGGGCGCGATTCATCGGCTCACCTCCACCAACCGGGTGATCGTGCCGAAATCCTCGAGATCGAGCTTGATCTCCACTGCGATCGGCCGGGCGCGCGGCGCGTTGATCGGCGCGTATCCCGCGGGTGGCCATTGGGTTTGCCATTGTCCGTTCTCGTGCATGTAACGGATGACTACGGACTTCACTTTATCGATCAGGTCCCGCTTGACGATTTCATTGCTCATCGTGGCGTCGAGCACCGTCCAGTGCTCGCGTCGCAGGGTGCCATCCTCCAATACATACATCACGCGCTGCAGGGCGGGACGGGGCAGGCCGGCGGGATTCGTCCAGCCGTTGCGCGTGAGCGCGACGATGACTTTGCCGTTGGGGTCGGTCTGCATAGCCGGCAGATGGGTATCGCCCATCAGATCGCGCACCGGGCGCGGCGCGGCCTGCTCGAAATCCTGGGTCAACAAACGAACGGCCGTCTGCAGGTGCTGAAGCCGCGCCATTTGGGCGCGGGCGATCTCGGTCTGGCGGACCGAAGTGTTGTAGGCGCCGTAGGCGAGCATGGTGAATATGGCGAGGATCGCCACCGCCACGGCGAGCTCGATCAGAGTAAAGCCCGACATCTTCACGGCTGCGAACCGTTGGCGGGTTGTCCGCTGCCGGGGTTCTGCCCCTCGGGGGTGGGATTCGGATTGGCGGGGTTGTTGCTGTACGGGCTGCTGATGTTGAGCTCCGGCTTGATCGACGTGCCGAAGAACCCGATGGCCAGTCCCGTCCAAACATTCTTCGGCGAGCTTTCCAGCGCGCTGCGCGCCTCCAGACGGGTAATGCCCGGAACACCCGAGGGAAAGGTCTTGAGCTCCCAGCGCCATGTCTGGTGGGCGTACTCGACCGTACCGCTCTGACTCTTATCTGCCGGCGGCTGCAGCGCGAGCCGCGCTTCCGTGATCTTGTTGAGCGCGATCCACTCCGCCAGGGTCTTCTCACGCAGATAGGTGGAGGTGCGCACGCTTTGGTTCACCGTGGTAAACAGCGCCGCCAGCCCGAACGCGACGATCGTCAGCGCGACCAGCACCTCGATCAGCGTAAAGCCGCGAAGGCGGCGGCGGTACGGAGTCATTTCGGCGCCTCGTCCACCGACCTGAGATCCACCTCGCCGTTCATCTTGCCGGTGAGCGTTGCGGAGTGGTCGGACCCCGCGCGCTCGAGGACCAGCTCGAAGGGCGTCATGTCGCCACTGGCGAAGATGAACACCTGCGGGGGCGGGGGATCCTTCGAATGGTCCTTCTTGGCCTCCAGCTGCGGGTCTGGCGCCATATCTTCTTCTTCCGGTTTTTTCTTTTCCGGTTCCTTTTTGTCCTCCGGCAGCGGGCGCGGCTTCAGCAGGACTTCCCGTCCTTCGAGGGTCAGGCGCGGCGCGACGCCCGCGGGGAACTTGCGCGGGCGCATCAGCGGATCGCTGGCCGGCGCGAGCCAGATACCGCGGCGCACGTCGTGGCGCAGGAACTCATAGCCGTCGGGGTAGAAGGTCAGGCCGACATCGCGGCTCTGCATCTCGGCCTGCTCGCGCACCATCCCGATCAGGCGCAGCAGGCGCTGGCTCTCGCCGGCGATCTGCGTGTCGCGGCCGAGGACGTTGACCGACAGCAGCATCAGCGAGGCGACGATCGCGATGATGATCACCACGACCAGAATCTCGATGAGCGTAAAGCCCCGGGAGCTGCCGCGCATCGGCGTGGCCGTCACTCCAGATTCCAGTTTCCTATGTCAGCGGCCGGACCTTCGCCGCCGGGCTGTCCATCGGCGCCCAGGGTGAACAGATCGTATTCGCCGCCCTGCGTGCCGGGGAGAACGTACTGATAGTCGTTGCCCCAGGGGTCCTTCATCACCCGGCCGTTCTGCAGGTACCCGCCTTGCTTCCAATTGCGGATGGTCGGGTCCGCGGGCGGCTTCACCAGCGCCTCCAGGCCCTGGTCGGTGGTCGGATATTTGAAGTTGTCCAGCCGGTACAGATTGAGCGCCGCCTGCAGCGCGCGGATGTCCGACTTGGCCTTGGTGACGCGCGCATCGTCGATGCGTCCCATGACCTGAGGAACGACCAGCGCTGCCAGGATGCCGATGATGATGACGACGACCAGGATTTCGATCAGCGTGAAGCCCTGCGCCCGGCGGCGCGCGGGATTTGCGGGGATGTTGCGCATACACTCTCTCGGTGGAAAGGTTGACGGTGCAGTAATCCAGGAGCCGCTAGGCGGCGGATCATAGCAAATCGAACATGTCGGCCGGATGATGACCCGTGCAAACTTCGGCGCACCATCGCGTTCCAGCGTGATTGGTGCGCTCGTCTTTGTCGCCTTTTGCGGACTGCTGGCGCTGCTGGAAGGTCTGGGAGATGCCGGTCGCGCAGCGCTGCGCTACGACCGCAGCGCATTGGAGCACGGCGAGCTGTGGCGATTGATCACCGGCCATCTCGTGCACCTGGGATGGGCCCACCTCGGTCTCAATCTTGCCGGACTGGCGCTCCTGTGGGCCCTGTTCGCACGCATGTTCAGCCTGTGGCGCTGGCTGACCCTCGCGCTGTTCTCTGCGATCGCCATCGACGCCGGCTTCTACTGGCTCGAGCCTCAGCTGCAGTGGTATGTGGGCTTGTCCGGCGTTCTTCACGGCGTGCTGGCCGCCGGTGCGTGCGCGCGCTGGCAGCGGCGCGACCGGGACGCCTGGATTCTTGCGGGTTTCCTGATCGTCAAACTGCTCTGGGAGCAATCGCTGGGACCGCTTCCATCGAGCGAAGCGTCAACCGGCGGTGCGGTGGTGGTGGATGCTCATCTGTACGGTGCATTGGGCGGCGCGGTATGCGCGTTCTGTCTGGCCGCGCTGGATGGACGCGCTCGGCGGATATCAGCCTAGCGGAGTTGCCAACGTTCCAGCACCGTGTACTGCGAGCCATCGGCCGACATCTTCGATTCCACGAGGGCGAACCCGGCTATCTCCCAGCGAACCAGTGGCATCGGGCCTGCGGCCGACGGATTCGCCGGGTGGCGCGCCAGCGTGACGTGAGGACGCCAGAGCTTGCGCTCGGATTCGATGCCGACACGAGCAAGCGCGCTCCACAGGTTTTGGACCCACTCGCCGGCAAGGCGCGGGAGCGCGCAGGGGAGCGCACAGAGTACGTGCGCCTCGGGCCAACATTCGATGCGATCGAATTCCAGATCGAAGCGCTCGATCTTCAGCTTGCCCGCCGTCTCGCATAGCGTGCGCAAACGATCCTCGGCCACCGATCCCAGGAAGGCGAGCGTCATATGCAGATTCGCCGCCGGCACTGCTCGCCCGCCGCTGCGTCGCACCGCCTCGTGTGTAGCATGCGAGAACGCAGCGCGGACGAACCCGTCCGGCCACCACGCGAAAAACAACCGGCGGTCGGGAGAATGCAGTGACATGGCGCGCTAACTTAGCGGCTTCGGCCGGGCATGCGCCACGCTATACTCCGGCGCTCACCAAAATTTCCCGCAGAGGATCCATGTCGCTCGCATTCGTCTTCCCCGGTCAAGGTTCGCAATCCGTCGGCATGCTGAGTGGACTGGGCGCCGCCGCACCCGTGGTGCGGTCGACGTTCGCTGCAGCATCCGCGATGCTCGGATACGATTTGTGGGAGCTGTGCCAGAAGGGGCCGGAGGCCGACCTCAACACCACCGAGCGCACGCAGCCGGCGATGCTCGCGGCAGGCGTCGCCGTCTGGCGCGTATGGCTCGAGCGCGGCGGTGCGCGACCGGCGATCGTCTCCGGTCACAGTCTCGGCGAGTTCACGGCGCTGGTGTGCGCGGAGGCCCTGGAATTCGAAGCGGCGGTCGAACTGGTGGCCTTTCGCGGCCGGGCGATGCAGGAAGCGGTGCCCCTGGGCAGCGGCGCGATGGCCGCAGTTCTGGGGCTCGATGACGCCGACGTCGAGCAGGCCTGCCGGGAGGCCGCGCAGGGTAACGTCGTGGAGGCCGTCAATTTCAATGCACCGGGGCAGGTCGTCATTGCCGGCGAACAGGCTGCCGTGCAAAGGGCGATCGAAGCTTGCAAGGCTCGCGGCGCCAAACGCGCCATTGCGCTGCCGGTGAGCGTTCCGTCGCACAGCAGTTTGATGCGCAGGGCGGGCGAGCGTCTCGCCGAGCGGTTGAAAGCGATCGAGCTGCGCGCGCCGCGAATCACTTACATCAGCGCGGTCGACGCGAGTCCCCACACGGATCCGTCCGACATCCATGCTCTGCTGGTGCGACAGCTCGCCAGCCCGGTCCGCTGGACCGCGACCGTGCAGAAGATCCTGGCCGATGGCGCGCGGCGCATCGTCGAGTGCGGCCCCGGCAAGGTGCTGACCGGATTGAACCGGCGCATCGAGCGCAACAAAGACATTGCCCTGCAGGCGATCGAGGATGAGGTCTCGCTTGCGGCGGCGCTCAGCGGAGATGCAAATGGCTGACAACACCTCGCTTGCTGGACAGGTTGCTTTGGTCACGGGTGCTTCGCGCGGCATCGGCCGTTCGATTGCCTTTGCGCTGGCGCGCCAGGGCGCCACGACCATTGGCACGGCGACGACGGCCGAAGGCGCGCAGAACATCACGACGGCTTTCGCCGGCGAGAAGCTCAAAGGCCGGGGAGTGGTCCTGGATGTTCGTGACCAGGCGAGCGTTGACGCGGCGCTGGCCGACATCGAAGGCCAGGAAGGCGTCCCGGTGATCCTGGTCAACAACGCCGGCGTAACACGTGACAACCTGCTGCTGCGCATGAAGCCGGAGGACTGGCAGCACATCATCGACACCAACCTGACCTCGGTCTTCCGGCTGTCGAAAGCCTGCCTGCGCGGCATGATGAAGCAGCGGCAGGGCCGGATCGTGAACATCGCATCGGTCGTGGGCCTGACGGGGAACCCCGGGCAGGCGAATTACGTGGCCGCGAAAGCCGGCATCATCGGTTTCACCAAGGCCCTGGCCCGGGAGGTCGGCTCGCGCGGCATTACCGTCAACGTCGTCGCCCCGGGCTTCATCGAGACGGACATGACCAAGGCCCTCACCGAGGACCAGCGCAGCGCGATGACCGGGCAAATCGCCCTGGGAAGATTGGGCACTCCGGAAGACGTGGCCGCCGCCGTCCTGTTCCTGGTTTCGCCGGCCGCCAGCTACATCACCGGCGACACCCTCCACGTCAATGGCGGCATGTACATGCCCTAGTACATGCTTGGCTGGCGAGCCCGGCAGGCCCGCACCCCAACACCGAAAGCTACGGATTTGTCAAGTAAAACAATTACTCCCCGTCACCCCCGGGTGGCAGGTGCGCAGGGCTTCACATAGAATACGCCCCCCTTGCGGCCCGACCCGGCCGCGACCTTTTTGAGGACACTACAACGATGAGCACAGTCGAACAGCAGGTGAAAGCGATCGTCGCCGAGCAGCTGGGTGTCAAAGAAGAAGAAGTCAAGAACGACGCCTCCTTCGTCGACGACCTGGGGGCTGATTCGCTGGATACGGTCGAGCTGGTGATGGCGCTCGAAGAGGAGTTCGAGACGGAGATTCCGGATGAGGACGCCGAGAAGATCACCACCGTCCAGCAGGCAATCGACTACATCAACGAGCATCGGGCCAAGGCCTGAACCCTTTTCGCCGGAGCCCCTCGCCGGGCCGCCGGCGAGGGGAGCGCCCTCCCAGCTCATTGTTCAATTTCCTCGAGGTAAGACCGTGACGCGACGCCGGGTAGTGGTGACCGGATTAGGCATTGTTTCGCCGGTGGGCAGCACGCTCGATTCGGCGTGGAGCAATATCCTCGCCGGCCACAGCGGCATCGGGCCGATCACGCGCTTCGACGTCAGCGCTTTTGCCACCCGCTTCGGCGGCGCGGTTGCCGGCTTCAACGTCGAGGATTACCTCAAGCCGAAGGACGCGCGCAAGATGGACCCGTTCATGCACTACGCCTTCGGCGCGTCGGTGCAGGCCATGAACGATTCCGGCCTGGAAGTCACCGAGGCCAACCGGGACCGGATCGGCGTGATCCTGGGCGCCGGCATCGGCGGCCTGGACACTATCGAGGAGACTTCCGCGCGGTACCTCGAAGCCAGGAATCCACGCAAGATTTCCCCGTTCTTCATCCCGGGCAGCATCATCAACATGGCCGCCGGGCACGTCTCGATCCGCTACGGGCTGCGCGGGCCAAACCTCGCGGTGGTAACCGCCTGTACGACCTCGACGCACGCGATCGGCCTGGCGGCGCGCACAATTCAGCATGGCGATGCGGATGTCATGGTCGCTGGCGGCGCGGAGATGGCGACGACGCCGCTCGGCCTGGGCGGATTCTGCTCGGTCAAGGCGCTGTCGGAACGCAATGACGAGCCGCAGCGGGCCAGCCGTCCCTGGGATAAGGACCGCGACGGCTTCGTGCTCGGCGATGGCGCCGGCGTGATGATCATGGAAGAGCTGGAGCATGCCCGCCGGCGCGGCGCGCGAATCTACGCCGAGATCTCGGGCTTCGGCATGAGCGGCGACGCATACCACATGACTGCTCCGGAAGAGACGGGCGAGGGCGCTCGGCTGTCGATGCTCAATGCGCTCAAGGACGCGCAGTTGAATGCCGACCAGGTGCAGTACATCAACGCTCACGCCACTTCCACGCCGTTGGGTGACAAGGCGGAAACAGTTGCCATCAAGCGCGCCTTCGGCACTGCGGCTGCGAAGCTCGCGGTAAGCTCCACGAAGTCCATGACGGGCCATCTGCTCGGCGCTGCCGGCAGTGTCGAAGCCATTTTTTCGGTGCTCGCCATCCGAGATCAGGTCGCCCCGCCGACGATCAACTACGACACACCCGATCCGGAGTGCGACCTCGACTACGTGCCCAACGAGGCCCGGCGCATGCCCATCGAGGCTGCGCTGTCGAATTCCTTCGGTTTCGGCGGCACCAACGGCACGCTCATCTTCCGCAAGCTTGGATCTTCCTGAACCCTCCGCGCGGCTGCTGATCGACGGCCATGAGCGGCCGTTCATCGACGCGCGTGACCGGGGTTTGCAGTACGGCGACGGGTTGTTCGAGACCCTGGCCGTGCTCGAGGGCGGTGTGCGCCGCTTCGAGGCTCATTGGACCCGCCTGCTGCGCGGCTGCGAAAAGCTCGGCATCCCGGCCCCGGGCCGATCCACGGTCGAAGCGGAGATCGCCCGCCTGGCGGGCGGGCAACGGCGCGCGGCGCTCAAGCTCATCGTGACGCGCGGCGTTGCGGGCCGCGGCTACGCTTCGCCCGCCGATGCGACTCCAACCCGCATTCTCTGGCTCAACCCATGGCCGAGCTTTCCCGCCGAGTGGCCGCGGCAGGGCGTCATCGTCCGCGTCTGCCGCACACTGCTCGCGGAGCAGCCTGCCCTGGCCGGCATCAAACATCTCAATCGGCTGGAGCAGGTGCTCGCCCGCCGCGAGTGGACCTCGACAAACGAAGTGGACTCCTGTGCGGAAGGCCTGATGCGCGATGCGAGCGGCGCGGTGGTTTGCGGCACGATGACGAACATCTTCGCGATACAGGGTGGACGGTTGCTGACGCCGCCGCTGGACCGGTGCGGTGTCGCGGGGACGGTGCGAGCCGCGGTCATCGCTGCGGCGCCCGGATTGGGACTCGCGGCGGAGGAGAGGCGCATCACGCTCGAGGACCTCTGTGCCGCGGACGAAGTGTTCCTCACCAATGCGCTCATCGGCGTGTGGCCCGTGCGCCGGATCGAAAACCGTGCGTGCAGGTCGGGTCCGCTGACGCGCCGCCTTCAGGAGATCGTGGAACGGGACGTCCCACCGTCCGGCCGTAGTGGTCCATAATGCGCGCCGCTATGCGACGCCTTCTCTGGCTATTGGCCGCTCCGATCCTGCTGATCGCCGCCGCAGTTGCCGCTGGAACCTGGTGGACCCAGCGCTATGTCCAGACCCCGTTGCCCATCCAGGAGCCCGTGACGTTCAAAGTGCCTCCCGGAAGCTCGCTGGGCAAGGTCGCACGCAATCTCGAGGCCAAAGGCGTGATAAGCCATCCGTACCCGTGGGTCTGGCACGCGCGATGGCAGGGCCTCGCCCAGAAGATTCATGCGGGTGAATACGAAATCCGTCCCGGCGCCACGCCGGCCAGCGTCCTCGACAAGCTGGTGCGCGGCGAAGTCGTCCTGCACGCAGTGACGATGGTCGAAGGCACGACTTTCCGTACGTTCCTGAAAGCGCTGGCCGCCGAGCGGCGGCTGAAACAAACCCTCGATGCGCTCACGGACGAAGACCTCATGGCGCAGCTGGGCGCGCCGGGCGTCGCCCCGGAAGGACAATTCTTCCCCGACACGTACAACTTCGCCGCGGGCAGCACGGATATCAGCATCCTCAAACGCGCGTACGCCGAAATGCAAAAGCGCCTCGCTGCGGCGTGGAACGCGCGCGCGCGCGATCTGCCGCTCAAGACACCGTATGAAGCGTTGATCCTGGCCTCAATCGTCGAAAAAGAGACGGCGCTGCCCGCCGAGCGCGCGCGCATCGCGGGCGTTTTCATCCGCCGCCTCCGTGAGGGCATGCGCCTTCAGTCCGATCCGACCGTGATCTATGGCCTGGGTGTTGCGTACGATGGCGACATCCGCACGCGTGATCTGCGCGGCGACACGCCGTTCAACACCTACACGCGCAACGGACTTCCCCCGACGCCTATAGCGCTCCCTGGGGAAGCGTCTCTGCGCGCAGCGACCCAGCCGGACGATACGGGTGCGCTGTTCTTCGTCGCCACCGGCGAGCCGGATGGCAGCCACTACTTCTCAAAGACTCTGGAAGAGCACAGCGCCGCCGTGCGGCGCTATCTGGTCCGCACCCGCGGGCGCCGCTAGTCACCATGGCCGGGCGCTTCATCACACTCGAGGGTCTCGAGGGAACGGGCAAAAGCACACAGATCGTGCAGCTGCAGTCTCGACTCGAGGCGCGCGGCCTCAAGGTCGTCGTGACGCGCGAGCCCGGCGGTACGCCGCTCGCTGAGAAGCTTCGCGAGTGGGTGCTGCATTCGCGCGCGGAAAGCATTTCCGCCGCATGCGAGCTGTTGCTGATGTTCGCGGCGCGCGCGGCACATCTGCAAACCCTCATCCGCCCGGCGCTGGAGCGGGGCGATTGGGTATTATGCGATCGGTTCACGGATGCGACCTATGCGTACCAGGGCGCGGGAAGAGGCATCGCCGAGGAGCACATCCATGCTCTCGAGAAACTGGTGCAGGAAGGTTTCAAGCCCGACCTCACCTTGCTGCTCGATGCGCCGGTAGAAGTCGGCCTCGCACGCGCCAAGGCACGCCGCGGCGAAGCGGCCGCCGATCGTTTCGAGCGCGAGGGGTTGGAATTCTTCCAGCGTGTCCGCGCCCGATTCCTCGAGATCGCGCAGCGCGAGCCGGGAAGGGTCAAGCGCATCGATGCCGATCGCCCTCTGGAGGAAGTGTCGGCCGATCTGGAACGGCACGTGATGGCCCTCATCGATGGCTTTCGCCGGTAACTGACAGCGCGGTTAAACGAACGTGACCAAACCGGCCAACGCAATTACAGACCTCGATCCGGCGGATGCGCTGCCGTGGTTGAAAGCGCCCCAGGCGCTGCTGCGCCGGACGCACGCGGCGGGCCGGATGCCGCATGCATTGCTGATTCAAGCGGCTCCCGGGCTCGGCGGCGATCAGTTGGCCCGTTGGGCGGTGGGCCTGGTGATGTGCGCCAACGCCTCGCGAGCGCCCTGTGGCGCGTGCCGCGATTGCATCCAGAGGGCCGCGAATACGCATCCCGACCTGATCTGGGTACGGCGCGAGGAGGAGGCCAAGCAGCTGCAGGTCGAGCAGATCCGCGAGCTGTGCGGAGCGCTGGCCCTCAAGAGCTACGCCGGCGGTTACAAGGCCGCAATTATTGTCGACGCCGATCTCATGAACGCCAACGCGGCGAATGCCCTGTTGAAGACGCTGGAGGAGCCGCCCCCATCGACCTTGCTGATCCTGTGCGCCGCGCGACCCTCACGGCTGCCGGCCACCATCGTCAGTCGGTGTCAGCGGGTGAAGGTGGCCAGGCCGAAGCGCCAGGAAGCCCTGCGGTGGCTCGAAGCGCGGCAGGAGAATCGGGACTGGGGCGAGGTCCTGGAGCATGCGGCCGGCGCGCCCTTGCGTGCACTGGAGCTGGAGGAGGGCGGATTCGCGGCGCTCGACCGCGACATGACGGACGCTCTGGCCAGTCTGCGCGATCGCCGCCTCGATTTCGTCGAGACGGCCGAGCGGTGGTCGAAGGATGACTTCGCCGCGCGCCTGGACTGGCTTGAGACGTGGATCACGCGTTCGGTACGCCAGCAGCTGATTCAGCCGGCGGGCTTGCCATCGGCGGGCCGAACTCCGAAGATACGCGCCCTCTACGGTCTGCTCGATCAGGTGCGGGGGCTCAAGTTCGAGCAAACAACGTCGCTGAACATGCAGTTGGCGGCAGAAGATCTGTTGCTTAAGATCGACCGGGCCGGACCATGGTAAGACAACCGCTCAACAAACCAGGCTTGCTGACGCTCACCATCAAGGACAAGAGCGCGCTGTATCTCGCTTACATGCCGTACGTGAAGAACGGGGGCCTCTTCATCCCCACCAACAGCAACTACCGGCTGGGCGATGAGGTCTTCATGCTGCTGAACCTGATGGGCGAGAACGAGAAGCTGCCGGTCGCCGGGCGCGTGATCTGGATGACGCCGAAGGGCGCGCAGGGCAAGCGGACCGCGGGCATCGGCGTGCAATTCAGCGAGCAGGACCGCGGGCAGACGCAGAAGAAGATCGAAAACTACCTGGCCGGCGCGCTCGGCGGCGACAAGCCCACGCACACGATGTAAGCCCGGCCGGCTCGGCCTCTCGAGCCACGGAGCTTCCCGCGGGAACGTCGGGTTCCGTGGACTAGCTTCCGGCTTTGGCCTTGTTGAGCTTCACGGCGGCGCGAACGAGAGCCTTCAACGCTCTCTCGTTGATCTTCTCGCCCTCGCGCAAATCGATGGCGCGTCTCGTGTTCCCTTCAAGGCTGGAGTTGAAGAGGCCGGAAGGGTCCTCGAGGGCCGCTCCCTTGGCGAAGGTCATCTTCACGACTTTCTTGTAAGTCTCGCCCGTGCAGATCAATCCGTCGTGCGACCATACCGGAACGTCCCACTTCCATTCCTCGATGACTTCGGGATCGGCTTCTTTGACCAGGGCCCGGAGCCGGCTGAGCATCTTGCCCCGCCAATCGCCCAGCTCCTGGATTCTCGCATCTATCAGCCGGGAAGGAGACTTGCCGTTCGGCGGCCCGCTCTTCCTCATGTCGCCCGTCTTTATGCTCAAGCCGGCTTGCGCGTCTTGACGACGTCCGTCCGCGACAGCCCACCCTGGAGTACGTACGCGTCATACCCCCGCTCGCTCAGGATGTACGCGGCCGCCGAGCTTCTGCGTCCTGTGTCGCAGACCACCACGTAGCTGGTGTCCTTGTCGAGCGTGCCCAGCTTCAGGCGGATGAAGTAGAGCGGGATGTTGATCGCTCCCTCCACGCTCATGTTCTGAAACTCGCTCGGCAGGCGCACGTCCAGCCATTTGCCGCCGCGCGCGATGATCTCCTGCGCCTCCGGGTACGTTACCCATTGCAGCATCGGCTCGTTCATGAGCGTGGTGAAATCGCTCTTGGCGAGGCGCATCAGCGTGCCGTCCGTCAGCATCGTGACGGTGGCATTGCGCTTGGCTTCCGAGATCAGCGCCTCTTCGCCGAAAGTGTCGCCCATCCCAAGCTCCGCGAGCTTGATGCCTTCCTTGTTGAGCGGCGTCTCGCGCGTGACCACGCACCGGCCGCTCACGATGACGTAGAAGAAGTCCCCTTCATCGCCCTGCTTGATGATGACGTCGCCGGCGTTTTGATTGACCCGCTGCAGGCGCATGAAGATCGCCTGGATGTTGGCCGGCGGAATCTTGTGGAACGCCTTGGTCTGCAGCAGCGTGGTCATCCAGTCATCGCCGCCGCCGTCGTCCTCGGCGGACTGCAATTCGTTGACCTCGTAGCTGCCGGTCTGGTCCCAGGTGAGCATCACGTCGAGCAGGTCGCTGTCGATCGCGATGTACTGGACGGTTTCCGAAGCGCGGGCGCCGAAGCGGCGCGGGATGGAGGGGGCGAGCGGATTGCGCGCCTGAGGAGTGCCACCGACGACGGTCGACCGCACGCCTTCGTCGTCGAAGATCTCCACGGTCCCGGAGACGACGTAGTAGGTGCGCTTGTCGTTATCGCCCGGCTTGAACAGAACCCTTCCGCTTTGCAGTTCCCTCAAGGTGGTTTTCTTGGCCAGCGAGTGGAGGGTGTCGGCTTTCAGCCCATCGAGCGGTGAAAACGACCTGAGCAGCGCGATATCGAGGGCTTTTTCCATTCCAACTCTTTAGCTTGAGGGCGCAGCGATGGTATCACACGATTCCGCGGGGGCTTTGGGCGGCGGCTCACTTGGGCAGGGCATCGAATCCAGGATCGGGCCGGAACCGGGGACCGTACTTCTGTTCCAGCTCCCGCAATCGCTGAACCACCTGCGGGATGCCGCGGCTGCGCGCATACGCAAGCGGGCCGCCCCTGAATGGAGCGAAACCGGTGCCGAAGATCACTCCGGCGTCCAGCAGGTCGGCTTCCTCCACGACCCGCTCGCGCAGGCAGGCTGCCGATTCGTTGACCATGGACAGGATCAGCCGGTCGGTCAGGTCCGCCGGCGCCGTTTGTCCTTCCGCCGGCGGTTTGACCGCCTTCCCGTCCTGCCACGGATAGAAGCCCTGCTGGGACTTGCGACCCAGCTGCTTGGCCTCGACGCGCTGCGCGAGGACGGCCGGCACCTTGCGTCCGAAGGCCTCGGCAAGGATGCGCCCGACGTGCAGGCAAACGTCCAGGCCGACCGTATCGGCCAGCTCGATGGGCCCCATGGGCATGCCGAAGTCGACGGCGGCTCGGTCGATGAGCGCCAGCGGCACGCCTTCCTCCGCAACAAACATCGCCTCGTTGAGGTACGGCATGAGCACGCGGTTGACCACGAACCCGGGAGCGCTGCGGCAGGGCAGGGGCAGCTTGTCCAGCTTGCGGGTGAACACCGTGCCGGCCTGCGCGACGTCCGGCCGGGTGCGCTCCGACTGGATGATCTCCACCAGCGGCATCTTGGCCACCGGGTTGAAGAAATGCAGGCCCACGAGCCGCCCGGGATCGGCGAGCTTCTCGCTCAATGTCTCGAGCTTGATGCTGGAGGTATTGGTGGCCAGCAAAGCCTGCGGCTTCATCTTCGGCTCCAGCTGCGCGTACAGCGCCTGCTTTGCCTCGACGTTCTCGAAGATCGCCTCGATCACCACGTCCGCGCGCGCGGCGCCTTCGCCGGCCACATCGGCCGTCAAACGAGCCTGCGCGTCCTGGACCTTTGCCGGATCCTTCAGGCGTTTCGCGAACAAATCCCGGGCCCGCACGAGCGCCGGCTCGATATACTGCTGACCGCGGTCCTGCAACGTGACGGTGAATCCGCGCACGACGCACCATGCCGCGATGTCACCGCCCATCACGCCGGCACCCACGACGTGCACGTGCTTGAACTCCAGCGGGCTTTTGCCGCCGAGTGCCTTCAACCGGTCCTGCAGCAGGAACACGCGTACGAGGTTGCGCGCGGTCTCGCCGCACATCAGTTCCGCTATGGAACGGGCCTCGTCCTCGTAAGCGGCGCGCCCGGCGGCGCCATGTTTGACCCAGAGATCGATGATGGCGTACGGCGCCGGATAGTGATCGCGCCGCGCACGCGAGGCGACCTGCTTGCGCAGCGTGTTGGCGAGGACTGACCGTACGGGACCCAGATTCAACAGCCGGTCGAACAAAGGTGCCCGGCGGGGAGCGGGCGCTGCCAGGGCGAGCGCCTTTGCCGCGGCCCTCAACTCCGCGGTCGGTACCAGTTTGTCCACCAGCCCCAGCTGCAGCGCCTTGTCGCCGGTGACCGGCTTGCCGGTCAGCATCAGCTGCATCGCCGCACGGACGCCGATGAGCTGGACGGCGCGGACGGTGCCGCCAAAGCCGGGGTGGATGCCCAGCATGACCTCGGGCAGACCCAGACTTACGGGGCGGTCGCTGCTCGCAACGCGGTACGTGCAGGCCAGCGCAAGCTCCAGCCCCCCGCCCAGCGCGAACCCGTTGATCGCCGCGACGGTGGGGAAGGGCAGGGCCTGCAGGCGGTCGAACACCTGTTGCCCGGCGCTGATCAGGTCATAGGCTTCGCCGGTGGTGCGCAGCCCGGTGAATTCCTTGATGTCCGCCCCCGCGATGAAGCCATTGTTCTTGGCGGAACAAAACACGGCAGCCCTGGGCGGATGCGCCTGCAATCCCTCGATGATCGAGGACAGCTCGCGCAGGACGTCGCTCGACAACACATTGGTCGAGGCGCCCGCCTTGTCGAAGATGACGGATGCGACACCGTCGCTGTCGGTCTCAAGCTTCCAATGGGAAGGGGGTGACATTGGATTTTTCCCTGGTGGCAGTAGTGTTGTTGGCCGCGGGCGAATCGGTGACCTCGAAATCGCAGATCAGCGGACGGTGGTCGGAGTGGCGCACGTCCGCGACCTCGAAATGAGTGACGCGGATGCCGCCGCTGTACAGGACGAAATCGAGCTCCTTGCGCGGGCGGCGCGCCGGGAAGGAGGGCGCACGCTGGCTGTTGGCGCTGGTAAGGCCGGAGGCGCGCATGAACAGGAACATCTCGTGCTCGCCCCAGAAGGTGTTGAAGTCCCCGGCGACGATCACCGGCTTGGTGGCCTTCTCGATCAGCTCGTGCAGGTGGCGCAGCTGCAGCTGGCGGTGGCGGTACTTGATCGACAGATGGACGAGGAATACCGCCACGTCCTCCATTTCCAGTTCGATGATCAGCCGCTTGATGCCGGTATCGAAGTAGTGGAAGCGCTCCCCGTGCACGTCCGGAGCCGCCAGGAACGCATTGCCCTGCTTGCGCACGATCGGCATGAGGTTGTTGATGGACTGCATGCCGTATTTGCACTGGTAAGTCGAGTAGTGGCCCAGAGAGCGCGCGATGTGCTCGGCCTGGTTCAGCATGCCGGTGCGGATGGAGCCGGTATCGACCTCGATCAGCCCGACGATGTCCGGCTTGGCGTCCTTGATGAAGGCGGTAATGCGCTCGAGGACGCGCCGGCTGCTGCGCAGGTACCCCGCCCCCGGCACCGGCAGGTGGAAGGCCGGTCCCGTTCCTGTTGCGTAGCGGATGTTGTAGACGAGTAAGCGCATCGAGTGGGCGATTTTATCCGCTGGAGGGGAGTACAGGGTATCGCTTGGGGTACACTTTGTGCCGACGTCGTGGAGGGCGCGGTCTTGTCACAAGCCAATCCGATCAAGCTGTTCGTCACCCATGCCTGGGAGGAGAACGACGACTACCTGCGCGTTTTCGAGTACCTCGAGAGCGACAGCAATTTTTACTACCAGAACTTCAGCACGCCCGACAAGCCGCCGGCCTCGGGGGATCGTGAAACGCTGCGCGAGGACCTGCGCCGGCAGATCAGCCCGGTGGAGGCGGTGGTGGTGCTGAACAACCTGTGGCGCAAGCACGGGGACCTGCTGCTGTTCCAGATGAATTTCGCCAAGGCCTCCGACAAGCCGACGATTGTCGTGCGCAGCTACGGAATCAAGGAGGACGTGGCGAAAGCGGTGGCGGATCTCGCGGACGAGATCGTCGACTGGGACAAGAGATCGCTCATCGATGCGATCAAGCGGCAGGCGCGGCACGAGGACACCACGCGCTGGGATACGATCGAGTTCAAGCTGGATTGATGGGCGGCGGGTCGGATCGGCTGGCGTGTAGCAAGATAAAAAAACTAAGAATCGGAGTCCGGCAGGGATGGATGGGCGCAGGCTCCGGGTGGGAGATACCCACAATTTTCCGTTCAGCCGTGCCGTGTCCGCCCTGGCCCCCGCCGGCGAACAGCTCCAAAGGTCTTGGGCACCATACCTTCGCCGGTTCCCGAAAATTGTGGGTATCTCCCACCCGGAGCCTGCGCGAGTGTCGATCTGACGTTGACTGCACGGTCGGTGCAGTCAATAGAGGACCGGGTTACCCTTCAGCAGCGTACAACTGAACGACGTGGGCGCTTCTTTTGGTCTGCGCCCGCGTGATCGCGCTATAGAGATTCACGATCTGCGTTGCGTAGCGGCTGGCCTCGCCATTGGACATCTTGCGCACGGTTGCGCGCACTGGCGGCTCGCCTGGTAGCGGACGCACGGCGCAGAGCGCGCGCTTGAGCGCCGAGAAGTCATCGCGCAGTTCCTTGGGCATCTGCTCCTCGACGAGGTCGTCGAGATGATGCGCGTATGCACCGATCAGGCGTTGTTTGATAGGGCCGGAGCCGGCGAGCTCGAGCGCCGCTGAGTGGAATTTATCACTGGGATCCATCGTCATATTCCTCGGAAGTAAGGAGGCAGGTTCGACTGCACTTTTTTCAGCACCGCACAGTCCCCGATGTGCCGGGGCGTTGTTATTCGAAGAACCCTTGCACATCAATGAGCTGCCACGAAAATATATACCAGTTCCTCGCGGGCGCAAGGTGGAAATTAACTTTGTCAACCCTTTTCTTGGGCCGCGAAGGGCCGCGGTGGCGGCGGTGGCGAACGGCAGGCTCATCCGGTTAGCTCTCGCGCAACAGCGGGCTGTATTCCTCAGTCGGCACTTGCGATGAAATCTGTAACTCGATGAGTGATAAGGCAGAGTCACGTGGAAAAGCGCCGCTTGACGGAGAGGGGCCCGGCCCCGGCAGGCGCTGGCCGTCGGTTCGGCACGACAGTTGTGGCGCCGTTCTGACTGGCCCGTGAATCAGCACGTCATCGGGATCAAATCATCGATCGGCGCAGCCCAAGACCGGCCCGTGAGGACCGATTCCGGGCGGTTTTGCGCAAACTGATCTGCGGACCGGCTCCTATCGGCGTTTCCCGGACGGCGGCAGGCGGGAATGCCCGCTGCCTGGACCAGGGCAGCCGCAGGAAATGCTCGACCAAGTAGTCGAAGCAAAACCTCCACGCGCGAAGGCCGGTACGCCCCCGGCCGGGGCGCTCATGCGTGCACCGGGAAACAGCCGCGCCCGACACGTGGCGACCGTCGTCTCGCTCAGCGCCTCCTGGGAGCCCTCGCCAATATGGATGGCGAGCCTGGTGCTGGCCCGGCTCGAGCCCGGACGATTCCTCAGGCGCACCGGGCCGCATGAACCGCTGGGCTACCTCGAGCTGACCGCGCGTTATCGGTACTGAGCCCGAGCCGTCCTGTCAGGTCAGGATGAAGGTCACCTTCATGCGTACGCGGTACTCGACGATCCTGTCGTTCTTCAGCAGCACTTCCTGGCTGGCGATCCACGAGGAGGTGACGTTCGTCAGAGTCTTGGTGGCGCGCTTCAAACCGGCCTGGATGGCGTCGTCGAAGCTCTTCTTGGACGATGCGATGATTTCAGTCACGCGTGCGACAGACATGGCGTCTCCTTGGTTGGCGAGAGTGCAGATGAGAGATCGGATGTGAGATCAGGTCCTGTCCGTGGCTGGACGGTTCGTTCCAATCCACTGTGTTCATGTTGTTCTCCGTGGGTTCGGATGATCAGGGCTCGACCGGCCCGGCTACAGCCCGGGTAAATCGAATACGAGCGCTTCGGCTCGTTTGCCGTGCGCGATTGCGATCCGGGGCTCATTTTCATTGTGTGCCGAAGCCACGGCCCGCCTGCACCCGGTCCTCGTTGATGACACGCAACGGACCCCACCGTACATGATCGAGGTCGAAGTAGTCGGCGAAGGAGAAGCTGTGCCACGAATCGAGCCAGCCGTGATTGGCATGGCCGCGCTCGGCGGCAGGGCGTAGGGTGATCATGCGAGCCTCCTGCGAGCTTCCTGTTTCTGTGATCGCGGATGCGGTCGATACGCCCGCACCGGCGGCGATGGCCGTAGCCGGATACCCGCCGCGCGCTAACGTTTGCCCAGCATACCGATGATGTCGTCGAGCGGGTTGCCGTCGCCGTCCAGATCGAGCAGCGATGCGAGCCCCGGTCCGCCCGTCGCCGACTTCGCGCCGCCGAGCATGTTGCCCAGCATGCGGGCGAGTCCTGCGGCGCCGCTTTGCGGCGGCTCCGTGCCGCCTTGTTTGCTCATGAAACCGCCGACCAGCATGGCAAGCATGGGCAGCATTTTCTTGAGCAGGGTCGGATCGAGACCGGTTTGCGTGGCGGCGTTCTGCGCCACCGTCCGGCTGACCTCTTTCGAGCCGAAGATATGTCCGAGGACATCATTGCCGAGACTGACGTTCGTGGGTTGTGCACCGAGGACATTGTCCATCAGACCCCCGCCGCCGAGGCGGGCCAGCTCATCGCCCAGACCGGAGGTTCCGCTCGACTGCGCCTGTTTCTTGAAGCCGCCGAGAATGGCCGGAATCAGGGCGGCGCTGCCGCTCGCCGCCTGTGATTCGCTGACCCCAAGCTCGCGCGCCATCGACTGAAGCGCCCCCATCTTTTGAAGAAGGTCCGTGATCTGCATGGCTTGCTCCGAATGAGGATCGAAGAAGAGGAGGGGGGGAAGTCCCGGGCTGCAGCGTTCAGCCAAGCAGTTCCCTGGGTACATTGCCGCCGTTGTCGGCAATCTTTTGCAATACGGTCTTGTGCAGCCACATGTTCATTGTTGCTGAATTGCCCATCAGCTCCGGGGGGCAGTGCAGCTCGGCCGCCAATTCCTTGCGCGCGGCGAGGCTGCTGTCGATGTCCAGGAGCTTGAGCAAATCCACGATGGAGGTTTTCCAGTTGAGCTTCTGCGGGCTGGCAAGGGCCAGGCTTTCCATCCGTGCCACCACGTCAACGACAGCGATCGGTGTTGGCGGAGCCGGCGCGACCGACGCCGTGGGTGCCGGCGCCACCGTGGCGTTTGGCGCTGGCGTCTGGGAGGCGCGAGGAGGCGCGGCAGAGGCGGTTCCAAATCCGAGTTTCTCGAGAATCTTGCCAAAAAAGCTCATGATGATCTCCGGCGCTGTATAAGCTGAAAGTCCGATTCATTGTGCGCTTGCAAACATCCGCTTGGGTTGCAAGGCCGAGGCGGTGCGAAACAGCAGGGATTTTGCGTGAACGATAGTGCCGAGTCGAGAAAAAACTGGACATTGATTGTTCTGTTTTCGGGGACAATTCCGCCTCGCCATCTGCGCTTCGCCGATCGATGCATACTCACGAATCCACGCGGCGCTGGAGCGAGCGCCATCGTGTTGCGGGCCAATGTCGCTTGATCATTTCATTTCCGGCGGCAGCGGTTTCCGAGCATGGATTCAGCTGGCCGGAGATCAAATAGGCTGGGCGGGAAAAGGAGACTTCTGAGGAACCGGACCGGATCCTCTAGTTCGCATAATGTATATTATGTCAAGTTATGCATGGAGCATCATCATGAGCCATAAGCCTGAGCGGCGGTGCCCGCAGCACTCTCGTCTCACTGCGGCCCGATCAAAGTCGGCAGCCGAACCCGGAATCGGCTGCCGTGGCCCTTGCCGGCGCTCGCTGCCTCGATGCTTCCGCCGTGCATCTCGATCAGTCGTTTGGACAGCGCCAATCCCACGCCCAGGCCGGATTGGATATGGCCGGCCAAGTCGTCGGCCTGGGTGAACATTTCGAAGATGTGCGGCAGGGTTTCCGCGGAGATACCCTGCCCGTTGTCGGTGATCTCCACGACCGCCGCACCGCCCGAAGGCGGCTGCACGGCGAGATCGATCTTTCCGCCGTCCGGAGTGTACTTCACTGCGTTGTTGAGCAGATTGGCGAAGACCTGCGCGAGCCGCGTTGCATCGCCATCGATACGGATCGGCTCGGGCGGTATTTCGGTACGCAAGCTCTGGCCGCGCGCCTGGGAGAGCGGCGTGACGGTTTCCACGGCGTCACGCAGCACCTCCTGCAGGACGATCGCCGATTTGGTGACGATCAGCTTGCCGGTCGTGATGCGCGATACGTCCAGCAGATCGTCGACCAGCCGCGTCATCTGCTTCACCTGCCGCTCGAGGATCTCGCGGGCCTTCAGAACCTTGGCCGGATCGGGATTGAGGCGCAGGATTTCCAACGACGTGCGGATCGGCGCCAGCGGATTGCGCAGCTCATGGGCCAGGGTCGCCAGGAATTCGTCCTTGCGGCGGTCGGCTGTCTCCAGCGCCGCTGCGTGACGGTCGACTTCTACGAGCATGCCGTTGACCGCGTCGACTAGCGCGCCGATTTCATCGTCGCTGGCTTTCGTGGCGCGCAAGGAGAAGTCGCGCCGGTCCATGACGCGACGGGCGAGGTCGGCCACGGCCAGGATGGGACCGGTGATCGCGGCCACCAGACGGGCGGACAGCACCGCCGCCAATAGCAGGCCGGCCAGCGTGGCCAGCATCAGTATTCCAAAGTAATCGAGCACCTCCTCGCGCACCGGATTGCGGTCGCGCAGGTAAATCGTGCCCAGATGCTCGCCGTTCTGCTCGACGGGATAGGTGAGCTGAAGCTCCCCGCCTGAAATGGTGACGCTCTCCCCTGCCGCCTGCAGCCGCGGCGGGGGAGTCTTCCCGCCTTCCCGCGTGTACGCGGCAAACAATGCGCCGTCGCGCGCGTACATGGCCGCCGAGAGCACGCGCGGGCGGACGCGCAGCGCCGCCAGATTCTCGCGTGCCGCCTTTGGATCGTTGAACGCCAGGGCCGGGGCGCCGGTAAGAGCGAGAATGTTCGCCTGAGTCATGAGGTCATCGACCCAGGCCTGCCGGTAATTGCGCACGTCATGCACCAGCATCACCGTGGCCGCCAGCAGCAGCGCGACCAGCGTCGTCACCATGACGACCAACGTCAGCTTACGGCGCAGAGAATGGCGGACCACCGAGACCATCACCCACCTTCCTTGATGCGCAAGGCGATGGGGAACAGCCGCGAGCTCAGCTTCAGGCCGCGGGCTTCCGTGGCGGCAGGCGCCAGCTCGAAACGCACCCGGCCATCGGCCATCACGAAGTTGATCATGGCGCCCTTGTCCAGCGCCTCGGGCCGCTCGGCGACGATCAGGATGGGCTGGTCCCGCGTCGCGGCGACCCACTGGGCAAACGACGACGCGCGGATGTCGTTGCCGATGAACAGGACAGCCGCCTGCGCCAGCTGATCGCTGGAATCGACCTGGCGTACGCGCAATGCACGGCTGCCGACGCGTCGCCCGGGAAGGACCTTGCCCAGTTCCGCGGCCAGCGCGCGATTACCGATGACGGCGATCTCGAGGTCGCCGCGCTCCGGCCGCCCTTCAATCGCGGGCCATTCGATGTAGTTGCAGAAGTGATAGAGGAAGGCGGCCTTGACGCTGATTTCCGAGTACCGCGCGACCGCCGCATATCCACTCGAAGCGTTGGCGATTGCCGCCAGGCTGGCGAGGTACCCGAGGCCCGTCCACAGCGCGCGGCGCAGTCGTCGCATGGTCGCCGCCGCCATCAGTCCGGATACCAAACGAAACGCAGATAGACGGCGCGCTCGATCTGCGCTCCTGCGTCGAACTCCAGATGCCTCGCCTCGGTGAGGTTGCGGACCGTCAGCGCCGCATCGAAATCGTCCCGCGGCCGCCATTGCAGGCTCAAGTCGACGGCGGTGTACGCGGGAACGCCGAGATTGGGCAGCCGCTCGACACGGCGCACGCCCGTATACAGGCGAATGCGCTGGCCGAAGTCGAGATACGAATGCAGCGCGAGCTGGTTCTCGGGGCTGTTGCCCGCGGTCAGCGGACCCGCGCCGTCGTTGCTGCCGGCCTTGAGCCGCAGATCCAGGTCGAGGTGCGTGTATTGAAATTGCATTCGCCAGCTCGCTACGGGCTGCCATTGTGCGGCGAGCGTGCCGCCGCGGGAGCGTCCTTTCATGCCATTGCGCAGGATCGCGGGAAGAAGGATGTAGGGCGGGTTGCCGGCCACCACCGGCGCGAGCGTCTCCAGCGTTTGCAGCCGATCGTAGTGATTGTCGAACACGGCGAAGTCGAGCGACACGGTGTCGCGGGGCCGGATGCGATAGCCGGCCTCGTATGCAAGCAGGTCCTCCGCATCGAACTGCCGATTGCCGGCGGCGCCCACATACAGAGGAAGGGGCAATCCTGGAAGGCTGACGGGCGCGAGCAGCCGCAGGTCCGTATCGAGGCGGGCGGGAATCCGCACGGCGCGTGATGCCGCCGTCCACAGCATATGCCGCTCGTTCGGCGTCCACGCGAGCCGCCCGCTCGGCTGATACTCGTAGCCCGTGTAGTCGTTGTGTTCGAACTTCGAGCCCAGGGTCAGATACAGGCGCTGTGGCCGCAGCTCGATCTTGTCTTGCAGAAAAGCGCTGTAAGTGGGGTCGGTCCGTCGTGCGGGATCGAAAGTCGCGAACGTGGTGTTATGCAGGCGGTCGCGTGAGACGCGCATACCGGCGCCCCAAAGCACGTCATGGCGCCCGTAGGCGCGCAGGTCATGCTGGAAATCCACGTCCGCGGTTTCGCGGACCTCCTCAAAGGTGCCGGGAATCGCGCGGGCGGTGCGGTCGAAATACATCTGCAGGCGCACGTTTGCGTCGCGCTCGAGCGGCCGCTCCCAGCGTCCCAGGACATTGGCGCCCGATACCTCGATCGTGTTGTCCGGATTGATGCCCGGCAGGGAGCCGAGCGTGAAGTCACCGCGCAGGATGTCGAACTCGCGGCCCCGATAGGCATCGCCCTGCAGTGTGAATGTGTCGCGGTGAGCGGTTTGCCAGTCGGCGCGCAAGCCACCTTGAACGAAGTGCCACGCGTCCTGTGCATCCTGGCCCGAAGCAGCACGTGCGGCGTCGCGGCTGAATGATTTCAGATAGATGCGAGCTGCGCCCTCCTCGCCCAGCTTGCGCCCGTAACGCACGCCCGCGAACGCCTGCTCCTCGCGTCCGCCGCCCGCTTCCACTATGGTGCCGACAGTATCGCGCGCCGAGCGGGTGAGGATGTTGATGACGCCGTTGACCGCGTTCGCACCCCACAAGGTCCCACCCGGGCCGGCTACGACTTCGATCCGATCGATGTCCTCGAGCAAGGTGTCCTGCACATCCCAGAACACGCCGGCGTACAGCGGCGAGTAGACACTGCGTCCGTCGATCAGCACCAGCAGTTTGTTGGTGATGTCCCGATTGAAACCGCGCATGGAAATGACCCACGAATGCGCCCCGTCGCGGGCGACTTCAACGCCGGGCGCGAGCCGCAGGGCCTCCGGCAGGCTCGTCACGCCGGCGCGCCGGATGTCCTCGCGCGTGATGACGTAGACCGCGGCCGGCGCATGGGAGATCTGCTCTGGACGTTTGGAAACGGACGTGACCACCAGCTGACTGAGCTCTTCGATGCTCATTTCCACCAGATCGCGGGCGTCGCGATCGGTGCTGACACCGAGGCCGGTGGCGCGCGCGCCATCCTGCACGGCCAACAGCGCCGCGGCGCATCCTGCCGCGTGCAAGATGCGCAGCACGCAGGTAATCGGCTTGTCGCTTGCGAACTGCTTGAAGACAGACCCCATCCGCATGCGCGACCGGCCCGGGCGGCGCGATGCTGTTGTTATGCCGCCGGCTGTAGCGGGAGTCTCGCCAGGAAGTCGGTCAGCACTTGCGGCTCCAGCGGCTTGACCAGGTGCGAATCGAAACCGGCCTCGCGCGACAGGCGCCGGTCGTTCTCCTGGCCCCAGCCGGTGAGCGCCACGAGCACGATCTTCTTTCCCCAGGGCTCGGAACGGATTTTGCGCGCGACGTCGTAGCCGTTGAGCTTGGGCATGCCGATATCCAGCAAGGCCACTTCCGGCTGGTGCCGTCCGGCCTGCTCCACGGCCTGGGCGCCATCGGCGGCGGTATAGACCTCGTGGCCTTCGAGCTGCAACAGGACCGACAGGCTCTCCAGCGCATCGTTATTGTCATCTGCGATGAGAATGCGCCGGGAGGTCAGGACGCGCTCGAAGGGCTGTTGGGGAGCTTGGGGTCTCATGGGCGCCACCGTGAACCGGCGCGGCAGCCGGATGAGGAACTCGCTCCCCTTCCCGGGCCCTTCGCTGTGTGCAGTAATTTCGCCATCGTGCAACTCCACGAGCTTCTTGACCAGGGCGAGGCCGATGCCCAGCCCATGCTGGCCGTGCTCTGTTTGTTTCAGTTGGGTAAACAGCTCGAACACCGTCGGCAGCGACTCCGGCGCGATGCCGATGCCGCTGTCACGGACTCGAATCTCGACCATCACGTCATCCGCCCGCACCTCGAGGGCGATCCGTCCGCCGGCCTCGGTGTACTTGGCGGCGTTGCTGAGGACGTTGCCGAGCGCCTGGGTCAGGCGGGTGAGATCGCCGGTGACGAACACCGGCTCCGGGATCATCTGCAGGGTCAGCTGATGTCCCATCTCGGTCAGCACCGGCTGGACGGTCTCGATCGCGCGCGTGACGACGAGCGCCACATCCACGGGCTCGCGCGCCACGTTGATCTTGCCGCGGGTGATGCGCGAGACATCGAGCAGGTCGTCCACCAGCCGCGTCAGGTGGCCCAGCTGGCGCTCGATGATCTCGCGCGACCAGACGATCTGCGGATCGGTCTGCGGCCGCTGGCTCATGAGCTGCACCGCGTTGCGGATGGGCGCCAGCGGATTGCGCAGCTCATGCGCGAGCATCGCCAGGAATTCGTCCTTGTGGCGGTTGGCCTCGCGCAGCGTGCGGTTGAGGTCCTCGAGCTCGCGGGTCTTCTCGGCCTGCAGTGCGCTGTGGGCTTGCGACAGCCGCTCGTGCGCCTCGGCCAGCGTGCGGTTGAGGAGCCGCAGCTCCTGGCGCTGCAGGTGCAGTTCCACGAGCACCGCAACCTTGCTGCGCAGGATCTCCGGGATGACCGGAATGTAGACGTAGTCGACCGCGCCGAGCTTGTAGCCCTTGAGACGGTCGAACTCGGTGACGTGCACGCCGGTCACGAAGATGATCGGGGTCTTCTCGAAGCGCGGATGGTCGTGAATCAGGCTCGCGGTCTCGAAGCCGTCCATGCCGGGCATGCTGACGTCGAGCAGCACGACGGCGAAGTCATCCTGCATCAGCTTCTCGAGCGCCTCCAGCCCCGAGCGCGCGCAGATGAGATTCTGGCCGAGATCGCTCAGGATCGATTCGTACGACAGCAGGCGCGCCGGCTGGTCGTCGACCAGCAGGATGTTGACTTTCCGTGGACCGCTCATGGGACGCGAAGTCTAAGTCATCGGTACAGCCAGGTGCGCACCAGGGACAGGAGCTGGCCGGTGTCCACCGGCTTGGCCACATAGTCGGAGGCGCCCGCCTCCAGGCATTTCTCGCGGTCGCCCTTCATGGCTTTCGCGGTCAGGGCGATGATGGGCAGCACACGGTACTTGGGCGTGCTGCGGATCCGGCGCATCGTCTCGTAACCGTCCATCTCCGGCATCATGATATCCATCAGCACCAGCGACAGGTCCGGCGTCTGCTCGATCAGCTTGATCGCATCCTGGCCGTTGGAGGCGCTGATCACCTGCATCTTGTGGCGTTCCAGCAGGCTGTTCAGCGCGAAGATGTTGCGGATGTCATCGTCGACCACCAGCACCTTGCGGCCGGCCAGCGGCTCATCGCTCTCGTGCAGGTTGGCGATCATGCGCTGCTTGGCCGGCGGAAGGTCCGTGATGACGCGATGCAGGAACAGGGCGGTCTCATCGAGCAGCCGTTCGGGCGACTGGACGCCCTTGAGCACGACGCTCTTGGCTTTACGCCGCAGCTCGGCTTCCTCATCGGCGGACAGGTCGCGCCCGGTAAAGACGACGATGGGGGTATCGCGCAGCGAGGGGTCCTTCTGCACTTCGCTCAGCAGATCGAAGCCGGACATGTCGGGGAGCTTCAGGTCGAGCACGATGCAGTCGAAGCTGCGCGCGCGCAGGGTCTGCAGAGCTTCGGCGCCGGTTTCCACGGCGGTGATCGACACGTCGTCGTGCGCAATCAGCTCGGTGACGCTCAGCCGCTCGGTCGGATCATCCTCGATGATGAGCAGCTCGCGCACGCGCGGCTGGCTGAAATTGCGGATGCGGTCGAAGGCGTTCTCCAGCCCGTCGGTGGTCAGCGGCTTGTTCATGTACGAGAACGCACCCCGCTCCAGCCCGTACTGGCGCTCTTCCTCGACGGTGAGGATCTGCACCGGGATGTGGCGGGTCTCCGGATCGCGCTTGAGCTGATTGAGCACCGTCCATCCGAGCATGTCGGGGAGGAAGACGTCCAGCGACACGGCGGTCGGCTTGTGCTTGCGCGCGAGGGTCAGGGCTTCGGCCCCGGACTTGGCGACCAGCGCCTTGAAACCGCGGTCGCGCGCGAGGTTGAGCAGCACGCGGGCGTAGTGAGGGTCGTCCTCGACGATGAGCAGCACCGTATCGTCCGGATAGATCGCCGCACGATCATCGGGAATGTCTTCCGTGCGCACCTGTGGCAGCACGATTGGCTGATAGGCCTGCGGGGCCGCGATCGCGGCGACCCCGGACTGGGAGGACTGCGTCGGCGCGCGGCTGTAGGCGGGTCCGACGTAGGCGAGCGGCAGATACAAGGTAAAAGTGCTGCCGCTGCCCGGCACGCTGCTCAGGCGGATCTCGCCGCCCAGCAGGTTCGCAAGCTCGCGACTGATGGCCAGGCCGAGGCCCGTGCCGCCGTACTTGCGCGCCGTGCCGGCGTCCGCCTGCTGGAAGGCCTCGAAGATGATCTTTTGTTTCTCCAGCGGAATGCCGATGCCGGTGTCGCTGACCGAGAATTCCACGACGGTCTGCGCCTGCTTCAACACCGGATGGTCCGGGCTCCAGCCGCCGACCGCCGTGCCGACGTGCAACCGCACGCCGCCCCGTTCGGTGAACTTGAAAGCGTTGGAGAGCAGGTTCTTGAGCACCTGCATCAGGCGCTTGGAGTCGGTCGTGATCGCCCGTCCGACGTTGCTGTCGAAATCCGCCGTGAAGGACAGCTGCCGCGCCTCGGCCTCGTGCCGGAAGGTGCGCTCGATGGTTTCGCGCAAGTGCGTGAACAGCAGGTCCTCGCATTCGACGGTGACCGTTCCGGACTCGATCTTCGACAAATCCAGAATGTCGCTGATGAGGTTGAGCAGGTCCGTGCCGGCCGCGTGGATGGTTTTCGCGAATTCGACCTGGCGCGCCGAGAGGTTCCCGTCGGCGTTCTCGCCCAGCTGCTGGCCCAGGATCAGAATGCTGTTGAGCGGCGTACGCAGCTCGTGCGACATGTTGGCCAGGAACTCGGACTTGTAGCGCGAGGTGAGCGCCAGCTCGGTGGCCTTCTCTTCCAGCGCGCGCCGGGCCAGCTCGATCTCCTGGTTCTTGCGCTCCACCTCGACGTTCTGCTCGGCGAGCAGGCGAGCCTTGGTCGCCAGCTCCTCGTTGGTTTGCTGCAGCTCTTTTTGCTGCGTCTGCAATTCCGCCGCCAGCGTTTGCGACTGCGTGAGGAGGGACTCGGTCCGCATCGTCGCTTCGATGGTGTTGAACACCACGCCGATGCTGCCGGTGAGCTGCTCGAGGAAGCTCAGGTGCGAGGCGGTGAATTCCGTCAGCGAGGCCAGCTCGATCACCGCCTTCAGATGACCTTCGTACAGCACCGGCAGGGCGACCACGTTGCGCGGGCGCACGGTGATCAGGCCGGAACGGACATGGATGAAATCGGGAGGGATATTGGCGAGCAGCAGGCGCTGGCGCTCGACGGCGCACTGCCCTACCAGCCCCTCCCCCAGCCTGTAGCGGCGCGGCTCGCCCTCGTACGGATCGGAATAGCTGGCGAGCTGCTTCAGGAGCGAGGTGCCGTTGGCGCCTTCCATGACGTAGATGACGCCGTGCTGCGCGTTGACCAGCGGCGCCAGCTCGGAGAGCAGCATCTGACCCACCGTCACCAGGTCGCGCTGGCCCTGCATCATGCGGCTGAACTTGGCGAGGTTGGTCTTCAGCCAGTCCTGCTCGGTGTTGCGGTCCGTCGTGGCGCGCAGGTTGCCGATCATGGCGTTGATGTTGTCCTTGAGGTCCGAGACTTCGCCGCGCGTGTCGACCTGAATCGATCGGGTCAGGTCGCCCTTCGTCACGGCGGTGGCGACCTCCGCAATCGCGCGCACCTGCGTCGTGAGGTTCGCCGCGAGCAGGTTTACGTTCGCCGTCAGATCCTTCCAGGTTCCGGCGGCGCCCGGCACGTGCGCCTGTCCGCCGAGGCGGCCTTCGACGCCGACCTCGCGCGCTACGGTCGTCACCTGCTCGGCAAAGATCGCCAGCGTGTCGGTCATGCTGTTGATCGTGTCGGCCAGAGCGGCCACCTCGCCCTTCGACTCCACCGTCAGGCGCTGGCGCAGGTCGCCGCCGGCGACGGCCGTCACCACCTTCACGATGCCGCGCACCTGGTTGGTGAGATTGTTGGCCATCACGTTCACGTTGTCGGTGAGGTCCTTCCATGTACCGCCCACGCCCTGCACCACGGCCTGGCCGCCGAGCTTGCCTTCGGTGCCGACCTCGCGCGCCACGCGGGTCACTTCCGCAGCGAACGCGTTCAGCTGGTCCACCATCGTGTTGATGGTGTTCTTGAGCTCGAGAATTTCGCCTTTCACGTCCACGGTGATCTTGCGCGACAAGTCGCCGCGCGCCACGGCCGTGGTCACTTCGGCGATGTTGCGCACCTGGCCGGTGAGGTTGGTGGCCATCGCGTTGACCGAGTCGGTGAGGTCCTTCCACGTGCCGGCCACGCCGGACACGACGGCCTGGCCGCCGAGCTTGCCTTCGGTGCCCACTTCGCGCGCCACGCGGGTCACCTCGGAGGCGAACGAGTTGAGCTGGTCGACCATCGTGTTGATGGTCTCCTTCAGCTCGAGAATTTCACCGCGCACGTCCACCGTGATCTTGCGCGAGAGGTTTCCGCGCGCCACGGCCGTGGTCACTTCGGCGATGTTGCGCACCTGGCCGGTGAGGTTGGTGGCCATCGCGTTGACCGAGTCGGTGAGGTCCTTCCACGTGCCGGCCACGCCGGGCACGATGGCCTGGCCGCCGAGTTTGCCTTCGGTGCCGACCTCGCGCGCCACGCGCGTGACTTCCGAGGCGAACGAGCGCAGCTGGTCCACCATCGTGTTGATGGCTTCCTTCAGCTGCAGGATTTCACCGCGCACATCGACGGTGATCTTGCGCGAGAGGTCGCCGTTGGCGACGGCAATGGTCACTTCGGAAATGTTGCGGACCTGGCCGGTGAGATTGCTGGCCATCGAGTTCACGTTGTCGGTGAGGTCCTTCCACGTGCCGGCCACGCCGGGCACGATGGCCTGGCCGCCGAGCTTGCCTTCGGTACCGACTTCGCGCGCCACGCGCGTGACTTCCGAAGTAAACGCGCCCATCTGCTCGATCATCTCGTTGACCACCGTCGCGGAGCGCAGGAACTCGCCCTGCAGGGGCCGTCCATCGGCCTCGAGAGGCACCGTTTGCGACAGGTCGCCCTTGGCGACCGCGGTGATCGTGCGCGTGACTTCAGTGGTCGGCCAGAGGAGATCTTCGATCAGGCGATTGACGCAATTTTCCATCGCGCCCCAGGCGCCGCTGCGGCGCACGGCTGCGACGCGATGTTTGGTCTTGCCTTCGCGGCCGACGATTTGTCCGGCGCGATCGAGCTCGCTGGCGAGCTGCTGGTTGGCGATGACGATGTCATTGAAAGTGTCGACGATCTTGCCGGTGAGACCGGTTCGGTCGCTGGGCAGGCGCACTGAAAAGTCTCCATCGCGTACAGCCTGCAGGGCACGCAGCAGCTCCCGCAGATCCAGCGTGGTTTGCTTGGCGTCCTCTTCGTCAAAAGCCTGCGGGAGTGTCGTAGACGCGCTTTCACGCGGTGAAGACTCTTGGGCTTGCCTCACTGTCGTTCCACCTGCAGTAGGAAAGTCTCACTAGTATGACTGCCTGCCTTAGGGGAAGCACCAGTTTTACAAGTCTGTAAGTTTTACAATCATTGAATTTCTGACCTCATCATGGTTCAGTGCGTCGCCGATCGACGACTGACTGAACCGGGTGACATGACCCCTGATGATATCCCCGAACCGGTGTTGCGCTTCGTCCGCGACCGCATCGACAGCGTTCCCCACCTCGAGGCGCTGCTGCTCCTTTGGAGCAGCGCAGATCAGGATTGGACGGATGAGGAGATAGCCCACCGCATCTATGTTTCTCGCGACAGCGCGCGTACGCTGCTACAGGACCTTGCCCGCCATCAGCTGATCGCCCCGCAGCCGGGGGGCGCCATACGGTATCGTTACGATCCACGCTGGGATGAAAGCGGCGAGCTGATGGGCCAGGTGGCGCAGACCTACCGGCGGCAGTTGATCCGAGTCGCAACCCTGATCCATGAGAAAGCCTCCCCGGCGGTCCGCGACTTCGCGCGCGCGTTCGACTTCAAGAGCAAGTGACCATGGCGCAGATCGTGTACATCCTGGGCGCCCTTACCACCTGGCTTTGCGCGGTGCTGCTGTTGCGCGGCTATGCGCGCGGCCGGCGCAAGCTCCTGCTGTGGAGCGGCCTGTGCTTCGCCGGGCTCACGGTGTCGAACATTCTTTTGTTCCTCGACCTGGTCGTGGTCCACGATATCGACCTGTATCTGTGGCGGCTGGGAAGCGCCGCCCTGGCGATGGTGCTGCTGCTCTATGGCCTGGTCTGGGAAAGCGAGTGAGCCCATGCGGGTGAAGCCATGTTAGAAGGCTTCCTGCTCGGGGTGATCGTAACCGCCTCGCTCACGGCGGCCGCGTTCTTTCTGAAATTCTGGCGCCGCACGCGTGATCCGCTGTTCCTCGCCTTTGCGGCGACATTCATGATCGAGGGCCTGAACCGGCTCGGGTTCCTGTTCGTCGAGCGGCCCAATGAGGGCAGCCCGACGATCTACGTGGTGCGGCTGATCGCCTTCCTGCTGCTGGTCGCGGCCATAATATGGAAAAATCGCCGCCGCGAGCCGTAGTCAAGCAAGAACACCGGACCGAGCTGCCGCCCGGTCGGACTCAAGGAACGATCGAATCGATCAGCACGACCGCGGGCTGACCGCCGTCCGAATACTCCAGTCGCCCCTCGAGATCGCCGGCGGCAGGCTTCGGCGAGCCCGATATGGAAATCCGCGCGATGAGCGTGACCCGCGGGGTGGATGACAGCGTGTGTCCGGCGATCATTGCATCCTGGTCCGTAAGCTCGACGTCGACCGGCAACTGTGCGGCACTGAGTTTCTTGACGGCCAGCGGGGGACCGCCGGACGCTCCCGCCGGACGCGCCAGCACGAACAAAGAAGCACCTCGGGGGATTTTGCCGGCCAGCGCCGGCGCCAGAGCGACGCGCACCTGAATGCGCGCTCCGGTGGCCGACGGGCCGGCGGCCGGCGCGTTCACTTGCGCTTCGATCTCGGCGAGACCTTGCTGTATCACTTTTCTGAACGCGTCGGGAGGGTTCAGAGACATCAGCGTGGTCCACCGGGCATGTGCGCTGGCGAGATCGCCGCGCTGGAAGGCGATCAGGCCGCCATACCAGAGCGCCTTCGGATGGCGCGGCGCCAGCTGCAGCGCCTGGTCGAACAGTTCGGGCACCGGACCGGGCATGGCGTTGGGCTCGGCCAGGATCATGGCCTCGCCGAGTCCCACGACGGCCTCGGCATTGCCGCCTTGGCTCAGCGTGTAGGCTTTCTGATAAGCCTCCACCGCGCGATCGTAGCGTTTGAGCTGCACGTATGAGCGTCCGAGCATCACCCAGCCGGAGATATCGAGCGGCTGCGTTTTCATCCGCTCCTCGAGACCGGCAACCCTCTCCAATACTTTGATCGGCGTTTCCGCCGAGGCGGGAGTGGCTGACCACTCCCGGCTGCCCAACGTGAGATACAGCGCAGTCGCGAGCACCGGGATTACGACGACCGCGATCAGCACGGTCGGCAACCGGCGTCCCGCCGGCGCGTGCTTCAGTGCGGGCATGACCACGAGACCGAACGCGGCGAGCACCATGAGAGCGCCGATTAGGATAAACGCCGTCATCGTTTGCGCATCTCGTCGCGCTCCAGCTCATCGATGTCGTCGTCTCCGGGCTGGCCGACCAGAGCAGCACGCGCCGACACGATGCGATAGGCGATCCAGCCTCCTGCGCCGAGCAGGAGCAGCGGTGCAAGCCAGAGCAGCCAGGTGCGCGGCGCGAACGGCGGGCGATACAGAATGAAGTCGCCGTAGCGTGCCGTCATGTATTCGCGCACCTGAGCGTCGGTTTTTCCTTGTTGCAGCAGCTCATGCACCTGGCGGCGCAAGTCCGCGGCCAACCCCACCGGCGAATCGGCGATCGAGTTGTTCTGGCATTGCACGCAGCGCAGCTCGTGAATCAGGCGCTCGTAGCGGGCCTGCAGGACGGGATCATCGAAGGGCTTCACCGTATCGATGGCCGGCACGGGCCAGGCCAGAGCCCATGTCAGCATGAACGCGACGGCTTTGTGTGTTCGCGTCATCGTGCGGAGCTCTGCCGGCCGGTAATCCGCGGCAGGAATTCAGCCTGCCAGATCTGCGGCGTCATCACGCCCACTCGTTTGTACAGCACGCGCCCGTCGGCGCCCACGAGGAAAGTCTCCGGCGCCCCGTAGACGCCCCAATCGATCGCGACGCGCCCGTCGGCGTCGAATGCGACGGCCGTGTAAGGATTGCCGAGCCGCGCCAGCCACTGCAGCGCCAGCTCGCGCTCGTCCTTCCAATCGATTCCAATGATCGGCACGACGCTGGCGCTGGCAATCTGCATCAGCGTTTCGTGCTCCTCACGGCACGACACGCACCAGGTTCCCCAGACATTCACGACGTACGGCCGGCCGCGGTAGTCGGCAGTGGCGATCAACTTATTCTCGTCGTGGAGGCTGGGGAGTGAGAACGCGGGCGCCTGCTTGCCGATGAAAGGCGACGGCAGCTCGCCGGGGTTGCGATAAAGGCCGATGTAGAAAAACAGCGCGAGCGCGCCAAACACCGCCACCGGCAGGAGGTACCGGACGTTCTTCATCTATGCGGGTACTCGTGGAGCGCCGGCCGCACTAGCGGCCGTAACCCTGCTGCGCCGGTATCGTTTGTCGCCGGCCGCCAGCAACCCGCCCAGGGCCATCAGCAGCGCCCCGATCCAGATATAGCGCACCATCGGCTTGACCTGGATCCGGAAGCTCCACTTGCCGCCGCCGAGATCCTCGCCCATCGCGACGAACAGATCGCGCGTCCAACCGACGCGGATCCCGGCCTCCGTCATCGCGTTCGTCTGGACCCGGTAAACGCGCTTCTGCGGATGGAGCACCGTAATCGTGCGGTCCGCTCGTCGAATGGTGACCTGGGCTTCGACCGCCGAATAATTCGGCCCCTCGACCGGGCGCAGGCTGTCGAAGGCGAATGAGTAGCCGCCCACCTCCACCCGTTCGCCCTGCCCCATCGCCAGGTCGCGCTCCGTTTTGTATGCCTCGACGAGCGTCACTCCCAGGACGAGGACGCCGACGCCGAAGTGTGCCAGCGACATCCCCAGCACCGAGGCCGCGAGCGACTGGCGTTTGAACAGGCGCTGCAGCGGCTCGCGCACCGACGAGTACATCAACCACAGCGCGGCAGTGGTGCCCACGCACGTTAGCAGCGTCGTGCGGCCAAAAGCCAGGAGAGTTCCTCCGATCGCCACTGCGACGCTGACGAACAACGCGATGAGCAATGGCCGCTTGATCTGCTGCAGCCGCGCGCGCTTCCAGGCCGCATGCATGCCCACGCCGAGCAGTGCCAGCAGCGGCAGAATGGGGACGAGGAAGGTGAGCGTGAAATACGGCGGACCGACCGAAGTCTTCGGCAGGTTCAACGCGTCCATGAACAGCGGGTACAGCGTGCCGATCAGGATCAGCGCGGCCGCGATCACCAACAGGATGTTGTTGAACAGCAGGAACGACTCGCGTGACCACAGCTCGAAGCCGGCCGAGGAATGCAGCTCCGGCGCGCGGCGCGCGTAAAGCGCCAGGGCGCCGCCGATGCAGGCCACCAGGAACAGCAGGATGAACAAGCCGCGCTTGGGATCGGCGGCGAAGGAATGCACCGAAATCAGCACGCCGGAGCGCACGAGGAAGGTGCCGAGCAGACTGAGGGAGAACGCGCAGATGGCCAGCAGCAGCGTCCAGCTCTTGAAGAGGCCGCGCTTTTCCGCCACAGCCAGCGAATGGATCAGCGCCGTGCCCACCAGCCATGGCATGAACGAGGCGTTCTCCACCGGATCCCAGAACCACCAGCCGCCCCAGCCAAGCTCGTAATAAGCCCACCAGCTTCCCAGCGCGATTCCGATCGTGAGGAAGAGCCACGCACCGAGGGTCCAGGGCCGTGTCCAGCGTGCCCAGGCCTGATCGAGCCGCCCCTCGAGCATGGCGGCGCAGGCGAAGGCGAAGGCAACCGAAAAGCCGACGTAGCCCGTGTAGAGGATGGGCGGATGGATGGCGAGCGCGAAATCCTGGAGCACGGGATTGAGGTCGTTGCCGTCCGCGGGCGCCGCCGGCAGGCGGGCAAACGGGCTCGACGTGGTGAGCGTGAAAGCCATGAAACCGACGCTGACGAAGCCCAGGATGCCGAGCACGCGTGTCGCGAAGGTTTCGGGGAGCGCGCGGCTGAAGGCGGCCACCGCCAGAGACCAGGTGGCCAGGATCAGTATCCACAGCAGCAGCGATCCCTCGTGAGCGCCCCAGACCGCGGCGATGCGATAGAACAGCGGCAGCGCGGAATTGGAATTCATCGCCACGTATTCGACGGAGAAGTCGTTCTGCACGAACGCCGTCATCAGGCAGCCGAAGGCCAGCGCAACGAATACGAACTGTCCGGCGACCGCCGGCCGCACCGCGGCCCGCCATTCGGCGCGGTTCCAATGGGCACCGGCCAAAGCGAACAGGGTCTGCACCAGCGCCAGGCACAGGGCCAGGATCAGCGCCAGATGCCCCAGCTCGGGGATCAAGTCCGGTCTCCCGCCGGTTCGTCGTGCCCCTCCGGGCTCATCGTCGTATCCACGTGGGGACTTTTCTTCAAGGACCCTTTCACTTCCGGCGGCATGTACTTCTCGTCGTGTTTCGCCAGGACCTCTTCCGCGACGAACACGCCGTCGCCGCGCAGGCGTCCGCGCGCCACCACGCCCTGCCCTTCGCGAAACAAATCCGGCAGCACGCCGGAATAAGAGACTGTCACCGTGTGCTGGAAATCCGTGAGGACGAAGCGCTCCTCGAGGCTCCCCGGCTCACGCTGCCGGCTGCCCTGGACCACCATCCCGCCGACGCGGAACTCGCGGCCGGCCGGCGCTTCGCCGGCCGCGACCTGTGAGGGGTCGTAGAACAGCGAAACATTCTGGCGGAGCGCCTGCAGCACCAGCGCGCAAGCAATCCCGACCCCGGCGACGATCCCCAGCACGATCCATAACCGTTTGCGTCGCGGCGTCATCGCCGGTTCTCCGGCGGTTGCGACCGGCGTTTCGCGTCCTGGAGCGCACGGCGGTGGCTGCCGCGCGCCGTCACGACGTTGATGACGAGCAGCCCGAGCGTGACGAGGTAAGCGGGCCAGACGAATTGCGCGTAGCCGCCCATGGCAAAAAATTCCTGCAGGCTCATGGCAGGGCCTCGCGGATCCAGGCCGCGCTGCGCTCGCGCCGCAGCACCTCGCCGCGCACCCGTGTCAGCAGCACCGCCACGAAGTACAGGTTGAAGCCGACAAACATCAGCAAGAGCGGCGTCAGCATGGACGGCGGCATCGCCGGGCCGCCCGAACGCAGGACCGTGGAGCCCTGATGCAGGCTGTTCCACCACTGCACCGAGAAGTGGATGATCGGCACATTGATGACACCGACGATCGCGAGGACCGCGCTTGCCCGATCCGCACGCTGAATGTCGTCGATCGATGAGCGCAGCGCCATGTAGCCCAGGTAGAGGAACAGCAGGATCAGCTCCGAGGTCAGCCGCGCGTCCCACACCCACCAGGTGCCCCACATGGGCATTCCCCACAGAGAGCCGGTAACCAGCGCCGCCAGCGTGAAGGACGCGCCGATCGGCGCGCAGCTCGCCGCCACCGCGTACGCCAGCTTCATCCTCCAGATCAGTCCGATCGCCGCGGCCGCGGCCATCACGACGTAAGTGAATATCGACATCCAGGCCGATGGCGCATGCATGTAGATGATGCGGAACCCTTCGCCCTGCTGATAGTCCGCCGGCGCCTTCAGCAGCCCGCCGTACAACGCCGCGCCGATGACGAGCAGCGCGCTCCATCCGAACCAGGGCGTGAGCAGACCCGCCACGCGGTAGAAGTGCGGGGGCGACGCCAGTTTATGAAACCAAGTCCACATCTCAGTCTTTCCCGCGATCGGCGCGCGCCTCGCGCCGATCGTTGTGTGATCTCATTCGATGCTGATCCTCGCCGCCGCCGCGGTCGTCAGCGGTGCCAGAGTTCCCGCGAGCACCATCAGGGCCGCCACCAGGTACAACGCTCCCTTCGCGCTTTCCCCCGCAATCGCCAGCTCCGTCGAGCGTGCCCCGAAGATCAGCAACGGCATCGACAGGGGCAGCACCAGCAGTGACAGCAGCAGGTGTCCGCGCCGCAATCCGATCGTCAGCGCCGCTCCGATCGCGCCGAGAAAGCTCAGAGTGATTGTACCCATCGCCAGCCCGGCGATGACGACCTTCAGCGCGCTTCCCGGCACGCCCAGCGCGAGCGCCACCCCCGGGGCCACCAGCACCAGCGGCAAGCCGCTCAACACCCAGTGCGCCGCGGTCTTGGCGAACAGCAGCAGCGTGAGCGGCTGTCCGGACAACACGTACTGCTCCAGGGTACCGTCCTGAGCGTCCGATTTCAGCAGGGAGTCGGCCGCAACGAGCGAGGACAGGAGCGCCGCCACCCACAGCACTCCGGAGGCCGAGTGTCTGAGCTGCGACAGCTCCGGGCTCAAGCTCAGCGGGAACAGTGTGGTGACCATGAGGAAGAACACCAGCGGATCGGCGACCTGCTCCCAGCGCCGGAATGCCAGGCGCAGGTCTCGCCTGAACAGCAGACCCGCCGCCGCGAGCGCGGAAGTGTGCACGGCATTCGCGCTCACCGCAGCTCCAGGCGCGCCACTCTGCCGGCGCGCAATTGCAGCTCCTGATGCGCGGCGACCAGTGCCATGCCGCCGTTCTGCAGGTGGGTAGCCAACTCGTCGGCTATCCGTTCAGTGCTCGAGGTATCGAGATTGGTGAACGGCTCATCGAGCACCCACAGTTGCGCACCGCTCAGCAGCACACGGCACAGAGCCACGCGTCTGCGCTGCCCGGCGGACAGAACGCGGCACGGCAACTCGGCGCACTCCTCCACTGCAAAGCGCGCCAGCGCCGCACTCAGCTGCGACTCATCTACGCGCCGGCGCAGCCCGATCTCGAAGCGCAAATTCTCGTTGACCGTAAGGTCGCCCTTGAGCGCCCCGTCGTGACCCAGATAGGCCAGTCGCTCGAGAAAATCCTCAGCCACCCGGATATCCGCGCCATTCCAGCGCACCGTCCCCTGCTCCGGATGAAGCAGACCGCAGGCCGTCCGCAGCAGGCTAGTCTTGCCGACGCCGTTTGGACCGCGCACGTGCAGCGCAGTGCCAGAGCGCAGCTCGAACGAGACGCCACGCAGCACGTGCCGCTCGCCGCGCCAGAGATGCAGATCACTCGCCGTCAGTGTCACGAATCCGGTCCCGCTTCGATCGGAAATGAGGTGCGCATAATATTATTATTTTCAACCACTTAACAAGACTACTTCAGTATTCGATTACGGCGCAGCCGGCAGTGCGAGAGGGATTGAGCCCCACGCAGTCGAGGCCACTCCGCTAGAATTCCCGTCCTCGGTTGCCCGGGTGGCGAAATTGGTAGACGCAAGGGACTTAAGCAATTGAGCACTCAGGTCGGAAACGCCTGGGTGAATGGGGTCAAATTCGGTGGACCAGTAGCACGTGATGGTGACTGCAATACCGAGCTAAGCCTCGGCCTCCGCTTGCTTCGGCAGTCGGAGTTAACGCGTGGCAATTTGGGCACGGCAACCTCAGGTTTTCCAAACCTGTTGTCGCGGTGTGAGAGGACTTGTCGAACGGATGTGGATTTCTTTACCGCTTCCTTGACCTGCTCCTGTGTATATCTTGGGTGCCTCATAACGTTGCCGAGGAAAGTGTAGAGACTTGACGGCCCCTGCCTAACTCACGGACATGATAGCGCGTTCGTGACACGGCAAAGATAAAGTCCAGACTCCAAATGCATCTGCGAAGATGCAGCAGCGAAAGCTGTAGTGAGTATGAAAATCCCTCGGCCGCAAGGCTGTACCGGTTCGATTCCGGTCCCGGGCACCATCGATGCTTTCGCCGCTGTTCGCTGGACTTCAGCGAGGCGGCGAAAATCCCTGGAAATCCCGGTAATATCCTTTCGCGGCCCTTCGCTGGCCTTCGTGTCGGCGGAATTCGCTCCTGTTGAAACGATCGGAGGATCGGCCATGCCGGAATTCAGCTCGTTTGACGGCACGCGCATCGCCTATCGCGATGACGGCAAAGGTCATCCCGTGCTGCTCCTGCATGGTTATATGTCCTCGGCGGAGGGAAACTTCGGCCCGTGGTCGGTAACGCGCGATATTTTCAGCCGTGCGATGAGCGTCATGTCGGAAGGCAAGGCGTCGGAAAACAAGACGCCTGCGATTCGCCTACCGGACGCGCCCGCGGAAACCGCCCCCGGTCTCATGGCGCGCCTGCGCAAAATTGGCGCCCGGGTCATTGCGCCAGACATGCGCGGACATGGCGCTTCCGACAAACCCACGGATGCACGAGACTATCTCGATTACGCCATGGCGCGCGATGCAGTGGCGCTGCTCGATTACCTGGACGTCGAAGATGTCGACGTGATGGGCTACTCAATGGGTGCCGCCAACGTGCTGAAGCTACTCTCGCTGCGCGATAAGCGCGTGCGTTCGGCGATCCTCGCCGGCATGGGCCCGGGCCTTTCCATCACGGGCAGGTTTATCCCCGACTATTCCCACGCCGGCGACGCTTATCCGCCCGAGATCAAAAGGCCGCTGACCGCCCAAACTATGATGAGCTATTGCGCCGACGTGCTGCTGGGCAAGCAGCCCGCAATGGGCATCGCGGGATCTCAGGCGGCGTTTATAGATGCCTTGGGTCTCTCGCGTTCGGTCGCCGCCGCCATCTGCGTCGGCATGGGCGAGACGACGCCACCGGAGGCGCTGAAGGATGTAGGCATCCCTGTGCTGGTGCTGAACGGCGACGACGACCTGCAAAAGCTCGACGAGAAGGGTTTTGCTGATGTGCTTGCGAACGTGCGGTTTGGCAGCGCGCGGGGCGATCACGTTTCGGCGCTGGTCGATCCGGATTTCCAGCGAGAAGTCAGCGAATTCCTGCAATGGCGCTGGCACAGGGGAAATAGAAGTGATTCCTCATCGCCTGATTGAGTCAGCCTGCGCCTCCAATCACCGTCCCGCTTCTGGAGCAGCCATGAACAGACGTCATGCGATCAAACTCGGAGCCGCGGCCGCCGCCACCTCCGTATTGAGCGGCAGCGCACGCGCGCAGAACAAGTCCGGACTCGAGAATATCGCTGGTGGATTCGTAGAGCCGCCGCGAAGAATGCGGGCGAAAGGCTGGCAGTGGGACCACGAAGTGCGGGTCTATCTCCCGCCGAGCTACAAAGCATCCGACAGGACCTACCCGACGCTCTGGGTGACCGATAACTCTCTCGAGTTGATTCAAGGGGCGCTGACGGGCGCGGGTGTCGGAGTCGGGAAAGCCCCTCCCGAGCTGATCGTTGTAGCGGTCGGTGCGCCCTCCGGGACGAGCTATGCTGAATTCGGGCGGCGCCGAACTTACGAGTTCATCCCCGACGTATCGCTCATGGGTGACTTATTCAAGCACGTGAGTCCGGAGGCCGTGGGCGGCGCCGCGGGGTTTCTCGATTTCTTAGTCAATCAATTGCGGCCACAACTCGCCAAGGAGTATCGGATGGATTCGAAAGATCACGGGTATGGCGGACATTCCGGCGGCGGTCAGTTTGGCCTCTACGTGCTTTTCAACAAGCCGCAGAGCTTCACCAAATACCTCATCAGCAGCCCCGCTGTGCACCAGCCCTGGCTGGATATGGAAGAGAAGTATTTCAGCCAGCACAAGGATCTTCCGGCGAAGGTATTCCTATCGGCCGGCGAGGCGGAATTGTTGAACAGTCCGGGTGCTCAAATTGTCTCCACGGTTGCGCTCGTGTCGGAACGGTTGGTGAGCCGCCAGTATCCCTCGCTCGAGCTGTTCGCACGCATCTTCCCCGGCGAGGATCATCTGTCGGTCATGCCGATCGCGTATGCGCGAGGGATTCGCGCCTTGTGGAGCTAGGTGAAGGTGCGGCTTGGAAGCCGGTCCCGGGTACCATCGGATCATTTTCACCGGTGAGATGAGAGCCGTACTCGAACCTTTCTATTGGCGCTTCCAGCTGCTGGGCTGGGCGCTGTTTTGTCTGCTGAATACGTTCTCCAGCTACTTCCTGTTCAACTTCGCGTTCCTGCCCTTCATCGCCGACTTCCTGATCCAGTGGGCCTTGCTGATGCTGGGCAGTCACGCGATTTGCCTGTGGGCCGACCGCCGCGGCTGGTTCCGCCTCGGCGCCGGCAAGCTTTGGATCCGGGTGCCGATCGTCTGTCTCGCCACGGGGGCACTGCTGGCGATCCCGGCCACGATGCTGTACACGCACTTGCAGAATCTGATGCCGGCCGATTTCCGCCAGGTCCTGCAGCTCGTCGATGCCTTGAGCTATCCCGTCATACTCCTGTCGGTCACCGTGCAATACGGCGTCAAGCTGATGTTCTGGTACCTCGTTCTGTGGATGCTCTATCAGCAACGCGTGACTGCCAACGTCAGCGATCAGCTGCGCACCACCGAGCTGGAACTGAGGTCCGCGCAGCTCGACGTCCTTTGGCAGCAGCTGAAGCCGCATTTCCTGTTCAACTGCCTCAACGGCATCCGCGCGATGATCCACATCGACAAGGAAAAATCGAGCGCGATGGTGGACGAGCTGACTCACATCCTGCGATATGCGCTGCAGGCGCCCTCCGATCACGTCGCACTTTCCGAGGAGTTGCAGGCGGTCGACAGCTACCTCAGCCTTGAAAAGGCGCGGCTCGGCCAACGGCTCGAGGTCGAGAAGCAGATCGATCCTGCAGCGCTCACGGTCCGCGTGCCGCCACTGCTCGTGCAGATCATCGTGGAGAACGCCATTCGGCATGGCATCAGCCGGCTCGCGCGCGGCGGCACGTTACACCTCCAGGCCGCATGCGAACCCGCGGGGCTGAGGATCGTCGTGCGCAACGACGGCGAGCTGGGCGCGACCCCGGGCGGGTTCGACGTAGGATTGAAAATAGGATTGAAAAACAGCCGTGAAAGATTGAAGCTGCTCTACGGCCGGGATGATTTGCTGCAGGTGGCGAGCGAAGGCGCGCAGGTCGTCTCCGTATTGCTGATCCCCGCAGAGTCCACGCGCGCGCGGAAGCATGGATAAAATCAAAGTCGTCATCGTCGACGATGAAGAGCTGGCGCGGACGGAGCTTGCCCGTCTGCTATCGCGCTTCGCCGCTGTCGAGATCGTCGCGCAGGCGGACAACGCCCGCAGCGCGCTCAAGCTGATCAAGAGCCGCCGCGATATCGATCTGGTCTTCCTCGACATCGACATGCCCGAGGTCGACGGCCTGAGCCTCGCGTCGATGCTGTCGGATCACCCTTGCAAAGTGGTTTTCTGCACGGCTTACGAAAAATTTGCCGTTCAGGCCTTCGACCTGGACTCTCTGGACTATCTGACCAAACCGGTGAGCCCCGAACGGTTGGCACGGTGCATCGAGAAGTTCGGCAGCGCCACAGCCGGGCGGCAGCGACGCACGGAGGTGGGCATGGACACGCCCCTGCTGGTCAACAATGAAACGCAGACGAAGCTGATCACGCCGTCGCAGATCGAGAAACTGTTCAGCGTGGGCAATCACGTAAAAGTCGGCGGCGAAGGCCTGGACATGCTGATCCAGGGCACTCTCGCGGACCTGGCGCTGCGGCTCGATCCGCGTTACTTCTTTCGCGCCAACCGCTCGTACATCGTCAACCTGCAGAAGGTTCGCGAGGTCGAAATGAACGCCAACGGGGCGTTCGTCCTGGTCATGCAGAGCGGTGCCGAGGTCGAGGTCTCGCGCCGCCAGAGCCAGCTCCTCAAGACGCTCATCGGCCTTTAGGCCCGCTCGCGGCGGCATCCGACCGCTCATCATTCATTTCCCCTGCCCCTGGGTATCCGGCCCTAGGATTTCGCGCCGGGGAGACGCCAGACGATGGAGTCCTCCGTTCGTACCTGCGAGGGGCTCGTGCTCAGCATCCACAACGTCAGCAAAATCTATCCCAACGGCGTTCACGCCCTGAAGGACGTGTCGCTGGAGATTCCCGCCGGCATGTTCGGCCTGCTCGGACCCAATGGTGCCGGGAAGTCATCGCTGATGCGCACCATAGCGACGCTGCAGCTGCCTGACACGGGCTCAATCCGTTTCGATGAGCTGGATGTGTTGGCCGACCCTGGCACGTTGCGCGCCAGCCTCGGCTATCTGCCCCAGGAGTTCGGCGTTTATCCCGGCGTATCCGGCTGGGACCTGCTCATGCATTTTGCGACATTGAAGGGAATTCCTGCGGCAGCCCGCCGCAACACCGTTGCGGACATGCTCCACCTCGTCCATCTGTACGACAAGCGCGACAAAGCAGTGGGCACGTACTCCGGCGGCATGCTGCGGCGCTTCGGCATTGCGCAGGCACTGCTTGGCGACCCCAGCCTGATCATCGTCGATGAGCCCACCGCGGGGCTCGATCCGAACGAGCGGCACCGCTTCAACAACCTGCTCGCGAAAATCGGCGAGGACGTCGTCGTGATCCTGTCCACGCACCTGGTCGGCGACGTTTGGGACCTGTGTCCGCGAATGGCCGTGATGAATGGCGGCGAGATCGTTTCGCAAGGCTCGCCGCAGCAACTCACCGCCGAGCTGCGCGGCAAGGTCTGGCGCAAAGACATCGGCGCAGACGAGCTCGGCAGGATCAAGTTGCAGCATAAGCTGATCCTGTCACGCTACGTGGCGGGTGTACTGATCGTGGATGTCCTCGCGGACGAGCGGCCCGACGGCTTCGCGGCCGTGGAACCGGAGCTCGAGCATCTGTACTTCTCGATCATCGGTCCGGAGGACTAATCGATGATCGCTGCGATCGCGCGCTACGAGCTGATGACACTGCTGCGCTCGCGCCAGTTCTGGTTCGTCGGGCTGGTGTTCGCCGCCATGGCCTTCGTCGTGATGATGTTTGCCGGCGACATCGTGGGCGGCGGGAACATCAACACGAATTCGCCCAGCAACCTCGTTCTGTTCGTCAATGTCCTGAGTTTCTTCGCGATGTTCCTGGTTGCCTCCATGGTGGCCTCCTCGGTTACGCGCGACTTCGAGCTGAACAGCTGGCAGGTCGTTTTTTCGTATCCGGTCCCGTGGCGCAGCTACCTGCTGGGCCGTTTCATCGGCGGGTTTCTCGCGGTGTGCCTGTGCTATGCGTTCGTCGTCCCGGGGCTCATCGCCGCTGCGCACGGTCCCTGGTCCGGCGGCGCCGTCGGGCCATTCGACCCCTGGCACTACGTGTATGCCTTTTTCGTCCTGGCCGTCCCGAATCTGTTTGTCATATCGGCCATCCTGTTTGCGCTATCGACGCTTACGCGCAGGAACCTGTTTGCCTACGTCGGCGCGGTGGTGATCTTCGTCCTCTTCGATGCCGGCAACGCGGCGATCAATCAGGAAAGCATGGAGCCGTTCGTTTTCCTGGTGGACCTGTTCGGCATCAGCACGCTGAAGGTGGCGACCCGCTACTGGACGCCCTACGAGCTGAATACCCAGCTCGCTCCTATCGTTGGGGCTTTCTTATGGAATCGGCTCCTCTGGCTCGGGCTCGGCTTTGCTGCGCTTGCCTGGACTTTGGTGCGATTCGACCCCTATCCGCGCAGCCCTCGATTGAAGGCTGCCAAGTCGGCCGCGGCAGCCGGAACCGCTGACAGCAAGGTCGAAAAGCGGCCGATCGCCGCTCAAGTACAGGACGCGAGGGCGCACTGGCAGCAGTTTGTCGGCCAGCTCGTGCTGGAAGTGCGCGCGGTGCTGCGTTCGATACCGTTCCTCGTGCTGACGATCATGGGACTCGTCAATGCCTGGGTCCTGGTCTCGCTGATCGATCCGACGTTCGGCTCCCCGCCGCTATTGCTGACGCGCTTCGCCGTCAGCGCTCTTGGAAATGGGCTCACGCTGCCGCTACTGATCGTGGTGGCCTACTACGCGGGTGAGATCGTATGGCGCGAACGTCAGGCACGGCTCGATCAGATCGTCGACGCCATCCCTGCGCGCAACACGATCTTCCTGGCCGCCAAGCTGCTCGCGCTGTGGACAGTGGTCGTCATCTACCTGGCTGCAACCGCCGCGGCGATGCTCGGTCTGCAGCTGCTGAAAGGCACACCGATCGATGGCTTCATGTACGCAAAGGAACTGGCCTACATCGGACTTCCATTCCTCTGGATCGGCGTGCTCGCCATGTTCTGCCAGGTACTGTCGCCCAACAAGTATCTCGGCATGCTGTTCATGGTCATCTACATCGCGCTGACGCTCACCGGCTCTTCTTTGTTCGATACCAACCTGCTGATCGTGTACGGCACGCATCCGCGAAGCGACCTGTCGGGCCTCGCGAACAGCACGTTCTATCGCCTGGAAGGGTTGAAGTACGACTTGTACTGGGCCGCGCTTGCGCTCGGCTTGGCCATCGCTGCCCACTTGTTGTGGCGGCGGGGAACGGATGAGGGTATCGGCGCACGCCTGCGCGCGGTTAGGCGGCAAGTCAAGCCGTTGCAAATGTCCGCGCTGCTCCTCAGTGTGCTGGCCTTTGCAGGCATAGGCCGCTGGCTGTACGTGGAGGACTATGCCAACAATCCCCTGCCCCCGAGCGATGAGCGGACCGAAGCGCGCAAAGTCCGCTACGAGCAGGTCATGCGTCCGCTGGAGAATCAGCCGGTCCCGGTCGTCAAGTCAGTGCGGCTGGATCTGGCCACCGACATCAAAACCCGCCATGCCGTGAGCCGCGGCGAAATCATTTTGCGAAACAAACATGACCAGGCCCTGAGCAGCGTATACGTGGGTGTCACGCCGCTCGCCAAGGTGAACCGTCTCACCGTCGAGGGCGCGCGCATCGAGCAGGACTTCCCCGACATTCGCTACGCGCGCTACCGCTTCGACCCGCCGATGCAACCGGGCGACACACGGAGCGTGAGCTTTGATCTGGACGTCGATTTCAGCCACTTTCCCGGCGGCAAGCTGAATGAGCGCCTGGAGAGCAGCGGTACCGTACTGCGTCCCGACGATGTGATGCCGGACGTGGCCGGCTACTCGCCATTCAACGCGCTCGATGATCCGAAACGGCGCAAGAAGCACGGTCTGGCGCCGGGCGCCGCCGCGCGCATCGCGACGGTCGAGGAGCCTTGGGGCCGGCAATTCAATGCCCTCTTCGGCCAGACCGACTTCATCGACTTCGAGGGCATCTACAGCGTCGACAAGGGCCAGACCGCATTTCTGGGCGCCGACCTGGTGCGCAGTTGGGAATCCGGCGATCGCGCGTTCTTCCAGTACAAGTCGAGCAAACCAGTCATGCTCGCACTGACGTTCCAGCAGGGCGTCTACAAAGTCTTGAGCGATCGTGCCGCCGGTATCGATCTCGCTATCTACTACCACCCGCAGGACGACTATCACGTCGCGGCATTCATGGAGCATTTCAAGACTGCGGTAGCCTACTTCACGACGGAGTTCGGGCCTTTCCCCTATCCACAATTCCGAATCATTCAAAAGGCGTTCGGCAAAGGCGCCAATTCGAATTCCGAGCAGCTGACCTTCGGCGAGTTCGCGGGTTTCACCAGCGATCTGGGCAAGGACACCTCGGTCGACTGGGGCACGCTGGTCATCGGCCACGAGGCCGGGCACAACTGGTGGGGCATCATGGTGCCGTCCGCGAAGGCCGAGGGCTCGCATGTCCTGCAGGAAACCCTGGCGCAGTACTCGGGCTTGATGACGCTGGAGAAAACCTACGGCAAGGGCATGGCGGCGCGCTTCCTGCGTCACAGCATCAAGCAATACCACGCCGATCGGAACACTTCCAAGATCGCCGAGGTCCCGCTCTACCGCTCACGCCAGGAGACGGACTACGTGCACTATTGGAAAGGCGCCGCGGTCATCTACGGCATCAAGGAATTGATCGGCGAACAGGCCCTGAACCGCGCGCTGCGCAGCTATTTCTCACAGTGGGCATTTGCGTCGGGCCCTTATCCGACGGTGCTCGACCTGCTGAAGCTCGTGCGCGAGCAGACTCCCCCTGGGTATCGAGAGACTCTGGACGACTATTTCGAGCGCATCCTCATTCACGATCTGAGCGTGACCCGGGCGGGCGTCGAGCCGACCGCCGATGGACGTTTCAAGGTCAAGGCGACCGTCCATGCCCGCAAGCTGGAGCGCACCGCCGAGGGCCGGGAAACGCCGGTGCGGCTGCATGAGCCGGTGCAGATCGTCGTCGTCGATGGAGAAATCAACCGCAGCGATCGCTACAACGCGCGCTGGCTCGCCGCCGAGCGGCCCTGGATCGACGCGGAAGAATCCGAAGTGGAATTCGTGGTGGCCGAAAAGCCGGCCGCCGTGATCGTCGATCCTTACCACAATTTCATCGAGCGGAATGTGGATGACAACGTGAGGCTGCTCCAGGTGCGCTAGAGGGCTGCGTCCCATCTCCGGGTGAGGGCAGCTCTGATCTACCGCGCGAGCAGTTCAGTTCCAGCTCATCGACCGGCCTGAGCGATGAAGCGCATTGCAGGCAGAGCGTGATAAGGCGCGATATGGACCTCGAATGAACCGGACCGGATTCAGGCGCGCCGCCGGGTTTGCGTACGAGCACGGCTTCTTCGAATGGCTCGTCCCCGGCGCCGGCGCGCCGCGCTGTCTGCGCCGCGGCTCTCCTGCAGACTTTTCTCCAGCAACGCCATCAGATCGACGACCTTGCCCGCGCCCTGCGGCCGTTCGCGCTTCTGCGGCTTGGTGAGCGTCCTGGTATTGCCGGACGCGACTTTCTCTTCGATGCGTTTCATCAGGTCCCCGCGATAGGTATCGCGATATCGTTCCGGCTCCCATTCCTCGGTCATCTGGTCCACCAGCTTCAACGCCATCTGCAATTCCTTGCCGGTAGCGCTTGCGGCGCGGCTGCTCGTTTGTGACTTCGGCGTGGGCAGGATCTCCGGCGCATAGCGCAAGGTGTTCAGCATGATCTGATCGCCGACCGGCATGAGCGCCGCGACGTGCTGGCGAGTGCGCAGCACGATCGTGGCGATCGCCAGTTTCTCCGAGCGCGCCAGCGCCTCGCGCAGCAGCGCGTACACTTTCGTCGCAGGCTTCTCCGGCAGCAGGTAGTACGGGGTGTCGAAGTAGTACGGCGCAATGGCGGCGCCATCGACGAAGGACCCGATATCGATGGTGCCGGTGGCCTCCACGTTTGCGCGGCGCAAATCCTCGTCCGTCAGCACGACGTATTCGCCCTTCTCGTACTGATACCCCTTGACGATGTTCTTCCAGTCGACCGGCTTGCCGGTCGCCTTGTTGATGCGCTGGTAGCCGACGGGCGAGAAGTCATTCTTGTCCAGCAGGTCCAGGTCCAGCGTGCCGGGCCGCACGGCCGAATGCAGGCTCACCGGAACATAGATGAGGCCGAAACTGATCGCGCCCTTCCAGATCGCCCGCGCCATGGTCTACCTCCGTACGCAATGGCGGCGTGCACCGCCGTGCGCAGCGATGATTCGGGACTCCCGATGGCGGATGTAATCAGCAACAGTCGTGCCATCTGCCATCGCGCGAGGCATAATGGCGCGGTATTTGCAAATCGTCTGCCTGTCTATGGTTCGTCTGCATGAGATCCGGATGCACGCTGGTGCGCTCGCCGCATCCGACTCACTGTAATTTGTAGAAATGCGCACCGACGTTTACAGCCACGAGGAGAGTGTTCATGTCAGTGCCACTGAAAACCCTGGCTTCCATTTGCGCCGCCGCTCTGCTGCTGGCCGGATGCGGCAAGAGACCGGCGGATCAAAGCGCAGCGCCGCCCGCGCCGCAATCTGAGACGAGCGCTCCGACGCCGGAGACGCCCAGCGCCACCGAAAACCCGCCACCGGCCGCGGCCGCCGGCCAGCAAGCCACCGCGGTCGCACATCTCAGTCCGACCAAGGGTAACAAAGCCACGGCCACGGTGACTTTCAGCGAGACCTCCGGTGGAGTGAAGGTCGCGATCGATGCGGAAGGTTTGTCCCCCGGCGAGCATGGGTTCCACATCCATGACAAGGGCGACTGCTCGGCGCCGGACGCCACCTCGGCGGGCGATCATTTCAATCCGGGACAGATGCCGCACGGCGCGCCGGACGCGCAGCAGCGGCATGCCGGCGATTTCGGGAATCTGAAGGCCGATGCCTCCGGCCGCGCACACACCGAATTCGTGGACTCGCACATCGCTTTCGACGGTCCGAATTCGATCATCGGGCGCGCGGCGCTCCTCCATGCGAAGGCGGACGACCTGAAATCGCAACCCGCCGGCAACGCAGGGGCGCGCGTGGCGTGCGGGGTTATCGAGGCAGGTGGCGGCGCGATGAAATAACGGTTCGCCCCTCGGCGTGTGGTGGCATCGAGCCAGCCACACCCCGGGAGAGATCCGCGAGTCGGTCGACCCGCGTCACCGACGAGCTGTGACTTTCCGCGCGGCCCATTTCGGCGCAGCGTCCTGCATTCTTCTCGGCACCTGCCGAAGCATTACCTGCAGGACTGCGGGCTCAGCCCTCTCTTGTCGTAAACTGCGCCCCCGGAGGACGCGCTTGGCATTCTTTCGTTCGCGAAGATCCGCATGAGAGCCGCATTGGCAGGGATCTGGCCGCTGCTGCTCGGCATGGGGCTGTTGATGTTTGGCGGCGGGCTGCAGAGCACGCTGCTCGGTTTGCGGGCGACACTGGAAGGATTCCCGCCCGTGGTCACCGGCTTCATCATGGCCAGCTACTACCTGGGCTTCCTGGGGGGCACCTCGGCCGGGCCGCATTTCGTCCAGCGCGTGGGGCACATCCGCGTTTTCGCGGCCTTCACGGCCATCGCATCCGTCACCATCCTGGTGCAGAGCCTGTTCGTGAACCCCTGGATATGGGGAGCGATGCGATTGGTTTCGGGCCTGTGTTTTGCCGGCATCTACGTCGTGGCGGAGAGCTGGTTGAATGATCGCGCAAGCAGCGCCAATCGCGGCCGGTTGATCGGCATCTACATGCTGGTGCTCTACACCGGCCTGGGCGTGTCGCAGTTCCTGCTGGTCGCCGCCGATCCGCGCGGACATAGCTTGTTCATGCTGGTGTCGATCCTGATCACGCTCGCCATGCTGCCGATGGCCTTGAGCGCGCAGCGCGCACCCGAGCTCAGGGTGCCGGAGAAAGTCCGCTGCCGGGACTTGTACCGGCATACCCCGCTCGGCGTCGTGGCGGTGGCCATCTCCGGGATGATCGGGGCGACGCTGTTTTCGATCGGACCGGTCTATGCGCGCCTGCGCGGGTTGGATACGCTGGGCGTGGCGGCCTTCATGGGCGCAAGCATCCTCGCCAGCGTGCTCACGCAGTACCCTGTCGGACGATTGTCGGACCGCTGGGACCGGCGCACCGTGATCGCCTGGGTGTGTACTCTGGCTACCGCAGTGGCCGGCACCATAGTGTTTTTCGATCATCTGCCCTACGCGCTGTTCCTGGCGCTGGTCGCGATCTTCGGCGGACTGGTGCTGACGATTTATTCGTTGGGCGTATCGCATACCAACGACCATCTGAAGCCCTCGCAGATGGTTGCGGCCAGCAGCTCGCTGATCCTCGTGAACGGCACCGGGGCCGCGGTCGGTCCCATCCTCGTCGGCGCCTTGATGCAGTCGTTCGGCGAGCGCGCCTATTTTGCGACGCTCGCGGGACTGACCGGCACGCTGATGGTGTATGACCTGTGGCGCAAGATCCGGTCGCGCCCGGTGCCCGCGGCACAGAAGGGCCATTTCATCGGCGCTCATCCAGAGGCGGTAGCCGGCCAGGTGATCGCGAGCGCAGTCCAGAACCGCGGTCGCGACGACATCCACTGACTGAGCTTCGATACGCGCCGCGTTCGCCAGCAGCTATACTTTGCAGCCCCTACGGTGAATGTTGCAGGAGCGCGTCCATGGCCAAGCCTCAGCCCGCCGAATCCTCGCCCAAGATCGACATCGGCATCCGTGAGAAAGACCGTAAGAAGATCGCCGACGGCCTATCCCGGCTGCTCGCCGATACTTACACCCTCTACCTCAAAACGCACAACTACCACTGGAACGTCACGGGACCGATGTTCACGACCCTGCACCTGATGTTCGAGCAGGAATATACGGAGCTGGCGACCGCGGTGGACCTGATCGCCGAACGCATCCGCGCGCTCGGGGTGCCCGCGCCGGCGACCTACAAGGAATTCAGCCGGCTGTCGTCCATCGAAGAGGTGGAGGGCGTGCCGAGCGCCGAAGACATGATCGCCGACCTGGTCAAAGGTCAGGAGGCGGTGGTGCGCACCGCCCGATCGGTTTTCCCGATCGTGGACAAATCACGCGACGAGCCCACGGCGGACCTGCTCACGCAGCGCATGCAGGTGCACGAAAAAACCGCATGGATGCTGCGCAGCCTCCTCGAGGCCTGACCGCCTTCGCAGACGAGCGGGGCTTCGGCCCCCCTTGTTTGATCAGGCGCAGAGCGAGCGGACGCGCTCCACCAGCTTGGCGTCGATGTTGCGCGGCGCCGTCGACAGGCGATTCTTGTACCGCCGATCACCCGGCAGGCGCGCGCCCTCGATGGTGTTGAAGTGCTGGAAGAAGGCTTCGCAGTGCTCGGCCCAGCCCGGCCCGGCCACCCGCTCCGGCGAGATCGCCAGCAAGAACTCCCCGCCGCGCGGCGGACCACCGTCCTTCTTGTCGGTCTTCGCCGCCTCGTAGCTGAAGCTTTCCCCCACCGCGCCCGCGGCCAGCAGCTCCACCATCAGCGCGATCGCGGAACCTTTGTAGCCGCCGAACGGCAGCAGCACGCCCTTGATGATCTCGTTCGGGTCCGTAGTCAGCTTGCCGTGCGGATCCAGTCCCGTGCCGAGCGGCACCGAGTGTCCTTCGCGCGCGGCGATCTGTACCTCACCCAGCGCCATCGCGGCCGTCGCCATGTCGATGACCATGGGCGGCTTGCCTGGCCGCGGCCAGGAAAAAGCGATCGGGTTGGTGCCGAACAGCGGTTTGTTGCCGCCGGCCGGCGCTACGAACGGCGTGTAACACACGCAGGCCATGCCGATCAGGTCGTGCGCCGCGATGGCTTCGACTTCCGGCCACAGCGCGGCGAAATGGTACGTGTTGGTCGTCGCCATGACCGCGACGCCCAGTTTCTTCGCCGCTTCGGCCAGCGTCGGCACGCCGCGCTCGATGGCCAGCGGCGCATAGCCGTTGTCCCCGTCGACGCTGACGATGGCCGGTGTCTTATGGCCGACCTTCGGGCTGGCTTTGCCATTGACCTTGCCGCTGCGCAAGGACGCCACGTAGCCCGGCACGCGGAACAGGCCATGGGACATCGAGCCGTCCCGCTCCGCGGTGACCACCGTGCGCACCAGCGCTTCGGTATTGGCCGCATCGCAGCCGTTCTGCGAGAAGACGCGGGTCGCCAGATCGCGGATTTCTTCGAGGGTCAAAGGCACGGTGCTCATGAGCGTGTTCTCTATCGTTAGTTATGGAGGCCAGGGTCGGAATTGAACCGGCGTAGACGGCTTTGCAGGCCGCTGCATGACCACTCTGCCACCTGGCCTCGGGATACGGCGGGAACGCGGGCTGCGCGCGCAGCCCGCCGGGGGGCGCATGCTACACGGCTCGTCCAGTGCTGGCCAGCGGCAGCTCGAAGAAGAACGTCGTGCCCTTGCCCGGCTGGGATTCGTAATCGATGCGCCCGTGCATGCGCTCGATGAGCGCTTTGGATATCGGCAGTCCCAGGCCTGTGCCGCCTTCAGCCCGGCTGTCCGGAGCGTCAGCCTGCGAGAAGCGCTCGAAGATGCGCGCGCGGAAGTCCTCCGGAATGCCCGGTCCCCGATCCTTCACCGATACCCGCGCATGGTGGCCGTCGCTCGATACGCCGATTTCGACCGTGCTGTCGGGTGGCGAGAATTTAGCGGCATTGGACAGCAGGTTCGCCATGACCTGCAGCAGCCGGTTGGCGTCGACGTCCACCTGCGCCTCGGACAGCGGCTTTAGCAGGCTGAACGTAACGTTGCGCGGCTGGCCATGGCCGCGGTTCGCCTCCACCGCCTGCTCGATCAGGGCTGGAAGCGAATGCCGCTGCAGCTCCAGCGAGACCTTGCCGGAATCGAGCTTCTCGATGTCGAGAATGTCATCGATGAGGACTGCGAGTCGCCCGGTGTTTCGATAAGCGATATCCGTCAGTGCGCGCGCTTTGTCCGGCAGATTTCCGGCCACGTCGCCGTTGAGCAGGCCGAGCGAGCCTCGGATCGAGGTCAAAGGCGTACGCAGCTCATGCGATACGGTGGCGATGAGCTCGCTCTTCACGCGGTTCGCTCTGGCGAGCTTGCGGTTCGCGTGCGCCAGCTCCGCGGTGCGCTCCCGCACCAGCGCCTCGATCGCCGCGGTGCGTCCGGTGACCACCAATGCACCGGCGCCCACCAGCGCGGTGAACACCAGGCCGGCCGCGAGCACCAGCCAGGCAACGAGGCTTTTTTGTCCGGCCAGGTACTCGAGGGTCGGCGCGAAGTCGAAGGTCCAGTTGCGCCCGGCGATGTCGAGCGAGGTGGTGTATTTCAGCCCTACACGCTCCTCCCATGTGCCCTGGTCCGCGGAAGCCGCGTCGGCCGAGCGGAACAAAACTCCGTCCGGGCCCGCCCGGCTGTCGCGGATCTCCATGTGGACGCGATGCGCCGGCGGACGGTCCCTGATCGCCGCGCCGACCAGCTGCGGCGCCTGGAGCACAGCGAGCGCGAAGCCGGCCAGTCGGGCGCGCCGGTCCTGTACGGTCGGTTGCTCGGGGAGCTGTCTATCGTAGATCGGCAGCGCGAGGATGAAGCCGTTGCGCAGATCACCGCCGCTCTGGATGAGCGCTATCGGCTCCGTCGCGGTCACCTTGCCAGTGTCGCGCGCCTGCTCCAGGGCCGCGCGCCGATGTGCCTCCGAGCTGACATCGAATCCGCGCTCGGCAAGGTTGTTACGGTGAGGCTCCACGTATGACACCGGGAAGTACTCCGGGCGCCGCTGCACGGGCACGAGATCCTTGCCCACCAGTTCCATGATGTGCGCCTGCCCGGCTGAGTCGCTATGCAGCGTGCGCTCGAACGTATCGCGCTGCGCATCGGTGACGCGTGGCGCCCAGTCCAACGCGCGCAGATCGGGCCGCTCGGCCAGCATCACATTGGCGAACTGGTGGAATTCTTCGCGCTGCACGGACTCGCTCGCGGCGAAGAGGCCTCCCACCGAGCGCAGCAACTCGACGTTGAGATCGAGACGCCGGCTGATCGCAGTCGTCAGCTCGACCGCGTCTTCGTCGAAGCGCCGCTCCAGCTGCTGCCATTCCAGCCGGCTCGCGTAGATGAAGATCAGCACCGCCGCGACGAACGTCATCGCCAAAGGAATGGTCACGGCGAGGCGGCGCTGCTTCCAGCTTTCGTCGCCGAACCACATCAACACGAGCGGGGCGAATATGAGCGCGCCGATCGTGTCGCCGACCCACCACGTCCACCAACTGTAGGCGAGTGCGTTGGGCGGCACGGCGCCGGCGAGCCACAGCGTAGTGACGCCGATGCTGGCATTGACCAGGCACGCCACGGGGCCGGCCAGCGCGAAGAATTCGAGGATCTGCCGCTCCTGTGTCAGAGCCGCGGGAAACCCGATCACACTGCGGATCAGCCACGCACCCACGATGGCTTGCAGGGCCGCGCCAAAACCGATGCAGACCGCGGGCGGCAGCGCCTGCCAAAGGTCCGTCGTGGTGCCCGGCCCGAGCGTCGCGCCGATATTGGTGATGAAGGATCCCAGCCAGACCGCTGGCCAATACCGCGCTCCCAGCAGCAGCAAGGCGCCGAGGGCGATGCCGGATGGTGGCCAGACCGCGGTGGCGTACCCCGGCGGGATGGCCAGCAACAGCCCCAGCTTGCCCGTGACGAAGTAAGCGGCGACGACCAACAGGAACTTCTGGAAGGCTCGAGCTTGCGTTTTCAAGGAGGTGGCTACCTTGCCGTCCGAAAATTCTAAACGCCGGCAGACCGGCGGAGGATAACAGCTAGGCGCTGCAAGAGGATTTCGGTTCGACGGCACAGGTCCTCACGCTCGAGCCGGCCGAGAAACTCTCGAGGCGTACCGGCGAATGTCAGGGCGATGCGTCGCTTCTCGAGCAGGTGCTCGTGAATCTGATCGCGAACGCGTTCAAGTTCACCCGCCACCGCGAGCACGCCACGCGAGCACGCCACGATCGAGATCGGCGTCGAGCACCAAGGCGCGGAGCGGGTCTATTTCGTGCGCGACAACGGCGCGGGCTTTGACATGAAATACGCGGGCAAGCTGTTCGGCGTCTTTACAGCGGCTGCATCTCGCGACGCAGTTCGAGGGCACGGGCGTGGGACTCTCGATCGCGCAGCGGATCGTCGAACGGCACGGCGGGAGAATCTGGGCGCACGCCGAAGTGAATCGCGGCGCAACCTTCTATTTCACGCTCGGCGAGCCCGCGGCATGCTAAGCCGGCCGGGCTGAATCAGCCGCAGGCGCAGTCGATCAGGGATGGAGCGGGAAACGAGGCTCATATTCCCGCCCTATCCCGTTGACTGACTGGAACAATTCCCGCGGTTGCAGGGATTCGAGACCTGGATTGTGACTGACCTATTGCGGGGAGCCTTTGGCAGCCCCAGCTAGGCGGTGATCTCGGCCCTCCCCTCTTGCCCCGATCCGTCTCGCAATCTCGCGCATCTCCGTAGCATGGGACCGGGCGGGGGTTTGCTCGCGGCTGCCGCTCCGCAGTAAACTCCCGTACGTCAGGAGATGGCATTCCTCCTTTAACCGCCGCGTTCGCGGCTGATGATGCCTACGCCGATTTCCTTCCGGGAAGGCGTAGTCATTCTGACCGCCTGCCCGCTGAATCAAAAAGGGCAGTGCATGTGGAAAACCGTTGTGGCGATCTGGGTTGGAGCGGGCCTTGGAGCACTGCTTCGCTGGTGGCTCGGAAACGCGCTCAACGACTACTTTCCGACTATCCCGCCGGGAACCCTGGTCGCCAATCTCGTCGGTGCCTACATCATCGGCCTGGCAATGGCCTTCTTCGCAAATTTTTCAGCGCTCGCGCCGGAGTGGCGCCTGCTCGTGGTCACGGGCTTTTGCGGGGGTCTTACGACCTTTTCTACTTACTCAGCCGAGTTGGTAACGCTGCTTCAGCAGGGCCGCGCCTTATGGGCTTGCGGGGCGGCAGCTGCTCACCTGGGCGGCTCGATACTCATGACATTTGCCGGCATCGGCACGGTGACCTGGATCAAGAGTTCGGTGGGCTAGTCTATGCACACGGTTCCCGATTGCCCATTCTGCACGCTTGAAGGCGCGGTGCTGAGTAACGCGCTGGCATCCCACCGAAACAGGTGCGCTGAGTCACGTTAAAGACCGGAGACATCTATGCAAGGCTCGTTTCTCAGATTCTACGTGCACGAAAATGAGCGCGTTCACGGACGGCTCGCGTGGGAATGGCTGCTCGAACAGGCCAATAAGCTCGGCGTTCGCGGCGGCTCGGCGTTCAAGGCGATGGCAGGCTTCGGCCGCCACCACATGCTGCACGAAGCGAAGTTCTTCGAGCTTGCGGGAGCGCTCGCCGTGGAAGTCGAGTTCATCGTCACCGACGAGGAAGCGCAAAAGCTGCTGGACCTCCTGCACCGAGAGAAAATCCGTTTGTTCTACGCGAATATCCCGGCGCGTTTCGGTGTCATCAATCCCGACGAGGCCGATCCGCCAATGGTGGCACAAGATCTGTAACGTCACCCGGAGCGCGTCGCAATGACCGAGATCTGGACTCAGGCCGCATTATGGATGGGCCTTGCGCTCATCGCGACTCTCGTGGCGATCTGGCTGCGGGTGGCCACCGCGCTCTCAGAGATTGTGATTGGAACCGTCGCGCAGCTCATCATCGGCGCGGCATTGGGCGGAGCGCTGCTCGCCGCGGATGCGAGTTGGCTCAAATTTCTCGCCGGCGCGGGCGCGATCCTGCTCACCTTTCTCGCGGGCGCCGAGCTGGACCCGACCGTATTCCGACGGCAATGGAAACAGGCGACGCTCATCGGTCTGGTGAGCTTCGCGGTGCCCTTTCTCGGTTGCGCTGCCATTGCGCGCTGGATGCTCGGATGGAGTCCCGAGGCGAGCTGGCTTGCCGGTATCGCCATGTCCACGACGTCCGTGGCGGTGGTTTACGCGGTCATGCTGGAGTTCGGTTTGAACACCACGGACTATGGCAAAGCGGTGTTGGCCGCGTGCTTTGTCACGGACCTCGCGACGGTCATCGGGCTGGGGCTCATCTTCGCGCCCTTCACCTGGAAAACGCTGGTGTTCCTCGGCGCGGGTGCGGCCGCTTTCGTGGTTCTGCCGTGGCTCACGCCGCGCTTCTTTCGCCGTTTCGGGAATCGGCCGTCCGAGCTCGAAGCGAAGTTTCTGATGCTGTGCTTGTTCGGGCTGGGGGCTCTCGCGACCTGGGCGGACAGCGAGGCCGTACTGCCGGCTTATCTGGTCGGCATGGTGCTTGCCGGCACCGTGGGCAAGGATCATGCGCTCGTGCGGCGGCTGCGCACGCTCACGTTCGGTCTGCTCACGCCGTTCTATTTCATTCGCGCCGGGTCGCTGGTTTCACTGCCCGCCTTGGCAGCGGCACCGGCCGCATTTTTGATCCTGCTCGCCGCAAAGATGGCAACCAAGGTCGCCGGCGTCTATCCCGTGACCAGGATGCTGCGCTCGCCCCGGCAGGAAAGCATGTATACGACGCTGCTGATGTCCACAGGACTCACCTTCGGCACCATTTCCGCGCTCTTTGGACTGTCGCACCAGATCGTCACGCAGGCCCAATACTCCGCGCTGGTCGCAGCCGTGGTCGGCAGCGCCGTCGTACCGACGTTGATCGCCAATGCCTTCTTCCTGCCGCGGCATTTATTGCCGGACACGGCGCAGCCCGAGCGGGAACTGTCCCGGGTTTCTGAAGCGCAAGCTCCGATCAGGAGAACTCCATGACGCAAAATATTTTGCTCGGCTATGACGGTTCGCCGTCCTCAGTGGACGCCCTCGGCTTCGCTGTGAATCTGACACGCGCCTTCGGAGCGCAGTTGTACGTAGTAGCGGTCGCACGGCCTCCAGAGTTTGGCAACGATGTGGAAACCAGCGCGGTCATCGAAAATTCCCGCCGTCATTACGAGGGCGTGATTCGCGACGCGCGTACCAGGCTGGCGAAAGAGTCCTTCAAAACCCACTTTCAGGTCTGCGTCGGCCACCCGGCCGAGCAGTTGGTGCGCTATGCCGAAGACCATAAGATCGATCACATCGTCGTGGGCCACCGCGGTCACACCCGGTTCGAGCGCTGGCTGATCGGATCGGTCGCCCGCCAGGTGATCGCGTATGCGCATTGCGCCGTAACGGTCGTGAGGCAGCCATCATGAAAGGCGCCGGTCGGAAAATCGCGAGCGCTGTCGCAATGGGCAGCTTTGTCGGTGCCGCGCTATGACGGGGGCTCGTGTTCCTGTTTGCAGAACGAGGCTCACCACTAAAACCGCTGAATTTCAAGGAGTCCCGATGCCATTGACCGTCCTGACCTGCAACACCCTGTTCGCTGGCCGTGATGGCACCACTGACACCTAGGAAAGGAATTGGAGAATGAGCGATAGCAGGGACGAGATCGCGTTGGCGGCGGCTGTCACCCGGCCGAAGGGTTGGCTCAACCGCACTGTCGCGGGCGCGGGGATTACGAGCGCACTGGGCGACTTCTGCTACGAGACGACCACGGTTCTTCTGCCGGGATTTCTGGCCGTGCTGGGCGTTCCAGCGGCTGCACTGGGAATCATCGAAGGAATCGCCGATGCGGTTGCCGCCTTTACCAAGATGGTCTCGGGCTTTATCGCGGACAAGCTGGGGCATCGCAAATTGCTCGTGTTGCTCGGGTACGGCCTGACGCCGCTCGGGCAGATCCTGATTGCGCTGGCGATCGGCTGGCCACTGGTGTTGCTCGGGCGCGCGGTGTCATGGTTCGGCAAGGGGCTGCGCGGCCCGCTGCGCGATGCCATCGTGATCCAAGCCGTCTCGCCGGAAACGCGCGGCCGCGCCTTTGGCTTTCACCGTGCGACCGATACCGTCGGTGCTGTGCTCGGACCTCTGCTCGGCGTGGCTTTGCTGGGTTGGGCGCAAAGACTGCATTGGAATGGCGAGGCCGGGCCATTTCGAGTGGTCCTGTTGCTGTCCGTGATTCCGGGCGCGCTGGCCGTGCTCGCCTTTCTGACGCTCGTCAAAGATCCAGAGCACTCACCGAATCCGGCCCGGAAATTCTTCAGCGCCCTGCGCGGCCTGCCTTTGCGCTTCAAACGCTACCTCGGCGCCGCCGGCATCTTCGGGATCGGTGATTTCTCGCACAGCCTGCTGATCCTGGCGGCCACGACGCTGCTCACCCCTTCACTTGGCCTGGTCAAAGCGGCACAGGCAGCGGGCATGCTCTATGTGTGGCGCAACGTCGTCCAGGTCGCCGCCTCCTACCCGGTCGGACACCTTGCAGACAGAATCGGTCACTTGCCGCTGCTGATCACGGGCTATGTGCTGGGCGTACTCACCGCGGCGCTGACGGCACTCGCCTTCTGGTTCGGTGTTGACAGCGTGCCGCTACTTGCGGGCATCTTTCTCGTTGCGGGGCTTTACGTCTCTATTCAGGAGGCTCTGGAATCCACCGTTGCCGCCGAGATGGTGGATTCGCACACGCTGACGATGAGCTACGGCGCGCTGGGTACGGTTAACGGCGTGGCGAAGCTCATTTCCAGCGCGAGCGTCGGTGTGGCGTGGAGCGCGGTTTCTCCTGTCTTCGGTTTCAGCCTGGCGGCCCTGTTGATGGCGGCTGGAACGATGGCATTGGCGCGTAATGGCCGCAGCTGAACGGCGCCGGAAGCAAAGCCGAAATGACGGCTGACGAACGGATTGGCGGATACGGTCTTTTGTTTGCCGCAGGGATCGAGTCGACGGTGGCTGCGATTACCGGGACGGCGATCAGAACTCCCACGGTTGAACTTCCGTTCATAATGTCTCTTTGTTCGCCCGGTGTTTGTCCAACCATCCTTCGTGATGGCCACGCAGCCTCACTCGCGTTCAGCGGCCGCGCAATAATGATTCCGCGCTTCCGCAGCCGTGTCGGGAAGCTCTGCAACGGAGCGCTGCCACAAGCAATACGCGTGCCACTTCCCGCATGGCCTGAATCAATCACCCGCAGGCGGGCGCTTCGCCAATTACGACGAGTTGTCCAGCAGCGCAGGACAACTCGTCCGTGCGCCGAATCGTATGGACTTGACGCGTAGTGGACTGAAACCGCATACAATGCCAGGCCAATTTCCTCGGTTCTCAATGCAATGAACAAGGATTGCAGATCGGATTCGAGGAGAGATGTTTTCAGTGCAGTGCTCGATATAAGGAGAAGTCCGATGATCAGAAGAATTCTGTTCTGCCTGGTAACGCTGGCCGCAGCGCCCGGTTTCGCCGCAGATGAAGTAGGCCGGTGGTATCTGACCCCGCAGGCTGGCTATCTGTGGACGGATGGAGATCGCAGGATCGACGATGACTGGTTGTATGGATTGGGCTTGGGCAGGCATCTCAGTGACAATTGGAGCCTCGAGCTGAATCTCAATCGCGCGAAAGTGGATTTGAGCGGCGGCAACGTGAAGTTCGATGCCGCTTCGCTCGATCTGCTGCGCGTATTCGCCCGTGAGAGCAGGGTCTCCCCGTATCTCGCCTTCGGTGCGGGTGCTCTGCGAAACAATGTGAGCCCCGGATCGGACACCGATGACGCCATGGCCCAGGCGGGCTTGGGTTTGATGTGGCGCTTAGGCGAGCGTTTCACGCTGCGTCCCGAAATCAAAGCCCGTTGGGACGATACTGGTGCGGCCGGACGCATGACCGACTACATCGCGCAACTGGGTTTCCAGTTCAAACTAGGTGCCGCGCCGGCGCCGGCGCCGATCCCGGTGCCGCCGCCCGCGGTCCCGGCGCCCGTCCCCGCACCTGAGCCTGCCCCGGCACCGCCGCCTCCGCCTGCCGATTCCGATCACGACGGCGTGCTCGACGACGCGGACAAATGTCCGGATACGCCGCGCGGCGTGGCCGTGGACACCGACGGTTGTCCGCGCAAAGGCTCGATCACGCTGGAAGGGGTGAACTTCGAGGTGAACTCGGCCACGCTCACCGCCGACTCACGCACCGTGTTGGATCGCGTGGCAGACGACCTGCGCAAGTACCCGCGCTTGAAAATCGAGCTGCAGGGTCACACCGACAGCACGGGTTCTGATGCGTACAACCTGGATTTGTCGCAGCGTCGGGCAAGCTCGGTGATGAAGTACCTCATGGACGCCGGCGTACCCGCGTCACAAATGACGGCGCGCGGCTATGGAGAGTCGGAACCGATCGCGGACAACAAGACGGCGGATGGAAAAGCCAGAAATCGCCGCGTCGTGATGAAGGTGCTGGAGAATCCGGGCGATGTGACCGTCCACGGCGAAGGAGACGGGCGATGACTCGCGCCAGCGGGAATTGCGGGCTCGGCAAGGCGATCGCGCTCAGCGCGATCGCCGTCGGCGCCACGCCGCCGATGGCCCGCGACGATCAATCTGGTCTACGATATCGAATAACAAATATTTTCTTCAACCGGGGACACACATGAGCTTCGTCCAAGAATTCGAAGAATTCGCCGTGAAGGGTAATATCGTTAACATGGCCGCCGGCGTCATCATCGGCACGGCGTCCGGCAGTGATCGTCACTGAACCATTTACTGTCAGAACCACAACCACTGAAGGGGGCAACGTTATGGACTCGGGTCTCGTGAGTACATTGATCAGTCTCGTGAGCGGCGCGGTGGGCGGCAATGCCGCGAACGCTGCTGCCAGCAAATCCATCAGCTTGGGGCCGCTGTGGAGCACGATACTCGGTGCACTGGGCGGTCTCGGCGGCGGGCAACTCACTGGCGCAATCGATGCGCTGCAGGGATTGGGGCAAGCCGGCAACATCGGCGGCTCGGCAATCGTCGGAGCGCTCCTGCCGATCGTCGTCGGCTTCATCAAGAAGAAACTCGCGCCATGATCGCGTGAGGACTGCATCGGCATCGATGGATTCTGATCCTGGACTGGCGTGAGCGTCCGCGATGCCGAAACTGTTCGACCCCGCCGAGTTCGTCGGAGTGCTGCCGCTGGCCGGCATAGCGTGACCGCAACTACTTGGAAACTGGAGCGGGAAACGAGGCTCGAACTCGCGACCTGTACCTTGGCAAGGTACCGCTCTACCAACTGAGCTATTCCCGCGGTGCGTAAGAGGGGCGCGATTCTAGTGGATCACGGCTTGGACGCCAACTCCGGCCACGCGGCGCGCAAGTACTGGATTCCGGACCACAGCGTCAGCGCGGCGGCGACGATCGTCAGCAGCAGGCCGAACGAATAGACCGGCAGGCCGAAAATATCGGAGCGATACAGCATCAGCGACAGGCCGCTGATCTGCACGATGGTCTTGAACTTTCCGAGCCCGGACACGGCGACCTTGCCGCGCGCACCGATCTCGGCCATCCACTCCCGCAGTGCCGAGATCGCGATCTCGCGGCCGATGATGACCACCGCAGTCATCTCCAGCACGACCCGTGCGGTGCTTGCGGCCATGCCGAGCGCGGCCTGATCGCCCCGGCCCACCAGCAGGATCAGGGCCGCCGCCACGATCAGCTTGTCAGCCACTGGATCAAGAAAGGCCCCTAAGTTACTGATCTGGCCCCATTTCCGAGCCAGATAACCGTCGAGAGAGTCCGTAATGCCGGCCGCCGCGAAGAGTAGGCCCGCGGCCTGATCCGCCCAGGGATACGGCAGGTAGAACAGCACCAGGATGAGGGGGATGGCGACGATGCGGCCCCAGGTGAGCGCATTTGGAATCGAGAAGGGGCGCGGCAAGGAACTCAAGCTCCCGGATGCAGATGTTCGTAGATCAGCGTGGCGAGCGGGCGGCCGATGCCGCGCACCTGCGCCAGGTCGTCGATACCTGCGCGCAGTATGCCCTGCAAGCCGCCGAATTGTTTGAGCAATTCACGCCGCCGCGCGGGCCCGAGCCCCGGAATGGCCTCCAGAGAGGACTCCTGATGGCGGCGGGCGCGCCGCTTGCGATGGCCGGTGATCGCGAAGCGATGGGCCTCGTCGCGAATTCTCTGGATCGTATGCAGAGCCGGCGAGTGCGGGTCGAGAACGATCGGCTCGGGCTGCTCCGGGGTGAACAGGCGCTCCTGTCCGGGACGGCGGTCCGCGCCCTTGGCGACGCCGATGATAGCCAGCCCCGGCAGCTCGAGCTCCTTCAACACGTCCAGCGCCTGGCTGAGCTGGCCGCGCCCGCCATCCACGAGCAGAAGGTCCGGAGGCGGCACGTCGCCGCTTTTCACTCGTTTGTAGCGCCGGGTCAGGGCCTCGCGCATGGCCGCGTAGTCATCGCCGGGCGCGATGGGCTGCTTGATGTTGAAACGCCGGTAGTCGGATTTGATCGGGCCCTCCGGGCCGAACACCACGCACGAGGCGACGGTGCCCTCCCCGCTCGTGTGGCTCACGTCGAAGCACTCCACGCGCTGCGGCGTCTCCGGCAGGCGCAGCGCGTCGCGCAACGCCTCCATGTGCATCTCGATGCCGGTGCGATCGGCCAGCCGCATGCGCAGCGCCTGCGCCGCGTTCGTTTGTGTCATCGCGCACCAGCGCAGCGCCAGGCCGCGCCGTGCGCGACGCAGACGCACGCGCCGGCCCGCCTTCTGGCTGAAGGTTTCGGTCAGCGCCTCGATGTCGTCTATGGCGAGGTTGATCAGGATCTCAGCGGGAATCTCGTGCGTGAAGTAGTACTGCGCGAGGAACGCGCTCATCAGCTCGGACGGCTGATCCAGAGGATCGCGCGGAAAGAACTGGGTGCTGCCGAGGTTGCGTCCGCCGCGGATGAACATGATGCCGACGCAATGCGAGCCGGCTTCGCTCGCCAGCGCGACCACGTCCGCGTCGCGCGCCTGGTCGGCCGTCACGATCTGCTGCGCCTGGATCTTTTTCAGGTTCGCCAGCTGGTCGCGCAGCTTCGCGGCGCGCTCGAAGTCCAGCACTTGCGCGGCCTCCTCCATCCGCTCACCGAGCTGCCCGGTCACCTCCTCGCCCCGGCCCTCCAGCACCTTGACCGCCGACGCCACGTCGCGCTCATAGTCGGCGGCGGTGATCAATCCGACACACGGCGCCGAGCAGCGCTCGATCTGATATTGCAGGCACGGGCGGCTGCGGTTCTCGAAAAAGCTGTCCTCGCAATTGCGCAGCTTGAACAGCTTCTGCAGCTGCTGCAGCGTCTCGCGCACCGCGCCGGCGCTGGCGAACGGTCCGAAGTAGCGGCCGGGACGGTTGCGCGGACCGCGGTAAAAGCGCAGCTGCGGAAACTCCGCTTCCGTGGTGGCCCAGATGTAGGGATAACTCTTGTCGTCGCGCAGGCTCACGTTGAAGCGCGGCTTGTGCTCCTGGATCAGGTTGTATTCGAGCAGCAGCGCCTCAGGCTCGGAGTTGGTGACCGTGACCTCGATGCCGGCGATCTGGTTGACGAGCGCCTGAACCTTGGGAGCGACGTTGCTTGCATGGAAATAAGTGCCAACGCGGTTGCGCAGATGCCGGGCTTTACCGACGTAGAGAACTTCTCCGCCGGCGCCCAGCATGCGATAGACGCCGGGGCGGGCGGGCAAGGTTTTGACGAAGGATTTGGGATCGAAAGCGGGGGTCACGGAAAGATTTCAGCACACAGGAGATGGTGGTGCACGGAGATGGCGAGAATAGAGGCAGTGCGGCGCAGGCTCTTGGATGGGGAGGGGGTTCCGGACCGCCGTGAATACGTCCCTGTAGGCTCTGACAAAAACATCCCTGTTTTTGACAGTCCGGAACACCCCTCCCCATCCAAGAGCCTGCTTGCGAGCCCACCGTGATACTTAAGATTCTGTGTTCACCGCCAGCAATCAGGGAACGACTCCTACCACTGGGCTGCCGCGCGGACTGGGGCGGGAGGGGGTTCCAGGATCGTGTTGAACAGGGATGTTCAACCCGAAGCCCCCAGGGACGGGTTCACGGCGTTCCTGGAACCCCCTCCCGCCCCAGTCCGCGCCACTCCGACGTTAGTTAGCAGGATTCTTTATCTAATCATCCATGTGTCGAATGATGGCGTCACCGAATCCGCTGGTACTCATCAGCGTCGCCCCCGGAATGAGCCGTTGCAAGTCTTCTTCCACATTCTTTCTCTTCGCCAACTCCCGCTTAGGCGCCCGAATCGCTTCGCGCAGCCGAGCCAGGTCGTACGTCAGCTCTTTGTTCGCGATCGTGTTCGTCATCCCCTTGATGATCAGATCCGCCGCCTCCGTCCACTTCATGTAGCGCAGCATCATCTCCGCGGACAGGATGATCGACCCGGGGTTGACGCGATCCTTCCCCGCGAATCCAGGTGCCGTGCCGTGCGTCGCCTCGAACACCGCCAATCCATTGCCGATGTTGCCCCCCGGCGCGATGCCGATGCCGCCGACCTGCGCCGCCAGCGCATCCGAGATGTAGTCGCCGTTGAGATTGAGCGTGGCGATGACGTCGTATTCCTCCGGACGCAGCAGCGCCTGCTGCAGGAAATTGTCGGCGATTACGTCCTTGACCACGATCTCCGAGCCGGTGACCGGATTAGTGAGCTTCAGCCACGGACCTTTGTCGATGGGCTGCGCGCCGAACTCCTCGCGCGCCAGCTCGTACCCCCAGGCGCAGAAGCCGCCCTCGGTGTACTTCATGATGTTGCCCTTGTGGACCAGCGTCACCGAGACGCGGTCATTGTCGATCGCGTATTGCAGGGCCTTGCGGATGAGGCGCTTGGATCCCTCGCGCGACACCGGCTTGATGCCGATCGCCGAGCTTTCCGGGAAACGGATGCTTTTCACCTTCAGGGTGTTCTGCAGATACGCAATCAGCTCGGCCACTTCCTTCGACCCCGCCGGCCACTCGATGCCGGCGTAGATGTCCTCGGTGTTCTCGCGAAAGATCACCATCTCGACCTGGCTGGAATCCTTCATCGGCGTCGAGACGCCGGGAAAGTGGCGGATCGGCCGCACGCAGGCGTACAGATCCAGCTCCTGGCGGATGGCGACGTTCAGCGAGCGGATGCCGCCGCCGATCGGCGTGCCCAGCGGACCTTTGATGGAGACGACGTGATCCTTCAGGGCCTGCAGAGTTTCCTTCGGCGACCAGGAGCCGGCGTAAATCCGCGCCGCCTTCTCGCCCGCATACACTTCCATCCACGCGATGCGCCGTTTGCCGCCGTAAGCCTTGGCCACCGCGGCGTCGACGACCTTGCGCATCACCGGGCTGATGTCGACGCCGATTCCGTCCCCTTCGATGAAGGGGACGATCGGGCGGTCCGGCACATTCAACGAGTAGTCGCGGTTCAGCGTAATGGCTGCGCCGCCCTCGGGAACCTTGATGTGCTCGTACGTCATGTACCCTCGATTTGCCGACGGGCGGCGTTCGCGGTCAGTGTTTGCCGGACTCGAACTGCGCCTCCTCGGTCGAGCCCGTCAGCGCGGTGATCGACGACTGTCCGGCGGTGACGGTCTGCGTCACGGCATCGAAATATCCCGCACCGACCTCGCGCTGGTGCTTGGTCGCCGTATAGCCGTCCTTTTCCGCCGCGAATTCGGCCTGCTGGAGCGCCACGTATGCGCTCATCTGCGTGTCCCGGTAGCCGCGCGCCAGCTGGAACATGCTGTGGTTGAGCGCATGGAAACCGGCCAGCGTGACGAACTGGAACTTGTAGCCCATGGCGCCGAGTTCGCGCTGGAATTTCGCGATCGTCGCGTCGTCGAGCTTCTTCTTCCAATTGAAGGACGGCGAGCAGTTGTAGGCCAGCAGCTTGTGCGGATGCTGGCGGCGCACCGCTTCGGAGAACTTCTTGGCGTCCTCCAGATCCGGCACTGCGGTCTCGCACCACACGAGATCGGCATATGGCGCGTAGGCGATGCCGCGGGCGATCGCGGACTCCAGGCCCGCATGCACGCGGAAGAAACCTTCCGAGGTGCGCTCGCGGCTGACGATGAACGGGCGATCGCGCTCGTCGATGTCGGAGGTGAGCAGCGTTGCGGCCTCCGCGTCGGTGCGCGCCACCACGAGAGTGGGTACGTCGCACACGTCCGCTGCCAGTCGCGCCGCCACCAGCTTGCCGATCGCTTCGGCCGTGGGCACCAGCACCTTGCCGCCCATGTGGCCGCACTTCTTGGCCGACGACAGCTGGTCCTCGAAGTGCACGCCCGAGGCGCCCGCCTCGATCATGCCCTTCATCAGCTCGAAGGCGTTGAGGACGCCGCCGAAGCCGGCTTCCGCGTCCGCCACGATGGGCTTGAACCAGTCGATGCCGTCATTGCCCTCGGCGTGATGGATCTGGTCGGCGCGCTGCAGGCAATTGTTGATCCGCTTGACCACAGCAGGCACGGAGTCGGCCGGATACAGGGACTGGTCCGGGTACATCTCGCCGGCCAGGTTGGCGTCGCCGGCCACCTGCCAGCCCGACAGGTAGATCGCGTCGAGCCCGGCTTTCACCTGCTGCATGGCCTGATTGCCCGTGAGCGCGCCGAGCGCGTTCACGAACGGCTTGGTGTGCAGGTATTTCCACAGCTTCTCGGCGCCCAATCGGGCGAGCGTATGCTCTACGACGACGGTGCCGCGCAGGCGGACCACGTCTTCGGCGGAATACGGGCGTTGCACGCCATTCCAGCGGGGATCAGTCTTCCAACTCTTGGCAAGGTCAGCGGCCGAGCGCATGTGATTTCATCTCCAACTAACGACAGGTTGACGGAACGGGACTATCGGCGGCCTCGCGGCCGATTTGGAGGAAGTTATCCACAATTCTGGGTACCTTCTCCCGAATCGGCCCTCTACGGCTGCAGGTCAGTCGATCTCCCGGTACGCCGACAACGTCAAAAAGGTCGCAAAGCGGGGATCCGCGGTCAGCCGCTCCAGCAGCTTCGCCGCCTGCTCGTAGTGGCCTTTCCGGAAAGCGTCCTCCCCGTGCAGGCCCTGGAGCCGGTCGAGCTCTTTCCGGATCTCCTCCCGAACCCTGTCCAGCGTGACCCGGAGCCCGTCATCGAGCACGCCGGTCGGGTGATGCACCCATTGCCAGAGCTGGGCGCGGGAGATCTCCGCCGTCGCGGCGTCCTCCATCAGATTGTTGATCGGCACGCAGCCGTTGCCGCCGAGCCAGGCCGCCAGGTATTGCAGGCCGACGCTGACGTTGTTGGCCAGACCGGCGGCCGTGATCGTGCCTTTGGGCACGGCGAGCAGGTCCGCCGCGGTGACGTGCACGTCCTCACGCAGACGGTCCAGCTGGTTCGGACCTTTCATATGTTTGTTGAACACTTCCATGGCGATGGGCACCAGGGCCGGGTGAGCAACCCAGGTGCCGTCGTGCCCGTCGCCCGCCTCGCGCTCCTTGTCGGCGCGCACCTTGGCGAGCGCGGCCTCGTTGGCGGCCGGATCGTTCTTGATGGGAATCTGCGCCGCCATGCCGCCTATGGCGAAGGCGCCGCGGCGGTGGCAGGTCTTGATGACCAATTGGGAATAGGAGCGCAGGAAATGCGTGGTCATCGTCACCTGGTGGCGATCGGGCAGCACGAACTCCGGTCGTTTGCTGAACTTCTTGATGAAGCTGAAGATGTAGTCCCAGCGCCCGCAGTTCAGGCCGACGATGTAGTCGCGCAGCTCGTAGAGGATCTCGTCCATCTCGAAGGCCGCGAGAATGGTCTCGATCAGCACCGTGCACTTGAACGTGCCGTGCTCGAGGCCCATCAGCTGCTCGGCGTGGGCGAAAACCTCGGCCCACAAGCGCGCTTCCTGATGATTCTCGAGCTTGGGGAGATAGAAGTACGGCGCGCTGCCCTTCGCGAGCAGGGCGCGCGCGTTGTGGAAGGCGTACAGCCCGAAGTCCACGAACGCAGCGGGCGCATGCTCGCCGTCGACCGACAGATGCTTCTCGACCAGATGCCAGCCGCGCGGGCGCACCAGCAGCAGCGCCGTCTGTTTGTCGAGGCGGTAGAGCTTGCCGTCCGGGTTGCGGAACTCGATGGTGCCGTTGACCGCGTCGCGCAGGTTGATCTGGCCGCGCACCACGTTGTCCCAGGTCGGCGTGAGGGAGTCCTCGCAATCGGCCATGAAGACCTTGGCGCCGGAATTGAGCGCGTTGATGATCATCTTGCGATCGGTCGGGCCGGTGATCTCCACGCGCCGGTCGAGCAGGTCCGCCGGGATCGGCGCCACGCGCCAGTCCGACTCGCGGATCGCGCGCGTCGCCGGCAGGAAATCCGGGAGCTTGCCGCCGTCGATCTCGTGCTGCACCTTCTCGCGCGCCGCCAGAAGCTCGCGCACCCGCGGCGCGAAGCGCCGGGTCAGCGCGGCGATGAGGTCCAGCGCCTCGCGCGTGAGAATGTTCTCGAACTCGGCCGGCATGGCCCCGCGGATCTCACAGCCGGCCACCTCGTAATTCGTCACCGTCGCGCCCAATCGATCTCCCCCGCAATGAAACTCTAGCCGGCCCGCCGGCGAGTGCCCGGCTTGCGCCGCGCGATCAACATCGCCAACTCCAGCGCCTGCTCGTAATTCAACCGTGGATCTACCTGTGAGCGGTACGCCCGCGCCAGGTCTGCCTCCCGCAGCCCGCGCGCCCCGCCTATGCATTCGGTAATGTCCTCGCCGGTCAGCTCGAAATGCACGCCGCCGAGATAGGAGCCCTGCTCCTCGTGGATCTGGAACGCCAGCTCCAGCTCCTTGAGGATGTTGTCGAAGCGGCGCGTCTTGAGCCCGCTCGCGGTGGATTCGGTGTTCCCGTGCATGGGATCACAGACCCACAGTACGGTCGTCCCCAGCGAGCGCACCGCCTGGATCAGCTCCGGCAGGCCGCGCTCGACATGACCCACGCCGAAGCGATGGATCAGCGTCAGACGTCCGGGTTGGTTGTGCGGGTTGAGCGTTTGCACCAGCGCCTGCAGCCACTCGGCATTCATGCCGGCGCCCACCTTGACCGCGATGGGATTGGAGATGCCGCGGAAGTACTCGACGTGCGCGCTGTCGATGCCGGCCGTGCGCATGCCGATCCAGGGCAGATGCGTCGACAGGTTGTACCAGCGCTGCTCGCGCGGGATGAAGCGCGTCTGCGCCTGCTCGTACAGCAGGTGCAGGCCTTCATGACTTGCATAGAAGTCCTGCCGCCCGCTCGCATGCACGGGACGGCCGCTGATCGATTCCAGGAAGTCGAGCGAATCGGCGATGGAATCGACGATCTGCTGGTAGGCATCTTTCAGCGGCGAGTGCTTCAGGAAGCCGAGGTTCCAGTACTCCGGGTGATGCAGGTCGGCAAAGCCGCCGTCCACCAGCGCGCGCACGAAGTTCAGCGTCAATGCGGCGCGCTCGTAGCCGCGCAACAGCAGCTGCGGATCGGGCTCGCGGTCCGCCGCGGTGAAGGGCGCGCGATTGACCAGGTCGCCGCGATAACTCGGCAAAGTCACGCCGTCGCGCGTCTCGGTGTCCGCGGAGCGCGGCTTGGCATACTGACCGGCCATGCGGCCGACGCGGATGATCGGTTTCTTGAGGCCGTGCAGCAGCACGAGGCTCATCTGCAGGAGGATCTTGAGCTTCTGCGCGATCCTGTCCGATTCGCACTCTTCAAAGCTCTCGGCGCAGTCGCCTCCCTGCAACAAAAAGCGCTCGCCGCGCTGAGCCGATGCGAGCTGCTCGCGCAGCGCCTCGACTTCCCACGACACTACGATCGGCGGCAGCCGGCTGAGCGCGGCCACCGCGCGCTCCACCGCCGCGGCATCGGCGTACTTGGGCTGTTGCTGCGCAAGCTTCGATTGCCAGCTGGCCGGATGCCATTGGGTGGTGAGGGGACTGCGGGTCATTGCAAAAGCGTCTCTTCGGAACGCGCATCCTACCTTATCAACTGGCCCGGACGCAGCCGCTCAGGCACAATAAGCCGCCCTTTTCATTCGATTTTTTTTCACTCCGGCCGTTCCGACGGCCATCTTCCGCGGCGTCGCAGGAGGCCTCATGCATCGCGTACTCATCATTGGTGCCGGGAAGATCGGAGCGCTGATTTCGGGCCTGCAGGCCGAGTCCGGCGACTATCGCGTGCAGCTGGCCGACGTCAACGGCAAAGCCGCGGATTCCGTGGTGCGCGCGCATGGCTTCAACAGCCTCGAGAGCTACGCGCTCGACGCCACCGACGGCGCGGCCCTTGACGCTCATCTCGAGGCGCATCCGGTCGATGCGGTGATTTCCAGCCTGCCGTTTTATTGCAACAAAAGCGTGGCGGAGGCCGCCCGGCGCGCCGGCATCCACTACTTCGATTTAACGGAAGATGTCGAGGCGACGCGTGCGGTCCGTGCAATCGCCGAGGGCGCGCAGACCGCCTTCGTTCCGCAATGCGGCCTGGCGCCGGGCTTCATCAGCATCGCCGCAAATGAGCTCATCACCCATTTCGAGCAGGTCCGCTCGGTGAAATTGCGCGTCGGCGCCCTCCCCCAGCATCCGAACAACGTTCTGAAGTACTCGCTGACCTGGTCCACGGAGGGGCTCATCAACGAGTACGGCAACCCCTGCCAAGCGATCGTCGATGGGCGCATGGTCGAAGTGCTGCCGCTCGAAGGTCTCGAGGAAATCGAGATCGACGGTACGCTGTACGAGGCCTTCAACACCTCGGGCGGCCTGGGCTCGCTCGGCGAGACCTACGGGAATCGCGTGGAAACGATGAACTACAAGACCATGCGCTATCCCGGCCACTGCCAGCAGGTGCGCCTGCTGATGAACGACCTCAAGCTCAATCAGGATCGCGGCACCTTGAAGCGCGTGCTGGAGAACGCGGTGCCGCAGACGCTGCAGGACGTGGTGCTCGTGTACGCGGCGGTCAGCGGTTTCCAGGACGGCGAGCTGCGCGAGGAAAACTACGTCAACAAGGTCTACCCGCAAGTGATCGCGGGCCGCTTGTGGTCGGCGATCCAGGTCACGACGGCAGCCGGCGTCACGGCAGTGGTCGACCTGGTGCTGAAGTCGAACGGCCGCTACCGCGGTTTCGTCGCCCAGGAAGGATTCAAGCTCGGGGAAATTCTGGCCAATCGCTTCGGCCGCTATCACGCGCCGGGCGGGACCAAGGACGTCTCCTCCAACGCCGTTGTTTCCGGCAAGGCGGGCCACCAGCGCCGCCTGGGCGGCAACGGCGCGTAACCGTTCTCGCCGCCGACGGGGAATCGCAATGCAAGAGTTGTTGAAGCGTCTGAATCTGCAAGCCGTCAATCCCGGCGCCTGGTCGGGCAGCCACGGCTGGTCGCAGGACACGAGCGGCCCGCTGATCGAATCGGTCAATCCGGCGACAAACGAAGTGCTTGCCAAAATGCACGGCGCCACGGCCGCGGACTACGAGCGGGTGATCCGTTCTGCGCAGGAAACGTTCCTGGAATGGCGCACCGTGCCGGCGCCGCGCCGCGGCGAGGCGGTGCGTCTGGTAGGCGAGGAGCTGCGCCGGCACAAGGACGATCTCGGCAGCCTCGTCACGCTCGAGAACGGCAAGATCAAGGCCGAGGGCGACGGCGAAGTGCAGGAAATGATCGACATCGCCGATTTTGCCGTGGGCCAGTCGCGCATGCTCTACGGACTGACGATGCACTCGGAGCGGCCGCAGCACCGCATGTACGAGCAGTGGCATCCGCTCGGCATCGTCGGGATCATTTCCGCGTTCAATTTCCCGGTTGCGGTCTGGGCGTGGAATTCTTTCCTCGCCGCCATCTGCGGCAATGTCAGCGTCTGGAAGCCCTCGCCCAAAACGCCGTTGACCGCGCTCGCCGTGCAGCACATCTGCAACCGCGTGCTGGAACGCCAGAAGCTCCCGCCGATCTTCCAGCTGTTCATTCCCGCCGGCCAGGAGCTTGCGGAGAAATTCGTCGACGACCGCCGCGTGGCGCTGATCTCGTTCACCGGCTCGACGCCGGTCGGGCGCAAGGTCGGCGAGCGCGTCGCGGCGCGCGTCGGCAAATCGCTGCTGGAGCTCGGCGGCAACAACGCCGTCATCGTGGACGAATACGCCAATCTGGATCTCGCCGTGCCCGCGATCGTCTTTGGCGCGGTCGGCACCGCCGGTCAGCGCTGCACCAGCACGCGCAGGGTCCTGGTGCATCGGTCGCGGCTGGCCGAGCTGGAGAAGCGCCTGCTCGGCGCGTACCGCCAGATCCGCATCGGCGATCCGCTTCAGCCGGACACGCTCATGGGTCCGCTGATCGACAAACAGGCGCTGGCCCAATACGAGCGCGCCTTGGCCGCGATCCGCGCCGCCGGCGGCGAGATCCTGTGCGGCGGCAAGGTGCGGCCCGGCGCGGGGAATTTCGTCGAGCCCACGATCGCGCGGGCGCGCAACGATTGGCCCATCGTGCAGACGGAAACCTTCGCGCCCATCCTCTACCTCATTCCAGTGGCGTCGCTCGACGAAGCCATCGAGCTGCAGAACGCCTCGCATCACGGCCTGTCCTCGGCGATCTTCACCGACCGGATGCAGAGCGCGGAACGATTTTTGTCGTCGGCCGGCAGCGATTGCGGCATCGCCAACGTGAATATCGGGACCTCCGGAGCGGAAATCGGCGGCGCGTTCGGCGGGGAGAAGGATACTGGCGGCGGACGGGAGTCGGGCTCGGACGCCTGGAAGGCCTACATGCGGCGCCAGACGAACACGATCAACTGGAGTCCGGCGTTGCCGCTCGCCCAGGGCATCAGGTTTGATGTCGAGGGGTAAAACATAAGAAGATGCCGGGGGGATCGCGGCGCAGCCGCGTCCGGGATCGATCCACGCCCTTGCCGGGCGCAGAAAGAGGCAACATGGGTAAAGGGCAGCGCGCGGGCATCCTGGCACTCCTCATCGCGACGATCGGGCTGGCGGGCGCGTGGGCCGGCGGCTCCCGGCCCAAAGCGGACTCACCTGGCGCGCAGACCGGAAGAACGGTCCTCCTGATCGAGCTGGAGGGTGCGATCGGCCCGGCCACGGCCCATTACGTTTCGCGGGGATTGGCGCGCGCACGAGAGATGAGCGCCGCGGCGGTCGTTCTGCAGATCGACACACCCGGCGGGCTGGAGAGCTCGATGCGGGATATCGTCAAGGACATCCTCGCCTCGCCCGTGCCGGTAGTCTCGTTTGTTGCGCCGAACGGCGCCCGGGCGGCAAGCGCCGGGACTTACATCCTGTATGCGAGCCACGTGGCGGCAATGGCGCCCGCGACCAATGTCGGTTCGGCCACCCCCGTGCCGATCGGCGGGGACTCGCCAGGTGCGCCGGCTGGAAAGCCGGCGCCAAAAGACAAGGACAGCGGGGATGACCAGGACCAGGCCCAGAAGAAGGAGAAGACTCCGAGCGCGCGTCCCGGCGAGGAAAAATCTCCGCTGCCCCTGCCGGGCTCTGCGATGGAGCGCAAGATCGTCAATGACGCCGTGGCCTACATCCGCGGCCTCGCGGAGTTGCGCGGGCGCAATGCCGACTGGGCGGAGAAAGCCGTGCGCGAGGGCGCCAACCTGCAGGCCAGCTCGGCTCTGCAGCAGAACGTCATCGACCTCATCGCCACCGACCTGCCCGACCTGCTGGGAAAGATCGACGGCCGCAAGCTCAAGCTCGGCGCGGCCGAGATGACCCTCGCCACCGCCGGCGCGACTCTGGAGACTCATGAGCAGGACTGGCGCACCCAGCTGCTTTCGGTGATCACCAATCCAACCGTGGCCTACGGTTTGTTGCTGATCGGCATCTACGGGCTTCTGTTCGAAGGGTACAACCCCGGCGCGGTGCTGCCCGGCGTGGCCGGCGCCATCTGCCTGTTGCTTGCGCTGTTCGCTTTTCAAATCCTGTCGGTCAACTTCGCCGGCCTGGCGCTCATCGCCCTGGGGGCCGCGCTGGTCATCGCGGAGGCGTTCGTGCCCAGTTTCGGCACGCTCGGCATAGGAGGCCTCATCGCGTTCGTCGTCGGCTCCATCATGCTGTTCGACAAGGACGTGCCGGGCTACTCCCTCGCCATGCCCGTCATCGCCGCCATCGCCTTCGTCGGCGGCCTGGTGATGATCCTCCTCGTGTGGACGTTCAATCGCGCGCGGCGCCGTCCGGTGGTCACCGGCCAGGAGCAGCTCCTGCAAAGCAGCGCCGAAGCCGTCGAGGATTTCACCGATCGGGGCCATGTGCGCGTGCAGGGTGAGCTTTGGAACGCGCGCACGACCGTGCCGGTGCGCGCCGGCCAGCGCGTGCGGATCACCAAGGTCGAAGGTTTGTTACTCTGGGTGGAGCCGCATGCGTAGGCGCCCTGCCCCGCTCGGACTCCGTTTCGCCGGCATCGCAACTACGACTGGAGATCCTTTGCCATGAGCCCGTTCGTTCTCGTCACCGTCTTCATCATCGCCGCCCTCCTCTTCAGCGCCATCAAGGTCCTGAAAGAATACGAGCGCGGCGTCATGTTCACGCTCGGCCGCTTCACGGGCGTCAAAGGTCCCGGCGTCATCATCGTGATTCCCGTGCTGCAGGATATGCGCAAGGTCGACCTGCGCGTCATCGTCCTCGACGTGCCCAAGCAGGATGTCATTTCGCGCGACAACGTCTCCGTGAAGGTGAATGCGGTCGTGTACTTCCGCATCGTCGACCCCGGCAAGGCCATCATCCAGGTCGCCAATCCTTACGAAGCCACCAGCCAGCTCGCGCAGACGACGCTGCGCTCGGTTCTCGGCCAGCACGAGATGGACGAGATGCTCTCCCAGCGCGACAAACTGAACGCCGACATCCAGAAGATCCTCGATCAGCACACCGATGCCTGGGGCATCAAGGTGACCAACGTCGAGATCAAGCACATCGATCTGGACGAGAGCATGATCCGCGCGATGGCGAAGCAGGCGGAGGCCGAGCGGACGCGGCGCGCGAAGATCATTCACGCCGAGGGTGAAAGCCAGGCGGCGCAGCAGCTGGTGGAGGCCGCCGCGGCGCTCGCCCGCGATCCGCGCGCGATGCAGCTGCGCTACCTGCAGACGCTGGCTGACATCTCCAACGAGAAAAGCTCGACGATCGTATTTCCGCTGCCGCTCGACCTGATCGGCCCGCTGCTCGAACGAGGCCTGCCGCCCAAAGATCCGCGCGCCTGATCGGAGCGAGGCGCGGGCGCGGCCGCATCGGACCGCGGGTCGTTCGTGAGCGCTAGCGCCCGGGCAGCCAGACGGCGATGCGCGCTCCGCCGAGCGTCGAGTCGCCGATCTGAATCTCGCCGCCGTACAGCTCGACCACTTCGCGCACCATTGACAGGCCCAGGCCCTGGCCTGCGACGCGCTCATCCACACGAACGCCTCGTTCCAGAATGCGTTCCCGGTCCGCCGCCGCGATGCCCGCGCCGTCGTCCTCGACGGTCAGTTGCAGTCGGGGCCGCCCGGCGGCGTCCTGGGTTCTCGACGCGCTCACACGCACATGACCCCGGCACCACTTGCAGGCGTTGTCCAGCAGATTGCCGGCCAGCTCGAAGAAATCGCCGCGCTCCCCGCCGAACAACGCCCCCCCGCCCGCCTCGATCTCTATCAATAGATCTTTGTTGGCGTACACCTTGGTCAACGCGGCGCGCAGCTCCACCAGAATGGGCTTGACCTCCACCGCGGTGCGGCCGATCGCGACGCCGGAGGTCGTCGCGCGCTTGAGCTGGTGCTGCACGATCGTGTCCATGTGATCGACCTGCCGGTCGATCTGTTCGTCGCTCGCGGCATTGGCGATTCCCGCGCGCCGTGCGCTCAGGCTCGCGCGGATCACGGCGAGCGGCGTTTTGAGGCTGTGGGCGAGATTGCCGAGCGTATTGCGATAGCGCTCGGCGCGGTTGCGTTCGCTGGTGAGCAGCGCGTTCATGTTGGTGGCCAGCCCGACGAGCTCGCGCGGCAACTCCGTGCCGAGCTGCTCCCGGGTGCCGGCTTCCACCTCGCCGATCTCCCGCTCGATCCGCCGCAGCGGCGTCAGCACCGCGCGCAGCAGAAAGGCCAGCGCCACCAGGAAGAGCGCCATCAACAGGGAAAACCAGCCGAACAGCTGTACGCGGAAGCGGTGCAATTGCGCCTTGTAAGGCGCCAGATCCGTGGCGACGCTGAAGACGAGGTCGCGGTCCGTGCCGGGCTGCAATTCCCAATGGATGCCGACCGAGAGGATCATGACCCGCGTGAACCCCACCTGCGCATTGCCGACGGTGCGTCGCTCGTTGCGCCGGTGTCCCGCCGGCACCGGACTGCCGAACTCGATGCCGGCGCCGAGAGCGGAGGGCGAGCGCCAAAGCAGCTCGCCCTGCATGGTCCGGATCTCGCCGTACAGCCCGGATCCGGGCTGCGAAAAGCGCGGCTCCCCGAGCGGACGCGAAGGCCGCACCCCGCCCTCTTCGTCATCGTCGCTGGCGGCGATCAATGCGATCAACTGTGCATCGAGCAAATCGCGCAGGCCGCGCCTGCTCAGATCGCGAAACACCATGTCCAGGGCGGAGATGGTCAGGCCGAAGAACAGCATCAGGAGCAGCGACACGAACAACAGCACGCGCCCGCGCAGCGACGACATGAGGAAGTCCCGGATTCTCATGGACCCTCCGTCCCTGCCGCGCGGACCCGCGGCGCAGGAGCCGCAGCGCTGGCGCCGGCGGGACTCAACTGCTGCGCGCCAGGGCCAGCCGGTATCCGCGGCCGCGCAACGTCTCGATCGGATGGCGCTGTCCGTCCGGATCGAGTTTCTTGCGCAGCCGCCCGATGAACACCTCGATGACGTTGCTGTCGCGCTCGAAATCCTGCTCGTAGAGCCGCTCGGTGAGATCGGCCTTCGAGATCACCTCGCCGGCGCGCATCATCAGGATCTCGAGGATCCGATACTCGAACGAGGTGAGCTCGACCGGCTTTCCGGCGACGGCGACCGTTTGCGTGCGCGTGTCCAGACTGATGTCGCCGCACTGGAGGATCGGCTGCGACCAACCGCCCGCCCGGCGCAGCAGCGCCTGTACGCGCGCGGCCAGCTCCTCGAAATGAAACGGCTTGACGAGGTAGTCGTCCGCGCCGGACTGCAGCCCTTCGACCTTGTCCTCCCAGCGATCGCGCGCGGTGAGGATGAGGATCGGGAAGCGCCGGTTGGCCGCGCGCGCGCGCTTGATCAGCTCGATGCCCGGGAGCTTCGGCAGGCCCAGATCGATGATCGCCACGTCGATCGGATACTCCGTGGCGGCGTACAGGCCCTCCTCGCCATCGGCCGCGGCATCGACGTTGTAGCCGGCTGCCTTGAGCTGGGAGACCAGGGATTCGCGCAGAGCCGGCTCGTCTTCGACAACTAGGATTCTCACTGGATGTTCTCGCTGGCTGCTTGACCGTGAAGTGGCGCGCCGGAATCGGCCCGGGACGCGGCCCGCAAGCCGACCGCGGGGCTAGCGGACAGCTCCGCTGGAGGCATCGACCGTAACCGTCCAGACGCGGCCATCCTGGCTGAGAAGGCGCAGACGGTAAATAGTTCGATCGCCGTCGCGCAAGGACTCGGCCCGCACGACCCGCGCGTTGTAACGGCGCTGGACCATCTGCACGGCCTCATTCAAGGAGATCTCCCGCCGCTTCTCGCCGGGGCTGTCGTCGCGCGGATCGCTGCGCTCGCGATAGCCCGGATCCCACCCGGTGTCCTGCGGGTCGCGATGGCGGCTGCGGCCATCGGCAAACGAGCTGGCCGGACCGAGGCTCAGCAAAAGAACGAGCAGCAGTAGATTACGCGGGATCATGGGAAGCGAAGTGTAACCCGGATTGTTTGCCTGCCCCACCGCCGGGGACCCATCGCGAACACCCGCCCACGTCCGTGTTTTCATCCGCAAAGGTTCGGCAAAGATTCCAGCGCGCAACGGTCCTGAGCCCGCCTGCCGTCGAACCGCTGCCGCCTACCGTTCGTAAGTCGGCGTCACCGCCACGCGGATCTGCACCCGATCGCCCGGGTCGTACGGCATCCGGGTGTGATAAGTGCGCCCGTTGTACCGATACTCGACGTCGTAGCCTTCGACGCGCTCCTCGTACGTGGTCCGGCGGCGAACGTCGCAGCGCTCGACCGAGTACTCGCGCGGCTCCGAGTAGGCGCCGCCCTGACGTCGCACCGCCGAGTTGTGGCCGACGGCCGAGCCGATGACCGCGCCGGCCGCAGTCGCGATGCGCTTACCATTGCCATCGCCGATCTGGTGTCCGATCACCCCGCCGATGATGCCGCCGAGCAGAGTGCGCGCGGCGACGTCGGGGTTGTTGTCATAGCGGGGTTCCTCGGTGCGCGTTTCCTGCCAGCACTCGCGGACGGGAGTCTCGACGCGCACTCTTCGCACGATGGGCTCGACATGCGTGACTTTGGCATAGTCATAGTCGCCATCGTCCGACCGGTAGTACCGGCCGTGGTCGCCGGCGAACACGCTGGGAGCAGTCAAAGTCGCGGTGGCCGCGAGGGTGCAAAGTGCGATGCGCTTCAACATGGCCGTCTCCTCTGCGCTCGACCGGAGTGGACATCCGGTTCTTCTGCGAGCGTGGCCCTAAATTAATCGCACCAGTCTGAATCGCGACTGAACCTTGAAAACACAGGATTTTTCTGCCGCCGGCCGGCTTCTGCCGAGCGGGCTGCGCGACCTTTCCGAAAGTTATTTGCCGGCCGTCTTGGCCTCGTCCCAGAGCTTGTCCATGGCTGCCAGGTCCAGCTGTTTGAGATCCTTGCCCTGCTCGCGGGCGCGCTTCTCGATGTAGCCGAACCGGCTCTTGAACCGGTCGTTGCACTCGCGCAGCGCCGCCTCGGGATCGATCTTCAGGTAGCGGGCCAGGTTGACCACGGTAAACAGCAAGTCTCCCAGCTCATGGCGCAGGTGATCCTGGGAGGCGCCCTGCTCCAGCGCGGCGTCGATCTCGCGCAGCTCCTCGCCGATCTTGGCCCGCGCGCCCTGCCAGTCGGGCCACTCGAAGCCGACCGTCGCGGCGCGCTTGCCCAGCTTGTTGGCCCGCGTCAACGCCGGCAGGCCCACCGGCACGTCGTCGAGCAATCCCGCCGGCGCGTCGTTCTTTTGTTGGCGCTCGCGAGCTTTGTGCGCCTCCCACGCGGCGTTCTGCTCTTCGGCCGTCGCGATGCGCTCGCCGCCGAAGACGTGAGGATGGCGCCGGCGCATCTTGTCGCAGATCGATCGAACGACGTCGTCGAAGCCGAACAAGCCCGCCTCGCGCGCCATCTGCGCGTGAAACACCACCTGAAACAAAAGATCGCCGAGCTCGGCGCGCAGACCGGGGAAATCCGCGCGGGCGATGGCATCGGCCACCTCGTACGCTTCCTCGATCGTGTACGGCGCGACGGTGGCGAAGGTTTGTTCGCGGTCCCACGGACAGCCATCCTGCCGGTCGCGCAGGCGGGACATGATTTGCAGCAGCTCGTCGATGGGCATGGTCGCGTACCTACTCGGTGATCATCCGGCCCAGCGTCATCAGGATGCCGGCGGTGGCACCCCAGATGTTGCGGCCGTTCCAGGGGATGTCGTACACGTCGAACTGCGCGGTGCCGGACGTGCGCACGCGCGAGCTGTGGTTGGCCGGGTCCAGCAGGTGGGCGAGCGGCACTTCGAAGGCCTCGACGACCTCCGTGGCATCGAGGCGCAGCTCGAAGCCCGGGCGCACGAATCCGACCACCGGCGTCACGCGGTAGCCGCTGATGACCAGGTGATCCGGCAGATAGCCGATCACTTCGACGAACCGGCGCTCGAGGCCGATCTCTTCTTCGGTCTCCCGTAGCGCAGCCGCCTTCGCGTCGCCATCCTGGGGTTCCAGCCGCCCGCCCGGCAGACTGATCTGACCGGCGTGATGCTTGAGATCGCTGCTGCGCTGGGTGAGCAGGATGGTGAGCTCCTCGCGCTCGACGATTGGCACGAGCACGGCCGCGGGCAGCGGCTCGGCGGGGAACAGATACCGATGGCTGGTGTGCAGATGCGGCGGCAGCCCCGCCAGGGGCGCGGGTTGCGCCGGATCGGTCGGCCGCGTGCCCGCCAGACGGCGGCGGATCCGGACGCGCAGGTCCTCCACGTCAGCCGCCCGAGCCGCTCTTGTCCTTGATGCCGCCCTTGGTCAGCTCGGTGGGATCGAGCAGGCGGTCGAGGTCGGCCTTGCCCAGGCCGCTCAGCTGCGCCGCCACCTCGCGGATCGGCTTGCCTTGTTTGTAGGCGGCTTTGGCGATCGCTGCGCCTTTCTCATAACCGATGACCGGGTTGAGCGCGGTCACCAGGATCGGGTTGCGGTCGAGCGCCTCGGCCAGCCGCGCTTCGTTCACCGTGAATCCGGCGATGGCGCTGTCCGCGAGCACGCGCGAGGTCCGCGCAAGCAGCTCGACACTCTGCAGCAGGTTGTGGGCGATGACCGGGAGCATGACGTTGAGCTGGAAATTGCCCGACTGGCCGGCCACGGTGATCGCCGCGTCGTTGCCGATGACCTGCGCGGCCACCATTGCGGTCGCCTCCGGAATCACCGGATTGACCTTGCCCGGCATGATGCTGCTGCCCGGCTGCAGCGCCGGCAGCGCGATCTCGCCGAGGCCGGCGAGCGGCCCGCTGTTCATCCAGCGCAGGTCATTGGCGATTTTCATCAGGCTGACGGCCACGGTCTTCAGGTGCCCGGAAACTTCGACGGCCGTGTCCTGTGCGCTCAAGGCTTCGAAGTAGTTGCGGTTCGGGCGAAATTCCACGCCGGTCAAGGTGGACAGGTGCGCGCAGAAGTAACTGCCGAAGCGCGGGTCGGCGTTGATGCCGGTGCCCACGGCGGTGCCGCCCTGCGCGAGCGACAGCAGCCGCGGCCCGGCGCTTTCCAGCCGTGCGATGCCGTTTTCGATCTGTGCCTGCCAGCCGCCAAGCTCCTGCCCCAGCGTTACCGGCATTGCATCCATCAAATGGGTGCGGCCGGTCTTGACGACGTGCTCCACTTCCTTTGCTTTGGCGTCGAGGATGCCGGCGAGGTGACGGAGCGCCGGCAGCAGATGCTCGCGTATCGCGAGCGCGGCGCTCACGTGAATGGCGGTGGGGATCACGTCATTGCTGCTCTGGCCCATGTTGACGTGGTCGTTCGGATGCACTTTCCGGCCGAGGTGTCCGCTCGCCAACGCCGCGATCACCTCGTTGGCGTTCATGTTGGAGCTGGTGCCGGACCCGGTCTGGAAGACATCGATCGGAAACTGCGCGTCGTACTCGCCGCTCGCGACGCTCTGCGCGGCCTGGAAGATGGCTTCGGCCACGGGCTGCTCCAGCAGGGTAAGCTCCACGTTGGCCTGGGCGGCGGCCTGCTTGATCAACCCGAGCGCGCGGATGAACTGACGCGGCATCCGCAATCCGCTGATCGGGAAATTCTGGACGGCGCGCTGGGTCTGCGCACCCCACAATGCATCGGCGGGCACTTGCAACTCGCCCATGCTGTCGCGTTCGATGCGGGTTTTTGGCTCGGACATTAAAGCGGTTCCTTTATAGGGCTTGCGGTATGATGCGGGTCCGGGATTCTACCGATAAGCTCATGATTTCGCCCGAACTGAACGCCCTCTCCCCGCTGGACGGCCGCTATGCGGCAAAGCTCTCCGGACTGCGCGACCTGTGCAGCGAAGCCGGCCTCATCCGCCTGCGGGTGCGCGTGGAAGCGCTGTGGCTGAAGCACCTCGCAGCCCGTCTCCAGGTACCCGCGCTGCGAGCTTTTTCGCCTGCGCTTCAGCAGGAGATCGAGGGGCTCGCCGCTGGGCGCGTGAGCGATCAGGCGAGCCAGGTCAAAGCGCTCGAGGCGAAGATCAATCACGACGTCAAGGCGGTCGAATATTTCGTGCGCGAGCGCCTGCGCAGCGCCGGCGCGACACCCGCCGTGCTGGAATTCGTGCATTTCGGATGCACGTCCGAGGACATCAACAATCTGTGCTATGCCCTGATGCTGAGGGAGGCGCGTGACGCGCACCTGCTGCCGGCGATGAACCGGTTGATCGCGCAGTTACGCGCTCGCGCGCACGCCCACGCACAGACGGCCATGCTCGCCCGCACTCACGGGCAGACGGCGAGCCCCACGACCTTGGGCAAGGAGATCGCCAATTTCGTCGCGCGGCTGCAGCGGCAAAGCGCGGCGCTCGCCGAAGTCGCCATCCTCGGCAAGTTCAATGGCGCGGTGGGTAACTTCAATGCTCATGCCGCAGCCCTGCCCGCGGTGGACTGGGTCGCGGTTAGCCGCGAGTTCGTCGAGGCGCTGGGGCTGCGCTGGAACGCCTACTCGACACAGATCGATCCGCACGACTGGATCGCCGAGTACTGCGATGCGCTGGCGCGCGTCGACACGATCCTGATCGCTCTCAGCCGCGATTTCTGGGGCTACATTTCGCTGGGCTACTTCCGTCAGCGTGCGCTGGCGCAGGAGGTCGGTTCTTCGACCATGCCCCACAAGGTCAATCCGATCGACTTCGAGAACGCGGAAGGCAACCTTGGCCTGGCGAATGCGCTGCTGCGGCATTTCGCGCAGAAGCTGCCGATCTCACGCTGGCAGCGCGATCTCACCGATTCCACCGTGCTGCGCAACGTCGGCGTGGCGCTTGCGCACGTCGCGCTCGCGCTGCAAGGCCTGGAGCGCGGGTTGCAGCGCCTCGAGGTCGATGAAGCGCGGCTGGCGCAGGATCTGGACGGCGCATGGGAAGTTCTGGCTGAGCCGGTACAAACAGTGCTGCGCGCCTGCGGAGTGCCGGACGGCTATGAGAAGCTGAAAGAATTCACCCGCGGTCGCGCCATCGATCGCGAGCGGCTGCACGCCTTCATCGAGACGCTGGAGTTGCCGGAAGGCGAGCGGCAGCGTTTGCTGCAGATGACCCCGTCGGCGTACATCGGCCTGGCTGCGCAACTCGCGCGAGAGATTTGACACCTACGTCCTCATCAACGCGGATCGTCGTCGGCCTCTCCGGCGGCGTGGACTCCGCGGTCAGCGCGCTTCTGCTCAAGGAGCAGGGCTACGACGTGCACGGTCTTTTCATGGTGAACTGGGATGAAGACGAGCAAGGCTACTGCACCGCCGCCGAGGACTTTCAGGATGCGAGCCGCATAGCGGAGCTGCTCAAGATCCCGCTGCATAAGGTCGATTTCGTCCGCCAATACCGCGAGGAAGTGTTCGCGGAGTTCCTGCGCCGCTATCGCGCGGGCCAGACGCCCAATCCGGACGTCCTGTGCAATCGCGCCATCAAGTTCGGCGTCTGCCTCGACTACGCGCGCCGGCTCGGCGCCGGCTTGTTTGCCACGGGTCACTACGCCCGCGTGCAGCGGATCGACGGCGAGATGCGCCTGCTGAAGGGCCGCGATCCGGCCAAGGATCAGAGCTACTTCCTGCACAGCGTCGATCCTGCGATCCTTCCGAACGTCATCTTCCCGCTCGGTGAGCTGACGAAGGATGAAGTCCGCCGGCGCGCGCATGCCGCCACGCTGCCGGTATTCGACAAACCGGACAGCACCGGCATCTGCTTCATCGGCGAGCGGCCTTTCCAGGAGTTCCTCGCCGGCTTCCTCCCGCCACAGCCCGGCGCGATCGAGACGCCGGACGGACGCCAGCTGGGCACTCACCAGGGCCTCATGTACTACACCCTCGGCCAGCGGCAAGGTCTGGGCATCGGCGGACGCAAGGACGCCGACCACGAGCCGTGGTACGTGGCTGCCAAGGACCACGCACGCAATGTCCTGATCGTGGTGCAGGGGCACGACCATCCGCTGATGCTCTCCTCCGGCTTACGCACGGAACCGATGCACTGGTTGGTAAAGCCGTGTGCGGATCGGTTCGAGTGTGCAATCAAGACGCGCTACCGGCAGGCGGATCAGGCGGGTGCGGTGGAGGTGCAAGGGGACCGGGTGGAAGTGAAGTTCAGGCACGCGCAGCGGGCGGTGACGCCGGGGCAGTATGCAGTGCTGTATGACGGGGATGTTTGTTTGGGCGGGGCGGTTATCGATAGCGTCATTCGGTGACTGACAGCTCACGTGAAGAGTCGCGAGCGTCGGTCCAGTGCCAGCGCCGGCTCGAGAGGGCGGAAGGGGTCTGGGGGTCGTCAAAAACAGCGGTCGCTGCCGTATCACGGAACTGTACTGACCACCGTCACCCGCATCCCCTATAATCGCGCCGTTATCGACCCGCCGGAGAATTGCGATGCGCGACAGTTTCAAGACACGGACCTCCCTGCAAGCGGGCGGTCGCAGCTACGAAATCTTCAGCCTGCCCGCCCTCGAGGGCCGCGATCCCTCCCGCCTCCCCTTCTCCCTCAAGATCCTGCTCGAGAATCTCCTGCGCTTCGAAGACGGCGTCAACGTCACCCGCGCGGACATCGAGGCGCTCCTCGGTTGGGATCCCAAAGCCGCTCCGAGCTATGAAATTTCTTTCACGCCCAGCCGCGTCATCATGCAGGATTTCACCGGTGTGCCGTGTGTCGTCGACCTTGCCGCGATGCGCGAGGCGATCGCCAGGCTGGGCGGGGATCCGAAGCGCGTCAATCCGCTCGCGCCCGCGGAGCTGGTGATCGATCACTCCGTGCAGGTGGATGCCTACGGCAACGCTCACGCGCTGGAGACGAACAACAAGATCGAGTTCGAGCGCAACGGCGAGCGCTACTCGTTCCTGCGCTGGGGCCAGACCGCGTTCGATAACTTCAAGGTCGTGCCGCCGAACACCGGCATCGTCCATCAGGTCAACCTCGAATATCTCGCCCGTGTGGTGTTCGACGAAGAGCGCGATGGCGTACGGCGCGCTTATCCCGACACGCTGGTCGGCACCGACTCGCACACTACGATGATCAACGGGCTGGGCGTGCTGGGCTGGGGCGTGGGCGGCATCGAGGCGGAAGCGGCCATGCTCGGCCAGCCGATCACGATGCTCATTCCGCAGGTCGTCGGCTTCAAGCTCACGGGCAGCCTCAAGCCCGGCGCGACCGCCACCGACCTGGTGCTGACCGTGACGGAAATGCTGCGCAAGCACGGCGTGGTCGACAAGTTCGTCGAGTTCTTCGGCGACGGATTGGCCAACCTGCCGCTCGCCGATCGCGCGACGATCGCGAACATGTCGCCCGAGTTCGGCAGCACTTGCGCCATCTTCCCCATCGATGAGGAGACGGTGCGCTACCTGCAGCTGTCCGGCCGCTCCGATCAGCAGGTCGAGCTGATCGCCGCATACGCGAAGGCGCAGGGGATGTGGCGCGAGAACGGTCAGCGCGCCGCGGATTATACCGATGTGCTCGAGCTCGACCTGTCGACGGTGGAGCCCAGCCTGGCCGGGCCGCGCCGCCCGCAGGACCGCGTGCCGCTGCGCACCGCCAAGCAGGTGTATCGGGCGCAGCATCAGAAGATGGCGGCGGAGCGCGCGCAGAAGAACCCGGCGGCGACCGGCGAAGCGACGGCCACGATCGACGGCAGGAGTTTCCCGGTGAAGGATGGCGCGGTGTTGATCGCGGCCATCACCAGCTGCACCAATACGTCCAATCCCGCCGTGCTGCTGGCCGCTGGTTTGTTGGCGCGCAATGCGCGCAAGCGCGGCTTGCAGTCCCAGCCGTGGGTGAAGACCAGCCTGGCGCCCGGCTCGCGCGTGGTGACCGACTATCTGGCCAAGGCGGGCCTGCTCGACGATCTCGACGCCATCGGGTTCTACACCGTCGGCTACGGCTGCACCACGTGCATCGGCAACTCCGGCCCCTTGAAGCCGGAAATCTCCGACGCCGTCAGGGCGGGCGACGTCATCGCCTGCTCGGTGCTGTCCGGCAACCGCAACTTCGAGGGCCGCGTGCATCCGGAAGTGCGCATGAACTTCCTTGCCTCCCCGCCCCTGGTGGTCGCATACGCGCTCGCGGGCACGCTCGATCGCGATCTCAACGTCGAGCCGCTGGGCACGGGCAGCGATGGCAAGCCGGTGTTCCTCAAGGACATCTGGCCGTCACCGGCCGAAGTGCAGGATGCCATCGTCAAGTCCGTCGATGCGGCCATGTTCAAGAAGAGCTACGCCAGCGTGTTCGCGGGCGATGCCAACTGGAACGGCATCAAGGTACCCGCCGGACAGATCTATTCCTGGGATGCCGCATCCACGTATGTGAAGAACCCGCCCTATTTCGTCGGCATGACCATGCAGCCGGCGGCACTGGGCGATGTCAGGGGCGCGCGCGTGCTCGCCTTGCTGGGCGACTCGGTTACAACTGATCATATCTCCCCCGCCGGCAACATCTCCAAGACCAGTCCGGCCGCTCAGTATCTGATCGCCCAGGGTGTGCAGCCGAAGGACTTCAATTCCTACGGAGCGCGGCGCGGCAATCACGAAGTGATGATGCGCGGCACGTTCGCCAACATCCGCCTGCGCAATCTTCTCGTGCCGGGCACCGAAGGCGGCGTCACCTTGCACGTCCCGACCAACGAGACGATGAGCATCTACGACGCTTCGATGCGCTATCAGAACGATAAGGTGCCGCTGGTCATCATTGCCGGCAAAGAGTACGGCACCGGCTCCTCACGCGACTGGGCGGCCAAGGGCACGATGCTGCTCGGAGTGAAGGCCGTGATCGCCGAGAGCTTCGAGCGCATCCATCGCTCGAACCTGATCGGCATGGGCGTGCTGCCGCTGCAGTTCAAGGACGGCCAGAATGCGCAGAGCCTGGGGCTCACCGGCAAGGAAACCTACGACATCGCCGGCATCGCCGGCGGCGACGGCAAGACCGTCGCCGTTACCGCCACCCCCGCCTCCGGAGCGCCGATCCGCTTCGAAGCCCGCGTGCGCATCGACACGCCGAAGGAGCGCGACTACTACAAACATGGCGGCATCCTGCACTACGTGCTGCGACAACTGGCGACGGCCGGCAAGGCGGCGTGAGTTTCGCCGCCGCCGGCGATCTTCATCGACGAGCCCTGATCGGCTTGGTTGGCAGCCATGTCTGATCTGGAGCCGAAGCTGCTCCAGCCATAGCGCAATTCGGGCAAATCGTGGCCGCCGATCTGGTGTAATAGCGCCATGTACATCGGCCTCTTCGACCTGGACGGCACCATCACCCGCCACGACACACTGGTTCCGTACATCCTGGGTTTTTGCCTGCGCCGGCCCCATCGCCTGCTGGGCCTGCTGAGGATGCCGTGGGCTCTGCTGCGCTATGGCTTGGAGGACCGCGACCGCGGGGCGCTCAAGCGAACCCTGATAAAGGCGACGCTGCGCGGCGCCTCGCGCGCGGAGATCGCGCGCTGGAACGAGCGCTGGGTTCCTCGTTTGCTCCGCCGCGGCGTGCATCCCGAAGCGCTGAAGCGCATCGAGGAGCATCGCGAGCATGGCGACCATCTCGTCCTGATGTCCGCGAGCCCGGACATCTATGTCCCGGCAATCGCGCGCGCATTGCGCATGAACGAAACGATCTGTACGGGCGTGCGATGGGACGGGATGCACCTGGACGGCGACCTCACGACGCCCAATCGGCGCGGTGAGGAAAAATTGCGTTGTGTCCAGGCGTTACGCGAGCGCTACCCGGGCTGCATGATCGCCGCATACGGCAACAGCGCTTCCGATCTTCCTCACATGCAGGCGTGCGAGCGCGCATTCCTCGTGAACGCGTCCGGCAGCACCATCAGCGCGGCCGCACGATTCAACATCGGCATCGGCTGGCAGTGGTGACGGTGCGCGCGCGGACGCCGCGCTCGCATCACGCGTCTTCTTCGGGCAGCGTATAGCGGCGTTTGACTGCGCTGAGGATGCGCTGTCTCGATTCCGCGATCGACAACCCATCCAGAGCTTCGACGCTTGCCGCTTCCTTGGCGAGCGTCTCATCCTTGATCGCCGTGCGCAGCCAGTCGGAATAGTCGCCGCGCCGCAGGTGATACTGCCAGGTTTCGTCATCGATACCGCCGGCCAGCTGGACAAACAGCGAGAGATTCTGCGCACGCAGGTTGAGCGCACCTTTGGGGCCGCGGAAGTAGAAGCTGCGGTCGGGCTCGAGCTTGCCTTCGGCATATTTGCGCAAGTGACGGTGATGCAGGGAGGCACTGCGTTCGAGCTCGAAGCGCACGGGCCGGCCCCCTCGCATCCACAAGAGCACTTCACCGTGTGCCTGTGCTTCGGAGGCGGTCGATCCGTCGGCTGCCGCGCGTGCCTTGCCGGTCCCGGCCGTTTGCGCGATCGGCGGTGGTTCGATGCCTATGGCCCGGCAATACTCGGCGAGAGTTTCCGCGGCCGCGGCGCCGACGGTTGCGACGACATCCGCCGCGGCGAGGACTTCGGCCGCAACCGAGCGCGGCCGCACGGTCACATAGATGACCGAATAGCCTTCGGGTCCGGTGAGCAGGCCCGGCGCCCGGCGGCCCGCCGGCAGGCTGTGGTGAGCTTCATCGATGAGAATCCAGTGCGGCCGCGCGTAACCCGCTCGCAGCGCCTGCAGCTTCGGCAGGATCGAGGCCATATAGTCGGGCCGATCGTGCGCTTCGACCGCCAGAAGGTTGACGATCACGCTCGTGCCGGGTGGATTGAGCGCCGCTGCGACTTCGGCGGGACTCGGTGCCCGCTTTACATCTCCCAGCTCGACGAGGCTGAAGCCTTCGGAGCTGAGCGCTTCGCGCTCGTAGAGCCCCTCGTAGTCGCCCTCCGGATCGAACACGCAACATTGGTAGCCGCGGCGAAGCAGCTGCAGCAGCAGCGTGGAGGCCAGCGTCGATTTCCCGCCGCCGGAGCTGCCGGTCACGAGCAGCCGCGGACCGGACGGCGGAAAGTACACCGGCGCGCCGTCGGGGCCGGTTCCCAAACGAATGGCCCGCGCCGCGGCCCGCGGCGAGTGGGCGGCGAGCGCCTGCAGGTCGTCGCGAATCATCGCGTCGATCAACTCGACGGCTCCCGCGCCCGCGCCGCCGGCGGTCACGTAGTCGGCGCGTTCCTTGAGCGTGGGGATGGCGCTGGCTACCGCCGCGGAAAAGTCGGCCGCCTCGAGCAGCGCATGATCGTTCTCGGCATCGCCCAGCGCGACGGTCTCATGTCCGGACAGCGCCAGCTCGCCGAGCGCCGCTTTCAGCCCCAGGGCCTTGGTGACGCCGGCGGGCAGCACCATCACCGCACCTTTGTTGAAGATCACGTGCAGCTCCAGACCCAGCTCGCGGATCGCTTCCAGCACGGTGGTCTCATTGGGATGAACGGTGGCGACGATGCAGCTACCCACCTCGAGCGGAGCAAGGCCCTTGCCTTCCAGGAACTGCAGGAATGCCGGCGGCACCGGCGGACAAAGCAGGCGCGATTCGCGCGTCTTCGGCCGGTACAGCACCGCGCCGTTCTCGCCGACGATCCGGTCGAACAGGGCGCCGGCCGGAAACATGTCCAGGAGGTCCTGCAGCCGCCGTCCAGTCACCAGGATCAGCCTGCGCCCGCTGGCCGCGAGCCGCTCGAGCGCCGCGATCACCCCGGCCGCGACGAGGCCGTGCTCGGCGAGCGTGCCGTCGTAGTCCACCGCCAGTACGCGCCGGCGAATCGCGCCGGGCTGCACTTTCTCAACGTCCGTGCTTCGGGTCGTCATTACGGGAGAGATGGAGCATCGTCAACCGCTAGAGGCCGGCGGCTCACCGGTGGCGCTCAGGTGACGGATCTGCGGCGCGTCCGCCGATTCCGGGCCATCGTGTCCCGCGAGGGCAAGGGTAAGCGCAAAGATCACTGCGGCTACGGCGGCGACCACTAACGAGAGTGTAAAGCCGGAATGTCTGTTCATCGGATCCTCCTTCACCGGAGGCTTGCATTTCCAGGACGAAGCAGATTTTGTGCCACGCGCGGCGCAGCTGTGGCGGGCCGTGAGCGGCATGGACCCTAAGGCTGGCGCCATTTGCATGAATTACAGGTACTTAGGCATCGTTGCCGCCGGCCGGCACGAAACGAATGCTCAGCGCGCCGGTCAACATGTTGAAATAACCGAGTCCGCCGCACGGTCAATTGTTCACGACAATCTTCTTTCGGGAGTCCCCATGAGAATCCCCCGCCCGCCCGCCATCGCGCCTTCCGAGATCACTCCCGAGGACCAATACGTCTCGCGGCGCCGACTGCTTTCGGCCGGGTTGGCAGCGGGCGCAGCGTTGGCCCTTCCGCGCGTGCATGCGGCTCCCGCCGGCGCGGCCCTGAAGTACACACCGAACAAGCAGTTCAGCCTCACCGAAAAGACCAACAGCTACGAAGAGATCACCACCTACAACAACTACTACGAGTTCGGCACGGGCAAGTCCGATCCCGCGGCGACTTCGGGCTCGCTGCAGACCGATCCCTGGTCGGTCAAAGTCGGCGGCGAAGCGGAAGTCACCGGCAAGTTCACGCTGGAGGACATTCTCAAGCCCCATGCGCTCGAGGAGCGCATCTACCGTTTGCGCTGCGTGGAGGCCTGGTCGATGGTCATTCCCTGGATCGGCTTTCCGCTAGGTGAGCTGATCAAGCGGTTCAAGCCCACTTCGCGCGCCAAGTACATTGCGTTCAAAACGCTCTACGCACCCAACCAGATGCCGGGACAGCGGCGGGCCGTGCTGCAGTGGCCCTACGAGGAAGGCCTGCGCATGGATGAGGCGATGCATCCGCTGACCCTCATGGCCGTGGGTCTGTACGGCAAAGCGCTGCCGAACCAGAACGGCGCGCCGCTGCGGCTGGTGACGCCGTGGAAGTACGGCTTCAAAGGCATCAAGTCCATCGTCGAGATCCGCTTCACCGAGCGCCAGCCGCCGACCTCCTGGAACATCGCCGCTCCGCAGGAATACGGCTTCTACGCCAATGTGAACCCGAAGGTGGACCACCCGCGGTGGAGCCAGGCCACGGAGCGCGTCATCGGCGCTGGCTTGTTCGGCGCGCGCCGCCAGACGCAGATGTTCAACGGCTACGCCGAGCAGGTGGCATCGCTTTACAGCTCCATGGATCTCGCGCGGTACTACTGATGACGCCGGATCAGCGGCTGCGCCGGGTATTCAAACCGCTCCTGTTCGCCGCCTGCTTGATGCCGCTGCTGCGGCTGGTCGCCGGTGCGCTGGAAACCTACGGCCTGCCGACCGGTGTTTCGCTCGGTCCCGACCCGGTGGCCGAGATCCTGCATCGCTGCGGCAAGTGGGCGCTGAACTTCCTGCTGATCACGCTTTCGGTCACCCCGCTGCGCCAGCTGACCGGGTGGAACATGCTGGTGCGCCTGCGGCGCATGTTGGGCCTCTTCGCATTCACTTACGCGTTCATCCATTTCCTGGTCTATCTCATCCTCGACCGTACGCTCCTGTGGGGAACGATCCTGGGCGACATCGCAAAGCGGCCCTACATCACCATCGGGTTCGCCGCTCTCCTGTTGCTGGTCCCGCTCGCGATCACTTCCACCAATCGCATGATGCGCAGGCTCGGCCGCCGCTGGCAGAAGCTGCATCGTCTCATCTATCCCGTCGCGATTCTGGGCGTATGGCATTACTACTGGCAGGTCAAGGCGGACGTGCGCGAGCCGCTGATCTACGCGGGCGTGCTGGCGGTGTTGTTGGGCTGGCGCATATGGAAGTGGCGACTGCGCAGGACGGCGGCGGCGATGGCTGCGGTTCGTTAGGGCGTGTGACCGAACGAGGATTCGGAAGAGCGACTGCGGGGGGCGCAGGCTCGAGGTGGGAGATACCCACAATTTTCAAGAACCGGCGAACATATGGTGACTAACATCTTTGGAGCTGTTCGCCGACAGAGGCCAGGGCAGGCACGGCACGGCCGAATTGAAAATTGTGGATATCTCCCACCCCGAGCCTGCGCCCGAGAGGTTTTCAGATGGAAGTCCGGATCGTCCAGAGCTCCGGGAAGGCGCGCAGCTCCAGGGCTTTGCTCAGATAGGAAACGCCGCCGGTGCCGCCCGTGCCGCGTTTGTAGCCGATGATCCGCTCCACGGTCTTCATGTGGCTGAAGCGCCAGTGCTGGAACTTGTAGTCGAGGTCGACCAGCTTCTCGGCCAGCTCGTAAAGATCCCAGTGCTCCTTGACGTTGTGATAGACCGCGAGCCAGGCGGCGGCCACCTGCTTGCTGGCCCTGTACGGCTCGCTGAAGTCGCGATCGATATAGTCCGCGGGAATTTCATAGCCGCGCCGGCTGAGCAGGCGCAGCGATTCGTCGTAGAGGCTCGGGGTGAGGAGCGCGCGCTTCAACGTCTGGTAGATGTGCGGCTCGCGCTGGTGAACTTCGATCATTTCGGCGCGCTTGTTGCCGAGCATGAACTCCAGCAGCCGGTATTGATAGGACTGGAAGCCGGATGCCTTGCCCAGCTCGTTGCGGAAGCTCGAATAATCGAAGGGCGTCATCGTCGCCAGCACTTCCCAGCTTTGCGTCAGCTGCGTCTGGATGCGGGCAACGCGCGCCAGCATCTTGAACGACGGCCCGAGGTCATCGCGGCGGATGTGCTCGCACGCCGCGGTCAGCTCGTGCAGGCACAGCTTGATCCACAGCTCGCTCGCCTGATGGATGATGATGAACAACATTTCATCATGCTGCCGCGAGGCCGGGTGCTGGGCGCTGAGAATCTGATCCAGATGCAGGTACTGGCCATAGCTGACGGAAGTGCCGAGGTCCCAGTGCACCTGCTCATCGCTCAGATCGACGCGATCCTTCTCCTCACCGCTCATGGCGCCTCTCATGGCGGCATCGAGCGCCATCTGTACGGTGGATAGTCATGGCCGCTCCCGGTTCTCTCATGCGACAATAGTGGTGATGTCCGCCGATACGATCCTTCAAGCCAGCAACCTGGTCAAGCACTACGGCGAGGTCAAGGCCGTGCAGGGCGTCTCCTTCGACGTCGCGGCCGGCACCTGCTTCGGGCTGCTGGGGCCTAACGGCGCCGGCAAGACGACCAC